>Ga0134128_10002796_pt1 | contig 21432 bp, 21 predicted proteins | sample KB31754_FD_96462 | JGI IMG/M metagenome (GOLD analysis project Ga0134128, IMG submission 96462) | Terrestrial soil microbial communities with excess Nitrogen fertilizer from Kellogg Biological Station, Michigan, USA - KB3-175-4 | ecosystem: Environmental > Terrestrial > Soil > Unclassified ... | reverse complement strand
CTGCGCAAAGCCAACCTGCTGGACTATCTCACGCAGGCCCTCATCGCCCATCGCGCTGGTAGCTCCTTTCCGACGCTGCTCCCGTGAAGCACCCAAATGACAGAAAACTGACTGAACGGTTACATTGTTGGGATTTTTTTCGTTTTAGCGCATCTGGCGTAAAGGGTGGCCGGGGCGGGGGTAAGCCGGGAAGAAAATTAACCGCCGATGCACGCGGATGAACGCAGATAAAACGCATTCGAGAAAGTTGTTTTAGATGCTCTCTTTCAATCCGCGTTTATCTGCGTTCATCAGCGGTTAAAATAAGTAAGGTTGATCCCATCCTGGCGAGTGATCGCGCTTTGCTGCGCAATAGGCTCGGCAATCATGTTGCCTCCATTCGCACGCTTATACGCTTGCGAGTGATTGCCGTGTCAGTATTTTGCGGGGATGTGCTATCAGCATCCACGTTACCTTAACGACTTCATTTAGAAGGGCTTGCGCGATCGCCGAAGTTCATTTGATTTTGTTAGGGAACTATATGTAAACTTATCCCGATATAGAGCTTAGAATATTTGGATAACTGGTTTAGTTCATGAACGAAGACCTCATGAAATCCGTCGCGGCTCGCTGGGTAAAGCTCGGCGTCATGCTGAATGTCCAGGCGGACACTCATGAATCCGACCTGGAGCGGCTGCTCCTGGATACCGCGCGCGTAAGCTCGGCGAATTCGCGCTTGTTCACCCTCGCGGTGACCTGGCTCGCCGGGTATGGCAAGTATGTCGATTGCCGCCGGCTGACTCGTCTGGTCGAATGCGAGTTGGAAATCGAGTTTCAGCCCACGCTTGGGCTGTTGCTTGAGTTGGCGGCAAAGCACAGCAAAGGCGCGAAAAAGTGCCGGTTCAAGTCGGCCATTCAAGCATGCGCGTCGGCCAATGACCCCCATCCCTTGTTTGATGTCGAGCGGCGCAACTCTGTCTTTATCCGATTGGCCAAGCAGCGCGCCTCGGAGATCTCCCGGAAATGGGGCCGGTGGTCGGCGGAAATTGAATTGAAAACCGACGCGATCCGGCCCCTCAAATGGGTTGTTTCACACAATCCATCGCTGGCAAACCGCGCACTGATGTCCGGCCTGAAGAGCCAAATCATCGCCGAGTGCCAAAAGGCCGGCGGCCGAGTGAACAGCGCGTCAGAGCTCGCGATGCGCTGCGGCGTCTCCAGACCCGCCGCCCGAAACGCCATCGAAGACCTGGAGCTTGCCGGCAAGGTTCACACTTATCCGCAAGGCCGCTCTCGCGTCGTCGAGATATTGCCGCAGCATTGACTGATCTTTAGCGGGCGGAGATTTTTCAGCTGCAATGAATGGGAACACATGCATCATTCTGCTGCCTTTCATCGCGTGAGTCTAAGACATAACGTCTTTTCGGTGTCCGGCCCCTTTTTCTGGGGCCCTTTTTCTGGGCATTGATTCACTCCTTCAGGGGATTCCGAGACCCTGCCGCGGGGTCGTGCAAAACGACCCCCGACTTCCGATCCCTGATGCTTGTTCGGCCCCACCTCGCTCGCCCTTCACTCGCCGTACATCACCTTTAAGGTCTTTTCATGGGCAAGTGCATAATCAACTTTGAATTTCAATAGGATTTCACGCGCATGGCTCGACTCGCCGCTCAATATTGACAAAAGCAAATGTTCAGTCCCGGTAAAGTTGTGGCGTAGGGTTTGCGCCTCGGCACGTGCGCCACGTTTAATGCCTTCAATGATCGTCGGTTGCTCTGAAGGTTCCAACCCAGAAGCAGCCGGGTCATTGATACATTGCTCAATGGCGTCCATCATCGCGGCGAGATCGACGCCACACCGGCGCAACACCTCGGCGGCCATACCTGATACGCGGATGAGACTGCGCAAAAGCTGCTCAGATCCTGCTGATGTTGACGACTTTCCTGCATCGGCTATTGCTCGCGTCGCCCTCTCGGTCCAGTAGTACTTTGGTTGCTCGGCCATCGGGTTCGTACCTGTGTTAGGCCAACTCGTTGCTGCAATCACAAGGGCCATCGCCCACGAGCTCGGTATGATCTGCAACTGACGCTTCGTGAAGAAATCAAGAGGCCCCCGTTCTAGTTGCGCCGAAGCCCAATACTTGTTTGAGCGTGGCTATTTCAAATCAATATCCATTTCCTTGCCCTGCAGCATATCGGCGTAATCGACAAACCATCCTCCGAGCGGCTTGCCGTTGACGGTGATCTTATCGATGTTCTTGCCCTTGCCTCGTTTGACGATGGTGAACGTCTTGCCGTTGCCGAGGGTGATGGCGATTTTGTCGAAAATCGGCACGGATACGATGTACTGCGGATCGGCCGGCGAGTAGGGGAAGATGCCGATGGCATTGAAGACGTACCATCCCGTCATAGAGCCCTCATCATCCATTCCCGGCAGGGCAAGACCCTCCGGGCCCATTCCAAAGTAATGGGAGAGCAGCTGGGTGAGAATCGCCTGTGATTTCTCCGGCTTATTCACGAAGTAATAGAGGTACGGGTAGTTAAAGTCGGGCTGGTTCCCCATGCAGAACTGGCCGAGGAAACAGGAGAAATTGTCTTTCGCATATCCCTTCCATGGAAGGGTGAAGAGATCGTCGAGCTTGTGCTCGAAATCGGCCGGGCTTTTGTAGAGGCTGATCAAGCCTGGCGTATCCTGCGGCACGAAGAAAGATGCCTGCCAGGCATTCGCCTCACGATACATGAACTCGTAGTAGGGATACGACGGATCGAACGGCTTGTACCAGCTACCGTCGGCCAGGCGGCCGCGCATCAGTTCCGTTTCCGGGTCGAACACGTTCTTGTAGTTCTTGCTGCGCTTCATCATCCGGTTGTAGACATCGGTATCACCGAGGGCCTTGGCGAGTTGCGCGATGGCATAATCGGAATAGGCAAATTCCAGGGTCTTGCTGGTGCCCGCGGTTGATTTGGTTTCGGTGACCGCATGCGCGATGTTCGCTTCGGGAACATAGCCCAACGCCAGATACTCTTTGTTATGAGGTCTGGCGCGATTGCCGTCGGCGGTGTCTGCACTGTTCAGCATGTAGTGGTATGCCTTCTGAACATCAAAGCCCCTGATGCCGCGCAGATAGGAGCCCGTGATATAAGCCGACGCGAAATCGCCGTGGAATGAGGTGGGCAGAAATCCTGAGCGCTCGCTTCGGCGCAGCATCGAGTTAATAATGTCGTTGCTGACGTCGGGAGCCAGCATGTCCAGCAGGACAAGTTGGGTGCGGAAGACATCCCAGAGCGCGGGACTCTCGACCCTTTCGGATTCGGCGCCGGCGTCGCTGGTGAGGCTCGGGAACCAGAACTGTCGGAACAGGCAGGAATAGAACAACTCTTTCTCGCGCTCGGTTCCGCCGGTCACCTGAATTTTGCCCAGAACCGATTCCCAGAGTTGAGTGGCATCATTGTGGACTTGATCGAAGCTCTTCGCGGCAATCTCCGCATCCAGATTGTGTTTTGCCGCGTCGACGCTGGTATAGGAAAGGGCGATCTGCACTTCCAAAGGCTTGTTATCGTTTTCAAAGCTGATGACGGGGACATCAATCTTGCCGCGGAGTCTCCTTCGCCCGCCGGCTCCCTGGCCGGAGGGCGGAATGTTGGCCTGGTTGGGATTGCGCTTGGAGGTGTCGATGCTTTTGATGCGGTGATTCATTACTGCATAAAAACACAAACGGCCTTGCGTTCCCGAAACGGCATGATCACCCGCCTGTTGCAGATCCCAACCGGTGCTGCCGCCTCCCGCATGCACCAGGTCGAACGCGAGCTCTTTCTCCTGACCGTCCCGATAGGTAAATCGATAAAAGGCGCAGCGCCTAGAGGCGGTCACTTCAGCATTGATGTGATAGCGCTCCAGGAAAACCTGGTAATAACCCGGGTGGGCCGACTCGCTGGCGTGGCTGAAGCTTGATGCGAAGTCATCGGCGGTGAAATTCTTGCCTTCGAGCGGCATGATGGGAATGTTCTGTTTTCCCCACTGCGTGTTGCTGGTTTGCGCGAAAGCCTTGATCGTCTTGACTTCATATTCATATCCGCTGCCGCTGCCGTAGGTGGTGATCGGCGTTGCCTGGACCATCGCAAAGGGCACGGTGGCCGCGGGCGCGTCAAGGCCGTTCCATGTTCGCCAGTGAGGAACATAGCCAAGCTCGGCGCTGTCGGTCAGAACGGTTGTTCCCAGAAATGGATTCGCGTAATCCACCGGCTGCTTCTGTGCCTGCGCGAAGCAGGTCGCAAACAGCATCAGGCCCAGGGAAAGAGCAGGTTTAATCATAGCAGTTGGTATGCACGGTTCGTGGATCTGTTGTTACTGGGCATTTCACCTTGCAAATCCTTCCCTTCCGCCCAACAATCGCCTTGAAGGCGCAGTAATTCGCGCGCCTTACGCACCAGGAGCATCGCATGGCTGACGAATCATCCTCGCTACATATTGACACCGACTGGAAAAAGCAGGCGCAGGAGGAGAAGCGGCGTTTGGCCGAGGCGGCGCAGAAGCGCGAGGAGCAGGAGCGCGCGACGCGGGCGACGCCTGCGGTCGTGCCGCAGACGGCTCCCGCTGCGGCCGCCGGTGCTGCGCGGGGCGGGCGGGAAACGCCGCCGGCGTCGCTGGCGGCTTTGGTGCAGTCGGTCTGGACGCAGGCGATGCTGTATCTGGGCGAAATCGCGCCGTCGGGGATGGAGCCGATGTTGAATCTGGACATGGCTCGCCATCAGATCGACCTGCTGGGCGTGCTGGAGCAGAAGACCAAGGGGAATTTGACGGAAGAAGAGAGCCGATTCCTGGATAGCGCCCTGTATGAAACGCGTGCGCGGTTTATCAATGTGGCGTCGCAGTGTATTTGAGTAAGAGTGATCTGAGCGAAGAACCCCCTCCCTAACCCTCCCCCGGAGTACCGAGGGAGGGAATCAGAGGCGTTTCGCCGGCCTTTTTCTCCCGCCCCCGGTACGCCCGGGGGAGGGCTGGGGAGGGGGTTTGGATTTGACAGACGGCGCTCATCTCCCGCACCATCGCCTGTCATGCCTCGCAAGCGCGATCATAGCCGGCGCCTGCTCACATTCGCCCGACAAATGCGCGGAGCCCCAACAGACGCGGAACTGAAGCTCTGGTCTCTGCTGCGTCGCGGCAAACTTGATGGCTATCGCTTCCGCAGGCAGGTGCCGATCGCGGGATATATCGTCGACTTCTGCTGTCTACCCGCGGGCCTCGGGGTGGAAGCCGATGGCGGACAACACTGCGATCCGAAGGGGCGAGTGTACGATCAGCGTCGTAGCGAAGCGCTGCGCGCCGCGGGGATCAGGATCATTCGCTTCAGCGATTACGAGATTCTGAAATATCCGGATGCGGTTCAGCAGACGATTTATCGCGAGCTGACCGAGAAACCCCCTCCCTAACCCTCCCCCGAGAGTACTCGGGGGAGGGAATAAAGACGCGCGCCCGTTGGGTTACGCACGCTTGAGACCGCGGCGGATACTTCCCCGGCACTTTCGTCTTGCGTTTCGGGAAAATAAACTTATTATCGGACGCCCGCTGGGAAAGTCTGTGGCTATTGCGCAGACTTTTGAGTGTTTGGTGGGATTCGCTTTGCCGGTGATGGAGCAGCGGCGGGGCGATCGCGAAGCAGTGACGTTTCGCGTGTTTGGAAGGCATGGAAGCCATGGCGTCGCGCCGCGCACAAGTCGAAGTTACCCGCCTTTGGCAGCTTCCCCTTCTGGTCGCATCGCTGGGTTTGTTCGCGTATGCCGCCTATCTGTTTATCGATCCCAAGCCAAGATTGACCATCGGCCAGCGCATCGATCAGGCCGAATCCTACCTGAAACACGACCGGCCTGAAGCGGCAATCGAAGAGCTGAACCGGATTCTCAATTCCAACAAGCTCGCTGCCGACAATGAATCGCGCGTGCATCTGCTGCTGGCCAGCTCGATCGAGACGGGCCAGAAACTTCATCATCTGAATCTGCAATCGAATCACGAGCGGATCATCGAGCAGACGGAGCTGGCGCTTTCGGAAGGCGCCCGCGCGACTTCCGATACCTATCGCCGGCTGGGCGAAAGTTATGAAGCATTAGGCAAACCAGCCGAGGCGCTGGAAAGCTATCGTCGGGCGATCGCGATCGATTCGACGCGGGCGCTGGCGCTGCAGCGGAAGGTGATCGATCTTCAGCTCGAGCAGCCTGACACCGCGCCGGCCGCGGCATCGATCGAGGATTATCTCAACGACAAGCGATTGACTGATGCTGAGCGGGCCTGGGCGCTGGGCGAGAAGGCGCAGATTCTGGCCAACCGCGGCTCATTGATCGAGGCGCGGGCGATTCTGGATCAGGCGCTGCGCCTCGATCCGGATCCGGTTTCGCAGGGCGTGGCCCATTACCATCAGGGATATTGTGCGTGGAAGCTCGGAGACCTTGCCCAGGCGGAGCGATTCCTGCGCGTGTCGCGCGATCAGCTCAAGGTGAGCCATCCGCTGGATGCGGAGGCGGCATATCTGCTAGGCAAAATCCGCCAGGAAAAGCAGGACCCCAGGGAAGCGATCAGCTTCTATCAGGAGGTGCTGGTCAGCCATCCCGAATCGCGGCCGGCTCCGCTGGCGCTGCTGGGGCGGGCGCAGTGCCGGGTGCAGGTTGGCGAAAGTGAGCCTGCCCTGTTCGATCTGCATCAACTGGTCAATCAGATTCAGGCCAAGCCATCGCGGGCGATTTATAAGCAGGATGTGATCGCAGGACTGCGCCAAGCGGCGGGGGCGCTGGTCGTGCGCGGAAATCTGCAAGGCGCGCTGGAGGCGCTGTCGGATGAGCAGGCGCTCAATCCGGATCCCGGGGCCGATTTTTATGCGCGACTCGGCGCGGTGTACGAAGGGCGGGCGGACCAGGTTGATAAGCAGATCGCGAGCGCTCCGACCGTGCCGGACAAGCTGCGATTCGAGCAGCAGGTCCGGTCGCTGCGCACGCATGCGGGCGAGGCGTATGTCGCGCTGTCGCGGAAGCTGACCCTGGCCGATGACAAGGGGCAGGGCGAGGCGCTGTGGCATGGCGTCGATCTGTATGACCGGGCCGGGGCGATGACGCAGGCCATCTCGGCATTGGAAATGTTTGTCGCGGAGCGCCCGGAAGACGGCATGGCTCCCGAAGCGCTGCTGCGATTGGGGCGCGCCTATCAAGCCACGGGGCAATTCGATAAGGCGATCGGGGCGTTCGAGCGAAACCAATTCCGCTATCCACAAAGCCTGGCGGCGTCGAAGTCGGGCGTGCCGCTGGCACAGGCTTACATCGCGAAGGGGCCGGAGAATTATTCGAAGGCCGAGCATGTGCTGATGAACGTGGTGGAGAATAATCCGATTCTCACGCCAGAGGCCGAGGAATTTCGCCAGGCATTGTTTGAGTTGTCGCAGCTTTACTATCGAACGAAGCGATATGAGGAAGCGGTTGCGCGTCTCGAAGAGATGACGCAGCGATACCCGAACGATACGCAATCAGGCCAGATCTATTTCCTGATGGGCGACAGCTATCGCAAGAGCGCGGCGCTGCTGAGCACGAGCGCGATCGACAAGAGCAAGACGTCATCGCCCGGACAAGTGGCGGGTGGTGGCGCGGCGCAACTCGCATCTGCAAATCCGAACGATGCGGCCCGCACCGCAGCCGAGCAGGCGGAAGCCGCGGCGGCACGGCGCGATCGATTGGGCAAGGCCAAGCGGCTATTCGATCACGTCGTCGAGATTTATCAGAAGACGCCGCCGGCGGGGGATCTGGACAAGCTGTATCTGAAGCTGGCGAGCTTCTATCGCGCCGATTGCTTGTATGACCTGGGGCAGTACGAGGAAGCGATCAAGCTGTACGACAACGCTTCGATGCGCTATCAGGATGATCCGGCGGCGCTGGCCGCATATGTGCAGATTGTCAATTCATATTGCGCTTTAGGGCGAATGGAAGACGCGAAGACGGCCAACGAGCGGGCTAAGTGGCTGCTGCGAAAAATGCCGCCCGAGGCTTTCGAACAAGGGAAATTTTCGTTGCCCAAGGAGTATTGGGACGACTGGCTGAAGTGGACCAGCGAATCGGGAATGTGGAAACAGAAATCGCCCGGCGGCTGAAGCTTATGACGCCTGACCCAATCATCACGGCCCTGGCCCAGCAGGTGGCCTGCTATCGGAAGCTGGCGAAGCTCGCCGGCATCCAGCGGCTGCACATCCAGAACAGCGCGACCGAAGCGCTGATCGAGGTGCTGCAAAAGCGTCAGGCGGTGATGGAGCAACTGGCCGAGCAGGAGCGGATTATCGCGCCGGCCAAGCAGCGGTGGAGCGAATATTCGGCTTCGCTGAGCGAAGAATCGCGCGCGAAAGCTGAGGAGCTTTTGGTCGAAACGCGGGCGTTGCTCAAGCGGATCACCGATGCCGATCGGGACGATGTGCTGGCGCTGCAGCAGAGGAAATTGAACCTTGGCCGGCAGATTCAGCAGGCCACGACGGCCAAGCAGGTGAATCGAAATTATGCGAAGGCCGCGTATGGAAACACGCGGTCGCGGATGGATTTACAGACATGATTCAGCAAACCGCCTTACTCGATCGCAGAGCTATGCCCATTGGCAGCGATGTGCCGTCGCCTGCGCCGGAGCATGCGCGGCGGATCGAGGAGCTGGGGCGGATCATCCTGGCCTACAGCGAAGTCACCGACAAGCTGCAGCGCTCGCACGAGCAGCTCACGCAGACGGTGCAATCACTACGCGAGGAAATCAGTGAGAAGAATCGGCAGCTCGAACGCAAAACGCGATTGGCCGCGCTGGGTGAAATGGCCGCCAGCATGGCTCACGAGATTCGCAATCCGCTCGGCGGGATCAACCTTTATGCGTCGCTGCTGGCCAAGGACGTGAGCGATCGGCCGGCATCGCTCGAAGTGGTCCGCAAAATCTCGGGTGGCGTGAAGCGTCTCGAGGCGCTGGTCAGTCAGGTGCTGCAATTTGCCCGGGAAATTTCGCTCAATGTCGCGCCAATGGATTTGTCGCAGACGGTTGCGCAGTCGATCGACTTTGCCGCGGATGCGATTGTGCGAAGGCAGATTCATTTGGATGTGGATGGGCCGCCGACGCTGATGGTGAATGCAGATGCGCTGCTGATCGGGCAGGTGATTTTGAATCTGCTGCTCAACGCGGCCGAGGCAATGGAAACCGGCGGCACGCTGACGATTCGATTTGGCGCGCCGGCTGAGCCACCGGCCCGGCAGTTTTTCATTTCAGTCAGCGATACGGGGCCGGGCATTTCGCCGCAGGCAATGGATCGACTGTTCGATCCGTTCTTCACGACCAAGGCCACCGGAACCGGTTTAGGGCTGCCGATCGTTCAACGAATCATCGAGGCACACGACGGGACGATCATCGCGGCCAATCAGAGCGGAGGCGGAGCAAGGTTTGAGATCCGCGTGTAGGGGCGCGAGACGTTTGCCCCTGTGAAACGGACCTTTTGCAAGGAACGCGGGCTGCACTGCCCGCAATCAGTACCATGGCAAGAATTCTCATCGTAGACGATCAGGAAATGATGCGTGACTCACTGGCCGCAACGCTGGTGCGCGAAGGGCATGAAGTCATCGCAGCAGGAGATGCCGCGGCCGCTCTTGCGCGCGTCGGCGCGCCGGGCAAATTCGATCTGCTGATTACCGATTTGAAGATGCCGAAGATGACCGGCATCGAACTGCTGGCGGAAGTGAAGAAGCTTCGGCCCGAATTGCCGGTTGTGATGATGACCGCGTTTGCCACCGTCGCGACGGCCGTCGAAGCGATGAAGCTTGGCGCTTACGACTACATTCAAAAACCTTTTGATGGGGATGAGATCAAGCTGCTGGTCGATCGCACACTCGAACACGCTCGGCTGATCAAAGAGAACCAGGCGCTTCGCTCGATTGCCGAGCAGACCGGCCCGCGCCCATTGGTCGGATCATCGGCGGCGATGGCGCACGTGAAGCGGCAGATCGATCTGGTCGGCAAGAGCAGCGCAACGGTCCTCATTCGCGGCGAAAGCGGAACCGGCAAGGAAGTGGTGGCCCGCGCGATTCATTTCGCGTCCGCCCGTCGCGAGCGGCCGTTCCTGGCCGTCAACTGCGCGGCCCTTTCAGAAAATCTTCTGGAATCGGAACTGTTTGGACATGAGAAGGGCTCTTTCACCGGCGCCGATCGTCTTCGCCGCGGGCGATTCGAATTAGCCGACGGCGGCACGCTGCTGCTGGATGAAATCAGTGAGATTCCGGCTTCGCTTCAGGCGAAATTGCTGCGCGTCTTGCAGGAAAACACCTTCGAGCGCGTCGGCAGCAGCATGAGCCAGCAGGTGGACGTGCGCGTCATCGCGACCAGCAACCGCGATCTGGATGCGGAAGTTCGGGCGGGTAATTTCCGCGAGGATCTGTTCTATCGCTTGAACGTGGTGCCGATCGAATTGCCGCCGCTCCGACAGCGCATCGAAGATGTGCCTGAGCTCTGCCGGCATTTCCTTCATCAAGTAGCGCGGCGCGAAAGCGCAGCCTTCCGTCATATCGAGCCGGAAGCGCTTCGATTGCTGCAGCGTTACCCCTGGCCGGGCAACGTTCGCGAATTACAAAACATTGTCGAGCGGGCCAGCGTACTGGAGAGCGAGCCGGGCATTATCCGGGCCGTCACGATTGATCCGTGGCTGCGGACAACGGCCGTTTCAAACGGCGCGGTTCACGATCTGGCAGGCAAGCCGCTGGCGGATATCGAGAAGGAAGTGATTCTCAGCACGCTCGAGCGCTTCCGCGGCCATCGAATCAAGACGGCCGGGGCACTGGGCATCGGCGTGCGGACGCTTGGGATGAAGCTCAAGAAGTGGAAGGAAGACGGGCAACTGATCGAAGTCGAGCATTGAGACAAGCAGCCGGCCTTTGCGCGACGGCGCAAAAATTGCCGATTCGATCTGCGTCAGGCCGATAATAAAGCGTTGGTTGTCCACTGAGTTGGTCGCTTGACATGGCATGGGCTTTGATATGGCAGGAGCGCGGGCATGTTTGAAAAAATGCTGAATGTCGAATCGACCCCGGTCCTGGAGCGGATGATCCAGTTCACGTCGGCGCGACATAAGCTCATTGCCGAGAACATCGTCAATATTTCGACACCCGGCTATCGCCAGAAAGATCTGTCGCTGGACAAGTTCCAGCAATTGATGCAGGAGCGCATCGAACAGCGCGCCAACGAAGAATCAGACAATGTAAATTTCGACGACATCGGCACGGAAATCGAAGAGCCTGAGACGGGCATGCTGTTTCACGACGGCTCCAAGCGCTCGATGGAACAACTCATGAGCGATCAGGCGAAGAACGCGCTGATGCACAACGTGGCGGTCGAACTATTGCGAAGGCAGTTTCAGACGCTGGAGATGGCGCTGAAAGATCGGCCGGGATAATAGCCGTCGTTTGAGGATACATTATGCGAAAGGAGTCGCATCATGTTTGATGTATTGGATATGGGCGCCAGCGGCCTGATGGCCCAGCGCGTCCGGATGGATACGATTGCCGAGAATATCGCCAACGTAAATACCACGCATAACGCCAAAGGCGAGAAGATTCCTTATCGTCGGCGGTTTGTTGTGTTGGCGGAAGGTCGGCAGGGCGATACCGACATGCCGGGCGTGCATGTGGAGCAGGTGGGCCAGGACATCGCGCCGTTTACCAAACGCTATGAACCTGGCAATCCTGATGCGGATGCTCAGGGCAACGTGAGTCTTCCGAACGTCGATCTTTCGGTAGAATTTGTGAATGCAATCGAAGCGTCGCGGGCGTATGAAGCCAACGCCACGATGCTTGAAGTCAGCAAGGCGATGATCAATTCGAGCCTGCGCATCATCGCTTAGAGCTCGATGAAGATCAGAAGTCGATAGCGTGATCAATCCGGCCAACAACCTCGGAATCGGCGGCCTCTCGGGAGTGGGAGGCAGTTCTGGTTCCAAGCCTGCCAGCGGCGCCGCTGGCGGCGCGAGCTTTACCGATGCGCTCAAGAAGAGCATCGACGAAGTCTCCCGCCTGCAGCAGGATGCCAGCAAAGCGGTTGAGGATGTAGCGACCGGCAAAAGTGAAAATGTGGATGGCGTGATGACCGCCATCGAAAAATCGGACTTGGCATTCAAGACGCTTTTGGCTATACGAGCCAAGCTGATGGACGCCTACGACGAGATCAAGGGCATGTCCGTCTAACGCCTTGAAAGACGTGCCTGCCATTTCACTTTCGGCGATGGAGTCGCCGGCAGGGAAGAGGCAAGTTTAATTCCGTTCCGCAGACCGTGTTTCCAGCCAAGGAGGGCTGACTCATGGACCTGTTCAAAGCACAATTCGATCGCATCTCTCGGCAGCTCAGCGGCCTCACGCCCTCACAAAAAATGCTTACCGCCACGCTCGTGGCGATCATGGTGATGACGCTCATCTGGTGGGGCAAATATGCCGCCGAACCGGAAACCGTCGCACTCTTTTCACAACCGCCATCCACCGCTGAGCTCGCGGCCGCGCAAGCCGCCTTGAGCAACGCCGGCATCAAAGCCACCGAGTCGAGCGGGAACCTGATGGTGCCCGCCGACGAGAGGGCCCGGGCTTACGCGATGCTCGCCTTTAATCATGCACTCCCGCATGAAACGAAGGACACGTTCGACGAAATTGCCAAGAGTATCAGTCCGCTTGCATCAGAAAGCTCGGCTGACCAGATGTGGAACCATGCGCGGGAGCTGGCCGCCGAGCAGATGATTTCGGAATTCAACGATGAAATCACCTCGGCCCGGGTCCGCATCCAGCCGCTGGATGATCGACGTTTGACGCCAGGAGCCAGCGTTCAGCCCAGCGCTGTCGCCTCCATTAACACTCGGGATCACAGAATTCCTGCCCACCTGGCCGATGCGGTGGCCGATTTGCTGCAGGGGAGCGTCTCAAATATTGCGCGAGCCAACATCAAAGTCATTGTGAATGGCGCGCCGCAGCGCGTATCCGGCGACCACGCTGACGGCGTAACGACCGAGGAGCAAATCGCGGCCGTTCAGCAGGCCGAGACATTTTATTCAGAGCGGGCGCAGACGATGCTGAATGCATCGGTTCCAGGCGCATTGGTGACAGTGACGGTCCAAATCAACGCCAGCAGCGTCGAACAGAAATCGTTGTTGTTTGAGCCGAAAAATACAGTCTCCAAGGAAAAGGAAATTACGTCGAGTACTTCTGAAAACACAGGTCCGACACCAGCACCGCCAGAAGCGGGCGTCGTACCCAACACTGGTTTTAATGGCGCGCCGGCTCCAGCCACCGGTAATGGCTCCAGCAGCACGCGCGAGCAGAATTCGACCAAACTGGAAAACTTCGTTGGGCATACCGAAACCCAGACGCGCACGCCCGCCGGTGAAACCAAACCCGTCAGCGCCGCGGTGACGGTACCGATTTCCTTTTACACGAACATTTATAAGGGCGAGCATCCGGATGCGAAGGGTCAGCTCACGCCGACTGTGATGAAGGACATCATCGATCGTGAGGAGAAAAATATCCGATCGCTGGTCAAAGGCGCGACGGGGATGACGCAGGATTCGGAGATTTTCGTGACAACCGCTTACGGAAGCAGCGAAGAGCCAGTCCCCGCGCCAGTTGCTACCGCGGGCATGTCGCTTCGCTTGTTTACGCCGCATCACATTAAGGAAGGCCTGCTGGGCGTGATGGCGCTGGCAAGCCTGTTCATGGTTTCGTCACTGGTTAAGAAAGGCGCCACGGTTCCCGTTGCGACCGGAATGACGGGCATCACCACCAGCGAAACGCCGACCGCGGCCTCAACGCTCCTGGGCAGCGGCGAGATGATGGTCGGCGAAGTGGCCGGGGGGGATCCCACACTGGATGCCGTGGAACTCGACGAAGAGGCGATTCGCGCCCAGCAGGTCGTCGAGCAGGTTTCGAAGTTGGTCAAGGAAAATCCCGACAGCGCTGCGGCCATGGTCAAGCGCTGGATGAGTCGAACTTAATGACAAGCAGTCGGTGTCGATATGAGCTCTGAACTTCCCGGTGTTCGCAAGGCAGCCATCCTGTTGCTATCGCTCGGACAGGACGATGCCGCCCAGATTCTCAAGCGGCTCAGCCCGGAGTCGGTCGAGGAAGTCAGCCGCGAGATCGCCTCCATCGGCGCGGTGGGCGCTTCGTCGCGAACAGTCGTGTTCAACGAGTTTTACAACACAGCGCTGGCCAACGCCTACGTCGCCGAGGGCGGCCTGGAATATGCCAAGGCGTTGCTTCGAAAGAGTCTCAGCGAAGACGAAGCCGGCCGCATCATCAAGCAGGTGACGCAACAGGTTCAGACGACGCCGTTCTCGTTCCTTCAGAAAGCTGAAAGCGACAACCTGCTGACCTTCATTCAGGACGAGCATCCGCAAACGATCGCGCTGATTCTCGCTCATCTTCCGCCGCAGAAGGCTTCGGAAATTCTCGTCGGGCTTCCGGGCCAGAAGCAGGTGGAGGTCGTTAAGCGCATCGCCAACATGGAGCAGACGAATCCCGAAGTCATCAAAGAAGTGGAGCGCGGGCTGGAGCATCGCCTGTCTGACATCGTCAGTCAGACTTTCGAGAAGGCGGGCGGCGTGGACACCGTCGCCGAGATTCTCAACCTGGCCGATCGCTCGACGGAAAAAGGAATCATGGAAGGGCTGGAGGCCGAGGATCCGGATCTGGTCGAGCAGATTCGCCGGCTCATGTTCGTCTTCGAAGACATCCTGCTGGTCAACGACAAGGGCATCCAGTCGGTGCTCAAGGAAGTGGACAACGACGAGCTGTCGCTCGCACTCAAGACCGCCAGTCAGGAACTCAAGGACAAGATCTTCAAGAACATGTCGGAGCGCGCGGCTCAGCTCATTCAGGAAGATATGCAGTACATGGGCCCCGTCCGCGTCAGCGATGTCGAGCAGGCGCAGCAGAAGATCGTGGATATCGTGCGACGCCTGGAAGATGCGGGAGAGATCATTATCGCCGGTCGGGGTGGAGAGAAGGAAATGGTTGTGTAGAGCGGAGTTTGGTCCGGGTTTAGCCGCCCGGCTTGTCGGGCGCTCCCTGCATTTGCGATCGAAAAAAACGCACCGCAAGCGGTAGCGGCTAAACGGGAAGCAATTGAACGGTCATCGCAATGGGTGTTATCAAATCAGCAAATGCGCCGCCCTCCGTGTCGCCTTTTTCGATGAAGGATATCGAGACCCAGGCGCAGGCCATCATCTCGCGCGCCCGGCAGCAGGCCGACCAGCTCCTCGCTGCCGCGCAAGTCGAGTCAGTGAAGATCAAAGCCGCGGCGAAAGCGGCCGGGATGGCCGAAGCAGAAAAAGAAGGCCGGGCCCGCGGGATTGAGCAGGGCAAGCTGCTGGGCAAACAGGAAGCGCTGGCCGAGAATCGCGCCCAACTTCAATATGGAGCCGGCGCGCTGGCGTCGGCCGCTTCGGAGCTCGAAGCAACACGAGCGGAATTGGAGTCCGCTGCCTTGCAGGAAGTCGTGCGCCTTTCCATCGCCATCGGCGGGCGCATCGCCAAGCGGCAGGGGATCATCGACCCGGCAGTCCTTCAGTCCAATCTCACCGAATCGCTGAAGCTCGTCGCCGATGCGTCCAACATTCGTATTGCGATCCATCCCTCGCAACGCAAAACGCTGGATGCCGCGCTCCCGCAGATCAATTGCGCCTTCCCGTCCATGCGGCACGTTCACATCATCGAAGATGACACCATTTCGCCCGGCGGCTGTCGGGTCTTCACGCGCAATGGCCAGATCGATGCCGATCTTAACGTTCAACTCGACCGAATGGTCGATGATCTGCTTCCCCGCACGGAGGCCACGCCGTGAGCCTTCTGGAAGCGCAGCTCGATGCGGTCGATAGTGCGATGCCATTTCGCATTGAAGGGCAGGTCCAGAGCGTCGCTGGCATGACCATCGAAGCCTGCGGCCTGGCGCTGCCGCTTGGCAGCCTGTGTCGAATCCATAGCTTTGGCGGAAAAACTTCGATCGCGGAAGTGATCGGATTTCGCCACGAGCAGACGCTGCTGATGCCGCTCAGTTCCACTGCGGGTGTCGCGCGCGGGGATCGCATCGAGAACATGTCCTCCGCTCCGCGCATCTGGTGTTCGGAGCAGTTGCTAGGCCGAGTCATCAATGGACTCGGACAGCCGATCGACGGCAAAGGGCCGCTACGACTCAGTGAATCCCGGCGCATCGATGGAAGAAGTGTCGCGCCGCTGGAGCGCGAAAATATCCGCCAGCCCATCTCGACCGGCGTCCGCGCTATCGACGGCGTTTTGACCTGCGGCCTCGGGCAGCGCATGGGAATTTTTTCCGGCCCCGGCGTCGGCAAGAGCACGCTGATGAGCTGGATCTCGCGCCACACCAGTGCCGAAATCTCGGTCATCGCCCTGATAGGCGAACGCGGTCGCGAAGTGCAGGAGTTTTTGCAAAACAGTCTCGGCCCCGAGGGCATGTCGCATTGCGTGATCATCGTCAGTACGAGCGACGAAGCGCCGCTCCTTCGCGTACGCGCGGCAAAGGTCGCCTGCACTGTGTCGGAATATTTCCGCGATCGCGGCAAGCACGTCCTGCTGATGATGGATTCCATTACGCGACTCTGTCAGGCGCAGCGCCAGATCGGGCTGGCGGCGCACGAGCCGCCGGCCACAAAGGGTTTTCCGCCAAGTGTCTTTGCTTTGCTGCCGGAGATTCTCGAGCGCGCCGGGAAAACGCCACGCGGCTCGATCACCGGTTTTTATACCGTGCTCGTTGAAGGCGACGATTTTAACGAACCCATTCCCGATGCCGTGAAAGGCATCACCGACGGGCATCTCTGGTTGTCGCGCGATTTGGCCAATCGCGGTCATTACCCGGCGATCGATGTGATCCAGAGCATCAGCCGCGTGCGCGGCGATGTTGCAGATGATGAACATGTCGCAGCCGCGCGCGAGTTGAGCCGATTGCTTGCCGTTTACCAGAGCATCGAAGAACTGGTCAGCATCGGCGCTTATGTCCGCGGCACCAACATTCGAAACGACGTCGCGCTGGAGACGCGCGATCGGGTGCTGGCTTATCTGCAGCAATCCCCGAAGGACCCGTGCACGCTGCCGCAGGCTCGGCAAAAACTGCTGGAGCTGGCCGCGTGGATCAAGCAGGTGCAGGCCGCGCTGGAAGCTCAGGCGCGCGCCAAACTCGCCAAGCCTCCGGGCGCAAAGTAATTGCTACTGAAGAGGAACTCTCGCTATGGCCCGGTTTGTCTTTTCATTGGACGCCGTCCTGCGGCACCGAAAGCATCTGGAGCAGGAGGCGCAGCGCGACCTTGCCAAGCTTCAGGCGCAGATGGTCGAGCTTCAGTCGGCGATGGCGGAATTGGAAAAGTCGGTGAAAGCGGGGATGAACGACCTGCGCGAAAATCGGCTTATGGGGGAGCTGAATATCGCATTCCTGACCGGCCATCGCCGGTACATGCTGGTCGTGCAGCGGCAGGCGATGACGCTGGGCCAGAAGATGACACTTCTCCAGCGTCAGATCGAAGAAGCACAAAAGCAATTGGTCGCTGCGGCGCAGCAGCGGCAGATCATGGAAAAGCTTCGCGATCGCCAGAAACAGCGCTGGATGGCCGAGCAGGATCGCAAGCAACTGGCGGAGCTCGATGACGTTTCCATGCGTATTGCCGCGTGGAAAGTGCTGGGAGCGGAGCAAAACCCTTATCGGACTGAGGTCGATTTGGCCGATGACAATATGGAGCGGCTCACATGAAGAAGCTGTGGGACATTCTCATGATGACGCTGGCGTTCAATTTTCTCGCCTTGGCCGGCGGAGTCGGCTGGCTGTATCAGACCGGTCGGCTCGATCATGCGCGCGTCCTGGCGGTGAAGGATGTGCTGTTTCCAAAGCCGGTGATTGCTCCCACGACTCAGCCGAGCACGGAAAATGCAGCGCCAGCGGATGGGATCAAACGTCTGGAGGAATTGCTGGCGAAAAACGCCGGTAAACGCACCGCTGCCGAGCAGGTGGCACTGATCCAGCAGAACTTTGACGCGACGATGTATCAGCTCGATCAGCGCGAGCGAACGGTGCAGGATCTTGAGCGGCAAGTGGCCGCGGAAAATCAGAAGCTCGCCAACGATCGAGCCGCGCTGGAAGCCGATCGGCAAAAGCTGACGGCCCGCGAGCAGGAAGCCAATCGCCTGGAAAATGACAAGGGATTTCAGGATACGCTGGCTTTGTACAACGCAATGCCTTCCAAGCAGGCCAAGAGCGTATTCATGACGCTGGATGATGCGACGGTGGCTCAATATCTGGATGCGATGCAGCCGCGAACCGCCGCGCGGATCATCAAGGAATTCAAGACGCCCGACGAAACAGAGCGGATTAAAAGAATTCTGGAAAAAATGCGGAAGCCGCCGACGCCCGGCGCGCCGGCCACGCAGGACAGCAAGGATCAATGATGCCTCAAGCGGTAGCGGCCTTTTCAGCCACGAATCTCAGCTCAGCTCAAACCAGCAAACCTGTCTCTCCGGCCAGCACGGATGGATCATCAGGCAGCTTCCAATCGGCACTCGATCAGGCACGTCCGAGCAAGAAAACCAGCGACGATACCGCAACAAATATTACGAGTAAGCCCGCAGCTACAGACAAAGGCAAAACGAAAAAAACATCGGCAAAAGCTGGCGCTTCGCCGAGGACTGATTCAACTGGCGATAGTGGGGAAACTACGACGTCGGATGACACTAGCACTGCGGCAGCGCAAGCTACGGCGGTGCCGACACAACAGGCACCTGCGGCCACCGATGTGGCGCAGCCGGCGCGCCCGACGAAGAAGAGCGACAAGACTGCGGCTGCCGCACCCGACAAGACCGCATCATTAAGCGCAAATCCAGTCGCCGCAGCCACTGCGAGTTCGCCGACATCACCGTCGTCAGCGGCAAATCCATCACCGGCTCAGGATCAGAGCGACGCTGACGCGGGCGCCGCGAAGGGGAAAGCATTTTCGGGCAGCGCTACCGGCGACACGCAGTCGGGCACATCAGTCAAGGCAGTCGATCCAGCGCAGCAGCATGGATCGGGCGACGCCAGTGCGACAAGTGAAAACTCTCCGGCACCATCGTCGCAAGCAGACCAAACGCCCGCGCAACCCGCGGCGGCCGGCGCGACCAAGCCGCAGATGAAGAAAGCCGATAAAGCCAAAGTATCGGCGAACTCCGCTTCAACCGACCCATCGACAACGCCTCAGGGCATTGCTCCGCAAGCCGCGAACAATGCGAAAGCTCAAAGTGGGACGCCCAATGCGCAGTCGGCTTCGGATGACTCTGACGACTCATCGATCCAGGCCACGACGGCTGCTCCCTTGGCAGACAAGCCAGCGGAAACCAGCCATGCATCCAGCACCGCCAGCACCGATCGGCAGTTTGCTGATGCACTGAGCAATGTCCAGCCGCACGACACGACGGCACACGCGAAGCAAGCCGCTCCTGCGCCAGCTCCGCAAGCGCCGCCTCCGATTACTCCGGATCAATTCGCGGAGACCAACCACGCGAATATCGTGCAGGGCATTCACGGCCAGCTTCTTCCTAGTGGCGGCTCCATGCAGATTCGGCTCGATCCGCCCGAACTGGGCGCGCTGAGTGTCACAGTGCGCGTTCACGAAGGCGTGATGACTGCAGCATTTCAAACTTCAAATGACCAGGCCACGCGGGCTCTAAGCCACAGCCTGACGCAGCTCAAGTCCGCCCTCGAATCGCAGGGCATGAGCGTCGGCAAATTGCACGTCGAGCAAACGGCCAAGGGCAATTCCAACCAGTCGAGCGGCGACGGAAACTCTTCAGGTCATCAGGATTCGGCCAGCGATCATCCCGCTCAGCAGGAACAGCAACGCCGAGAAATGCTCCGCCGGATGTGGCGCCGCCTGAGTGGAAGCAATGATCCGCTGGATATGGTCGCATAAAGAACGCGCGGGATCGTCAATCAGGTCAACGATCCCGCGCATACTTTTCAATTCAAGCGATCCCGCGATCCCGGCTCACCGTAAGCCACCGGTGACCATCAGTGTTTCACCGGTCATGTATTTGGAATCATCGGATGCCAGGTAGACGGCGGTGGGGGAGATGTCATCGGTCGTGCCAATTCGGCCCAGGGGCGCGGTGGATTCGATCCATTTGCGCATATCGCCTTCGATGAAGCCGCCGGAATGAGTGCCTTCGGTTTCGATCATCCCTGGATTAATCGAATTCACGCGGATCTTCCTCGCCCCGAGCTCCTTAGCCAGAGATCGCGTCACCGCATCCACGGCCGCTTTGGTTGCGGAGTAAACAGATGTGTTGGGCGGCGTGATTGTACTGACTCCAGAACTGATGTTGATAATGCTGCCGCCGCGTTCGCCCATCAATTTGAGCGCCTCGCGTGTCGCCAGAAGCAATCCGAGAACATTCAAATTGAACTGGCCGTGAAACAACTCGGCAGTCACTCCCTCGATCGGCGCAAATTGATAGATGCCAGCATTGTTGACGAGGATGTCGAGCCGTTTGAACGCCTCCCTCGTCTGCGCGAACAGCCCGACCACTTCCGATTCCTTCGACAGATCTGCTTTGACGGCAATGGCCTTGCCTCCTCTGGCGGTGATGTCCGCCACAACCCGATCCGCGCCGGCACGGCTCGAGGCGTAGTTGACGACAACCGCCGCCCCTTCCGCGGCAAAAGCACGGGCGATGCCCGCTCCAATGCCTTTCGAAGCGCCCGTTACAACCGCAACTTTTCCACTGAGCTTGCTCATGATCGACTCCTCTGTGTTCCCTTTTAGCTTGGATTCCGTTTTGTTACTATGAAAGTAACAAATATAGATAAAAAAATAGGTCGACGGCTATTTCACATCCCGAATCACCTCCGCCAGGCTGATATTTCCGAGGCTGGTTTCCATCGATTTCTGCGTCTTTCCCAGCACCTTATCCAAGGCGCACTTGATGTTGCAGCTTACGGGGCAGGCTTTCTCTTCTCGGTATCGATGTATTGCAAATGCTTTGGGCGCATCGACAGCTTTATAGATATCCAGCAGCGAGATTTTTGCCGGATCGCGCGCCAGCCCGCAGGAGCCACCGGCGCCGGTGGTCGCATGAACCAGGCCGGCACTCGACAGCTTTGCAATCACGCGCCGGACAAAACTGGGACTGGTATTCACGCTCTGCGCCAGTTGAGCGGAGGTCACGCAGCGTCCTTCCTGATAGCCGAGACCGGCCATCACATGGACCGCAATCGAGAACTGCGTGTTCACCGCCATAATTGTTACTTTATAGATAACAATTGAGAAAGTCAAGCCGCAGGCCAATTGCAAAGTTTAATGTTATCTTTTAGGGACGGCTTTCAGCATTCGGACGATTTGCTCAACGACCGGCGTCCAATCATTCCATCGCGTCTGGCGGATCAGCTTCATGGTGGGATACCAGGGGATGT
>Ga0134128_10002795_pt1 | contig 21442 bp, 15 predicted proteins | sample KB31754_FD_96462 | JGI IMG/M metagenome (GOLD analysis project Ga0134128, IMG submission 96462) | Terrestrial soil microbial communities with excess Nitrogen fertilizer from Kellogg Biological Station, Michigan, USA - KB3-175-4 | ecosystem: Environmental > Terrestrial > Soil > Unclassified ... | reverse complement strand
AGGCGGCGGCAAGGCGGGCGCCGGTGGCGGCAGGCAGGGCGGCGGTGGCGTGTCCAAGTCGGGCCGGCCCCGCCCGGGCACCGGCGGTTACGGCCGCCGCAAGCTCGAGGGCAGGGGCCCGACCCCGCCGGCCGAGATGAGGCCGGGGCATCCGGCCCAGCGGAGAGCCGCGGCGGCCGCCTCGGCGGCGTCTAAGACCGGTCGCGACGCTGGCGCCTCGCGTGGTGCCGGCGCGGGGGGCCGCGACGCTGGAGCCCCCCGTGGTGCCGGCGCGGGGGGCCGCGACGCTGGAGCCCCCCGTGGTGCCGGCGCGGGGGGCCGCGACGCCGGAGCCCCCCGTGGTGCCGGCGCAGGCGGTCGAGCCTCCGCTGGAGCGACCGCCGGCGGTACTTCGGGGAGGCGGTCTCCCGGATCCCCTCGTGATGCTGGCCCGGGAGGCCGACCCCTGGCAGGAGCCACTCGCAGTGCTGGTCTGGGGGAGCGACCCCCCGCAGGAGCCCCCCGCCGTCGGGATTCAAGCCGCGCAAATTTTTCTCCTGACAGAGGCATTTCTGCTCGAACGCCAGCCGGCCGGAACGCACGCGGCGCCGGCAACGTGGCCGAAATCGTCGCCGGGCGCAACCCGGTGCTCGAGTCGCTGCGCGCGGACGTGCCGGCCATGGCGCTGCATGTCGGCCCGCGCCTGGACGCGGACGAGCGGATCACCGAGGCGGTCAAGCTGGCCGCTGACCGGGGCATTCCGGTCGTGGAGGCCGGGCGGGCCGAGCTTGACCGGTTCACCGGCGGCGCCATTCACCAGGGTCTGGCGCTGCGGATCAGGCCGTACTCCTACGCGCACGCCGACGACCTGATCGCGGACAGCCGCGGTGCTGGCCGGAGGGGGACGACCCCCTTGAACCCCCGCGAACCACTCGTCGTCGCGCTCGACGGCGTGACCGACCCGCGCAATCTCGGCGCGGTCGCACGCTCGGTAGCGGCGTTCGGCGGCGACGGCGTGCTCGTGCCCGCGCGGCGGTCGGCGGGCGTCACCGCCGGGGCGTGGAAGGCCTCGGCCGGCGCGCTCGCCCGGGTGCCGGTCGCCCAGGCCTCGAACCTGTCGTCGGCCCTGGCCGGCTACGCCAAGGCAGGCCTGTTCATCGTAGGACTCGATGCCGACAGCGACACCGACATCGGCTCGCTCGACCTGGCCACCGGCCCGCTGGTGCTGGTGATCGGCTCGGAGGGCAAGGGCCTGTCGCGGCTGGTCAGCCAGCACTGCGATCAGATCGCGCGGATTCCGATCACCGGCGCGGAGTCGCTCAACGCGAGCGTCGCGGCCGGAATCGCGCTGTACCAGGTCACCCAGCTGCGGCTGGGCGCGGCCGAAAGCTAGTCGGCCGTCGCCAGCCGTCGCCGGGCGATCTTGCTTCGCGGCAACGGGCTGGCTGGCGTCCCGTCGTCGTCGAGCGCGAGTGCTGGCAGCGCGCTCGCAGGCCAGGCGATCAGCGGGTCGGGTTCGATAGCGATCTCCGGGCTCTTGCCGCTGTATTCAAAGAGCGACAATATATAACGCATTGTTTCCAGCCGGGCCCGCTTCTTATCGTTACCCTTCACCACGGTCCACGGGGCGCCCGGCAGGTCGGTGCGGGCGAACATGGCCTCCTTGGCCCCGGTGTACTCGTCCCACTTGTCGAGCGAGGCCAGATCGATCGCGCTGAGCTTCCACGACTTGACCGGGTCGGAGTGCCGGTCGACGAAGCGGCGCAACTGCTCGGCCCTGGTGATCGAGAACCAGAGCTTGACCACCTTGATGCCCTCGCCGATCAGGCCGTTCTCGAACGCGGGCACGTCGTTGAGAAACCGTTCGTACTCCTCGGGCTGGCAGAAGCCCATCACGTGCTCGACGCCGGCCCGGTTGTACCAGGACCGGTCGAACATCACGAGTTCGCCGGGCAGCGGCAGGTGGGGCAGAAAGCGGCGCAGGTAGTTATCTCCCTGCTCGTGCGCGGCCGGCTTCTCCAGGGCCACGACGCGTACTCCGCGCGGGTTCAGGTTCTCGGCGACGCGCCTGATCGCGCCGCCCTTCCCGGCGGCGTCCCGGCCCTCGAAGATGATCAGGACCCGGTCGCCGGATTCCTTGATCGACCGTTGCAGCTTCAGCAACTCGATCTGGAGCATCCGCTTCGTCTGCTCGTACGGCTTGCGGCCGAGCCTGGTGGGGTACGGATAGCTCTCCTGCCAGGGCGCGGTGTTGCCGGGGCCGTCGGGTCGGATCAGGGCAATCCGGCCATTCTTGCGCTGTTTAAGGCTGAACCCGAGTTCAGCGGCCAGCTTGTCGAGTTGCGCGCGCACCGCGTCCGCGTCGCCAAGCTCGTGTGCCGCCACCTCAGCGCTCACGTTCCCTCCGGTTCTGCTCGCTCCGGCCGATCTGCACCTAATGCCCTGCAGCAGGTCAAGCGATGCGATGTGGCAGGTAACGGGATGCCAAGGGGCCTCGACGGATCGCCAGGCCCGGCCGCCACGATCGCGCTGCGCCGGTGTCGAACGCAGGAGAACTTACAGGTTAACAACGGCCGAATAGGTACCCATGTAACGGGTGGGCCTGCCGGCTGGTTCGCGGGCGCCGACGGCTCTCCCGCGTACGGTCGTTACCTTGAGATTTGGTAACGCCCACAACCTGATGCTGGCTATCGGAGTCTAAGGGCTGGAATAGTTGCTTACAGGACTTTCTGGGCTGCTGGCTGTTTCCGGGGTGACGGAGCGTCCTTAACTAGGCACTGACGGGAGTACATATGGGGCACGGAAGTTGGCGGTTGCTGGCCGGGGCTGGCAGCGTAGCCGCGATCGGGGCGACGATCCTGGCCACGGCGCCGGTGGCGGGGGCGAGCACCGCGCACGTCCAGTTGCGGACCGCTGCGACGGTCGTTCCTGGGGCGAAGTACAAGCCGACCCACAAGACGCTGACGCTCGGGAGCCACGGTCCGGCGGTGACGGCACTGCAGAAGCGGCTGACCTTCCTGCACTACTACGCGGGCAAGGCTGACGGCCGTTTCGGGTGGTCCACGATGGAGGCGGTCTGGGCGTTCAAGGAGGTCCAGTCGGGTAAGGCGATCCCGCCGAACCCGGACCATGCGACCCCGTTCATGCAGCGCCAGATGCTGCACCCGAAGAAGCCCAGGGTGCTGGTCAAGGGCGCGCACTGGACCCGGATCGAGGTTAATAAGAACATCGGCGTGCTTGTCCTGTATAAGAACAAGAAGATCGTCCTGATCAGCCACGTGTCGACCGCCGCGCATTGCCGTACCGCCGACGGCTGTGGCTGGGTCACCCCTGACGGCACGTATCGTGCGCTGCACTTTTATCCCGGTTGGGTAGGTGGCTCGCTTGGGCTGATGTGGAACCCGGTCGTCTTCACGCCCGACGGCGCCTACGCGATTCACGGCGAGCCGAACCCGACAAGCACGTTCAGCCCGGACGGTGTCCCGCTCAACGCCGCCTCTCACGGTTGCGTGCGAATTCCGATGGACATCGCAGACTTCTTCCACCGGCTGATCCATATCAGCCCGACGAGCGGGATCCTGATCTACATCAGGGGGAACGACCAGCCTGACACCGGGGCATGAGCTAGACCGGGGACCCGGTCTGCGCGCGGCTTGACCAGCGGCGGTAGCATGCCTGTTTCCCGAACAGGAAATAGGCTCTGGTGGGCAATGTCGAGCGACAAGCATGGGGTGGGTGGGTTCAATGCGACGTTTCCTCGTGACGGTTGCGGCGATTGCCGTGGCCGGAGGCCTGGCCGCGTGCGGGTCCTCGTCGACGTCGAGCGCTCCTGGCGGGTCGGGCGGTACGCACACCGCGACGACGACGAGTTGCACCAAGTCGGGGCTGAGCCATCTGCTGATCAAGCCGGGCGCGCTGATAATCGGTACCGACAACCCGGTGTACACGCCCTGGTTCGTGAACAACACGCCGACCAACGGCAAGGGTTACGAGAGCGCGGTCGCCTACGCGGTCGCGGCCCAGCTCGGCTTCAGCAAGTCGGAAGTGACCTGGGTGCACGAGCCGTTCAACAGTGTCTACGCCCCTGGGCCTAAGCCGTTCGACTTCGACATCAACGAGGTCTCGGTCACTCCGGCCCGGGCCCAGGCGGTGACGTTCTCCCGGAGCTACTACCCGGTCCAGCAGGCGATCGTCGCGCTCAAGGGCACGCCGATCGTGAGCAAGCACTCGCCGGCCCAGCTGAAGACCTACCAGTACGGCGACCAGATCGGCACCACCGGGCTGACCTTCATTAACTCCAGCATCCAGCCGACCAAGACGCCGAAGGTTTTCAACACCCTGGCGCTGGCCGCGTCCGCACTGTCCGCGCACCGGATCGACGCGCTGGTCACCGACACGCCGACCGCGCAGTTCATGGCCGCGGACCAGATCAAGCACGCGGTGCTGGTGGCCCAGTTCCCGACCGTGGGCGAGCACTACGGCCTGGTGCTGGCCAAGGGGAATCAGCTGGTCAACTGCGTGAACACCGCGCTGGACAAGCTGGACAGCAACGGCACGCTGACCGCGCTGCAGCACAAGTGGCTGGGGATCTACCTGAAGTTCCCCACGATCAAGCCCTGACCCGGCCGAACTCGACCTGACCTACGCGCTTGACCGACAACATCGACAACCTGGCTACCGAGCCGCCGGCGGGTACCCCCGTCGGCGGCTTCACGACCGGTCGCGGGCCCCGGCTGTTCACCGGCGGCGGGCGCCGGGGCGTCGTTATCTCCACGGTGAGCACGGTCATCGTGCTGTCGATCCTGTTGACGATCTTCCTGCTCGCACCGGGCGCGCGCACGTTCGAGCACGCCTTCTTCAGCCCGCACAATATGTGGCAAGCCTTCATCGGCAACCCGAAGAAGGGCTATTACTCCGTCGGCGCGGCGATCTGGCTCAACATCAGGATGTTTCTGGTCTCCGAGGCGCTGATCCTGCCGATCGCTTTGCTGACCGCGCTGATCAGGCAGTCGACCCACCCGGCGATGTTCCCGATCAGGCTGCTCGCGACGATCTACGTCGACTTCTTCAGGGGCGTTCCGCTGATCTTGGTGGTGCTGGCGCTCGGGCTCGGAGTCCCCGCTCTCGACCTGCCGGTGATCTCGCATCAGCCGGACGTGGTCTACGGCGTGACGGCGCTAGTGCTGTCGTACTCGGCCTATGTGTCGGAGGTCTACCGGGCCGGCCTCAATTCCGTGCACCGAAGCCAGATCTCGGCGGCCCGGTCGCTGGGACTGTCGCAGCGAACGGCGCTGCGGTACGTGATCTTGCCCCAGGCCGTTCGCAACATCATCCCGCCGCTGCTCAACGACTTCATCAGCTTGCAGAAGGACACCGCGCTGGTCAGCGTGCTCGGAGTGATCGAGGCCAACCAGGCCGCTGACATCTACTCCACGCTGATCTTCAACTACTCCAGCTTCACCGTGGCGGCGATCTTGTTCTTGATCCTGACGATCCCGCTGGCCCGCTTTACCGACCGGATCATCGACCGGGACCGGCGCCGACGACTGGCCGGAGCTGTCACATGACGGTGCCGGGCGCATTCGAAGGCACGACGGCGGCCGTCGAGATCAGCGGGCTGCGGAAGTCGTTCGGACCGAATCTGGTGCTGAACGGTGTCGATCTCGCGGTGCGGTCGCATGAGGTGATCTGCCTGATCGGGGCATCGGGCTCGGGCAAGTCGACGCTGTTGCGCTGCGTCAACCTGCTCGAGCCGATCGACGGCGGCCAGATCCGGCTGTTCGGCCACGACATCACCGGGCCGAACATCGACCCGAACCTGGTCAGGCGCCAGATCGGGATCGTGTTCCAGTCGTTCAACCTGTTTCCGCACATGAACGTGCTGCGCAACGTCACGCTCGCGCCGACGAAGGTGCTCCGCATGACGGCCGCCCAGGCGAACGCCGAGGCGCGGGCGCTGCTTGACCGGTTCGGCCTGGCCGACAAGGCCGGGGACTACCCCGACCGGCTGTCCGGCGGTCAGCAGCAGCGAGTAGCGATCGTGCGGGCGCTGGCGATGCAACCGCAGATCATGCTGCTCGATGAGGTGACCAGCGCGCTCGACCCCGAACTCGTCGCCGAGGTGCTCGCCGTGATCGGTGAGCTGGCGTCGGGCGGGATGACGATGCTGATCGCCACCCACGAGATGGGCTTTGCCAGGGAGATCGCGAACCGCGTGTGCTTTCTCGAAGAAGGAAGAATTATCGAGGACGCGCCGCCCGCCGAACTGTTCAGCGATCCGAAGGATGAGCGAACCCGCCGGTTCCTGCGCCGCATCGTCGAGGCCAAGCGCCTCTGAGCTGCGAGGGCGGCCGTGTACCCACGGCCGGTACAACATCGATGCCGCGTTACTGTAGTACCTTCCTGGGAAGCTACTACAGTAACGCGGGTTTGCTGCTGCCCTGGCTACAGCGCAATCCCGTTACTGTAGTTCCGTCCCGGGACGCAACTACAGTGAAGAGCCTCCGCTGTTGCTCTATCGGGCGCCTGGACGGGGTCATATCAGGTTTGATAATGCGGATCTTGTGCTCTGCCCTAAATGATGAGGCCGCGTTATAGTCCTTCAAAGTTGAATCAAATGGTGCGACTCCACCTCGAGGAGATGACTAGTGCCTAACTTCCCGCGAAGACTAACGGCGGCGCTGGCCCCGGCGCTGCTGCTAGCAGGAGCTGTCGCGGCGGCCGGGCCGGCCGGAGCTGCTCCGGCTACGACTACCTGCCCGAGCCCGATCGTCACTGGTGACACCGTTCTATGCGGCTCGTTCGCCGATGGCGCCACCTACCTGATCGAAGTGCCACCGCACTGGAACAAGACCCTGTTCCTCTACAGCCACGGCTACGTGACCCCGGGCAGCGCCAACCCGGCGACCGACGTCGGCGACCCGGTCACCGGCGGCTGGCTGCTGGCCAACGGCTTCGCGCTGGCCGGTTCCTCGTACGCGATGACCGGCTGGTCGATTCAGTCGGCCCTGCCCGACCAGATTGCCACCCTGCACGCCTTCCGCAAGGCGGTCGGCCGGCCCCGGCACACGATCGCGTGGGGCCATTCGCTCGGAGGCATCATCACGGCCGGCCTGATCCAGGACTTCCCGCGAGACTTCGACGCCGCGCTGCCGATGTGCGGCGTGCTGTCCGGCGGCGTGGCGACCTGGAACACCGCGCTCGACGCCGAGGTCGCCTTCCAGACGCTGGTCGACCCCTCGGTCAGCGTCGTGAACATCACCAACCCCGGCGGCAACCTGACCGGAGCCGAAGGGGCGCTCGCCACGGCCCAGGGCACGGCGGCCGGACGGGCGCGGATCGCGCTCGGTGCCGCGCTCGGCGACACCCCCGGCTGGTTCACGCCGCTGTCACCCGAGCCGGCGGCTAACGACTTCGCCGGCCAGGAGGCGAATCAGTTCAAGTGGGACAGTCAGGTGGACTTCCCGTTCGTCTTCGCCTTCCGTGCTCAGCTTGAGCAGGTGGCCGGCGGCAACCCGTCCTGGACCACCGGCGTCAACTTCTTCCAGCAGTTCCGGCGTTCGGCCAGCCGGGCCGAGGTCAGGGCGCTGTACAAGGCGGCCGGCCTGAACCTGCGGGCCGACCTGCGCAAGCTGAACCAGGCCACCAGGATCTCGGCCGTGCCGGCCGCGGTCAGGTACCTGGCCCGCAATATCGCCTTCAACGGCCGGATCCACATTCCCGTGCTGACCATGCACACCACCGGTGACGGCCTCGTGGTGCCGGAGAACGAGCAGGCGTACGACCGGGTCGTGCACCGGGCCGGCCGGGGCGCGCTGCTTCGCCAGACGTTCATCGACCGGGCCGGGCACTGCGCCTTCACCCCGGCGGAGACCGTCGCCGCGGTTAAGGTCCTGCTCGACCGGATGCACACCGGGCGCTGGGACAACCGGGCGCTGCGGCCGGCCAGCCTGAACGCCTCGGCGGCCGCCCTCGGCCCGAACTTCAACATCTTCTTCTCGGGCGGCAAGGTCGTGCCGGTCGCTCCGGCTTACATCCACTTCCGCCCGAAGCCGTATCTGCGGCCGTTCGATTTGTTGTTCAGGTTCCGCAGGTAGTTACTCCTTTCCGCTTCTTCCGCCTGCACAAAGGCGCCCAGGACCGGTGTGGTCCTGGGCGCCTTTGGTTCCCGGCTACTGGCCGCGCTTGAGCGGGCCGAGCTTGTTCAGCCGCCACCAGGTGATGATCGAGTAGAAGACGAACAGCCCGGCCATCGCGGCCATGTCGATGATCCAGGCCTTCGCGGTGTGGTCCCAGTACGGATCGGGAGAATGCTGGGCGTTGAAGCCGCCGATCTGGTTGAGGTCTACCGTGGCGGCGTTGGCCGCGAAACCCCAGCGAGACGGCGTGAGCCAGGCGATTTCCTCGATGCCCACCTTGCCGTGGATCGCGAAGATGCCGCCGGTAGTGACCACCTGAACCATGACGAGCAAGAAAACCAGCGGCATCGCCCGTTCAGCCGTGCTCACCGCCGATGACACGAGCAGGCCAATCGCCATCGAGGCGACGCCGACCAGCGCCACCGACGCCATTACTTCGACGAGCGGGATCGGCAGCAGCGCTCCCTTGGGCGGGAAGGTAGTGCCGGTGAGGCCGACAAGGACGAGCAGTACGGCCTGGAAGGCGCTGATCACGCCGAGCACGATCAGTTTCGACATCAGATACGATCCGGCCGATAGACCGGCGGATCTCTCCCTGGAATAGATCGGTCTTTCCTTTACGATCTCTCTGACCGAGTTGAGCGCGCCCGCGAAGCAGGCGCCAAGTATCAAGATAAGCAAGACCGATTGAGCGCCGGCGTTAGGATGCCCGGCTGCCAGTGCGGCCTGGGATACTGTGAACCCGCCTTTCAGCGGGAAAAGTCTGACCATCGCGCCGAGGCCGAGGATGACGCCGACGAGCAGGGCGAGGAAGCCTCGGTCCGAGGCGAGCACGGCGCAGTAGCGCCGCACCAGCGTGGACATCTGCGCTACCCGGTTGCTGCTCGGCGCGGCCGTTGGCGCCTGGCGCGGTGCTCGCTGCTGGCTGGCGGCCGCGCCTTCCATGCCGGCCACGATGTACTGGTGGTAGTAGGGCGAATTGCGGAACTCCGCCTGCCAGTCGCGGTTCGGCTGGGACTCGAACGCCTGGAACACTTCGGCCCAGCCGGGCTGGTTGAAGTGCTTGAGCCCGTCCTGGGGCGCTCCGAAGTACGCGATCTTGCCGCCGGGCACGATCACGAGCAGCCGGTCGCACAGGTTCAGGTTGGCGACCGAGTGGGTGACGACGATGATCGTGCGCCCGTCGTGCGCCAGCTGCGCCATCTGCTCCATGACCGACTTGTCCAGGCCGGGGTCGAGTCCAGAGGTCGGCTCGTCGAGGAAGAGCAGCGACGGCTTGGTCATCAGCTCGAGCGCGACGTTCACGCGCTTTTGCTGGCCACCGGACATGGCCGCGGTCTTGGTCTCCGCGTGCTTGCTCAGCGCCAGTTCGCCCAGCACCTCATCGATCCGGTGCATCCGCTCGGCCTTGCTGGTGTCCCTCGGGAACCGCAGCTCGGCCGCGTAGCCGAGCGCTTTCCTGGCGGTGAGCTGGGTGTGCAGGATGTTCTCCTGCGGGACCAGGCCGATCCGGTTCCTCAGCTCCTGGTAGTTCATGTACAGGTCGCGGTTGTCGTACAGGACCGTGCCGTGGTTCGCCGGGGCGATTCCGGTAAGCGCGCCCAGCAGCGTGGACTTGCCGGCGCCGGAAGGCCCGATCACGCCCATCAGGCACCGCTCGCCGAGCGGGAACGTGACGTGGTCGAGCAGCACCCGGCCGTTCGGCAGGGTGACCGTCAGGTCATTGGCGATGTAGGAGATGTCGCCGGTATCCAGGAACTCCTGCAGCGTGTCGCCGACCAGCCGGAACGTGGCCGGGCCGACGGTGATGATGTCTCGTTCGGACACCGGAGCCGAGCCCACTCGCTGGCCGTTGACGAACGTGCCGTTGTGGCTGCCGAGGTCCACGATCAGGAAACCGCCGCGCTGGTCGCGCCGCAGCTCAGCGTGGTACCGGGAAACCGACAGGTCGTTGACGACCAGGTGGTTGTCGGCCGCCCGGCCGATCTTCGCCAGCGCGGCCACCTGCTGCTGGGCTGGCAGCTGGAACACGGCGCTGGGCAGCCGCTCGACGTTAAGCACGGACTGGCCGGGAGGCGGTCCGCCGTAGCCGCCGCGTCCCCCGCCACCGAAGCCGCCGCCAGGCACGCGCGGGACGGCCGGGTTAGGCGGCGGTGGTCCCTGCGGAGACTGCGCGTAACCGGTCGGAAGGATGCCGCCCCCTGGCACCGGTCCTGGCTGCTGACGCACGCCTGCGGGAGCGGCCACCTCACACGACAGCGCGGGCCCGTCATTGGGGTGACCCAGCCTGACCGAGCAGGTGGAGGAGATTGGTACCCGCTGCACCCGGTTGCTGCCCTGGAAGGTCCCGTTGGTCGACCCGACATCCTCGAGTAGCCAGCCGGATCCGTCCAGCCGCAGGACCGCGTGCCGCCATGAGACTCGGGAGTCATTCACGACGATGTCAGCTTGCGGGTCGCGGCCGATGAAGTAACTGCGGCCAGCTGACAGCGAGCGCTCCGAATCAGGGGTGCGCACGCGTAGGGCTGGACCTGGAGAGTTGCCGAACTCAGGACTCATGGAGCAACTCTAGAACGGATTTACCCTGCGTATGTATCGGGCTTTTGGTGAAGTTCAGGCTGGCCGCTCGTTCAGCGATCTTCAGACCCAGCTCGCCGCTCTATTTTAGACTAGTTTAAGCCGAAATTATTGATATGTTCTCGACTTCATCCCCGCGACTCCGGCCGTACTGTCCGTCAACCGTGACGCAGTGCGCGCGAACCCTCACGCTCCGGTCTGGTGGTGCTATTCAGGCGCGTTGCGCGGGAGTATGGTCACATCCGATACTAGAAAAGGGCTCCTGTTAAGTAATCTTCTGGCCTCTCGTATGTTCTATGGCCACATAGGTGTATTTGAGCCCAAGTTCGCGTGCGGGAGAGCATGGTGAGCGAGGAGTCCGCGCAGGCATTGCCGACGTCGGCGCAATTCGGCGCGGGATCGAAAATCGCGGGCTATGTGATCGAGGAAAAGATCGGTCAGGGCGGCATGGCCGTCGTATTCCGCGCGCACGATGAGCGGCTCGACCGTACGGTGGCGCTGAAACTCCTGGCTCCGGCGCTGGCCGAGGACGAGGCGTTCAGGCAGCGGTTCATCCGCGAGTCGAGGGCCGCTGCCGCCGTCGATGATCCGCACATCATCCCGGTGTATGACGCCGGCGAGGCCAGCGGCGGACTGTTCATCGCGATGCGATTCGTCCGCGGCGGTGACGTGCGCTCGCTGCTTGACCGGACCGGGCCGCTGCCCTCCGACCGGGTCGTGGCGATCGTCTCGCAGGCGGCCTCGGCGCTCGACTCCGCCCACGCCAAGGGCCTGGTGCACCGGGACGTCAAGCCGGCCAACATGCTACTCGACCGCGACTCCGGCGACGACCGGCCCGATCACGTGTACCTGGCTGATTTCGGGCTGAGCAAACTGTCGTTGCAGAGCACCGGCCTGACCGACACCGGTACGTTCCTCGGCACGCTGGATTACATCGCTCCCGAGCAAATCGAGGGCAAGCAGGTAGACGGCCGGGCCGATCAGTATTCACTGGCCTGCGCCGCGTTCGAACTCTTGACCGGCAGCACGCCGTTCCGTCGCGAGGACCGGCAGGAACTGATGGCCGTCATGTACGCGCAGTTGTCTGAGCCGCCGCCCGCACTTTCCGGACGCAGGCCGGACCTGCCGGTCGCCGCCGACTACGTGTTCGACCGGGCCCTGGCCAAGGCCCCGCCCGACCGGTACCGGACCTGCCGGGAGTTCGCCAGTGCCCTGCGTGGCGCGCTCGGCCTGGCACCTTCTGAAACGGCCCCGGCTCCGATGGGCCGCCCGCTCACCGAGGCCGTTCCGTTGTCGGCAAACGCAGCCACCTCGGGGCCGACGTCCGCGCCGCCGGCTCCCCCGCCTGGCGGCTACGACCAGTACAACCCGTGGCATCCGGACCCGCCGCAGCAGAAGCCGCAGCGCCTCACGCCTGTGCTTCTGATCGTAGCCAGCGTTCTGGTCGCCGGAGGGATCATCGGCGGCGCGCTGGCATTCCGTTCCCACGGTTCGCTGGGCACGGCCTCCGGCGGGAATTCTCCGAACGCCACATCGGGCTCGGGAAACACGACTCCCGGCGGATCCGGCTCGACCCAGCCCCAGGGCAGCCCCTCCGCATCGAACGGGCGCGGTACGACTCCAGCGGCCCAGGGGAGCGGCCAGCAGGGTCAGAACAATGGAGCCAGCGGCCCGTCCACGGGCGGGACAGGCGGCTACCGGCTCGCCAGCACGCTCAGGACGGACGCGGGTCTGGGCCTGACTTCGGTGAGCTGGAACCCGTCCGGGTCTCTGGTCGCGACCAGTGACAAAGACGGCGACACGTACCTGTGGAACGTGTCGACGGGGCAGATGGCCGGTTCGGTCTACCCGGGGCCTGGCCAGACGTACTCGGCCGCCATCAGTCCGGACGGTTCCCTGCTCGCGGCCGGCTTCTCTAACGGCGCCACCAACGTGTGGAACCTGAAGTCAGGGAAACTGATCGCGACGTTGGTGGATCCGGGGCCGTCAGCGGGCAAGGAAGTTGACTCCCTGGACTTCAGCCCAGACGGCCGGCTGCTCGTGACCAGCGACGGGAACGGCCGTGTCAACCTGTGGCAGGTATCGGGCGGGAAGGTCGCGTCCACGCCCACCAGCCTGAGCGACCCCGCAGGTGCGGGCGTCCTCACGGCCACCTTTAGCAGCCGGGGCACGCTGGCGACCGGTGATTACTCGGGCAACGTGTACCTCTGGAGCGGCGAGGAGACCACCGCAAGCTTTCTCCTGCCTGGTGGTGTTCCGGTGACCGCCCTCGCGTTCAATGCCGACGGCGGCGTGCTGGCCGCTGCCAGCAAGAGCGGCTACGCCGAACTCTGGAGCGTGGCGAATCAGAGCAGCGCCGCGCTGGACATACCTGCCGCCGGGTCGGGTCAGCCGATCTGGGGGCTGTCATTTAACAGCGCGGGATTGCTGGCGATGGCGGATAACGATGGTGCGAGCTACCTGTACCACGTCTCCGGCTCGAATCTGTCGGCGACGCTGGACGGCACGCTGTCGGACCCGAGTGCGGGTAGCCAGGGAGTCGGGGAACTCGGGTTCAGCCCGGACGGGAAGTACCTGGTCACGGCCGACACCAATGGCAACGCCTATGTTTGGCATCTAGGCTGAGCGGGCCGCGCTGAGTTGGCTGCTTTGGCCCGGCGCCGTCCGGGCCGGCGAGGCAGTGTGGAAAGCTGATCGATATGGATCGCGGGGACGGGCCGGTAAGTTGCGGGGGACATGGTCAAACCGGATACTTGGGAGCACTCATCTGACTGACCTGCCGGGTTGCTCGTTTCCGTTGACCATGCTTAACAGATCCGGATTCTCGGGGAAATCAGGACGATACGGAAATGGCAAAGAAGCGGTGCTGCCGAACGCAGTGGCCAGACCTTAACCGCTTGGAGGCACGGTGACGGACACTCCAGGGCCACCGGGTAGCTTCGCGCCGGGGGCGCGCATAGCCGGTTACCTGCTGGAAGAGCAGATCGGCCAGGGCGGCATGGCCGTCGTGTTCCGTGCCCACGATGAGCGGCTCGACCGTACGGTGGCGCTGAAGATCCTCTCGCCCGCGCTCGCCGCCGACGAGGCGTTCCGGCAGCGATTCATCCGCGAGTCACGGGCGGCCGCCGCAGTCGATGACCCGCACATTATCCCGGTCTTCGAGGCCGGCGAGTCGAGCGGCGTCCTGTTCATCGCGATGCGGTACGTGCGCGGCGGCGACGTCCGCTCGCTGGTCGGCGAACTCGGGCCGCTGCCGCCGGGCCGCGCGGCCGAGGTGATCTCGCAGGTCGCCTCCGCGCTGGATGCCGCGCATGGCCGCGGCCTGGTGCACCGCGACGTCAAGCCGGCGAACATGCTGCTCGACTCTCGCGGTGGGATCGGGCGCCCCGACCACGTCTACCTGTCGGACTTCGGGCTGAGCAAGGCGTCCCTGCAGTCCAGCGGCCTGACCGGCACCGGTACGTTCCTCGGCACGCTGGACTACATCGCCCCCGAGCAGATTGAGGGCAAGCCGGTCGATGGCCGCGCCGACGAATACGCGCTAGCCTGCGCCGCCTATGAGCTGATCACCGGCGTGCCGCCGTTCCAGCGCGACGACGCGATGGCCGTCATGTACGCGCAGATTTCTGAGCCGCCTCCGAAGGTGACGTCCAGGCGGCCCGAGCTGTCCGTTGCGGTCGACGCGGTGTTCGCCCGGGCACTGGCTAAGGCGCCCGCTGACCGGTTCAGGAGCTGCACGGAATTCGCCGAATCGCTCCGCGAGGCGTTCGGCATCCGGCCATACGATTCCGGTCCTGGTACGATCCCGGGGCCGTTTCACCCGGCTACCCAGGTTGTCGGCGGGGTCAGCGGACCGCCAGGACAGCCAGGCACGACTCCAGCCGAACCCGCCGGATCCGGCCGAGGTCCAGGTCCAGGTCCAGGTCCAGGTCCTGGTCCAGGTCCTGAGGCCACCCAGCTGGCCGGCGCGGGAGCGGGGGCTCTTGGCCAGCCGCCCAGTGGGCAGGGACCCGGCGGACCGGGACCAGGCGGGACCCGCGAAGGCGGCCCTCCCACCCAGTACGCCCGAGGCCGAGACACCTCGCCCGATCTCACCGCATCCCATCTGCAGTTCGATCCCTACCAGGGTGGTGGTGGCGGTTACCAAGGCGGTGGCGGCCGGCGGCCGTGGTGGCGGTCACCCGGCGCGATCGCGGCCGCGGTCATCCTGCTGATCATCCTGGGCGGCGGTGGCGGCTACCTCGCCCTGCACAAGACCAAGCACACTGACACTCCGAAGGTCGCGGCGCTGAAGCTGCCTGCCTGCACGTCGAGCAAGGCCAAGGGCAAGAGCCTGACCGTGCCGAACCAGTCCACTGACGTGCCCAACGGCCAGCCTTTCGGCATCCAGGTCACGCACGACAACAAGTTCGTGTTCACGGTGACGCAGCTCACCGTCGAGGTCTACTCCCGAGGCGCCGGCCTCACGCTGACCCACATGTTCACCTATACGGTCACCAACCAGGGCATGGGCGCCGCCGGCGCGACGATGACCAGCAACGGCAAGTATCTGCTGGTCGCGGCGGGCAGCGGCATCGTGGTGATGGACGTCCACAGCCTCGAAGTCGGCGCGAACCCCGCCGCGATCGGGACGATGACCGTGCCGGACATCCAGGGCAACGGCGGCGCGGTCGAGGTAGCGGTCTCTCCAGACAACCATTTCGCGTTCCTCACGCTGAAGAACGTGGACATCATGGCCGTCTTCAACCTCCGCAAGGCCATCAAGCACGACGCCTTCGGCACGGCGGAGTTCGTCGGCGAGGTAAAACTCGGCACCTCCCCGGTCGGTCTCGCACTGTCGCCTGACGGTAAGTGGATCTACGTCACCAGCTACGCCATCGACAACCCGCAAGGGACTCAAGGCCTGATCAGCGTGCTCAACTTGACCGAGGCCGAGCGCAACACCAAGGAGTCCATCGTGAGCCAAGGCCCGGCCGGCTGCATGCCGGCCCGGGTCATCGCCTCCGACGATGGCAAGACGGTCTGGGTCACCGCCCGCGGGAGCAACGCCGTACTTGGCTTCTCGGCATCAGGACTCCGCAAAGACCCCAAACAGGCGCTGATGGCCGATGTGCCGGTCGGTAACACCCCGATCGGAGTGGCGCTGGCCAACGGCGGCAGCAGGCTGATCATCGCCGACACCAACATCCCGCCTGGCGGCCACGAACACGCGTCTCCGTCGCCTGGGACTCTGGCCGTAGTAAATGTGGCCGCCGCATTGGCTAGGAAACCAGCTCTCCTCGGCTACATTCCAAGTGGGGCATTGCCGCGTGAATTCGGGCTAGTCCCTGGCGGCCGCGATCTGATTGTGTCGGACAACGGTTCGATGCAAATCCAGGTCGTTGACGTGAGCAAGTTGCACTGACGGGGGACTTGCCAGCATCTCGGAGAGGTGACCAGCTTGTACGACAACTACGGTGACCAGGGCAATCGCGGCAACTACCAGGATCAGCCGACCCAGGGCTACCCGACCCAGCCGCAGAACCAAGGTGACTACGGTAACCAAGGTAATTATGGCAACCAGTACGGAAACCAAGGAAATTACGGTAATCAAGGAAATTACGGTAATCAGGGTCAGACGAACCAGGGCGGTTACGGCAACCAGTACGCTAACCAGGCCAACCAAGGCGGCCAAGGCGGCCAAGGTCAGAGCCCGAACCTGTACTCCAACTACCCGGCGCCGAAGAAGCGGCACAGGGGTCGCAACATCGTCATCACGCTGGTTGTAATTCTCGGGTTGCTGGTCGCGCTGGACTTCGGTGCCAAGGCGTTCGCCGAGGGCGAGGCGGCGTCCCAGATCCAAAAGCACGGCTTCCCCAAGAAGCCCTCAGTTGCGATCGCCGGCTTCCCGTTCCTCACCCAGGTCATCACCAGGCACTTTAACGAGATCACGATCAACGCCTCTGATATCCCGGAAGGCCCGATCAAGATCACGAAGCTGAACGTCGTGGCCGACAACGTGCGCCTGAACTCCAGCTTCAAGGGCGGCACCATCGGCCCGCTGCACGGCACCATCCTGATCAGCCTGGGCGCGATCGGCGACCTGCTGTCGGTGGCCGGCCCCCTCACGAGTTTCCTCGGCGGCGGAAAGAAGGGCCTGAAGATCACTTCGGTCGGCAGCAACAAGGTAAAGGGCAGCCTGAACCTCGTGGGCGGCGCCTTCACGGCCTCGGCTGTCTGGAAGGTCATGAACGACGGACCGCACAAGATCAAACTGCATCTGGTCAGCAGTCACGGCCTGCCGCCGGCGGCGTTCAAGGCGGCGGACAAAGTCGAGATCCCGCTGAACTCGCTACCTGTGGGCCTCAGCCTGACCGGTGGCCTGACCTCGTCGTCGAACGGCATCACGGCCCACGTCTTCGCCCAGTCCCTATCCTTCGGCAGTTAACACATCGGCAGTTAACAGGGGTATCGGCTAGCATTGCGGAGGTTCCCCGGCCGGTGTAGCTCAGATGGCAGAGCGGCCGCCTTGTAAGCGGCAGGTCAGCGGTTCGATCCCGCTCACCGGCTCCGGTACCTCGGTTGGCGTCAGCCCTCTCTGCCTGCGGAAACGCAGGAAGAGAGGGAATCCAGATGACGCGTTCTGGGTCCGCAGCCTTCAGGATCCCCACAGAAATCCCACAAGCTGTCCGTCGTCCGGACAGCCGCCGCCCCGCTAGGTCGGCGCGCGGTCCGATCCTTGTTTCCGGTACCTGGCGTGCTGCCGCTCGTGGCGAGGGCGAGGTCATCGAGCTCGAACACGGCATCACGGTGTACCCGGCGCGCAGCGAAGGCGGCCGGTGGCGGGCGGTTTGGCAGGAGGACGGCAAACGCCAGCAGTGCGAGGCGGCGAGCCAGGAACGGCTGGTCGGCAAGCTCGAGAAGGTCACCGAGCGACTGGCGGCGGACGCCTCGAACATGAAGCGGCCCGGTGTTGACCTGATCGCGCACTACCTGGATCCGGACCGGCTGCCCGCGGATCGGCAGTGGTCGCGCAAGCATGCGCATACCCAGCGGCGGCTGTGCGAGCGGTTCGCGATCCCGCTCATCGCAGCGGTCACCTGCCAGGACATCAGGACCGAGCACACGCAGATGATCGTCAACGGGGCGCCGACGCCGGGAGAGGGCGCACGACTTCAGGGGATGATCTCGGCGCTCGTCAGCGCCGGCATCGAAGGCGGTTATCTGACCAATGCGCGGCTGGCGAAGGTGCACTGGCAGGCCGCAGGTCGGGTGCTGCCCGCGCCTCGGGTCAGCGTGTCGGGAGAGTCTGCGCTGTGGATTGACCCCGATGAGATCCCCTCCGATGATGACCTCGCCAGGCTGGGCTCGGCCTTGTCTCGCGGCCGTCACGGCGAGCGGGACGAGCTGATGGCGAATACTGCTGCGTACAGCGGGTTGCGGTGGGGAGAGCTGGTTGCGCTGACCGTCCCTCAGGTCGACCAGCGGGCTCGGGTCATCACCGTGAACCGCAAGGTCGTCGAGGTCGCCGGCCACCTCTACGTGGAGGCGCCCAAGAACCGCAAGTACCGCAAGACGATCTATCCCCGGCGGTCGCCGGGCGGGTACCCGCTCGCCGGACGGCTCGAAGCACGGCTCAGCGAGGCGCGAGCTGAGCAAGAGGCGGGGCTGAACCCGCTCGGCCTGGTCTTTCCGTCGCCGATGGGAAAGTACTGGCGGTCCTCGAACTTCCAGCGGAATGTCTTGAAACGCGCCTACCTGGCTGCCGGCTGGCGTGATGAACGCGGTGAGGGGTCCTGGACCTGGCACAGCTTGCGGCACGTGTTCTGCACCACTGCCTTGTTCACCTGGAAACTGGACGCCACCGACGTCTCCCGGATGGCCGGGCACTCCAGCTACCGCATCACCCTCGACATGTATGTCGGCACCACCAAGGGCATCCTCGACCGCGCCCACGCCGCCACCAAGTAGGCCGCATACACGACGTGGGGCCATTAGAGCGCGGGCCGGACTGGTGTCCGGCCCGCGCGAGGCATGGGTCGCTATTGCTGGTTCTGGCGGCGGTAGCTGTCGGCGACTTCCTCGGGGGTCATGGACAGCACTGCTTGTGATGGGGGTATCCCGGCGGTGAGGGCGTCGCGGATGAGCTGAGCCATCGTGTAGTCGGGGTCGTCGGCGAGGGCCCGGTCCAGGGCGAGGTTGGCGAGCGCGCCCTGGGCGTCCTGCCAAGCGGTGAACGCGAGCAGCGAGGCGGGGGCGGCGATGTAGCCGGGCTGCGCGTGGCGGGTGACGTCGGTCCACAGGCGCAAGTGGGCTCCGCAATACTCCGGTGCCATCCGAGCCCAGGCGTCGTCTCGGACTTCCAGCGCACGAAGCGCCAGAGTCAGGTTGGCGAACCGGGTCAGGATGTGGATAGTACCGCCGTCGCGGTAGAGAGAGATCGCGTCGCGCACAAGGCCGAGCATGTACTGGAAGACCTCGTCGGTGCCTGCTTCCTCTTGAAGGCGGACGAGGTCGCGAGCGGCCTGCCGGGTGGCCCGCGTCATCTCGGTGGCCTCGGCTCCGGTGACCGGTGCGATGCCCGCACCGATGTCGTCGCGGCTGGCGACGACGGTGAACCCGAGCGCGGCCATGGCGGCGGCTGCCGGGTTAGCGGGGTCTACCGGAGCGCCTTCGGTCGGGCAGCAGGACGTCTGTTGTTTTCCGCTGGAGTTTTGTCTGGCTTGCTGGGTCTTCGGGTCGTGCGGGCACGGTGGTCTGGGGTTGTTTTTGGCGGACGCTCCGGGTTGAGGGACCTTCACGGTGGGTGAAGGCTGTGTTCGTAACCTGACGTTCTTCCATGCTGGGTGAATGTCGGGTCGGGGGGTTGGATGGGGCTTGCTGCTGTCCGGGATCTGCGGGAGATCCGGGTGCCGTCGTCGGCGGAGGAGCTGGCTGATTACGTAACCGACCTGGCAGCGGAGTACGTGCTGGCCCGGGCTTCGGCGGGAGTCAGCGATGCGACGATCCGGCGTTAGGTCCGCAATCAGGAGCTGATGGGCGAATGGCTCGGCCGGCCGTTGTGGGAGATGCAGCCTTCCGATGCTGACGCTTATTTCGGCAAGGTGCTGAAGACGGCGAGCGCCTCGGTGCGGTCAGCGAAAGCACAGTCGCTGTCGACGTACTTCCAGTTCCTGGAGCTTCGGCACAAGACCGAGATCTATCACCTGACCGGGCGGGTGATCGAGTGCCCGCTGGATGAGATGAACCGGCCGCGGGCTCATGTGGACGGGCGGCTGCGGGTGCCGCCGTCCGATGCCGAGATCGAGGAGCTGTTCGCCGGGTGGCGGGACGAGCTGGCGGTCTGCCGCAAGTACGCGACCGGGGCGAGGAACTACGCGGTGGCCCGGCTGATGGCCGATATCGGGTTGCGGATCGGCGAGTCCCGGCAGCTGGACCTCGATGACATCCGCTGGGACCTGGGCACGTTCGGCAAGATCAACGTGCGGTTCGGCAAGGGCTCCGGACGGCGGGGACCCAAGCAGCGGATCGTGCCGCTGATCAACGGGGCCGACCGCACGCTGCGGTGGTTCATCGAAGACGTCTGGGCTCTTTTCGCCGGCGATCACACCCGGCCCGGGGCACCGCTGTTCCCGTCCGAGCGCAAGAACGACGGCGGCAGCAGCGGGCGAGCCGGCTATGAGGTGCTCCGCGCCTCGCTGGACGAGGCCACCCGGCGTCACCTGCCCGCATGGGTCGGGAGAGTGTCAGAAATTCTGTGCGGGAGGTGATAGGAATCAGTGTTTCTGCAGGCCACAGGGGGTGGCCGCGACCTTGGGGAGGTCAAGATGACGATGCTAGAGACTCCGGCGGCCGAAGTCGAGGACCCGGAGGCGGGGTTTTCGGGGGAGCTGGCGGAGGGTGACGGTGGCGGGGGGCTTGTGCTTCCGGAGGATGTGGTGGCCGAGCTTGCGGGGCGGCTGGCGGAGCGGGCGAGGTCGGGGGGGCCGGCGGCGCTGACGGGGCCGGACGGGCTGCTGTCGGGGATCATCGGGCAGGTTCTGCAGGCGGGCCTGGCCGCTGAGCTGGACGCGCACCTGGACGGGGAGGACGGGAACCGGCGGAACGGTTCGAGCATCAAGACGCTGAACACCGAGGTGGGGCCGGTGCGGATCGCGGTGCCGCGGGACCGGGACGGGTCGTTCGCGCCGGCGCTGGTGCCGAGGCAGGCGACCCGGTCGGACGGGCTGAACGCGGTGATCATCTCGCTGTACGCGAAGGGGATGAGCGTGCGGGATATCGCCCGGCACGTGCGGCAGACGGCGGGGGTGGACCTGTCGCATGACACGGTCTCCCGGGTGACCGACGGGGCGCTGGAGGGGATGCGGGAGTGGCAGCACCGGCCGCTGGAGCCGTTCTATCCCGTCATCTACGTGGACGCGCTGGTGGCGAAGGTGCGAGACGGGCCGGCGGTGCGGAACAAGGCGGTGAACCTCGCGGTCGGGATCGACCCGGACGGCGCCAAGCGGGTGCTGGGGATCTGGGTCGCGCCCGGGGAGGGCGCCAAGGCGTGGGCGCAGGCGCTGGCCCAGCTGCGGAACCGGGGCTGGAGGAGGTGCTGTTCGTGTGCTGCGACGGGCTGTCCGGGCTGGGCGACGAGATCACCGCGACCTGGCCCGGCACCACGGTGCAGACCTGCACGGTCCACCTGATCCGCCGCAGCCTGGGCTACGCCTCCTATAACGACCGCGAGGCGATCGCCCGGGCGCTGAAACAGGTGTACACGGCCT
>Ga0134128_10002794_pt1 | contig 21451 bp, 19 predicted proteins | sample KB31754_FD_96462 | JGI IMG/M metagenome (GOLD analysis project Ga0134128, IMG submission 96462) | Terrestrial soil microbial communities with excess Nitrogen fertilizer from Kellogg Biological Station, Michigan, USA - KB3-175-4 | ecosystem: Environmental > Terrestrial > Soil > Unclassified ... | reverse complement strand
GTCCGATGCAGCGCAGAAAGCTTGGCCGCACGCCGTTCGAAGTCGCGCCGCTCGCGTTCGGCGGCAACGTGTTCGGCTGGACCGCCGACGAGGCAACGTCGTTTCGCCTGCTCGACCGGTTCGTCGAAGGCGGCGGCAACCTGATCGATACGGCGAACTCGTATTCGCGCTGGGCGCCGGGCCATGTCGGCGGCGAATCCGAGACGGTGATCGGGCGCTGGATCGCGCGGCGCGGCCGGCACGACGACGTCGTGATCGCGACGAAGGTCGGCTCGGACATGGGGCAGGGCGACAAGTGCCTGCGCCGCGAGCACATCCTGCAGCAGGTCGACGACTCGCTGCGGCGCCTTCACGTCGACGCGATCGACCTCTACCAGTCGCACTGGGACGACGAGAAGACGCCGTTCGAGGAAACGCTCGAGACCTATTCGCGGCTGATCGAGCGGGGCAAGGTGCGTGCGATCGGCGCGTCGAACCTCGACGCGCAGCGCCTGGCGAGCGCGCTCGGCGTCAGCGCGCGCGACGGGCTGCCGCGCTACGAAACGCTGCAGCCGCTTTACAACCTTTACGATCGCGGCACGTTCGAAGGCGCGCTCCGCGACCTCTGCCTGCGCGAGGACGTCGGCGTCATCACCTACTTCTCGCTCGGTGCCGGCTTTCTCACCGGCAAGTACCGCAGCGAGAAGGATTTCGCCAAGAGTCCGCGCGGTTCCGGCATGAAGAAGTACCTGAACGAACGCGGTCTGCGGATCCTCGATGCGCTCGACGACGTCGCCGCGCGCGTGCGTGCGACACCTGCGCAGGTCGCGCTCGCATGGCTGATGACGCAACCGGGCGTGACGGCGGCGATCGCGAGCGCGACGTCGCTCGCGCAGCTCGACGATTTGCTCGCGGCGACGCGGCTTGCGCTCGACGAGCTCGACAAGCAGCAACTCGACGAGGCGAGCCGCTGAACGCCTTCAGCGTGCGAAGGCGAATCTGCCGGGCGAGCGCCGCAGCAGGTAGAACGCGATAGACACCGTCACGAGATTGAACACAATGCCGTTCACGAACGCCGCACGGTACGAGCCGGTGACGTCGAAGATCGCGCCCGACAGGTAGCCGCCAAGCGCCATGCCGAAGATCGAGGCGGTGATTACCGTCGACACTCGCGCGCCGGCTTCGGCGCGGCTGAAGAACTCGCGGACGATGATCGCGTACGACGGAACGATCCCGCCCTGGAACAGCCCGAACAGCGCCGAAACCACGTAGAGCGACACGAGGCCGCTGGACGGCAGGTAGAGGAGCAGCGCAAGTCCCTGCAGCGCACCTCCGAGCAGGAGCGTGCGCAAGCCGCCGATCCAGTCGCAGATCGCGCCGAAGGCAACCCGGCTCACGATGCCGCAGGCGAGCATCAGCGACAGCATCTGCGCGCCGCGTGCGGGCCCGTATCCGAGATCGCTGCAATACGCGACGAGGTGGACTTGCGGCATCGACATTGCGACGCAGCACGACAAACCCGAAAGCACGAGCAGGCCCTGCAGCACATTGGCGCTCAAGCCGAGGGCTTGCGGCGATCGGACCACGCTGCGTGCGCCGTCTGCGGCGGGCGCCTCCGCAAGCGGCGGCCTGCGGCGCAGCAACAGCGTGAGCGGCAGCATCGACGAAAGGCAGAACGCTGCGATGCCGAGGTAGGTGTGCCGCCAGCCGTCGGTACGAATGAAATGCTCGACGATCGGCGGCCATATCGTTCCAGCGAGGTAATTGCCGCTCGCGAAGATAGCGACCGCGATACCGCGGCGCCGCGTGAACCAAAGCGACACGTGCGCAATGAGCGGCGCGAAGGTCGCGGCGCTGCCGGCGCCGATCAGCACGCCCTGCGCGAGCGTGTAGGCGCGAAGGCTCGGCGCGAGGGCCGCGGTCGCGTACCCCGCGCCGAGGAGCAGCGTCGCGAGCGCGATCGGCAGCATGATGCCGAAGCGGTCGGACAAGCGGCCGATCGCGATGCTCGCCACGCCGAAACAGATCATCGTCAGCGTATACGGCAGCGAAGCGTCGGCGCGCGCGGCGCCGAATTCGGCCTGTACCGCGGGCAGCGCCACGACGACCGCCCACACGCCGACGCCGCCGATCGTCGACAGCAGCAGCGTGACTACGAGTCGGGTCCACGCCTGTGGAGACTCGGCTTCGCCGTGGAGTATCGCGGGTTTCGTGAGCGGGTGAACTTCGTTGCTCGCGCATTCGCGCGCCTTGCCGCCAGCATGTTACACGGTCGATGCGCGCGCTCACGACGAGCGGCCCGAGATGCGGGGTCGGGCCCTGCGTGAGAGACGTCACTCGTTGTAGCGCGCGCGGGCGTCGGCGATGCATCGATCCTCGGCGTCGCCGCGCATCGCTTCGCAGCGCTCGCGCGCGGCGTCGTACGCGTCTTCCCGGCGATCCTCGTCGGATTGCGCGGCCATGCTGCTGCGTGGGTACTCGCGACGCGTTTCGTTCATCGACGTGACGTAGCGATCGTGCGCGCGATCGATGCACGCGTCGCGATCGGCGCCGCTCAATCCCGCGCAGGTCGCGCGCGCCTGCTCGTAGGCGCGATCGTTGCGCTCGCTCGCCGTCCGCCATTCGTGACGAACGTTCTCGGCCGTGCTCTGGATCTTCTGGCCGCCCTTCGAGATGTCGGTGCCGAGGCCTTCCATCGTGTTGCAGCCGGCGAGCCCAAGGGCGCAGGCCGCGAGAATCGATGCCGTTGCGTACTTCATCGTTGCTCCGTTCTCCATTCGGGTTGATCGGAAAGCGAGGCGTCGATACCGCTTGCGATAACGCACGCCACGCCAGTTTTGAGATTGCGCGACAATCGAAGTTCGCAAGCCGTTCGTGCCGTGCCGGGACTTTGCTGTCGAAGGCAATAATCGGCATGGCGCCGCGGAATCGTGCGGCCACCGACACATCGAACGGCGGGTCGGCAACGAATCGAATGGAGAAACGCACCATGGACAAGCCAGCGGCGCAACGCCAATCCGAGCATCAGGTGCTCGGGCACATCCAGGATCTCGTCGACTTGGAGCATCGACTGCTCGCGATGCCGGCGCGCGATCCCGCCGACCACGAGCGGCTCGCCCGCGTGCAGGTCGAACTCGACCAGTGCTGGGACTTGCTGCGGCAGCGTCGCGCGCTGCGCGAGACCGGCGGCGATCCCGAGCGCGCCGAGGTCCGGCCGCCGGACGTCGTCGAGCGCTACGTCGGCTGACGCACGCGCTTCGGCGTCGCGCTGTGCGGCGTCATCGCGTGCGCGCGGCGACGATCGTGCTGCGCGTGCTCGCCACCTTGTCGCGGTCGACGGGCGCACCGTGATTGCCCCAGTCGTTGCGCAGGTAGGTGACGAGATCGGCGATCGCCTGGTCGTCGAGCTTCCAGTCGAACGCCGGCATCGCGAGGCCCGTCGGATTCTCCCTGGTGACCGCGGTCTTCTCGCCGCTCAGGACGATGTGCACGACGGTCTCGGGATCCTGCGCTTGCACAACGCTGTTGCCCTTGAGCGGCGGAAAGACGCCGGGGATGCCTTCGCCGTTGTCCATGTGGCAGCCGGCACAATCGTCGACGTAGACGCCGCGTCCGCGCGCGAGCCGATCGTGATCGACGTTGTTGCCGTTATTGGCGCTCGCCGAACGCGTGCCGGTCTCGTGCGGCGGCAGGTCCTTCAGGTAGACGGCGATCGCGTGCAGGTCGTCGGCGTCGAGGTGCTGCGTCGAGTCGTGCACGACTTCCGCCATCGGTCCGAACGCCGCGGCGCGCGCGTTTGCGCCGGTCTTCAGGTAGCGGACGATGTCGTCGACGCTCCATTGCCCGAGGCCGTCGTGCAGGTCGCCGCCAAGGCTCGTCGCGTACCAGTGCTCGCCGTAGCCCCCCTGGAATGCCTTGTCGCGCTTCGGCGCGCCCGCGAAATTCTTCGGCGAATGACACGAGCCGCAGTGGCCGGCCCCTTCGACGAGATAGGCACCGAGATTCCATTCGGCCGACTTTTGCGGATTCGGCTTGAACGTTCCCTGCTTGAAGTAAAGGGCGTTCCAGCCGGCCATCACCTCGCGCATGCTGAACGGCCACGGCAGCTCCGACGGCTTGTTCGCCTGCTTCACCGCCGGCAACGTCGACAGGTACGCGCGGATGTCGTCGACGTCGGCGCGCGTGAGCTTCGTGTACCACGGATACGGAAACGCCGGGTACAGGCGGCGATCGCCGGGCGCAACCCCTTCGTGCATCGCGCGATAGAAATCGTCGGACGTCCAGTTGCCGATCCCCGTCTCGGGATCGGGGGTGATGTTCGTCGAGTAGATCGTGCCGAACGGCGTCGGGATCGGACGGCCGCCGGCGAACAGCTGGCCGCGCTCGTCCGTATGGCACGCGGCGCAGTCGCCGGCGTAAACGAGGTAGCGTCCGCGCTCGATCGAGCCGTGCGACGACTCGCGCGCGACGAGCGCCGGCGCGGCCGCGAGGAGCCCGGTGGCGGCGACCGCCGCGGCGATCGCAGAAACGCGGAGGCGCCGGGCGTTCATGCCGAGACGAGCGGACCCTGTTTCTTCAGGTATTGCGTGCGGATCGCGTTCGCGGCCCAGTAGGCGAGCGCGCCGACGGTCCCCGTCGGGTTGTACCCGGCGTTCTGCGGAAACGCGCACGAGCCGACGACGAAAAGATTCGGCACGTCCCACGACTGCAGGTAGCTGTTGACGACGCTGGTGCGCGGGTCGGTGCCCATGATCGCGCCGCCGGTGTTGTGTGTCGTCTGGTACGGCACGATCGTGTAGTGGCCCTTGCGCTGTTTGACGTGGATGTCGCGCGCCTTCATCGCCTTCGCGATGCCGGCGGCCTTGTCGGTCAGGAAGTCCGACATCCGATGCTCGTTGTCGTGGAAGTCGAACGTGAGGCGAAGCAGCGGATTGCCGTACTCGTCGCGATACGTCGGGTCGAGGTCGAGATACGCGTCGCGATAGCTCATCACGCTGCCGTGCGTCGCGATGCTCACGGTGCGCAGATAGTTGTCGGCCATCGCCTTCTTCCAGCCGCTGCCCCACTTCGGCGCGTCCTTCGGGAGGTGGTGCTGCAGGATCGGCCGGCCGCCGGTCGTCCACAGCGCGATGTAGCCGCCGCCGACGAACTTCTGCGGTCCGTGATCGAAGTTGTCGCCATTGAACTCGTCGATCGCCTGCCCGAGCGCGCCCGCCCCCATGAACGGATTCACGATCTCGTTCAGGAACACGTCGACCGACGACGTGATCTGGTACGCGTAGTTGCGCCCGACGACACCTTGGCCCGACGTCGGGTCGTACGGCTTGCCGATTCCCGACAACAGCAGCAGGTGCACGTTGTGTTGCGCAAACGCGGTAAGGATCACGAGATCCGCCGGCTGCTCGAACTCGCGACCCTGCGGGTCGACGTAGATCACGCCGGTGGCGCGCTTGCCACTCGAATCGAGGAGCACCTTCGTCACGCTCATGTGCGTGCGCAACTCGAAGTTGTCCTTCTCGAGCAGCACCGGAAAGATCGTCGTCTGCGGACTCGACTTCGAGTAGTTGCCGCAGCCGAACCATTCGCAGAAGCCGCAATACGTGCACTCGCCCATCTGCACGCCGTAGATGTTCTTGTACGGCTTCGACGTGTTCGCGGCGGGGCAGGGGAACGGCTTGTAGCCGGCTTCCTTCGCCGCCTTGTCGAAGAGCACGGTGCCGTAGCTCCGCGCAAGCGGCGGCAGCGGGAAGGCGCGCTTGCGCGGACCCTCGAACGGATTGCCGCCGTCGTGGATCGCGCCGTTCAGATTGCCGGCCTGCCCGGATATGCCGCACAGGTATTCGAAGCGGTCGTAGAACGGCTCGAGCTCGTCGTAGGTGACGCCCCAGTCCTGGATCGTCATGTCCTCGGGAATGAAGCGCTTGCCGTAGCGCTGCTCGGTGTGCGAGCGCATCATGAAATCGGTCGGCAGGAAGCGCCAGTTCTGACCGTTCCAGTGCACGCCGGCGCCGCCTGCGCCGGCGGCTGGCTTGAACGAGCCGAGGTGGCGCATCGGCAGCGCCGTCTGGTCCGCCGAATTACGAAACGTGAGCGTCTCGCGCTCGGGCTCCTCGAAGAGCTCGTTGCGCACCGCGTAGCGCAACTCGTCCTGGATCTGCGTCGTCGCGAAGTCCGGCACCGTGTCGCGAAACGAGCCGCGCTCGAGCGCGAGCACCTGCAATCCGGCGTCGGTCAGCTCCTGGCCGAGGATGCTCGCCGTCCATCCGAAGCCGACGAGGACGACGTCGACCGGGGGCAATTTCGTGGCCACCGTTCACGACTCCCGAGTGCGCGAGCCGTCGCGCCCGAGAAGGCCGACGGTCGGCATTTTGTAACGCTTCCCGTATTGCTGGATCTCGGCGACGTAGTTGTACCGCGGGCCTGGAAAGCCGATCAGCTTCCAGCCCGCGAAGCCGCGATTGCCGCCATACAGCGGATCGGCAAGGAAGCCCTCGACCGTGTTCTGCAGCAGCATCTGAAAGAAGTCCTTCGCCGGCGCGCGCGCGAGCTTGACGTCGCCGCTTTCGAGCCCGTGCAAGAGCGTGTCCTGCGCCGCCGCATCCTGCTCGGCGAACGGACGCTGCTTCTGGTTGCTGCACCATGCATCAACGTCGGCGATCGCGGTCCGGTAGAGCTGTGCGGGCGTCAGCCGGAGCTGATAGCCCTGCTCCTTCGTGCCGTCGCGCCATGGCCCGCGCATGTACCACGTCGCGGCGCGTCCATAGGGACCGGCGAGCTGACGGTCGATGAAGGTCGCGACGCCGGCTTCCTTAGCGCCGGGTCCGAGCTCGTCGTTCGGAATGAGACGCGCGACGGCCGCCTCGACGAACGTGAATTCGACGGCGGTGAAGAACGGGAATTGACCGGGCGCCGCGACCGACTCGGCGGCTGCGCTAGGGACGAAGCGCAGCGGAACGACGGTTGCCGCCGAGGGTACGAGAGCGGCCTTCAGCAAACGACGTCGGCTCGGAACGAAGCTCATGTCCGTCGTTCGATGGCGAAAAACCGATGGACGTTCGGTCACAGTCGGTTACGATTCGGAACAACACTGTTTCGAGTGCGAGCAGTCGGGCGAACGACCATGGATCTTGCAGGGATGGAAATATTTGCACGCGTCGTCGAAGCCGGAAGCTTCTCGCGCGCAGCGCGACGGCTCGACGTCTCCACGTCTGTCGTCAGCAAATGCGTGACGCGGATGGAGCAATCGCTCGGTGTCAGATTGCTCAACCGTACGACGCGGAGCATCAGCCTGACGGAGATCGGCCGCGCGTTCTATGCACGGTGCGCGCAAATCGTCGCCGAAGCGGAGGAAGCCGAGGCGATGGCGGCCGGCATGCAAGCGACGCCGCGCGGGACGCTGAAAGTGAGCGTTCCCGTTTCGTTCGGCGTCCTGCACATCGCGCCGGCGCTCGAAGGATTGCTCGCCGCGTATCCCGATTTGAGCGTCGACATGAGCTTCAACGACCGCGAGGTGCATCTCGCCGAGGAAGGCTATGACGTGTCCGTTGTCATCGCCGTCGAGCCGCGCGCGACACTCGTCGCGCGCAAGCTCGCGCCGATCCGGCAAACGCTTTGCGCGGCGCCGTCGTACCTGCGCCGGCACGGCGCACCGGCGACGCTCGAGGAACTGGCGCACCACCCGTGCATCGTCTTCTCCGGGTCGGGCTCGCGTCACTGGCATTTCGACCGCGAGCAGGGCCATGCGAGCATCGAGGTCACCGGGCCGCTTCGACTCGACAACGAGAACGCGGTACGGCGCGCCGCGGTCGCCGGCTGCGGCATCGCGCTGTTGCCGACCTACATGGTCGGCGAGGATCTGCAGCGCAACGCATTGACGGTCCTGCTGCCCGATTGCCGAGCGCCCGAGACGGCGCTCTACGCGACCTACCTGCCCAACCGTTATGTCGCGGCGAAGGTGCGCGTGTTCGTCGACTACCTCGTCGCCCGCTTCGGGCCTTTGCCGAAGTGGGACGCAGGCGCGAAGTCGACACGCGCGCCGGCGACGCTGCACGTTTCGCCGGACGACACGCAGCCGACGACGCGATCGATGTCGTGACGTCGCGAATCGACGCGCGCAGCCTGTTGCGGCGCATGTTCGACGCAGCCGTCGAATCGGCGCAGCCGGCGCATGCATTGCCGTTGCACCTGCCCGATCCGCCGTCCGGCCGCACGATCGTCGTCGGCGCGGGTAAGGCATCGGCGGCGATGGCGCGCTCGCTCGAGGAACGCTGGCCCGCGCCGTTGTCGGGCATCGTCGTCACGCGTTACGGTCATGCAGTCGGTTGTCGCCGCATCGAAGTCGTCGAGGCCGGGCATCCGGTTCCCGATGCCGCAGGTGTCGAAGCGGCGCGGCGCATCCTGGCAAGCGTTGCGAACCTCGATCACGACGATCTCGTCATCGCCTTGATGTCCGGCGGTGGCTCGGCGCTGCTCGCGCTGCCCGCCGGTGACGTATCGCTCGCCGACAAGCAGCAGGTCGGGCGCGCGCTGCTCGCGTCGGGCGCGACGATCGGCGAGATCAATTGCGTACGCCGGCACCTGTCGGCGATCAAGGGCGGGCGCCTCGCTGCTGCGTGTCATCCCGCGCGCGTCCTCACGCTCGCGATTTCCGACGTGCCCGGCGACGATCCGATCGACATCGCGTCGGGTCCGACCGTCGCCGATCCGACGACGCGCGACGACGCGCGCGACGTACTGCGCCGCTACGGCATCCACGCGCCGGATTCGATTCGGCGGCTCTTCGCAAGCGAAGCCGCGGAGAGCGTCAAGCCGGGCGATCCGCGGCTCGCGCGCGCCGAATACCGGCTGATCGCGACGCCGCAGAAGGCACTCGAGGCGGCCGCGTCGGTTGCACGCGCGCACGGCGTGGCGCCGCTGATTCTTTCCGACAGTCTCGAGGGCGAGGCGCGCGATGTCGGCAAGGTGCTCGCGGCGATCGCGCGACAGGTCGCGACGCGCCGGGAGCCGCTTGCGCCGCCGTGCGTGCTTCTCTCGGGCGGCGAAACGACCGTCACCGTGCGCGGGGCGGGCCGCGGCGGGCGCAACGTCGAGTTCCTGCTCGCGCTCGTGCTCGCGTTGCGCGCGCATCGCGGCGTCTATGCGCTCGCCGCCGATACCGATGGCGTCGACGGCGTCGAGGAGATCGCCGGCGCGATCGCGTCGCCCGATACCCTGGCGCGCAGTGTGGCGCAGGGTCGCAGCGCCGCGCGCGATCTCGAACGTAATGATGCGCACGCGTTCTTCGAGGCGCTTGGCGACAGCGTCGTTACCGGGCCGACGCGGACGAACGTCAACGACTTTCGCGCGATCCTCGTGATCGGAGCGTAGCGAAGGTCTCACGGCACGCAGCACGCGCGGGCGCCGGCAGCCGCGATCGAGCCGCGTGCGATGGCATAATCCGCCATCATCGAAGGCGCCTCGCGCGAGCCTGGCGCGGACTACCCACACGAACGAGGAGGAGCATTCCATGATGAAGCTCATCGGACGCACGCTCGTGGCCGGCGCGCTGGCGGCAGTGTCGTTCGCCGCGCTCGCGCAGGACACGATCAAGGTCGGCGTCATCGCCGCGTTCTCGGGCCCGTTCGCCGATTACGGCTCGCAGATCGAGGCGGGCATGAAGGCGTATATGAAGCAGCACGGCGACACCGTCGCCGGCAAGAAGGTCGAGCTCGTCACCCGCGACACGAAAGGTCCGGCGCCTGAAACCGCGAAGCGCTTCGCGCAGGAGCTCGTCACGCGCGATCACGTGCAGTTCCTGGCGGGATTCGGACTGACACCGAATGCGATGGCGGTCGCCCCCGTCGTCAGCGAAGCGAAGGTGCCGATGATCATCTCGAATGCCGCGACATCGTCGATCACGACGAAGTCCCCGTACATCACGCGGGTGTCGATGACGATTCCGCAGATCGCCGAGCCGCTCGCGCAATGGGCGCTCAAGAACGGGATCAAGCAGGTGTACACCGTGGTCGCCGACTACGGTCCGGGGATCGACGCCGAAACGCAGTTCACGAAGACGTTCAAGGAAGGCGGCGGGCAGATCGTCGGCTCGGTGCGCACGCCGCTGCAGAGCCCCGATTTCTCGGCGGCGACGCAGCGCGTGAAGGACGCGAAGCCGCAGGCGGTGTTCGTGTTCCTGCCGGCCGGTCAGCAAGGCATCTCGTTCATGAAGAGCTTCAACGAGCGCGGGCTTGCCGACGCCGGCATCAAGCTGATCGCGACCGGCGACATCACCGACGATCACGTGCTCGAGGCGATGGGCGAGCCGACGCTCGGGATGATCACCGCGTTCCATTACTCGTCGGCGCACAAGTCGCCTGAAAACGACGCGTTCCTCAAGGCGTACGCGGCAGCGAACGACCCGAAGATCGGCGCGCCGAACTTCATGGCGGCGGCCGGTTACGACACGATGCACGTGATCTATGAGGTCGCGAAGAAGCTCAACGGGAACATCGACGGCGACAAGGCGATGGCGGCGATCAAGGGAATGAAATGGACGAGTCCCCGCGGCCCCGTCGTGATCGACCCCGAGACGCGCGACATCGACCAGACCGTCTACATCCGCAAGGTCGAGAAGGTGAACGGCAAGCTCGCCAACGTCGAGTTCGACAAGATCCCCGACGTCAAGGACCCCGGGAAGAAGTAAGCGCGTCCGGCACCGCGAGGGCCGACCGTTGATCGGCAACGCGATCGGCGTCCTGTTCGACGGCGTCGCCTACGGCAGCCTGCTGTTCATCATCGCCGTCGGCCTGTCGGTGACGCTCGGGTTGATGAACTTCGTCAACCTCGCGCACGGCACGTTCGCGATGATCGGCGGCTATGTCTGCGTCGTGCTGATGTCGAACGCCGGCGTGCCGTTCCTGGCGACGCTGCCGGTCGCGTTCGTCGCGGCGGCGATCGCCGGTCTCGTGCTCGAAAGACTGCTCTACCAGCGGCTCTACAAGGCGAGCCCGCTCGACCAGGTGCTGTTCTCGATCGGGCTCGTGTTCATGTCGATCGCGATCTTCACGTACTACTTCGGCGCATCGCAGCAGCCGGTGTCGCTGCCGTCGTACCTGCGCGGCCAGGTGCATGTCGCGGGACTCGACCTCGGCACCTACCGGCTGTTCCTGATCGCGATCGTCGCGTTGCTGACGTTCGCGCTGCAGTACCTGCTCGATCGGACACGCTTCGGAAGCCAGGTGCGCGCGAGCGTCGACAACGCGACGGCGGCGGCGGGACTCGGCATCAACGTCAACCGCGTCTTTGCCCTCACGTTCGCGTTAGGTTCAGGTCTTGCAGGACTCGGCGGTGGACTCGGCATCGACGTGCTCGGCCTCGATCCGACGTTTCCGCTCAAGTACATGGTGTACTTCCTGCTCGTCGTCGCCGTCGGCGGCTCGGGAACGGTCAAGGGACCGCTCGTTGCGGCGCTGATTCTCGGCATCTTCGACGTGTCGGGAAAGTACTACTTTCCGCAGATCGGCGGCTTCGTCATCTACGCGCTGATGGTCGTGCTGCTGATCATTTTCCCGGCCGGTCTGTACGGGCGGCGGGCATGACGGCAGTTCCCCCCGCGGCGCTGGATTCTCAATCGCACGCCGCATCGGCACCTGCGCTCCGCACGCAGGGCCTGTCGAAGCGCTTCGGCGCGTTCGCGGCAGTGAGCGACGTCACGCTGTCGTTCGCGCAGGGCGCGCGGCATGCGCTGATCGGCCCGAACGGCGCAGGCAAGACGACGTTCATCAACCTGCTGACCGGCGTACTGCCGCCTTCGGCGGGCGAGGTGTTTCTCCGCGAGCGCAACATCACCGCGATGGCGCAGCACGCGCGTGTCAAATGCGGGATGACACGAACATTCCAGATCAATACGCTGTTCCCCGGCCTGACGGTGCTCGAATCCGTCGTGCTCGCGATCTGCGAGCGGCAGGGGCGAACCGGCGTCTGGTATCGCACGGTGTCACGACAGAGCGAGGCGATCGACGAGGCGAACGCGCTGCTCGAGACGCTTCGCCTCGTCGGCAAGCGCAACGAGGAGACGCGCAACCTGGCGTACGGCAAGCAGCGGCTGCTCGAGATGGCGCTCGCGCTCGCGATGCGGCCGTCGATCCTGCTGCTCGACGAGCCGGCCGCGGGCATTCCGTCCGGCGAAAGCGCGGAACTGTTCAACGTGATCGCCAACCTGCCGCGAGACGTGACGATCGTGTTCATCGAGCATGACATGGACCTCGTGTTCCGCTTCGCCGAGCGGATCACCGTTCTCGTCGGTGGCCGCGTGCTGACCGAGGCGACGCCGTCCGAAGTGGCGGCCGATCCGCGTGTACGCGAGGTCTATCTCGGCGAGGCGCAGCATGCCTGAATTGCTCGCGCTCGACGGGGTCACGGCCGGTTACGGCGCTTCAGTCGTGCTCGAGAACGTGTCGCTTGCGATCGAGGAGGGCGACAGTCTCGCGCTCCTCGGGCGCAATGGCGTCGGCAAGACGACGCTGCTCGTCACGCTGATGGGACTGACGCGCGTGCACCGCGGCGCGCTGCGCTTCCGCGGCGCGCCGCTGAACAGGGTCGCGACGTACCGGCGCGCACAAGCCGGGATCGGCTGGGTGCCGCAGGAACGCTACATGTGGCCGACGCTTACGATCGAGGAGCATCTGACCGCGGTCGCGCGGGCCGGCCGCTGGAACGTCGCGAAGGTCTACGAGCTTTTTCCGCGACTCGCCGAGCGGCGAACGAACTTCGGCAACCAGCTCTCGGGCGGTGAGCAGCAGATGCTCGCGATCGCGCGCGCGCTCGTGCTGAATCCCGCGTTGCTTTTGCTCGACGAGCCGATGGAGGGCCTCGCGCCGATCATCGTGCAGGAGCTTCTGAAGGTCATCGCCGGCCTCGTCGACGAGGGAACGATGACCGTGCTCATCGTCGAGCAGCATGCGAAGCTCGCGCTGTCGATCACGCGCAATGCGATCGCCCTCGATCGCGGCCGCATCGTGCACCGCTCGTCGAGCGAGGCGCTGCTCGACGACGCGCCGACGCTGCATCGACTCGTCGCGGTCGGGTCCGACGCGTAGCCGAGCGGGCGCGGTCGACGAGCCGCGCGGAGCGGCATCGCTAGTAGCGCTTGTCGATCGTCGTGCCGGTGCCGGCGACATCCGACGCCGACGCGTCGCTCACGTAGCGGACGACGAGCTTCCACGTTTCGCCGTCGCGCCTCCAGCAATCGACGACGAAGCGGTCGTGGCCGCGACGCCTCGCTCCGGAAGCCGCGGACGCCTCGCGAAAGCTGACGACGGCGAGATCGCCGAAGTCGTGAACCGCCATCTGCTCGATGCGCGGTGCGGCAGCCGACTTGCGCGCGTCGCGGATCCACGCGTCGCGCGGCACCGGTACGCCGGGCGCGCTGCCGATGCGCATTTCGAACGACGGATCGAGCAGCGCGTCGAGCGCAGAGGCGTCCTTCGCATGGGTCTTCTCGACGAGCCTGCGCTCGAGGTCCGAAAACATCTTGACCAGGCGCGTAACGGTCGGGACGCTCGTCGTCTGTGGCGCCGGCTGCGCGATGGCCGCTGCCGCAACGCATGCGGTGAGCAGCGCGAGCGAAAGACGAAAGGGCATGATGCGTTCGATGCGTCGCCGCCGCAAAACGTTCGGGCGGCGCGCCGGAAGGCTGCGCCGCCCGATGCGATCTACCGGTCAGTCAGCGATCAATGCGTCACGGACATGTCGCAATACCCGCCCGACTGGTTCACCCAGTTCTGTTGAATTAGGTACTGCCGCGACCCAAGCGTCACGTTGTACCTGGACCCATTCGACGCCGTATGCTCGGTCCCGAAGGTCCAGGCGCACTTGTCGGCATTCTCCTGCCCACGCCGGTCGAACCATGCGTTCAGGTCCGGATCGGTCGTCGCTTCCTCGAGCTCGTGCGAGATGATGCTCGCCATGCCGTCGGCACCCGCGTTGCCGTTCGGCCCTGTCGTCTGCTCGGCACACGCGCTCGGGCAGCGATCCGGGTTGCCGACGAACGCGAACTTCGTGTCGAGACCGCTGATCGATGCGTGCGTGTGCCATCCGCAGTATTGCGTGCAGAAGCCGGATGATTCGTTCACGTCGGACGACGTCAGTACGAAGTAAACGGCGTTCGAGTTGTACGGAAGCCGGCCGCTCGAAAGCGCGCTGGCGACAACCGCCTGCACCTTCGCGTCGGTCAGAGTCGTCCCCTGGGAGTAGTTGTCGTTCGTGGAGGTGACGTAATTCACGGCGTTGTTCACGTGCTTACCGGATGCGTCGTAATACGTCGTGTTGATGTTGAAATAGGGCGAGCCCCCGATGTGGCTCGCGAGATCAGTAAGGATGGTCGTTGCGCTGTTGCCCGACCAATTGCCGTACCAGATGTAGTAGACGGTCGGGCCGCTCGTGATGAGCGGGCCGCCATGGTAGACGATGCCGTTGCTGCCGCTGGCCTGACCGCCGGGCTTGCCTTGACCCTGCGGCTGTCCTTGTCCCGCTCCCTGTCCGGGTCCGGGTCCGGGCGCCGGCCGCTCGCCCCATCCCTTGCCTGTCGGGACGAGCTCGTCATCACCTCCGCCTACGACACCGGCGGCATCGACCGCGCTGGTTGCGATGAACGCAAGGCACGTTGCTGCAACGACCACTGCTCGACGCATGATGTCTCCTGATCGCGATTGTTCATGCTCGCGAGCGCAGTCGTTGAATCGCGCGCGCGAGGGTGCGTGACTATGCGTGACGGCAACGGCTTGCGCAAGTCAATCCGTTTAGCGCGCGTACAACGCGGATCGGCGGTCATCGCCTCGGCGAATCGTGGCGTACAAACCACGATCGCATGGGCGCGCCGATCTTCAGCAGCCGATGACTCGGCTCCTGGCGCAGCGCTCGAGTTCGTTACCGCTCAATGCTCGAGGACGGGAAGGGCACCCAGCACGCGGCGACCGCACACCTCGAGCTTGTGAAAGATGTTGTGAGCGTGGGTCTTGACTGTCATGTCACTGATCCCGAGCACGCGCGCGATCTGCTTGTTGGTCATCCCCTTGCGCATCCACTCGACGATTTCACGCTCGCGCTTCGATAGTGCCGATTCCGATTCATCGGATGGAACCGAACCCAAAGGCACGCGAAGCTGATGGAGTACATCCGCCAACGCACGCCGGGTGGCCCATAGTTCGCCGGCATGGACAGCCTCAACCGCTCGAATCAGTTCGTACGCGCTGCAGGCAATCGGCAGGCAACCACCGCCGCCGGATTGAAGCACGTACGCAAGGCGAAACTCGCTTGGTTCCGAATGGAGAAGGAGCGACCGCGTCGCAACTTCGAGCGCCGCAACCCGTTGAATGAATCGAACGCCCCGGGCCCCGTACGAGGCTCCGTCGACCAGCAGGACGTCGGGGCGCTCTGTGCGCACCGCCGCCACGACGCGCCCGTCGCCGACCGGCCGCGCAATTAACCGGACCTCGGCGCGCGCAAGCAGGCACGCGTCGATGCGCTCGAAAAGTGCCCGGTCAGGCGTTACAAGCAACAAGCTTATTTTTGGCACGGCGGGCTCCCTCGAACCCCGGCTTACGCGGCTGTCGTCTCACGCGCGTCTTCACGCGCGCGGCTGCCGTCTGATGTATGGTCATTATGAAATGAGAAGCGGGCATTTCGAAAATTTTCTGAAGTGAATATTCGCCATTCTTGTAGCCGACACGTGCCGTGCTGGGTTGCTCCTGTTCTTGCATAGACAATCACGCCAAGCGACTGATGCAGCGGGCCGAGGTCCGTTTTGCTCGGCATCTCAGCGGAAGCGGCACCGGCTTGGCGTCCCTTCGGCTTCATGCGTGAAATCCGGCTTTCCGACCACCCTCATCGCGACCGGCACCCCCGCCATCACTTGCCCGAGGGGTGATCAGGTAACGTGTCTGTAGGCAACAACTATGTTATCGAGACAGGGCAACCGGGGCACGCCATCCATCGCGCCTCATTTTTGCACCACTGTCGAAGCTCCGCTCGGATTGGGTTGACAGCCGGTCAATTATATGACATTGTAATATCGTCAACGGTGCCGGACTGACTGGACTCCGCTTCCGGCACAAGGATGCGGGTGTCGAAAGGAGGGTCAAAAAGCGCTTCTCCAGCAGTTCCCAGTCGGAAAGATCTCTTCGCCGAAAGGGCAACCTCCGAGCGATCGGAGCATCGCAAAGTCACGGGTCTCCGCTTCGTGCGAGACGGCCGGACTGCCGAAAGAGGAGCAGGCGCGAGCCCCTGCGAGGGGCCGACCGGAGATCTCTCTCGCAAAGGATCTCCATGCATCTCGAGCGCCGTCTGAGCCCTGCCAGTCATCGCGATACGGATCGCGCGTCTGCCAGTCACGTCTCGTGGCGGGCGCCTGGTGGTTCTGGTGTCGATCGTATCGGCGGGTGTTCCAGCCCATTCCATTCTGACTAGGAGATTTCACTGTGACGATGAAACGAAGCATTTGCGCGGTTGCTGGAGCAGCGTTGTTCGTTGCGGCGGGCCACGGTCTTGCCGACCAGTATCTAGTCACCAACTCGTTGCCAGCGGCAGAGACATTGCCGCCCCCCCAGGTCGAGTTCATGGTGTGGGACGGAACCACGACGACCACGATCGCCGGCTGCACCGATCCCACCTGTTTCGGCTGGTCCGACGGCAACGACCCGACACCCGGAACGGGCTACGTCACGCACGCCAAGAACAACATCGGGTGGTCGGTGTCGGGCGGCTCGGCGAAGGGATCGATCTACCTCTACGTGGACGGCCAAAAGGCCACCTCGGCGCGGCCGGGCAGGCTGCTCGTGTGGTCGGCCACGATGGGTACCCACACGCTGCAAGCGATGGCGTTCAACGCGGACGGCGTGGCGGGCTGGTCGCCGGAGTTGACCATCACGCGCGAGTAGCGCAAGGAAATCGGTGCGGTCAGTTCGACCGCGCCAATTCTTCGTCGACGATCCGCGCGCAGCTTTCAAGGGGCTGAGCGCCCGAGATCACGCGGCCGTTGATAAGAACGTCGGCGTGCCCAGCATGCCGAGGCGGGTTCCTTCGTCGATGTCCTTCTGCACGGCTGATCGGTAAGTTCCTGCGCTCAGGCAGCGCTCGAAAGTCTCTAGCTCGACGCCGGTTTCCGCGGCAATGGCCTTCAGGTCATCGAGGCCGGTCTGAAGCTTCACATAGAGAGCGTCGTGATACGGCCAGAACCGTCCCTGATCGTTCGCGCAGCGCGCGGCCTCGTGCGCACCGCCCTTGAACGGGGCGCCTTCGACGTTCATGTCGAGACGAGTTCGATTTCCAGCTCCGTGACGGCCTCCACGTTGCCCGGCTCGGCTTCGAGCAGCGCCTGAAGGGACATCTGGCTTCTTCCCGCTTCCTTCGCCAATAGCCTTTCGGCGATCAATGCGTCGAGCGCGCGGCGCTTCAGCGCATAGATCTGCTCCTCGAGCTTGTTGAGCGAAGCACCGACGGACTTTTCGATCTCGGAGGCGGTGATGGTTTCGCCATCGGCCTCCGCCAGCGCGTCGCCTGCCGCTCGGGCTGGCGTCGAACACACAAAAGAATGCAGATGAAGAGAAGGGCGGCGACCAGCGAAACCGCGACTTTGTTACACGAAAAACATCGCCGTGACTGAACCGGATTCCTGCCGCAACGTCGCGTCACGTTCCATGACCGCTGCCCGATCGTCCACGGCGTTCCTTTGCTTACAAGTGCGGCGGACACAAAGAAAAGAGGCGCACCCATGAGAAGGATGCGCCTCCGTCTCTCAAAGCCGCGTCAGTCGGTTCGGGTTACATCCGACGGCCGCATCGTTACGGGGTGATGTCGATCAAGACCTTTTCATCCCCGCACGCGCTGCTCTTGCCGTTGTTGTTCGCGTCGCCGGTGTAAGCGACCAGCCAGCTGAACGTGGTGTCGATCGAAACAGTGAACTGCGCCGAATCGCCGGAGGCGTACGTGCCATTCCCCGCCACGGTCTTGGTCGCCGTGAACACCGGGATTCCCGTGCACGTTGCGTTCTGATACAGATTGAACGTCAACGAACCGGTCGGGTTCGATCCACCGCTTAGCGTTGCCGAGTCACTGTGGATCACCTTGACCGTGGGCGCCGTGCTCAGGCCCGGCGAGTTCTTCGCGACTACGCTCGCCTCGTTGGCATCGTTGCACGCCGTCGTGGCCGTGTTGTTGTTGCTGTCGCCGTTGTAGACGGCGATCCAGCGGTACGTGCCGGCCGCCGCGGTCGTGTAGTTGCCGGAGGTGGCCGTGCCGCTGACCACGCTGACCGTGGACGTGGAGATCACCGTCGACGAGCAAGTCGTATCGCCAGGACCGTACAGCGAGAACGTCACGGTTCCGGTGGGGCTGAAGCCGCCGCTCAGCGTTGCCGTATCGTGGATCGTGGCGCCGATAATGACTGGCCCCGCTGTCGCGTTCGTGGTGATGCCTGGCGAGGCCTTGTTGACGACGCTCGACTCGTTCGCGTCACCGCACGCTCCAGTCGCGGCCGGGAAATTGGAGTCGCCGGTATAGGAGGCGATCCAGTAGATCGTGCCCGCCGCCGTCGTTGTGTACGGGTCCGACGTGTAATCCGCAAATCCGCTCACCGTCTTGGTGCTCGTGAAGACCTGGGTCGTGCACGTCGAGTCGCTGTACGCGTTGAACGTGACGGTGCCCGTCGGCGTGGGGCCGCCGTTCGTGCCGGCAAGGGTCGCCGTGTCGGTAACCGTTGCGCCGACCGTGACCGGTCCGCTCGCCTGCGTCTTGATTCCTGCGTCGCAGCTTTGGAACGAGCCGAGCGTGAAGTCATTGAGCGCTGCCGTTACCGATTGCGACTGCCGGCCTGCGACGATGTAGTTCGGGAAGCACTCCGTCGTGAGGTTCAGATCGACGAGGTTCAATCCGACTTCGAAGAACGTGAGCGCCGGATACTGACCTTTCACGGAACCGGACTGCGAGGACAGGAAGCGTGGGTCGAGGGCCGGGACCCCCCCTGCATTTGTTGCCGCGCAGGCGGCGTCGGCAGGGATGGTTCCGATGGGACTATTGCAGGCGCCTACCCCCGGCGTCGTCTGGGTAATCAGCTGCTGCAGACAGATCCCTGTGGAGCCGGTGCTCTTGCCGGCATAGCCGTCAAAAGCGGTCGCGGGACAGGTCCCCGGAACGGCGTTGTCGCCGGCATTGGGGAGGCCATTCGAACCGAGGGACTGGATGACCTTGTAGACCTGGATGTTCGCGACGGTGCCGCCATTGGTGAAGGCACTCACGATAAGGATGTCGCCGATCTTGTGTGGAACCAGGCTTCTGAACCCTGAAGCGTTCGGCTTGCCGACGAACGTGCCGGCGCTTGCACACTGATTTGCGGCGACCATGGCCGCGTTGCATTCGACGGTCGCGTTCTGCAACAGCCAGACGCCGAAGTTCGCGTCGCCGTTGTTGATGTCGCGATTGCCGCCGATATAGAGGTTGCCGTCGTACTTCGCGGCAAACGACTGCATGATGTTCGTCTTGGCCGACCCGCTCGCCGCCGTCCAGTTCCAGGCCGTGACGTTCATGTCGTCCTTGGTCCCCTGCCCGAAATTGTCCAGGTCCGGACGATTGAACTCGTCGACCATGTCGGCGATGACGTCGGCCAGGTTGGTCGTGGATCCGGGCGGTATCTTCGAGCACAGGTTAGTGCCTGACGACGGACACGAGTAGAGACTGTCCCAGTCGTCGGGCTGTGCCGTCGGACACGAAAGTGCTCCAAAAGCACCTCCGCACGTTGCTTCCTTCGCATCGCCGTCGAGCTGAAAGTCGGCGAGATGTACATCGCTGGCGCGTGCCGGCATCGGCATCGCGAAGATCCAAGCGGCGGCGGTGGCAGCAATGGCCACCGACGCTCGTTTGAGTATTGAAGCGTTCATAACAAGCCCCTTCCTCTTGAATATCGCAGGCGCGAACGGCCGAACACCATGACGACGACTGAGACCGCTCCCTCTTGTTTACCCGCGGAATCGACGCGCGGCCTGGTGTTGCACCACAACCGCGCTCACGGACCGCCATCAATAAGGGTTTAGGCCGGGGCTAGGAATACTCCGATCGGAGTAGCGCCGGCGTCGGAGCAAGGCACGACGGCGTCGCCGGCCGGGCCGAAGAGCCCCGGGTCGGCGTACTTCGGCAGAGCCTTTACCGGGGAGGCTTTGCTTTCAACGCTTGCAGACGCAAGTCATCCAGCGACGCATTCATCGTGATCGCCTGCGCATCGAGCTTCACATGCAGTAGCGACGGACGGTCGGCTGCGAGCGCGCGCTCGAACGCGGGCGCGAACTCCGACGTCTTCGAAACCGTTTCGCCGTGCGCTCCATACGCGCGCGCGAGCTGCGCGAAATCGGGATTGACGAGATCGGTGCCGCTGACCCGACCCGGATACGCGCGTTCCTGATGCATCCGTATCGTCCCGTACATGCCGTTATCGATGACGACGAAGACCACGGCCAGGTTGTACTGAACAGCGGTCGCCAGCTCCTGACCGTTCATCAGGTAGCACCCATCGCCGTTCCACGAGACGACGACGCGCTCGGGGTGGATCAGCTTCGCGGCAACTGCCGACGGTACGCCGTAGCCCATCGAACCCGAGTAGGGCCCGAGCTGCCGGCGGCCGCCGCCATAATGGAAGAGCCGGTGGATCCACGTCGTGTAGTTGCCCGCGCCGTTGGTCAGCACGGCGTTCTGCGGCAGGCGCTCGTCGAGCCACTGCACGATCCGCCACAGGTCGACATCGCCCGGCACGGCGCGAGCAACACGCCATGCGTCGTAATCGGCATGCGCGGCCGTCGCATCGGCACGCGCCGGCGGCCGCGACGCATTAGCGTCGATTGCCGCGAGGAATGCGCCCGGCGTCGCGGCAATCGCAAGCGCCGGCTGGTAGACGCGGCCCAGTTCGCCTGGATCGGGGTGCACGTGCACGAGCGTCTGCTTCGGGACGGGCACGTCGAGCAGCGTGTAGCCCGACGTCGTCATCTCGCCGAGCCGCTCGCCGATCACGAGCAGCACGTCGGCGTCGCGCACGCGCGCGGCGAGCGCCGGGTTGATGCCGATACCCACGTCGCCCGCGTAGAGCGGGTGCCGGTTGTCGAAGAGATCCTGATGCCGGAACGCGCACGCGACCGGCACTTGCGCCGATTCCGCGAAGCGCGCGAGCGCCGCGCGCGCCTCGTCGTCCCAGCGGCTGCCGCCGGCGATTACGAGCGGACGCACCGCGCCGCGCAACAACGCCTCGACGCGACGTACGTCGGCCGGTGCAGGAGCGGCTTGCGCCGCCTCGACGTACGGCGCGTCCGCGACGTCGGCCGACGCCGCGAGCACGTCTTCGGGGAGCGCGACGACGACCGGTCCCGGCCGGCCTGAAAGCGCGACGCGATACGCGTGCGCGACGTATTCGGGGATGCGCTCGACGCGGTCGACCTGCGCCGCCCACTTCGCGACGCCG
>Ga0134128_10002792_pt1 | contig 21456 bp, 22 predicted proteins | sample KB31754_FD_96462 | JGI IMG/M metagenome (GOLD analysis project Ga0134128, IMG submission 96462) | Terrestrial soil microbial communities with excess Nitrogen fertilizer from Kellogg Biological Station, Michigan, USA - KB3-175-4 | ecosystem: Environmental > Terrestrial > Soil > Unclassified ... | reverse complement strand
GGCATCGGCATCGAGCGTGGCGGCAGCGTTGCGTTCGGCCTTCTCCGCCTCGCCGAGCAAGGTCGCGAGATCCGGCAAATTCTTGTCCCATTCGACGAGGCTCGCCACCGGCCCGAAACGCCGAAGCGCGGCGCAATAGACCGTCCACACCGCCGGCGCGACGGCAGAGCCGTGGTCGTCGATGAGCAGCGGCTCGCCGTCGCGGCGCACCGCGGCATGGCCAGCGAGATGGATCTCGCCGACCGAGGCTGCAGGGAGCGCATCCAGATAGGCTATGGGATCGAGGTTCAGGTTCTGCGCGCTGACAAAGATGTTATTGACGTCGCACAACAGCCCGCAGCCGGTGCGGCGGACGAGTGCCGCCAGGAATTCAGCTTCCGGGATCGGCGAATGGCGGAAGCGCAGATAGCGCGACGGATTCTCGATCAGCACTTCGCGCCCGAGCGCCGTCTGTGCGCGGTCGATATTGGCCGCGACCTGCGCCAGCGCTTCTTCGGTGTAAGGCAGCGGCAGCAGGTCGTTGAGGTAGCTCCCGCCGCTGACGCTCCAGGAGAGATGCTCGGAAACGCGCGCCGGCTCGATACGCTCGACGAGTCGCTCGAGCCGGGCCAGATGGGCGTCATCGATACCCTCGGCGCTGCCGAGCGACAGCCCGACCCCATGCAGGCTCACCGGGTACTGGCGGCGGATCGCATCGAGCTCGGCTGCGGCGGTGCCGCCGCCCATGTAATTCTCGGCATGGACTTCGAGCCAGCCGACCACCGGGCGGGCTGCGAGCAGCTCGGCAACATGCGGCGCGCGCAAGCCGATGCCGAACGTCTCGGACCGTACTCCGCCGACCGATGCCATATAGCCTCTTCTGCCTGCCTTCCGCGATCTTGCTGCAGGCGCCGACCGGAACAAAGCTCCAAGATTCGCCCGCTGCCAAAGTGGCTGCTCGGGCCTTGTCGGCAGGCTCCTAGGCCCCGCTTTCGGCAAGCGCCCAGGCGGCTTCGGCGAGCGCGCGCGCCTTGGCGCCGCGATCGAGTGCGCCGGGCGAGCTGACATTGCCGTCGAGGCCGCGCTTGTAGACGCCTTGCGAGATGGCGGCGAGGCGGAAGAGCGAAAGCACGAGATAGAAGGTCCAGTCGCCGACCGACGCGCGCCCGGTGCGTCGCGCATAGGCGGCGACATAGCCCTGTTCGCTTGGAATGCCGTAGCCGGGCGGCAGGGCGGTGAGATCGCCGCGCGTCGGGTCGGGCACGCGCCAGGGCAGGCAGTTATAGGCAAGGTCGGCGAGCGGGTGGCCGAGCGTGCCCAGCTCCCAATCGACCACGGCGAGGACGCGCGGCTCGCGCGGATGCCAGATCATGTTCTCGAGCCGGAAATCGCCGTGCACGATCTTGGTCTCGTCCGCTGCCGGGATATGCGCTGGCAGCCAGCGCGACAGCCGGTCCATCGCCGGCAGCTCCTCGGTCTTGCTCGCTTCGTACTGCGTCGTCCAACGCGCGATCTGTCGTGCCGCATAGCCGCCGGTGCGGCCGTAATCAGCAAGGCCGATCGCGCGATAATCGACGCGATGAAGCCGCGCCAGCACCTCGTTCATCGCATCATAGATCGCGGCGCGCTCCTCCGGCCGGCAGGAGGTCAGGGTGTAATTGCGGAACACCCGGCCTTCGACATGCTCCATGATGTAAAAGGCCTGGCCGATCACCGCCGGGTCCTCGCACAGCGCATAGGCGCGGGCCACCGGCACGTCGGTGGCGGCGAGAGCGGCGATCACCTTGAACTCGCGATCGACGGCATGGGCGGAAGGCAGCAACTTGCCGGGCGGCTTCTTGCGCAGCACCAGCCGCCTTCCCGCGCCGTCGCGCAGCATAAATGTCGGGTTCGACATGCCGCCGTGGAACTGGCTGACGGTGAGCGGCGGCCTGAAGCCTTCGATATGATCGGCCATGAACCGCGCCAGCCCGGCCTCGTCGAAACGGTGCTGCGGCAGCACCGGCACGACGTCATCGGTCGAGGCGACTGCGGCGACCGTCATCGCGCCGCCGCGCTGCCTCGCTGTGCTGCTGGATCTCGGCCGCGCCATGCTCGCCTCCCCGCCGGCGCCGCCATCATAGCGGGCTTGGCAGGCGAAGCGAGACAGGGCCTGCCTCCTCGTGCCGGTTAGTGCCGGCGCTGCTGCTCCAACTCGTCGGCGCGCTGCTCGAGTTCGATCGCAATTTCGAGAAGCTTCGGGGAAATCTCAGTCTGATAGCTGGTGGCCAGCTCACGAAATTGCCTAGCCTTGCGTCTCAAATAGCGAATTTCGTCCCAGAGGTCTGCCATCGTTTCTTGCCCTTCTTCGCGTCGTCTCGGCAGTTGGACAACACGAAGCTGCGAACGATGCTTCCGTAAGGCATGGCAACATTTGTTTGGCTGTTTGTAACAACTGCCCGCTTCCTGGGGTGCGCCCTCCCGCCGAGCCACCAAACTTGGTTTGCTGTTGCAAGTTGTTGCACAGAACCATGGTCGCGTCCGGCATTGTTTCCCTCCTGTTCGCGGGTGCCTCCTGCTTGCCAAGCCCTGGCTGGCATGCCACGGTCGCGCCCCGCGAGCGAAGGAGAGGAGCATGGTCGATATCGGCGCGCGCGATTTCGTGCTGGGCGTCGTAGGCGCCGGCGCCATGGGCTCGGGCATCGCGCAGGTGGCGCTGACCGGTGGCCTCGCCGTACGGCTCACCGACACCAATGAGGCGCAGCTGGACAAGGCGCGCGCCACGTTGTTCCAGCGGCTCGACCGCCTGGTGGAGAAAGGTGAGGCGAAGCCCGATCAGATTGCGGCGGCGAAGGCAAGGCTGGAGCCGGTGCGCGGCGTGCGCGATCTTGGTTCCTGCGGCGTGGTGATCGAGGCGATCGTCGAAAATCTCGAGGCGAAGCGCGCGCTCTTCGGCGAGCTCGAAGCGGTGGTCGCCGCGGACGCCATTCTCGCCTCCAACACCTCCTCGATTCCGATCGCCGCACTGGCGCGGACATGCTGGCATCGCCGCCGTGTCGCCGGCATGCACTTCTTCAACCCGGTGCCGTTGATGCGGCTGGTCGAGATCATCGCCTCGGCCGATACCGACCCCGGCGTCGCGGCGACGCTCGCCGAGCTCGGCAGGCGCATGGGCCGAACCCCGGTCACCGTCAAAGACGCGCCGGGCTTCCTCGTCAATCTTGGCGGCCGCGCCTATTACCAGGAGGCGCTGCACATCCTCCAGGAGAGTGTCTGCAGCGCCGAAGATGTCGACCGCGTGATGCGCGAATGCTGCGGCTTTCGCATGGGACCGTTCGAGCTGCTCGATCTTACCGGCATGGATGTGAATTACCCGGTCAGCGAGATCGTGCACAAAGGCTATTGGTACGATCCGCGCCTCAAGACCACGCCGTTGCACGAGAGCATGTATCTCGCGGGGCGTTTCGGACGGAAGAGTGGCCAAGGCTTTCACCGCTACGACGCCGATGGACGGAAGACCGCCGAACCGACGCCTGCCAACCTTGCGGCAATGAAGCCGACGCGCGTCATCCTGCCCGAGCCCGCGGAAGGGCTCGTGGCGCTCGCGGTCGCCGCTGGCGTCGAGACGCAGGCGCCCGATGATGGCGCAAGCCCGATCCTGGTGGCGCCGTGGGGCGAAGATTGCACGGCGATCGCCGTGCGGCTCGGCCTCGACATCCGGCGCACGGTGGCCGTCGATCTGTCCTTCGATACAGCGCGCCGCCTGACGCTCATGACCGCACCCGGCGCCGATCCGGCTCAGGCGGATGCAGTGGCGACGCTCATCGGCGCCACCGGTCGCGACGGGACGCGCATCAAGGACAGCCCCGGCTTCATCGCCCAGCGCATCGTCGCCATGATCGCCAATCTCGGCGCCGAGATGGCGCAGATGGGACTTGCGAGCCCGGCCGATATCGACAAGGCGATGCAGCTCGGCCTCAACCACCCTGCGGGACCACTCGCCTTCGCCGAAAAGCTCGGCGTCAAGCGCACCTACGAGATCATGTGCCGCCTCTTCGAAAGCACCGGCTCGGATCGCTATCGGCCGAGCCTCTGGCTGCGCCGCCGCGCGCTGCTGGGGCTGCCCGCCGCGACGCCCGTCTGAGCGCTCTGCCGGCCCTGGGTCTGCGCAACGGGTCTTGTTTGCGACGCTTGCGCCCGCTGCGATGGTCGGCCAGAATCATCGCATCATGCAGCGCATAGACCGGGCAGCCTTGCCCGACGCCGCAGACTCCAAGGATGCATTTTCCGGCGCGCGGGTGGTGGTCACCGGCGGGCTCGGCTTCATCGGCTCGACCCTGGCGCTGCGTCTAGCCGGGCTCGGCGCCGACCTGCTCCTGATCGACAATCTTTTCCCCGAATATGGCGGAAATCTCTTCAACATTGTGCCGATCCGCGAGCGCGTTTCGGTGGAGATCGCCGACATCCGCGACGTCCGCGCCATGCGCGGCCTGCTCAAAGGCTGCGACTTTCTGTTCAATCTCGCGGCGCAGACCAGCCACATGGATTCGATGGCTGATCCCGAGACCGATCTCGCGATCAATTGTCGCGCCCAGCTGACGCTGCTCGAAGCCTGCCGCGAAGCCTGCCCCGAGGCACGCATCGTCTATGCCAGCACTCGGCAGATCTATGGCAAGCCGCGCTACCTGCCGGTGGACGAGCAGCATCCGCTCCATCCAACCGACGTCAACGGCGTGAACAAGATGGCGGGCGAGGCCTACCACATCCTGTTTCACGACGTCCATGACATGCACACCGTGGCGCTGCGCCTCACCAACACCTACGGGCCTCGCATGCGCATCAAGGATGCCCGCCAGACCTTCATCGGCGTCTGGCTGCGTGCGGCGATCGAAGGCCGCCCGTTCGAGGTCTGGGGCGGCGAGCAGCTTCGCGACGTGACCTATGTCGACGACGCGGCCGAGGCGTTCCTGCGTGCGGCGCTCGTGCCGTCTGCCAAGGGCCGCGTCTTCAATATCGGCGGCGACCGGCTGCGGCTCGATGCGCTGGCCGAGGCGCTGATCGCCGCCAATGGCGGCGGCCGCTTCGAGCGCCGCGAGTTTCCGGCGGAGCGCAAGCGCATCGACATCGGCGACTACTATGCCGACGACACTGCCTTCCGCACTCTCACCGGCTGGCAGCCGCGCATTGCGGTGTCGACCGGTTTGCGCAGCTCGCTCGACTATTTCCGCGGCGCGCTCGCCGAGTATCTATGATCCCGCAGACCGATCCCAAGGCCGGGTATCTGGCGCAGCAGCCGGAAATCGACGCGGCGATCGCGCGTGTCCTGCGCAATGGCCGCTATGTCCTCGGCGAAGAGGTAGCGGCCTTCGAGCACGGCTTTGCCAGTTATATCGGCGTACGACACGGCATCGGCGTCGCCAGCGGCACTGACGCGCTGGTCCTGGCGCTGAAGGCGTTGGCGGTAGGGCCCGGGGATTACGTCGTTACCGTGTCGCACACCGCCGTCGCCACCGTCGCCGCGATCGAGCTTGCCGGCGCCAGGCCACTGCTTGTCGATATCGATCCCGCCACAGCCACCTTGGACCCGGCCGAGCTGGCGCGTGTTCTGGCGGCGCCGCCTGGCCGCATCGCCGCGATCATCGCGGTGCATCTCTACGGCCACCCGGCCGATCTCGATGCGATCCTGCCGCTGGCGCGGCGTCACGGGGTGCGGCTCGTGGAGGATTGTGCGCAAAGCTGCGGCGCGCGGCTTAGCGAGGCGCGCACCGGCTCGATCGGCGATCTCGGCGCCTTCAGCTTCTATCCGACGAAGAATCTGGGCGCGCTCGGCGATGGCGGCATGGTGGTGACCTCGGACGATGCGCTGGCGGCGCGGCTTCGGGCGCTGCGCGAATATGGCTGGCGCGAGCGCTATGTCAGCGATATCGCCGGCATGAATTCGCGGCTCGACGAGCTGCAAGCGGCAATCCTCAATGTGAAGCTCGCGGCGCTCGATGCCGGCAATGCGCGCCGCGCCGCGATCGCCGCGGCCTATGATCGCGGCCTCGCCCGTCTGCCCTTGGCGCTGCCGGCCCGCCGCCCGCGCGCGGCGCACGCCTTCCACCAATATGTCGTGCGCTCCGCGCGCCGCGATGCGCTGCGCGAAGCCCTCACCCGGGCCGGCATCAGCACGAACATCCATTATCCCGTGCCGGTGCATCTGCAGCCTGCCTATCGCGACCGGGTCGCGCTCGGCCCGTCCGGTCTCATCGAGAGCGAACGGGCCGCGGGCGAAGTGCTGAGCCTGCCGCTCTATCCGGAGCTCGGCGACGCGGCGGTGGCGAAGATCGTCGCGGCGCTGCGCGAGCTTGCATGAAGTTCCGGCGACTCTATCTTGCCGCCTTGCTTCTCGCCGCCTTGGCGCCGGCGGCCGCCGCACGCCTGCCGGAGAAGCCGCTGCCGATCGTCTTCGTCCACGGCAACGGCGATTCGGCGGCGCAGTGGATGACGACGATCTGGCGGTTCGAGTCGAACGGCTATCCGGCGGCGCTGCTTGATGCCGTCGATCTCCACTATCCGCTGGCGACCCGGATCTACGACCGGCCGGAGCCCGGGCGCTCCACCATCGCCGAGGAGGCGCGGCAGCTCGCCCAGGCAGTAGCGGCGCTGCGCAAGCGCACTCACGCGGCGAAGGTGATTCTGATCGGACAGCAGCGCGGCGGCATCATCATCCGCGATTACCTGAAGAACGAGGGCGGCGCGGCCGATACCGCCATCGCTATTCTCTGCGGCGCCCCCGATCACGGCGTGGTCGTTTCCAGCAAGGTCCTGGTGGGCAGCGAATTCAACGGTGCCGCGCCCTTGCTGCGCGACCTCAATTCGACGCCGGGCGAAGTGGTGGCCGGCGTCCGGTTCATGACCATCCGCAGCGACAGGGACGACAAATACGCCCAGCCCGACGGAAAATACATCGGCCATCCCGGCCTCGCGACCGGCATCGGCCATGACGGGCCGGCGCTCAAGGGCGCCAGCAACCTGGTGATCCCCGGCATCGATCACCGCGAGACCGCTTACGGCTCCGCGGCGTTTGCCGCCATGTACAAATTCATCACCGGCCGCGACCCGCGCTTCCGCGATGTCGTGCATGAAGCGAATGTGCTGCTCGACGGAAAGGTCACTGGCTACCAGGACGGGGCACCGACCAATATCGGCGTCGCCAATGCCGTCGTCGAGGCCTACAAGGTCTCGCCCGAGACGGGCGAACGCATCGGCAACGCCGTGCTGCGCAAGGTGACCGGCGCCGATGGCGAATGGGGGCCGGTCAAAGTCGAGCGCAAGGCGCATTACGAATTCATCCTCGCCGTGCCGGGTTTCCCGGTCACGCATATCTACCGTTCGCCCTTTCCCCGCTCGAGCCGCGTCGTCGATCTCCGCCCGCAGCTGCTTGCCGCCGACGACCGCAAGGCCGGCGCGGTCGTCTATATGAGCCGCCCGCGCGGCTATTTCGATCTCGGCCGCGACCGCACTCTGCTCGACGGCAAGCCGCCGCCCGGCGTCACCCCGGGCGTGCCCAGCGTCGCTCTCGCCAAGCTTGCCTTCCCGGCAGAGCCGCAGCGCGAGGTCGAGGCGGTGCTGAACCGCGAGCACATCGTGGCGCGCACCTGGCCGATCAAGGAGGACGAGGTGAGCGTTGCCGAGTTCACCTGGTGAGGCGGCTCATCCTGCCGCCGGCGGGCGCGGCAAAGCCGATTCCCTGGGCGTCACGCGCTCGACATGGAGCGGCGCGAAGATATCCATGACGGCGAGCGCCTTCTCGACCTCGGCCTCGCTGCCGCCGCGCACGCCGACCAGTGTCTCGCCATTGGTGACGTGCACGCCATAGCGCTCCGGCAGGTCGTTGCCGAAGCACCAGTCGAGGAACGAGACCATGGTCTGCGGCGTCGCCTGGGGCGGGATGGTCGTGTCCTTGGCGAGGCGGCGCAGCTCGATGTCGTGCTCCGGCACGCCCTCATGAATGAGCCGGGTACGGACGTCCTCGGCGCGGCCGAAGGTGCGGAAAATACCGATCGCGATAGTGTCGGGCATGGTGTCCTCCGTTCACCTTTCCCAACGACCGGCGGCGGCCAAGCGTTGCGTCCTGCGGCTCGGCTAGGCCAGCGCGACGCATTCGATCTCGATATCGAAGTCGAGCGGCCAGGAGCCGACCGCAACGAAGGTGCGCGCCGGCGGCGCGGTGGCGAAGGTCCGGGCATAGACCTCGTTGATGGTGCGGAAATGCGCGGCGTTAGACGCGTAGACCGTCACCTTGCAGACCTTGTCGATCGAGGAGCCGGCGGCTTCCAGCGCGTGCTGCAGCGCGGCAAGCGAGAGCCTCGTCTGCGTGGCGATGTCGCCCTTGGCGAAGGCGCCCGTGGCGAGGTCGATGGGCGGCAGGCCCGAGACGAAGACGAAGCCGTTCGCCTTGATCACTGGCGAGAGCGGCACGCCCGCTTTGCGGATGGCGTCGGAGATCACCGGCACTTCGACGACGATGCGCTCCATGGCACTCCTCCCTGTCGAGGCGCTCCCCCGCGCCGGTTTTGCAAGCAGGCGAACTGGCCGGCGAAGCCAGCAACCGCTCCGCGAGCGTCGCCGTTCTTCCAGCGGAGATGATAGGCCAGGCGGGATTTTCGCCAAGCCAGCGCCGGCGCTCAGACCTGGTGCAGCAGCAGGATGCCGAGAATGATGAAGACGATGCCGGCGAGCTGCGGCAAACCCAGCGTCTCGCCCCAGGCGAAATGGGCGATGAGCGCCACCGCCAGATAACTCAGCGACACCGTCGGATAGGCGAGGCTGATCGGGATCTTCTTGATCGCCGCGATATAGAGGATGGCGGCAAGCGCATAGGCGCCGAGACCCAGCAGAGTGAAGGGGTCGACATACTGCGTCGCCAGGCTTGCGGTGCGCGCCGAGCCGGTCTTGAGCAGCACCTGGCCGGCGATGCCGACGGTGATGGCGGCAAAGAGCGCGGCGTAATAGGGAAGAAGCGCCGGCATCAGCGCCTGAACGCCACGCTGCCGAGGCGGTCGTCGGGCCGGCGCTGTGCCTCCGGCGGCTCGCTGCGCAGCACCTCGCGGACGATCGCTTGCGGCTTGCGGTTGGCGGTGAGATAGAGCCGGCCAAGATATTCGCCGATGAGGCCCAGCATGGTGAGCTGCACGCCCGAGAGCAGCAGCACCGCCACCGAGAGCGAGGCCCAGCCGGTCGGCGTCCGGTCGATGAGCGCCTCGAGCACCACCCAGAGCGTACCGACGAGGCCACAGAACCCCAGCAGGAACCCGGTGAAGGTGGCGAGGCGCAGCGGCATCACCGAGAAGTTCACGAACATGTTGAGCCAGAGCCGCACCAGCCGGCGCAGATTGTAGTTGCTCCCGCCATGCGCGCGCGGCAGATGCTGCACCTCGATGCGGTCGATCGACTGCGTTGCCTGCAGGATCAGGCCGTCGATATAGGGGAAGGGCCCATCGTAGCGGGCGATCTCGTGCACGAGAAAGGCGCTCATGCAGCGGAAGCTCGAAAGGTAGAGCCCCTTGGGCTTGTCGAGCAGCCAGTCGGCGACGCGGTTGGTGAAGCGGCTGCCGGCGTTGCGCCAGGACGCATGCTCCTTCAGCGCATAGTCGGTGTAGATGACGTCCTTGCCGGTGCTCTGGGCGTGGGCGAGGAGGCGCAGCACCTCCGAGGGCGGGTTCTGCAGATCGTCGTCCATGGTGATGACATGCGCGCCTCGGGCATGGCGCAGCCCGGTCATGACCGCGTTGTGCTCGCCGAAATTGCGCGCGAGATCGACCAGCGTGATCGGCACCCGGGTGCGGGCGACGAGCGCGCGGCAGACAGCGAGGCTGTCGTCGGGACTGCAGTCGTTGACCAGCACGATCTCGTGGCCGCCGGCGACTTCCAGCGATTCGAGCGCCGCCACCAGCTCGCCGATGCTGCGCGCGCCGTTATAGACGGGAATGACGATGCTGAGCGCAAAGGCCGGATCGCTCATGGCTTCATCGCGGTTGCCAGGATCGAGCCGCCGAAGGGCAGCGACAGTCCGGCGGCGAGCAGCCGGCGCTCCAGCGCCAGGATGGCGCCGAAGGCGCGCTCGAGCGGTGCCGGGCCGAGGGCCACCTCGCTTGCCGCGGCGCCGCGCCGCCACAGCACGCGCCGCAGGACCATGAGCGGGAAGAGCAGGCTGTTCCAGTGACGCGTGCGAACGCGGGTAAATCCCGCTTGCGCGAGCAGCCGGCGGATTTCGCCGCGACGATAGCGCCGGGCATTGTCGACGGCGCGGTCATGCGCGCCGTAGAGCCAGGGATGGGCCGGCAGGTTGAGCACCAGGAGCCCGCCTTGCCGCAGACACCGGCCGAGCTCGCTGAGCGCGTTGAGTTCGTCGACACCGCGATGGCACAGCACGTCGGCGCTGACCGCGGCGTCGAAGACGTCGTCGGCAAAAGGCAGCCGGTCGATCGAGCCGCGGCAGAGCGCGGCGCAGGCCTTGTCGCGCGCCAGGCGCAGCGCGCCCGCATCGAGATCGAGGCCGGCGAGCCGCGCTTCCGGAAAAGCCGCCGCGAGCCGCGCCAGGAGCCCACCTGTGCCGCAGCCGGCATCGAGAACGCGGCGCGGCGCGCGCGTCCCGGCGAGCGCGGCAACGAGGTTGGCGTGGAGGCCCGCGAACCACCACATCCGTTCCTCCACTGCCGCCAGCCGCTCATATTCGCTCCGCTCCAAGGCCGCTACCGGGTGCCGGCGACGAGCGGCGACCGGCTCTCCCGCGCCAGGATGGCGCGCCGGTCGATCACCTCGGAGAGCAGCGTGTCGAGCCGTTCGACGCGGTAGACCACCTGGCCCGGCACCGCCTTGTTGCAATCATCCTTGGTGAAGGCGATGAAGAACTCCGCCTGTTGCCGGTCTTTGGTATAGATGAAATTCTTCGGGAAGTAAGCGGCGGCGGAAGCTGCCGGCCCGCAGACTGCGACGGTGAAAACCTGCTTCGAGAAAGCGGCGCCGTACTCCGCGCGCAGGTAATGCTCGAGGCCGCGGACGTCCTCGGCATAGGAATTGGCCCAGTAATCGAGCTTGAAGAGCCCGGCCGCACCCGGCACGCCGCCGGTCAGGGCGTTGTAGTAGACGTACTCGTCGGGATGGAGCCGCGCCATGATGCTGATATGGAAGAGGCCATAGGCGGCGAGCGCCGCGTAGGCGAGGCGGCGCAAGCGGAAGCCTTCGAGCCAGGTTAGGCCGCGATCGGCGATCAGGGCGGCGAGCGCGGCGATCGGCGGCAGCACGAAGATGAAATGCCGCATGCCGTCGAACAGCACCGCCCTGATCGCCACCGCATAAGCGACCGGGAAGAGAATGGCGAAGCCGACGATGAAGCGCTGCAGCGTTTGGCTGCGCGGCAACGACCGGCCCTCCCGGGCGAGGACGGCAACGGCGACGACCGGTGCGGCGGCCAGCAGCAGCAGAACCAGCTCCGGCAAGGCCAGCACGATATAGGTCGGCAGATAGCTCCAGGGCAGCCGCGCCGCCCAGACGTAGTTCCCGTCGAACAGCGTACGATAGGGAAAGATCTCGTGCGAGAAGTAGGCAAGCGTCTGCAGCGGGCGGGTGAAGGGTGCGCGCTGTGCCCAGGGCCAGAAGGCGAGCATGACCGGGTATGCCACCGCCGTCAGGGGCAGCAGCACGCGCCAGAAGCCCGTCCAGCTCTCTGTGAGGAACGTCGTCGCCCGCCGCGCTTCGATGCTGCGCCAGATGACGAAGAGCAGCAGCACCAGCCCGGTATAGCCGAAGAGCAGGAGCCCGCCGACGCGGATGCCGAGCGCCATCCCGGTGGCGAGGCCGAGCTTCAGCACCTCGCGCGCGGGCGGCCGGGGCAGCTCGGGAATGATGCGGACGAGGTAGTAAAGCGCCCAGGCCATGCCCACCGCGAAGGGCACGTCCTTCGGGTTGTTGAACATCTGCCCGTAGTAATTGGGTGTCAGCAGCAGGAAGAGCGCGGCAATGAACCCGGCGCGCGGCCCGGCGAGGGCGCGGCCGAGCTTCCAGGTGCCGATGATGCCGAGCACGCCGACAAGCCCGTTGAGCAGATGGCGCGTCGCGTAGATGCCGAAGGGCGAGATCTTGTCGAGCGCCGCCGCCGTCATGTCGAAAGCGGCGCCGTAGTTATAGAGATCACCCCAATGGAGCGCGCGCAGATCCCGGAAGAAGGAGAGATAGTAATCGAGGACGAAGACGCCGTACCACTGGTGAACGTCCTCGTCCCAGGTGACGCCGTAATCGCGGAAGGTGAGGATCACCAGCAGGGCGGCAAGGATGAACAGCGCCCAGGCGAGCCGATCCCAGATCAGCCCGTCGCCCGATTTGCCGGACGCGCCTTCCGCCCGAGCCCCGACGCCGTCCTTCGCCTCGATCATCCCAGGCCCGCTTCGGCCATCAACCCCGAGATAACGACATCGCTGCCGAAATATTCCGCGGCGAGCATTCGCGCGGCCCGGCTGTGGCGCCGGTAATCGGCATTGACCGCGTCGACCGCCGCCAGCGCCTCCTCCATGTCGCCGAACTCGAAAAGACCGTCGCCCACGGGATAGAAGCGGCTGAAGCCGGTCTTCATGGTGATGACCGGCCGGCCGGCGGCGAGGTAGCAGACGCTGCGGTCGCTGAACCAGCCGCTGTTGGGGCGGACATAGATGTCCTTGGCGACGGTGAACTCGCCGCGCGAGCCACAGATGAACCGCGCATAGCTCTCCATGCTGGCGGAGACCGGGCGGGGATCGACGAGCCGCCAGCCGCGGCCGGCGACCTCGGATTCGATCTCGGGCGAGGGCGGCAGCATCGCCATCGTGAAGCACTGCTTCCGGCGCTGCGGCAGGTCGAGGAAACGCTGGAAATTGACGTGCTTCGACCAGACGTAGCTCTCGCCGTCGAAATCGATGTTCTTGCCCTTGTTCTCCCAGGTCGCGATGGTCGAGAAGCAGTCCGGCTGCTCCTCGTCGACCGGCCATTCCTCGAGCACGACCGGCGGCCGCGTCGGCTTCCAGGCAATGCCGGAGAGCGGCACGATCCAGCCGGGGCCGCCGACATTCTCGCCATAGGTGAAGAAATCGGTATGCGCGTCGAGATAGGCGCGCGCCGCGGGATCGGCCTTGGCGTATTTGATCTGCTCGAATACCGGGTCCGTGTCGATCATCAGCCGGCGGGGGCAGGCCATGTGCTCGTCGCGTAGCCTGACCGCGCCGCAGAGATTGATCAGCGCGTCGCTCTCGCGATAGAGGCGGAAGACGGCCTCGCGCGAGAGGCCGTGATAGACGTCGTTGATCGCATCCCAATAGGCCCAGCGCTCGCCGAGGCCGTAGCGCTCCATCATGCGCCGCACGGTGGCGACGTTGTAGTCGCTCTCCATGACGACGCTGTTGGCGCGGGGATCGTAGGGATTGGCGCCGTGATCCTCGACATACCACGCCTCGTACCCGAGGCGTTCGAGGCCGAGGATGTAGTGCATCGCCTGCCAGGCGATGCCGGCGAGCGGCATCTGGCCAGCGAAATGCAGAACGACGATGCGGCCGCGCGAAGCCAAGCTCAAGCGTGCTCCGGACTGGAAAATCCGGCGAAGATTAGCGGCGGGCGCATGGTGATTCCATGATGCCTGGCGCCGCAGCCTATGGCTGCCGCGGCTTGCACGGCTGCTTCTGGCTGTCGAGGAAGTCGTTGGCCGAAGCCTCGGCCGAGCGGAACTCACCCTTGAGCACGCCGAGCCCGCGCTTTTGCCAATACTTCACATAGGCGTCCGCCAGCCCCTCGCCGACATGCGCCGAGCAGGTGCCGTTGTCCTGCGTCAGATTCCAAGCGTTGAGTGCCTGCTTCAAATAGCCGAGGCACTGCTCCCGGCGCGCCGTCGGCGCGCCGTTCTTGAGCGTTGCCGGCGCCGCGCAATCGTCATAGAGCTTGCGTGCCGATTTGTAGGTATAGGCATGAGCGGCGCCGGCGGAAAGCGCGAGCGTCGTCGCGATGATCAGCGGGAGCCTTGCAGGGGTCACGCGCGCACTCCTTAGCATAGCCCACGCCTATTATACCGACTCCCTCCGAAGGTGAAGAATTCTTCCGAAGGGGAAGGATCCTTGAGGCGCATGCCGACACCGGGGACGCCCGCGCCGCGGCTCAGGCCGCGGCCGGGCGCGGGCCGATATATTCGGCGGCGGGGCGGATCAGCCGGCCGGTCTTCTGCTGCTCCAGCGCATGGGCGAGCCAGCCGACGCTGCGCGCCAGCGCGAAGACCGGCGTGAAGGCGTCGCGCGGCAGCCCCACCGCCTCGAGCAGCAGCGCGGTATAGAATTCGACATTGGTTTCGATCGGCCGGTCCGGCTTGCGGCGCCGGAGCGCCGCGAGCGCGCGGCGCTCGACCGCCTCGGCAAAGCCGATGCGCCCCTGCGCCGGACCGAGGCGCAGCAGCGCCGCTTTCAGCGCATCGGCGCGCGGATCCCGCCCGCGCCAGACGCGATGGCCGAACCCCATCAGCCGCCCGCCCGCGGCAAGGCGCCGCTCGAGCCAGGGTTCGATGTTGGCCTCCGTGCCGATCTCATCGAGCATGTCGAGCACCGGGCCCGGCGCGCCGCCATGGAGTGGCCCGGTCAGCGCGCAATAGCCGCCGAGCACCGCGCTGGCGAGCGAGGCCCGCGTCGAGGCGATCACCCGCGCGGTGAAGGTCGAGGCGGCGAGGCCATTGTCGATCACCGTGGTGAGATAGGCGTCGAGCGCGCTGGCGAGCGCCGGCGCGGCCGGTTCGCCGGCGAGCATCCGCAGGAAGTCCGCGGCGGTGCCGAGGCAGGGATCGGGGGCAACCGGCGGCTTTCCTGCCCGGGCGCGCAGCAAAGCGGCGAGGGCGACCGGCAGTGTGCCTGCCACGTCCGCCGGCGCGCTCACGTCGGGAATCGCCGCAAGCGCGATCCGCACCGCTTCGGCAAGCGGCTGCCGCTCGGCCGCGGCCAGCCACTGGGCGACGCGGGGAAAAGCTGCGGCGCGCCCGGCGCGTCGCGCAGGCTGGGGCGGTCGAGATCGGTGCCGGCGAAGCCTTCCCAGAGAAGCGCCGCCGCCCCCTCATAGCCGCGCTCGGCGATCACCTCCTGGAGCCCATGTCCCCGCAGCCACCAGATCCCGCGCGCCCCGTCGACCAGGGTGAGCACCGTCTCCGCCGCGATCACGCCGTCGAGCCCCGAACTCATGGCAGGCCTCCTGTCCGACTGCGCGATTCCGGCTTGACGAGCGTTAGTTGTCAATATTGATTATATAATCAATATGATGAGACCGCGATGACCGAACCGACGTACCTCACGGCGCGCGAAGCCGCGGCCCGGCTCGGCGTCCGGCCGCAGACCCTCTATGCCTATGTCAGCCGCGGCCTCATCCGCTCGGAGACGGCATCGGGGCGGCTGCGGCGCTACCATGCCGAGGATGTCGCGGTGCTGCTGTGCAAGCGCGACGCCGGGGCGGTGGCCGAGACGGCGCTGAGCTTCGGCGCGCCAGTGCTCGAAAGCGCGATCACGCTCATCCATGACGGAAGGCTCTATTACCGTGGCCAGGATGCGACCTTCCTGGCGCGCCACGCCTCGATCCGCGCCGTCGCGGCGCTGCTCTGGCAGGCCGACGCGACGACGCTGTTCGCTGTCGATAATCTGCCGCCGGAGGGGGCGGCGCAGGCGATAGCCGGCCGTGCCCTGGCCGGGCTCGCGCCGATCGAGCGCTGTCTCGCGCTGCTGCCGGTCGCGGCCGCTGCCGATCTGCGCAGTCTCGATCTCGCGCCCGGCGCAGTGGCGCGCACCGGCGCGCGCATCTTGCGGCTGCTCACCGCCATCACCGCCGGGGTGGCGGCCTCGCCGCGGCCCATTGACGCGGTGCTGGCCGCGGCCTGGGCGGTGCGCCCGGCGATGCGGCCGCTGATCCGCGCGGCGCTCATCCTCTGCGCCGAACACGAGCTCAACGTCTCCGCTTTCGCCGCGCGCTGCGTCGCCTCGGCATTGGCGAGCCCCTACAACGCAGTCATCGCCGGTCTCTCGGCGCTGCAGGGTTCGCGGCATGGCGGCGCCAGCGAGCGCGCCGATGCATTTCTTGCCGAGGCGCTGGCATCTGCCGATCCGGCCGCGCTCGCCGCCGCCTATCTGCGCCGCGGCGAGCGGCTGCCTGGCTTCGGCCATCACCTTTATCCCCGGACGGATCCGCGGGCGGAACTGCTGCTCGATCTCATGGACGAGCACCGGGCGCCCTTGATAGGACCCGGGCGCCGCATCGCCGCGGCGGCAACGGCGCTGATCGGCCGCGCGCCCAATATCGATTTCGCCCTGGCACTGCTGCGCCATTCTCTGGCGTTACCTCAGGGCGCGGCGCTGGCGCTCTTCGCCATCGGCCGCAGCATCGGCTGGCTGGCGCAGGCGCAGGAGCAATACGCCGCCGACCGGCTGATCCGGCCGCGGGCACGCTATGTCGGCCCGCCGGCGTCGCACGATCCCGCGTCGGGCGAAGGGCCCGAAACCCCAAACCGGCTGGGGTTGAACCTCGGCAAAACGCATGCTAGGCAGGGCGATGTTTGATCGGCTCAAAGCGTGGCTTGCGGAGGGCGGCAGAGAGGCACAGGGCGAAGCGGAGCCGGAGCTGGCAGTCGCGGCGCTGCTCATGGAAGCGGCCCATGTCGATGGCCATCTCGACGAACCGGAACGCGCAGCGGTGCGGCGCATCCTCGAGCAGCGCTTTTCGCTCGACGAAGGCGCGGTGCGTGAGCTCACGGCCGCCGCAGAGCGGCAGGCGGAGCGCTCCACCCAGCTCTTCGGCATGACGCGGCTCCTGAGCGAGCGGTTCTCCCGCGACCGGCGGATCGAGGTCATCGAGATGCTGTGGGAGGTCGCCTATGCCGATGGCAAACTCGACCCGCTCGAGGACGCCATGCTGCGCCGCGTCGCCGGTCTTGTCGATGTCTCGGACCACGAGCGCGGCGAGGCCAAGCTCCGGGTGCTGCGCCGGCTCGGCCTGCCGGAGCAGGGCTGATCGTCGGGATCGGGCGGCTGGGCCCGGGAATGATTGCGAGAAGAGTGCTGAACCATGACCTACGTCGTTACCGAAGCCTGCATCAAGTGCAAGTACATGGATTGCGTCGAGGTGTGCCCCGTAGACTGTTTCTACGAGGGCGAGAATATGCTGGTCATCCACCCCGACGAGTGTATCGATTGCGGCGTCTGCGAGCCGGAATGCCCGGCCGAGGCGATTGTTCCCGACAGCGAGGCGGTCGCGGAAAAGTGGATCGAGGTCAACCGTCAGTATTCAGGGGGCTGGCCCAACATTACACGCAAAGGCGACGCCCCCGCGGATGCCGATCAATTCAAGGACGTTCCCGATAAGTTCGAGAAGTTCTTCAGTCCGAACCCTGGAAAACGCTGATCCCGAGCCCGTCGGGACCGCCGGCAACTTGCGCCTTTTGCATGGCTGTTACGCTGGTTTTTCAGCGTGAATTGTGATAGAAAAGACAAAGACGTGAGAAGTCGCGTCGCTCCCGGTTAAAGAGGGTCCGGGCAGTGGAGCTGGCGGGCCTCCCAGGGGAGGCCGGGCCGGCACGACCGGCGTGTGCCTTGCCCGTTCCTGCCTCGGGTCCTCGGACGCCTATTCTTTGAGAGAACAGGATGTCGGAAAAGATCGGTTTTGCTACGGGCGACCTCGTGGTCTATCCGACGCACGGCGTCGGCAAGATCCTGGGGATCGAAGAGCAGGAGATTGCCGGCTACACGCTGAACGTCTTCGTCGTCCATTTCGACAAGGACCGCATGACCCTGCGCGTCCCGCTGGCCAAGGCGAAGGTGTCGGGGCTGAGGCGGCTCTCGACCCGCAAGGAGATGGATGCGGCGCTCACCAAGCTGAAGGGCCGGTCGCGCGCCAAGCGCACGATGTGGAGCCGGCGCGCCCAGGAATACGAGCAGAAGATCAACTCCGGCGACCCCGCCTCGATCGCCGAGGTGGTGCGCGATCTCTATCGCAATGCCGGCCAGCCCGAGCAGTCCTATAGCGAGCGGCAGATCTATCAGGCGGCGCTCGACCGACTCGTGCGCGAATTCGCCGCGGTCGAGAAGATCGACGAGGATACCGCGGTGCGCCGCCTCGAGCAGATGCTGAGCGCCGCCTGAGCCGGCGGCTCTTCACATCACGCGCATAGCGCAGCCGCAGGGATTGTGATAAGGGGGCGGTCGTGACCACGGCCGCCCCTGTCGATTCGGAGATCTTCGCCCGCTTCCGCCGCCCGCAGCGTCTCTGGGCGGTGGCCGCCATGCACGGCGAGGCCGATCGGCTCCAGCGTCTCCATGCGGCGCTTGCGCCGCGTCTCGCCAAGGGCGATCGCCTGGTCTATCTCGGCGGCTATCTCGGCCATGGGCCGGCGATCGCCGCGACGCTCGACGAACTCCTGCGCTTCCGCCGTCTCTTTCTCGCCCGCCGCCTGGCCTTTCCCGGCGACATCGCCTTCCTGCGCGGCAGTCAGGAGGAGATGTGGCAGAAGCTGCAGCAGCTGCAATTCGCGCCCAACCCGCGCGAGGTGCTGCAATGGATGCTCGATCACGGCGTCGCCGAGACGCTTGCCGCCTATGGCGGCGAGACGCGCCAGGGCGTCGCCGCGGCGCGCGACGGCGTCCTGGGGCTGACGCGATGGACCGCCTCGCTCCGGGCCGGACTCGACGCCCATCCCGGCCATCGCCAGCTGCTGACCAGCCTGAAGCGTTATGCGCTGACCGAGGATGGCGCGCTGCTCTTCGTCCATGCCGGCGTCGATCCCGGCAAGCCGCTTGACCTGCAGCGCGACGCGCTCTGGTGGGGCGGCTTCAACATCCTCGAGCTGGAAGCGCCGTTTGGCGGCTTCCGCCGCGTGATCCGCGGCTTCGATCGGCGCCATGCCGGATTGGTCGAAGGTCCCTATGGCGTCTCGCTCGATGCCGGCAGCGGCTTCGGCGGGCCGCTCCTCGCCGCCTGCTTCGCCCCGGACGGCGCGCTCCTCGACCACATCGAGGCCTGACCGGCGGCGCGGCGGCGCCGCAACCATCCCGCTCCCCTGCTGTTGGCTCGACGGGGGAGCCCTATGGTCCACATCGACGACACCGCCACGCAACGCGCCAATCTCGGGTTCATCCGGACCTCGATGCAGACGCCGCTGCTGTCGCGCGAGCGCGAGTTCGACCTCGCCCGACGCTGGCGCGAGGCCGGCGATACGGCGGCGCTGCATGAGCTGGTGCGCGCCTATACCAGGCTGGTGATCGCCGTGGCGGCGCGGTTCCGCAGCTACGGCCTGCCGATGGGCGATCTCATGCAGGAAGGCAATGTCGGGCTTTTGCAGGCCGCGGCGCGCTTCGAGCCCGAGCGCGATGTGCGCTTCTCGACCTATGCCGCCTGGTGGATCCGCTCGGCCATGCAGGATTACGTGCTGCGCAACTGGTCGATCGTGCGCACCGGCAGCACCGCGGCGCAGAAGTCGCTCTTCTTCAATTTGCGCCGGCTGCGCGCGCGGCTCGAGGAAGCGTCGGGCGGTCCCCTGGGCGATGCCGGGCGCCGCCGCATCGCCGCGGCCTTGGACGTCGATCTCGCCGAGGTCGAGCGTATGGATCAGCGGTTGAGCGGCGCCGACCAGTCGCTGAACGGCCCGCTCGGCGATGGCGACGATGACTGGCAGGACTTCCTCGCCGATACGCGGCCGAGCCCGGAACAGGCGGTGATCGCACTCTCCGACGGGGCCACGCGTGCGCGCTGGCTCGATGAGGCGCTGGCCGAGCTCACGCCGCGCGAGCGCCGCATCATCGGCGCGCGGCGGTTGAGCGAGGAGGGCGCCACGCTCGACGAGCTCGGCCGGGTACTCGGCGTCTCCAAGGAGCGCGTGCGTCAGCTCGAGCATCGCGCGCTGCAGAAGCTGCGCCGGGCGCTTGCCCATCGCGCCGAGCGGCCGGCCGACCTCTTCCTCGAACCCGGCTGAGCCAGCCGCCGCAAACCCGTCCCGTTCCCGGCAAGGGCAGGCTTGATCGCGGCGCGTTCGGGTGGTGCTCCGGCCGGAATTCCGGGCTAGGCTCGCTCCCATGGACATCGCGGTCATCGGCGGCGGCCCGGCCGGGCTCTTCTTCAGCCTGCTGATGAAGCGCCGGGACGCGGCGCATCGCATCCGGCTCTTCGAGCGCAACCGCGCGGACGACACCTTCGGCTGGGGCGTCGTCTTCTCCGACGAGACCCTCGCCAACATCGCCGCCGCCGATCCCGAAAGCTATGCCGAGATCGCCGGCAGCTTCGTGCATTGGCAGGCGATCGACATCCATTATCGGGGCGAGGTGCTGACCTCGCGCGGGCACGGCTTCTCCGGCCTCGCGCGCCAGCGCCTGCTCGACATCCTTCAGCGCCGCGCGCGCCGCTTGGGGGTCGAGCTCTTCTTCGAGCAGGAGGTGACCGAGCCCGAGGCTCTCGGCGCCGATCTCGTGCTCGCCGCCGACGGCGCCAACAGCCTCATCCGCGCGCGCCACGCCGAGGCCTTCGAGCCGCGCCTCGACTGGCGGCCCAACAAATTCGTCTGGCTCGGCACGACGCGCGTCTTCGACGCCTTCACCTTTTTCTTCAAGGAGGATGCGCACGGGCTCTGGCGCGTCCACGCCTATCCCTTCGAGCCCGGCCGCGCCACCTTCATCGTCGAGACCACCGAAGCGACCTGGCAGCGCGCAGGGCTCGACGGCGCCGGCGAGGACGACACGATCGCTTTCTGCGAGCGGCTTTTCGCCGAGGAGCTTCACGGCCATGCGCTCCTCAGGAACCGCGCCATCTGGCGCAGCTTCCCGACCGTGCGCAATGCCCGCTGGTCCGCCGGCACTCTCGCGCTCATCGGCGATGCGGCGCATACCGCGCATTTCTCGGTGGGCTCCGGCACCAAGCTCGCGCTCGAGGATGCGATCGCGCTGGCGGCGGCGCTCGACGGCGCAAGCGACGTGCCGGCGGCGCTCCGGCGCTACGAATCGGCCCGCCGCGGCGAGGTCGAGGCGCTGCAGCGCGCGGCGCAGGCGAGCCTCGCCTGGTTCGAGGAGACCGAGCGCTATTTCGGCCGGCTGGAGCCGCTCGAATTCGCCGTGAGCCTGCTCACGCGCTCGCTGCGCATCACGCATGAGAATCTGCAGCTCAGGGATCCCGAGTTCGTTGCCCGCATCGATCGCGCGTTTGCCGCCCAGGCGTCGCATCAGAGCGGCGTCAACCTGCCGGCCGAGCCGGTGCCGCCGCCGATGTTCACGCCCTTCCGGCTGCGCGACATGCTGCTCGCCAACCGCGTCGTCGTCTCGCCGATGTGCCAATACTCGGCCGAGGACGGCATGCCCGACGATTGGCATCTCGTACATCTCGGCAGCCGCGCCATGGGCGGCGCCGGCCTCGTCATGACCGAGATGACCGACATCTCGCGCGAGGGCCGCATCAGCCCCGGCTGTGCCGGGCTCTACAAGCCCGAACATGTCGGTGCCT
>Ga0134128_10002791_pt1 | contig 21456 bp, 16 predicted proteins | sample KB31754_FD_96462 | JGI IMG/M metagenome (GOLD analysis project Ga0134128, IMG submission 96462) | Terrestrial soil microbial communities with excess Nitrogen fertilizer from Kellogg Biological Station, Michigan, USA - KB3-175-4 | ecosystem: Environmental > Terrestrial > Soil > Unclassified ... | reverse complement strand
TGCGGCCTTGATGAAGTCGCGTTCGCGCAGGGAACGGGTCTGGGCGCGGATCACGCGGGCCATGATCATCCAGCCGAAGCCGGCGAGCAGGAAGATCAGGGCCACCCAGGACAGCGACTTGAAGATGGGGCTGAGCAGGATGAACAGGAACAGGCTGGGCAGGACCAGCAGGAGGTCGATGACCCAGACAATGGCCTTGTCCCACCAGCCGCCCACGTAACCGGCCACAGCCCCGACAACGCCCGCAATGATGGCTGCCAGGGGGCCCACCAGCAGCCCGATGATGAGGGACTTGCGCAGGCCGACAATTGTTTGGGCGTAAATGTCCTCGCCAATGTCGCTGGTGCCAAACCAGTGCAGTGCCGTGGGGCTGGAACCCATGTTGAAAGTGTCCAGGTCAGAGGCGTTCCAGGCGTTGGGTGCCAGCCCAAAGATGGCCCACAAAACTATTGTGCCGAGACCGATGATGCCCACCCAAAAGCGCGGCGTGCTGCGCAGGCGGGAGAGGACAAGGCGGAAGCGGGATACCGGCTTCGGGGACTGGATGATTTCGGGGTTCCCTGCTGCGGGGTCTGCAACGGGAATTTCGTCAAGCATGGACATGGCTACACCCTCACTCTCGGGTCAAGGGCGGCATAGACAACATCGGAAAGCGTTCCGGCGATCAGGATCAGCACGGCATTGAACAGCACGGCACCCGTGAAGGCGTTGATATCGCTTTGGGTGATGGCATTGACCAGCATCTCGCCCATGCCGTGCCAGCTGAAGACCAGTTCAGTCACTGCCGCGCCGGCCAGCACTGTGGCGAAGGAGTAGGCGAAGTAGGTGGACATGGGGATCAGTGCCACACGGACGCCGTGCCGGACCAGGGCGGAGCCCCGGGTGCGCCCCTTGGAGCGGGCCGTGCGGATGTAGTCGGCGGAGAGCACGTCCAGCATGGCGCTGCGCTGGTACCGGGAATAGCCGGCGGCACCCATGAGGGCCAGGGAAATGGTGGGGAGCAGCAGGTGCGCGGCCCGGTCCCAGAACTGGACCCACCAGCCGCCGTCGAGCCCTGCCGTGTATTCCCCCGTGAAGTTGATGAGCTGCACGCCCAGGACGTTGTTGAGCAGGGTGGCCAGGATCATCAGCAGGATGCCCAGCACGAACGACGGCGTGGCCAGGATGGTGAACGAGGCATAGGAAATGGCCTGGTCACTGAATTTGTACTGCCGCACCGCCCCCCACACGCCAATGGCCACGCCGACAATGGCGGCAATGATGGTGCCCAGAATGAGGAGGCGGAGGCTGGTGCCGGCCCGCGCCGCCATTTCGCTCACCACGGTGGTGTTGTGGATGGTGTCGCCCAGGGAGCCGTGGGTCACCAGGTTGACCACCCAGGTCCACAGCCGCTCGATGACGGGCGTGTGGGGGTTGACGCCCAGCCCGGTCAGGATGGAGTTGATGGTTTCATCCGAGGGCCGCGGGTTGCGGCCAAGATACCGCCCCGCTGGATTCAGGATGGCGCTCGCCAGGAGATAGGCGCTCAGGGTGGCAATGGCGGAGAGGATCGCGTAATTGATGAAGCGTTTTACTATGAAGCCGATCATGGGTTCAACCCCCACGGATCCGCGCATGGGGCATCGTTAAGACGATGCGCCATCCGCCGGTTGGGTCGGTGCAGTGGCAAAAAATCATCCTTAGTGCTGGTCTGTCACTACGGCCAGGGGTGGCGGCCGTGCGAAGCAGGGGTCGTTCGTTCCCTTGGGCGAAAATGGAAGCGAAGTCCCGTTCCCCCTTTATGGTGCCCAATGTACTCCAGGTCACAGCCGCCCGTGTGGCGGTGGGGTGCGGGAAGGCGGCCCAGGCATACCCGCCGGTAACTTATCTTTGCTCCAAACGGTGTTCAAACCCCCGGAATCCCGGGGGCCGGGCCAACGCGTTCCGGTGCCCGGCGCGGGCAGGAATGTAATGAAAGAGTTATCCGCCGCCTTGCGCGTGTCGTGCCCTTCGGAGGTAGTGTCCCGCGCGAAGGCTGGGCCTCCGCTGGGCCGCGGTCCGGTTGTGAAATCGGCTTCCGGACGGGGCTGCAAATGGCCTGCAAAGAAATATTTACATTAACTTTCCCCTGGGCTGGCCAATACCCCATGAAATGCTGTACGTTTACTATTAGTCCCGATGAGTTCACTTGGGATAACCGCTTTAGGTTAGGGCAGTGCTCAATGGAAGGAGGCCATGATGATCACCATTATTACGACCGGAGTCAATGATTCCCGGCCAGCCTCCGCGTGGCACGCGCTCAAGGCGTCGTAATCCCTTAAGGAGATTACGTACGCATCCGGGACGCTTCGCTGAGGCTTCCCGAGAACGGCCAATCCCGCTGAGGACCCACCCTGTCCCTGTCCGGACAACCGCCTGACGCGGCTCCGGCCTGGAATGGGGCGTTGCACACGTCTGCGCCGCTTGGCCACCCTTCGGTTGATTCCGGAATCAATGCACAAAACAATTCGCGCTCTTTTGTGCTCTTGTAGCGCCTATTTTCGTGAGGAAACAATGGCTTTATTTGTTGCGCCAAAAAATAGTTTGTCCAATAGTTCATTAGTGGTGGAAAGGGGGTGTTTCAATTGAAGGAAAAGCGTTCTTTGCCGTCCGTCAGGAGAGTGTTCTTCGCCCCCGTGGACCTGCAAAAGTTCAATGAGATGCGCGAGCAGCAGCAGCGGCAGATCCTCCGGATAGACCTGTTCAACATCCGGTAGGTCCCCGCCGTCCATGAGAGGAGGCCGCAGGATGACCATTACTCATTCTGCCCACGTGGCCCAGCACCCGCAGGGACAGCACATGCCGCCCCTGCCAGCGAGCAACAGCCCGCGCCGCCTGGCGCGGGCTGTTTGTTGTGCGCCGTGGGACTGTTTCTGTGAGAATTGATTGAACTTGGGCTACCCTGCCTGGACCGGAGAAAAGGCTGATCATGGGTGAAAGCGTGAATCCGGGCTTGCGACCGCCCGTCATGGAAGACGTTGCCGCCAGGGCCGGCGTTTCCCACCAAACGGTTTCGCGGGTCATCAACAGCCTGCCCAACGTCAGTGAAAAGACACGCCAGCGCGTGGAAGCGGCCATCGTTGAACTCGGCTACCGCCGCAATACCGCCGCCCGGCAGCTGGTGACGCGGCGCTCGGAGACGTTGGGGGTGGTGGCGCACAGCATGGAGCAGTACGGCCCCTCCCACATTCTGCTGGGCATCCAGGAAGCCGCGCACGCCGCCGGATATGCCGTCAACTCGGTGGGCCAGGCGGATACCGGCGGAGCGGCCATCATTGAAACCATCGAATACCACCTTTCCCACCAGGTGGACGGGCTGGTGGTCATTGCCCCCAGGGAAGCCATAGTGCGTGCCATTGAACGGCTGAACCCGGGCGTGCCCATTGTGGTGATCGGTGACATTGGGTCCTCCGGAGTGCACAGCGTGGGCGTGGACCAGCAGCGCGGCGGGTGGCTTGCCACGCGGCATCTCATTGACATGGGGCACCGCACCATCGCCCATATCATGGGTCCCACGGACTGGCTTGATGCCAAGGCCCGCCGCCGCGGCTGGGAGGGCGCCCTGGCCGATGCCGGGCTGGAGCCCGGGCCGCTGCTGGTGGGTGACTGGAGCGCCGAGTCAGGCTACGAGGCGGGCAGGAAACTTTTTGCAGGCAAGGGGTGCACGGCGGTGTTTGCCGGCAATGACCAGATGTCGCTGGGCCTGATGCGGGCAGCCCACGAGCTGGGCCTGCGAATTCCCGAAGACTTGAGCGTGGTGGGTTTCGACGACAACCCCGACTCCGGCTACTTCTTTCCGCCCCTGACCACCGTGCGTCAGGATTTTGCGGAGCTGGGCCGCCGTTGCGTGGGGATGATCCTGGATGGCATTGCCGGCAGCGATCCTCTGTTCTCTGTGCGGATCCAGTCGCAACTTGTGCAACGGGCCAGCACGGCCCCCCTGCCGCCCGCGGCAGTCACAGGTACCAGCGCAGCGATCGAGGGAGCAGAGGGGTCAAGCCGGTAGGCTCGTGTCCATGCAGGATTCACGGGCCGCGGGACCGTCGCAGGAAGATTCCATCGTTGTGCCCTCACGCAGCGATCCGTTGCTGGCAGCCATGGTCGAGCCTGTGGGCGGCCCCCTGGGCCGCCGCACGGAGCCCGGCCGGAGCCGCCCGGGCTTCTTCACGCTGGAACGGGTCCTGGTCATCATGGCGGCTGTCTCCGCGCTGCTTGCCGTGGTGGCCAAAAACCATTGCCGGGTATCCGGTTGGACCACGCCTGACCAATACTCCACCGTGTGCTGGTCACAGTTTCCCAATTCCATTCCCACGGGCTGGCCCGGCTCATGGTTTCCCTTTGTCAGCACCGGCTCCACCTTTGACGGTTCGCCGGTGTCCGGCTTCGTGGCCGGTGTGGCCGCCTGGCTCACCGGTTTCGCCGGAACGGGCACAGCGCGAACACTGGCCTTCTTTGACGCCAACGCGCTGCTGGTTGCCGCGGTCTGGATCTTTACCGTGGTGGTGGTGGCGCGCACGGCCGGCCGGCGGCCGTGGGATGCCGCCATGGTTGCGGCCAGCCCGCTGCTTTTGCTGACGGCCTTTGTCAGCTGGGATTTTTGGGCCGCAGCCCTGGTGGGCCTGGGCATCCTCCTCTTTGTCCGGCGCAACACGCTGTGGGCAGGGTTGGTGCTGGGGGTGGCGGCAATGGCCGCCCCGTACGCCTTCCTGGTGCTCCTTGCCGTGCTGGTCCTGGGGATCCGGACCAGGCAGGCCACGGCGGCGCTGGAGACGCTTGCCGCCGGGGCGGTGGGCTGGCTGCTGGTGCTGGCCCCTGTCATGGCCCTGGATGGTTCCGCCTGGCGGCAGTATATGGGCGGCTTCCTCGGCGGCACGGCCACCGAGTCCTCCATCTATGGCGGCTGGAACCTGCTGGCTGCCCGCATTGGACTGCCCGGGCTCGACGGCGGCGCCGTCAACGGCCTGGCAGCCGCGCTCTTGGTGCTGGTGGTCCTTGGCGTGGTGGCGCTCGGCTTGTATTCACCTGTCCTCCCGAGCCTGGCGGAGCTCTCAGCCGTCGCGGTGGCGGGGCTTTTGGTGGTGGACAAATTTGCCCAGCCGTGGCACGCCGTCTGGCTGCTGCCCCTGCTGGCGCTGGCCCTGCCCCGCTGGCGGCCGGTGCTGCTGTGGCAGGCCGCGGTGGCTGTGCATTTCATTGCCCTGATGTTGTTCCAGAGCAAGGTCCTGGGCAACATCAGCGACCAGCACGCCATCGACACCCCCTACTTCGTCCTGGCGTCGGCCCTGGCCGGTGCGGCCAGCTGCGCTTTGGCCGCCCTCCTGGTTCGCGGGTTGCTGCAGCCACGCCATGGCCTGCCCCGTCGTGGTGGCGCCCGCCATGGTTGACGTGGCAGTGGTGGGTGCCGGGCCCAACGGCCTCGCCGCAGCGGTGACCATGGCGCGGGCTGGGCTGTCCGTTGTGCTGTACGAGGCTGAAGCCACCGTTGGCGGGGGGACCCGGACGGCGGAACTGACCCTTCCGGGCTTCCGGCATGACGTCTGCTCAGCCGTGCACCCCATGGCGCTTGCCTCGCCGTTCTTCCGGGCTTTTGGCCTGGCCGGGAGGATTGGGCTGCTGGTGCCGGAGATTTCCTACGGCCACCCGCTCGACGGCGGACGCGCGGGCGTGGCGTACCGGGACCTGGAGCGGACAGTGGATTCGCTGGGCGTGGACGGACCCGCCTGGCGGCAGCTCATGCGGCCGCTGCTGGAGCGCCTGGACGGTGTCATTGACTTCACCCAGCACGGCCTGCTGAGGATACCCAGGGATCCGCTGGCCGTGCTCCGCTTCGGGCTGCGCGCCGTGGAACAAGGCACGCCGGCGTGGCAGCTTCGTTTCCGGGAGGACGCCGCCCCGGCCATGCTGGCCGGCGTGGCGGCCCATGCAATCGGCAGGCTGCCCGGCCTGGCCACCGCGGGCGCGGGGCTTTTGTTGGGGGCCCTTGCACACGCTGGCGGATGGCCGGTGCCGCGGGGCGGTTCACAGGCCATAGCGGATGCCATGGCCGCCGACTTCACCGCCCATGGCGGAACCATTGAGCTGGATGCACCTGTCACGGACATAGCAGCACTCCGGGCGGAGACGGGAGCACGCGCCGTCATTTGCGATCTCACGCCCCGGGCCCTGGCACAGCTTGCAGCCAAGGAATTGCCGGAGCGTTATATGCGCAAGCTGGCATCCTTCCGTTATGGTGCCGGAGTCTGCAAGGTGGACTTTGCGCTTTCCGGGCCCGTGCCGTGGAGCAATGCGGAGCTGCTCGGTGCCCCCACCCTCCACCTGGGCGGTGCCCGCCAGGCCATCGCGACGGCGGAAAACGCCGTCATCTCGGGCGGACGCCCGCCGGACCCGTATGTGTTGGCGGTGCAGCCGGGGGTGCTGGATGCAACGCGGGCACCGCATGGGTGCCACACCCTGTGGGCCTACACCCACGTGCCTGCCGGTTCCAGCCAGGACGCAACGGCAGCCGTCACGGCCCAGCTGGAACGGTTCGCCCCGGGCTTCAGGGACCTGGTGCTGGCCTCCCGCGCCTCCACCGCGCAGGACGTGGCAGCGCACAACCCCAACTACATTGGCGGCGACATCAGCTCCGGCGCCGTGACGCTGGGGCAGTTGCTCAAGCGCCCCGTGGTGGCCCGGGAGCCGTGGCGGACGCCGTCGCCCGGGCTGTACCTGGGCTCAGCCTCCACGCCGCCCGGCCCTGCCGTGCACGGGATGGGCGGCTGGCTCGCGGCACAGTCCGCCCTGCGCCACACCTTTGGGCTCCCGGCCCCCGACCTCCGGGCTTAGTTGGCCACCGTGAAGCGCTGCCGGAGGTGCTGGGGGGCGTCGAGCTCGTCCACCAGGGCCACGGCAAAGTCCTGGGTGGAGATATGGTCCCCGGCGGGCGAATCGCTGCCCACCACATAGCTGCCCGTGCGCTGCCCGGGTGCAATTTCAGGGGCGGGGGCCAGGACGGTCCAGTTGACGTGTTCCGGCAGGGCCTTGATCGAGTCCAGCGCAGCGGCGGCGGTCAGTGCCTCCGCGCGGTAGGCGTCGGGGAAGCCCGGCAGGTCCAGCAGGCGCGTTCCGTCGACCGTCAAGGTGCCGGCGCCGCCCACCACGATGGTCCGAGTGCCGCCCACGTTCGCCAGGGCCGAGGCGGTGGCATCAAGCCACAGCTGGTGGTCCCCGCCGGTGCGGCTCGGCCCGGTGGCGAGCACGACGGCGTCGTGCGAGGTGGCAACCGAGGCGAGCGTGCCGGCGTCGGCCTGGTCGGCGGCCAGGACCGCGGCGGTGGGCGAGCCGGGGACTTCCCGCCCGGAACGGGAAATGGCGGTGACATCGTGGCCGCGCCGCAGGGCCTCGGCCACGAGCTGCGAACCAACCATGCCGGTTGCTCCGTAAACTGCGATCTTCATGGGAACTCCTTGTATTGGTATCCATTGGGAACTGGTGGCACAATACTATTCAGAAGATACTGGGCATTACAAAGAAACTGGGTTACCATTTGGATACTAAAGCTGCCGGCCGGGCGGATTTTGTTGGCGACGTCATGGATCCGGCTTGTCCGTCGCGCGTGGTGTTTGCCCGGGTGGGGGACAAGTGGGCGTCGCTGGTCATCCAGGTGCTGGCGGAGGGGCCGCTTCGATTTTCCGAACTGCGGGCGCACGTCCAGGTGGTGACCCCAAAGGTGCTCACGCAGGTCCTGCGGGCCCTTGAGCGGGACGGGCTGGTCACGCGGACGGTCTTTGCGCAGGTGCCCCCGCGCGTGGACTATGAACTGACACCGCTGGGCCAAACCCTGCTGGGCCCGCTGTCGGAGCTCCGCCACTGGGCGGAGCACAATGTTGCGGCCATGCTGGCGGCCCGGGACGCCTACGACGACGCCCAGGACCGCCTCTGACCGCGGGCCGGGCTACTTGGTGGCAGCCTTGGCCCGGCGCTTGTTGAACACGTCAAACGCGACGGCGGCCAGCAGCACCAGGCCCTTGATCAACTGCTGGTACTCGGTGCCCACCCCCATGATGGACATGCCGTTGTTGAGGATGCCGATGATCAGGCCGCCGATGATGGCGCCAACCACCGTGCCGATGCCGCCCGTTACGGCGGCCCCGCCGATGAACACGGCGGCGATGGCGTCAAGCTCGAAGCCGTCGCCGGCCTTGGGGTTTGCGAGGTTGAGCTGGGCGGTAAAGACCAGGCCGGCCAGCGCGGAGAGCACGCCCATGTTGATGAACAGCGTGAAGGAGACCCTTTTGGTGTTGACGCCGGACAGCTCGGCGGCGTGCATGTTCCCACCAATTGCGTAGATGTGCCGGCCCCACACGGAGTTGGCCATGACGGCGGAGTAGCCCACCATGAGCACCCCCATCACGATGAGGACGATGGGCGTGCCGCGGTAGCTGGCCAGCAGGAAGGTGATGAGCAGGATCAGCCCAGCGGTAAACACCATCTTCAGGACAAACCAGGGGAGCGGCTCGTCTTCAAGGCCGTGCTTCTTGCGTGAGGCACGCTGCTTCATGTCGGAGAGAATCATTCCCGCCGTGGCCAGGACGCCCAGGATGACGGTGAGCGGCTCCAGCAAGGACGTGCCGCCGCCCAGATCGGGCAGAAAGCCGCTGCCCAGTGCCCTGAATTCGTCCGGGAACGGGGAAATCTGCTGGTTTTGCAGGGCGATCTGGGTCAGGCCCCGGAAGGTGAGCATGCCGGCCAGGGTGACGATGAAGGACGGGATGCCGAAGTAGGCGATCCAGAAGCCCTGCCACATGCCCACCACGGCGCCCAGCACCAGGCAGGCGACGATGGCAAGCCACCAGGGCATGTGCCATTGGGTGATCATGACGCCGGACATGGCGCCAACAAAGGCGACGACGGAACCTACCGATAGGTCGATGTGTCCGGCGATGATGACCATCACCATGCCCACGGCCAGGATCAGGATGTAGCTGTTTTGGACAATGAGGTTGGAAACGTTGATGGGGGCCAGCGTGATCCCGTTGGTGGTGATCTGGAAGAAGATGATGATCACAATCAGGGCAATGAAGAGCCCGATCTGGCGGAGCTGGCCGGTCAGGTAATGCAGGGCGGAACTAACTGCGGTCATCGTGCGTCCTGGTCCTTTGCTTGGGTCATGAACTGCATGAGGTGTTCTGCCGTGGCCTCTTCCCGGGGAACGTTGGCCGTGATTTGGCCCTCCGCCAGGGTGTAGATCCGGTCGCAGATGCCGAGCAGTTCGGGCAGTTCTGAGGAAATGACGACGATGCCTTTGCCTTCGTCGGCGAGTTCGTTAATGATGGTGTAAATCTCGTACTTGGCGCCAACGTCAATTCCGCGGGTCGGTTCGTCAAGGATCAGGACGTCGGGGTTGGCGAACATCCACTTGGACAGGACCACTTTTTGCTGGTTTCCGCCGGAGAGCTTTCCGGTGATGGAGGCAACGTTGGGTGCCTTGATGTTCATGCTTTTCCGGTAGCCGTCCGCCACCAGGCGTTCCTTGTTGCTGTCCACCCAGCCCCAGCGCGACAGTTTGGACAGGGCCGCGCCGGAAACGTTGCGCATGATGTTGTCGAGCAGGTTCAGCCCGTAGTGCTTGCGGTCCTCGGTGGCGTATGCGATGCCGTGCTTGATGGCGGCGGAGACTGTGTTGGTCTGGATCTCAACGCCTTCCTTGTACACGCGGCCGCTGATTCGCGTTCCGTAGGCGTGCCCGAAGACGCTCATGGCCAGTTCGGTCCGCCCGGCGCCCATCAGGCCGGCGATGCCGACGATTTCACCGGCGTGGACGTTGAAGCTGACGTTCTTGACCACTTGGCGGGTCTGGTCGACGGGGTGGTAAACCGACCAGTCCTCCACCCGCAGCAGCTCGGCGCCAAGGCGGGGGGTGTGCTCCGGGTAGCGGTTGTTCAGCTCCCGCCCCACCATCCCCTTGATGATGCGTTCTTCCGTGATTTCATCCGCGTGCATGTCAAGGGTTTCGATGGTGCGGCCGTCGCGGATGATGGTCACCTTGTCCGCCACGGCTTTGATCTCGTTGAGTTTGTGGCTGATCATGATGGCGGTTATGCCCTGGCCCTGGAGGTGCTTGATCAGCTTGAGCAAGTTGGCGGAGTCGCCGTCGTTCAGGGCCGCCGTCGGCTCATCAAGGATCAGCAGCTTGACCTGCTTGGACAGCGCCTTGGCGATCTCCACCAATTGCTGCTTGCCCACGCCAAGGTCGGCGACCCTGGTGGTGGGGTGGTCGTTCAGGCCCACGCGCGCCAGCAGCTTCGACGCTTCCAGGTTGGTCTTGTTCCAATCCACGAAGCCGCGGGTGGAGAGCTCGTTGCCCAGGAATATGTTTTCGGCGATGGACAGGAATGGGCTCAGCGCCAGTTCCTGGTGGATGATGACGATCCCGGCCGCCTCGGAGGACTTGATGTCCTTGAACTCGCACAGCTTGTCCTCAAAGTGGATTTCCCCGTCGTAGCTGCCGGCGGCGTAAACGCCTGACAGCACCTTCATGAGGGTGGATTTTCCAGCGCCGTTTTCACCGCAGATGGCGTGGACCTGGCCGCGCTCCACCTCCAGGGACACTTCCTGCAGGGCCTTGACTCCGGGGAATGTCTTGGTGATGGCACGCATGGAAAGGATGGTGGGTGTCACAGTCGTCCTTTGTTTTGCAGTGGTGTAACAAGTGGTTCGGTTGCCGGCGCCGTGCCGCGGCCGGTGTGGCCGCGGCACGGCGCATGGTGGCGCTGCGCCGGGCTACTTCAGCTGGTCGGCCGTGTAGTAGCCGCTGTCAACCAGTTCCTTTGTGTAGTTCGCCTTGGTGACCACCACCGGCTGGAGCAGGAAGGTCGGGACCACCTTGACCTTGTTGTTGTAGCTGGTGGTGTCGTTGACCTCGGGGGTCTTGCCCTTGAGCAGGTCGTCGGCCATGGTTACGGCCTGGTCGCCGAGCTTGCGGGTGTCCTTGTAAATCGTCGAGTACTGCTGGCCGGCGATAATGGACTTCACCGAAGCGGCCTCGGCGTCCTGTCCGGTGATGATGGGGAGAGCGTTGGAGGCGTAGCCGGAGGCCTGCAGGGCGGAGATGATGCCGATGGACAGGCCGTCATACGGGGACAGGATGCCGTCCACCTTCGTGCCGGAGGAGTAGGTGCTGGCAATGAGGTTTTGCATGCGCTTCTGGGCCGTGGCCGGGTCCCAGCGGAGCGTGGCGATCTGGGTGAATCCGGTCTGGCCGCTCTTGACCACCAGGGTGCCGTTGTCGAGGTACTTCTTCAGGGTCTTCATGGCGCCGTTGTAGAAGAAGGTGGCGTTGTTGTCATCCGGGCTGCCGGCAAAGAGCTCAATGTTGAACGGGCCCTTCTTGCCGGTTTCCTTGCCTGCATCGTCGAGGATCCCCAGCCCGGTCAGCAGCGACGTGGCCTGCTCCACGCCCACCTTTTCATTGTCAAAGGTGGTGTAGTAGTCAACGTTCTTGTTGCCGTTGATGAGGCGGTCGTAGGCAATGACCTTGATGCCGGCCTTGGCCGCGTTGTCCAGCTGGTCGCTCAGGGCGGTGCCGTCAATCGAGGCAATGATCAATACTTTCGCACCCTTGGTGATCATGTTGCTGACTTGCTGGACCTGCTGGGGGATCTTGTCATCGGCATACTCGAGGTCTGTTTTGTAGCCCAGCTTTTCCAGCGACGCCTTGATGGCGTCGCCGTCCTTGATCCACCGTTCCGAGGTCTTGGTGGGCATGGCGATGCCGATCAGGGCCCCGCTGGCATTGGCGGCGCCGGAGCCGGCGGCGGCTTCCCCGCCCCGGGTGCCGCAACCTGCCGTCCCCAAGGCAAGGCCCAGGGCTACGGCCCCAACGATCAAACTTTTGAATCTCATGGTTTGTTCCTTTGTGTCCCGAGGGCGTCAACACCAGGGGCCGGCGAAGGTGGCGGCCCCTGGCATGGATTCCAAGTAATTGTCGTGCCAGCAGCGCCAATAGATTGTTAGCGCTAACACGTGGGGTAAAGTGTAAGCCGCCTCACATGGGTCGTGTCAAGCCCGGGATGCGGCGGCATGCTGGGCTCCACAGGGTTTTGGGGGTTGTTGACATTGTCAATTGTTAGCGTTCACAATTGAGACTAAAACCACACCATCTTGTTTCCGAGAGGCCTCCATGACTGAAATCCCACCGCCGCCGGTGCTGCCCCAACCGGGGGGCACGGACACTTACGTGGTCGGCGTTGACTACGGCACCCTGTCCGGACGGGCCGTGGTGGTCCGGGTGAGGGACGGCGCGGAACTGGGCAGCGGGACGTTTGACTACCCGCATGCCGTCCTGGCGGAGGCTCTCCCATGCGGCGTTCCGCTGGGCCTGGACTGGGCGCTGCAGGTGCCCAACGACTACCGCCTGGTGCTCCAACATGCAGTCCCCGCCGCCATCCGCGACGCGGGGATCGACCCGGCAGCCGTCGTCGGGCTTGGCACCGACTTCACGGCCTGCACCATGGTCCCCACCCTGGCGGACGGCACCCCCCTGAACGAGGTTCCGGGCCTGGCAGACCGTCCTCACGCCTATGTGAAACTGTGGCGCCACCACGCCGCGCAGCCCCAGGCGGAACGGATCAACACGCTGGCTGCCCAGCGCGGCGAGTCCTGGCTGCCGCGCTATGGCGGGCTGATCTCCTCCGAATGGGAGTTCGCCAAGGGCCTGCAGCTGCTGGAGGAGGACCCCGAAGTCTACGCGGCCATGGACCGCTGGGTTGAGGCTGCGGACTGGATTGTGTGGCAGCTGACCGGTTCCTATGTCCGTAACGCGTGCACCGCCGGCTACAAGGGCATTTACCAGGACGGCGCCTATCCCTCCGAGGACTTCCTGGCCGCGCTCAATCCCGCCTTCTCCGGCTTCGTCGCAGACAAGGTGGAGCACACGATCGGCCGGCTGGGGGACTCCGCCGGCACACTGACCGCCGAGGCTGCGGCCTGGACGGGGCTCCCGGAAGGCATCGCCGTGGCAGTGGGCAACGTGGACGCGCATGTCACCGCCCCGGCCGCCCGCGCCGTGGCCCCCGGTGCGATGACGGCCATCATGGGCACGTCCACCTGCCACGTCATGAACGGCACCGAACTTCGTGAGGTCCCGGGCATGTGCGGCGCCGTGGACGGCGGCATCATCGACGGGCTGTGGGGCTACGAAGCCGGCCAGTCCGGCGTGGGCGACATTTTCGGCTGGTTCGTGAAGAACGGTGTTCCTCCGCAGTACCACCACGACGCCGCGGCGCGCGGCCTCAGCGTGCACGAACACCTGACGGAGCTGGCTGCCGCACAGAAAATAGGCCAGCACGGGCTCATCGCCCTGGACTGGCACAGCGGAAACCGCTCGGTGCTGGTGGACCACGAACTGTCCGGGGTGGTGGTGGGGCAGACCCTGGCCACCAAGCCCGAAGACAGCTACCGCGCCCTGCTGGAAGCAACGGCCTTTGGCACCCGCACCATTATCGAGGCCTTCAAGGCCTCGGGCGTGCCCGTGAACGAATTCACGGCCGCCGGCGGGCTGCCCCGCAACCGGCTCCTGATGCAGATTTACGCGGACGTGACGGGCCTGCCCGTGCGCACCATCGGCTCCACGCAGGCCCCGGCGCTGGGATCGGCCATCCACGCCGCCGTTGCGGCCGGCGCCTATCCCGACGTCCGGGCGGCCTCCGGCGCCATGGGTGCCGCGCCGGCGGACATTTACCTGCCCATTGCGGGGAACGTGGCTGCCTACAACGAGCTCTTTGCCGAATACACCGCCCTCCACGACTACTTTGGCCGGGGAGCCAATGAGGTCATGCACCGGCTCAAGGCCATTGCGCGCAGGGCTTCCGGGGAGGTGCCCGCATGAGTGCCACTGTGACGGGTCAAACATCCCCAGCCCCCAGCCCGACGACAGCAGAGAAGGTGGCCGCCGTCCGCGCCGAAGTGTGCGCCCTGCACGCCGAGCTGACCAGGTACGCCCTGGTGGTGTGGACTGCCGGCAATGTTTCGTCCCGCGTCCCGGGGGAGGAGCTGATGGTCATCAAGCCGTCAGGCCTGGCCTACGCGGAGCTGACGCCGGAATCCATGGTGGTCACCGACCTTGACGGCACCCCGGCGGCAGGTGACTGGGGCAACCCAACCCTTGCACCGTCGTCGGACACGGCAGCGCACGCCTACGTCTACCGCCACATGCCGGAGGTGGGCGGCGTGGTGCACACGCACTCCACCTATGCCACGGCGTGGGCGGCGCGCGGGGAGGCGATCCCGTGCGTGCTGACCATGATGGGCGACGAATTTGGCGGCGACATTCCCGTGGGGCCCTTCGCGCTGATCGGGGACGACTCCATTGGGCGCGGCATTGTGGAAACCCTGCAGTCCTCGAAGTCGCCCGCCGTGCTCATGAAGAGCCACGGGCCTTTCACCATCGGGCGGGATGCGCGCGCGGCGGTCAAGGCCGCCGTCATGTGCGAGGAGGTGGCCAAGACCGTCCATGTTTCGCGGCAGCTGGGCCAGCCGCTGCCCCTTGACCCGGCGCTGATTGCCTCCCTGCACCACCGCTACCAGAACGTTTACGGCCAATAACCCCTAATTTTGAGGAAATCATGACGATCAATCCCGCCGCAGTGTCCCTTCAGCAGTACGAAGTATGGTTTTTGACCGGCAGCCAGCACCTGTACGGGGAGGAGGTGCTGGCCCAGGTGGCCGCGCAGTCCCGCGAAATTTCCGATGCGCTCAATGCCTCCGGCGCCCCCGTGAAGCTGGTTTGGAAGCCGGTCCTGACCGACTCCGACGCCATCCGCCGCACCGCCCTTGAGGCGAACGCCGCGGACCACGTGATTGGCGTGACAGCGTGGATGCACACCTTCTCCCCGGCCAAGATGTGGATCCAGGGGCTGGACGCGCTGCGCAAGCCCCTGCTGCACCTGCACACCCAGGCCAACGTGGAACTGCCGTGGGAGGACATTGACTTTGACTTCATGAACCTCAACCAGGCCGCCCACGGCGACCGCGAATTTGGCTACATCCAGGCCCGCCTGGGCGTGCCCCGGAAAACCGTGGTTGGACACGTGTCCAACCCGGAGGTGCAGCGCCAGGTGGGCGTGTGGCAGCGTGCGGCCGCCGGCTGGGCCGCCGTCCGCGGGCTGAAGCTGACCCGCTTCGGTGACAACATGCGCAACGTGGCAGTCACGGAAGGGGACAAGACCGAGGCGGAGCTGCGCCTGGGCGTTTCCGTCAACACCTGGAGCGTCAACGAACTTGCCGACGCCGTCCACGCCTCCACCGAGGCGGACGTTGACGCGCTGGTGGCCGAATACGCGGAACTCTACGACGTGGCCCCGGAGCTGCGCCGCGGAGGGGAGCGGCACGAGTCCCTGCGCTACGGGGCGAAGATCGAACTGGGCCTGCGCTCCTTCCTGGAGGCGAACGGCTCGGCTGCCTTTACGACGTCGTTCGAGGACCTGGGTGCCCTGCGCCAGCTTCCAGGACTCGCCGTGCAGCGCCTCATGGCGGACGGCTACGGCTTTGGCGCCGAGGGCGACTGGAAGACGGCCATCCTGGTCCGGGCCGCCAAGGTCATGGGTGCCGGGCTGCCCGGCGGGGCCTCGCTCATGGAGGACTACACCTACAACCTGGTGCCGGGGCAGGAGACCATTCTCGGCGCGCACATGCTTGAAGTCTGCCCCTCGCTGACCACGTCCCGGCCCCGCCTGGAGATCCACCCGCTGGGCATTGGCGGCCGTGAGGACCCCGTACGGCTGGTCTTTGACACGGACCCGGGCGCGGGCGTGGTGGTGGCCCTGTCCGACATGCGGGACCGCTTCCGCCTGGTGGCCAACGCCGTGGACGTGGTCCCGCTGGAGCAGCCGCTGCCCAAGCTTCCCGTGGCCCGCGCCCTCTGGTCCCCCAAGCCGGACTTTGCCACGTCCGCCGCCGCCTGGCTGACGGCCGGCGCCGCCCACCACACGGTGCTCTCCACCCAGGTGGGCGTTGAGGCGTTTGAGGACTTTGCAGAAATGGCGCAAACTGAACTTCTGACCATTGACCAGGGCACCACCCTGCGCGACTTCAAGAAGGAGATCCGATGGAACCAGGCATACTACAAGCTGGCCGGCGGACTGTGAACGGACCCGACTACCTCATCAAGGCCGGGGACTACACGGCCCGCATCGTGGCCCGGGGTGCCGCCCTGTGCGAACTCCAGCACCTGGGCCGCGACTTGGTGGTGCCGTTTTCCGCCGATGCGCCCATCCCCGACTACCGCGGCATCATCGCCGCGCCCTGGCCAAACCGGGTGGCGGACGGCGCCTACCGCTGGGACGGGGACGTCTACCACCTCCCCCTCAACGAGCGCGATCGCGGGACGGCCCTCCACGGGCTGGTGCTGGGCCTGGAGTGGGAGCTGGAAGTGCACGACGACGACCGGCTCACCTTGCGCTGTGCCCTGGAACCGTCGAAGGGGTATCCGTCCGCCCTGGAGGTCCGCGTGGACTACCGGCTGGACGAAAATGGGCTGCACTGCACCGTGACCGCCAGCAACGTTGGCACGGCCGCAGCCCCCTACGGCGTGTGCCCCCACCCCTACCTGGTGGCGGGAGAAGCGCCGCTGGACGAATGGACTCTGTCCGTGCCGGCGTCGCACTTCCTGGCCGTGACGCCGGACCGTTTGCTGCCGCTGGGCCTGGAGCCGGTGGAGGGGCACGCCTTTGACTTCCGCACGCCCCGGGCCATCGGAACCACGCAAATTGACCACGCCTTCACCGGCCTTGGCCTGGACGCGGACGGCGTGCACCGGCTGCTCCTTTCCGACCCCTCCGGGACGTTCGTGGGAATGCAATGGGACGCCTCGTGCCCCTGGCTCCAGCTCCACACGGCGGACAAGCCGGAAGGCGTGCCGGGCCGCCTGGGCCTGGCCGTGGAACCCATGACCTGCCCGCCGGATGCGTTCAACTCCGGCACCGGCCTCATCCGGCTGGAACCCGGGGACAGCCACACGGCCGGCTGGAGCATTTTTGGCGGCTAGCGTCTTGTAGCATCAAAGCGGCGGGCGATTGTCCCGCCGCAACAATGAAACGAGGAACGCATGCGGGCTACGGTGAAGGACGTTGCAGCCCGCGCGGGCGTCTCGCCCAAAACCGTCTCCAATGTGGTGAACGGGCTGGTCCCCGTCAGCGAACGCACGCGCGCCAAGGTGGAGGCCGCCCTGGCGGAGCTGGACTACGTGCCCAATCTTTCCGCCAGGGGCCTGCGCAACGGCCGCACGGGCGTCATTGCGCTGGCACTGCCCGACCTGGCCACGCCGTATTCAGCCGAGCTGGCCCACCATGTTGTCGAGGTGGCTCACGAGCAGGGGTTCGGCGTCCAGATTGAGGAGACGGGCCGGGATCCGGGCCGGGAGTTTGAGCTGGTGACCAAGGCCCGGTCCAACCTGATCGACGGGTTGATCCTGAATCCCGTGGACCTGGATGAGAGCGCCATCAGGGTGGGCGGAAACCTGCCCCCGATGGTGCTGCTGGGAGAGGTGTCGCAGCGGCGCGTGGACCAGGTGGGCGTGGACAATGTCGGTGCCGCGCGGGAGATGACACTGGCACTGGCCGGCACGGGGCGGCGCCGGATCGCCGTGCTGGGCTGCGTTGACCGGCGCAGCTCCGCAACGGCACTGGTGCGCACCGAGGGCTACCGACTGGCCCTCCAGGATGCCGGAATTCCCCACGACCCCGCGCTGGAAATTGCCTGCGACGAGTGGACGCCGGCAGGCAGTGCCGCCGCACTGGCGGACTTCCTGGCGCGGCATGAATTGCCGGACGCGCTCTTTTGCTTCACGGACTCGCTGGCCATTGGCGCCCTGAGCGTGCTGGCCGCTTCCGGGCACCGCGTGCCCGAAGACATCCTGGTGGCCGGCTTTGACGACGTGGCGGACGGCCAGTATGCCGTCCCTGCGCTGACCACCATCTCCGTGGACAAGCGCGCCATGGCTGAAAACGCGCTGCGGCTGCTCACCGAACGCATGGCGGACCGGCGGAGGGAGCCGGTCCAGCTGGCGCTGCCCTACAAGCTGGTGGTCCGTGCCAGCACGGGGGCCATTTCCGCACCGGGGGCCTGACACCGGGCCGCGGGACCGTGCGAAAGAAACATTGTGTGCGCTAACAAAAAACTCTTGCGCCGCCTATTACAACGATGTAATCTGTGTTGCAGGTCACCAAACGTCCACCGGGGCGGCGGCATTTCGCCGCAGGCCGCGGTTGACGGACGGCACGGTTGCCGGACGGCACACAGGCCAAGGATTTACCTCAGACATCCAATGAACTGATTCGGCGCAAACAAAGGAGTGAGCGATGCACGGAGCGCGTGAAGCATCCGCAACCGGGCTGTCCAGGAGGACGCTGCTGCGCAGCGGCGGACTGGCACTGTCCGGGCTGGCCGCGGCCGCCATGCTGTCCGGCTGCGGCGGCACGGCCCAGGCAGCCGGGGCCGAGCAGCTGCGGTTCTGGCACCTGCTTTCAGGCGGTGACGGGATCAAGATGCAGGCCATGATCGACTCCGCCAACGCCTCCCAGCAGGCCTACAAGGTGCTGCCCACCGTGCTGGCCTGGGGCGCCCCCTACTACACCAAGCTCGCCATGGCCTCCGCCGGCGGCCGGCCGCCGGAAGTTGCCATCATGCACGCGGCCCGCGTTCCCGGCTATGCCCCCGGCGGGCTCCTGGACCCCTGGGACCTGGACCTGCTGGCCAGGCACGGGGTCACGAAGGACGATTTCGCACCGCGCATCTGGGAAAACAGCCAGCTGGACGGCAAGGTCTTCTCCATCGCACTGGACTCCCACCCCTTCATCCTGATGTACAACACCGCGGTGGCCGGCAAGGCCGGCGTGCTGGGCGTCAACGGCCAGCTGGAGACCATCACCAGCGGGGACCGCTTCAAGGAAGCCGCCCTGGAAATGGCCAAGGTCACCGGCAAGCACGGCCTGTCCTACGGCTACCTCAGCGACGGGGCCCAGATGTGGCGCATGTTCTACACCTTTTACCGCCAGCACGGCGCCACCATGGAACTGCCGCAGGGGCAAAAGGCCAAGGTGGACAGGGACGTGGCCGTGGACGTGCTCGAATACATCCATTCCCTGCTGGACGGCAAGATTGCCACGGCCAGCGGCGACGGCGGCACTGCCATCGCAGAATTTGCCGGCCAGGGCTCCGGCATGCTGGCCAGCGGCGTGTGGGAACTGCCCACCATGCAAACCGCCAAGGTCCCCTTTGACGCCATGCCCATCCCCACCCTCTTCGGCACCCCCGCCGCCTACGCGGACTCGCACGCCTTTGTCCTCCCGCACCCCGCCACGCTGGATGAGCAAAAGCGGTCCGATGTTTACGCCTTCGTGGCCCAAATCCTCAAGGGCTCGCTGAACTGGGCCAAGGCCGGACACATCCCCGCCTTCCAGCCCGTGGTGCGCTCGGAGGCCTACAAAAACCTGCTGCCCCAGGCCCATTACGCCGGTGCCGCGGACATCATCAACTACGATCCGAGGGCCTGGTTCACCGGCTCCGGCTCCGACTTCCAGTCCTACTTTGCCGAGAACATCCAAAACGTGTTCCTCGGGCGCACCCAGGCCAAGGACGGCTGGGACGCGTTTGTCCGCCGCCTGGACACCCTGCTGTCCAAGCCGAACCCGGTGTAGGCGGCGGGGATGGACACACAATTCATGTTTGGGAGAGAAATTCTTGCGGCAAGGGAGCCACGGCAATGAGCACAACCATCGACAAGCGGCAGGCGGCCCCCGCGGCGCCCGCTGAAAACCGGCACGAGGCACGGAAACGGCGCGACAGGATCCACGGCTGGTCCTTCATGGTGCCCTTCCTGGCGTTCTTTGGCCTGTTCCTCATCTGGCCCCTGATCTACGGGGTCGTCATGAGCTTCACGGGCAAGTCCCTGACAGGGGCCAACAGTTCCTTCCTGGGCCTGGCCAACTACGCCGAAGCACTCGGGGACGCCGACATGTGGCATTCGCTCGGCAACACCCTGTACTTCACCGTCATCAGCACCGTGCCCCTGGTGCTGGTGGCCCTGCTGATGGCCGCACTGGTCAACATGGGCCTGCCCGCCCAATGGTTGTGGCGGCTGTCCTTCTTCGCCCCGTTCCTGCTCGCCTCCACCGTGGTGTCCCTGTTCTTTGTCTGGATGTTCAACCCGCAGCTGGGCCTCATCAACGACGTCCTCGGCAAGGTGGGCCTGGCCCCGGTCGACTGGCTCAACAACCCGGACGTAGCCATGTGGTCGATCGTCATCGCCACCCTGTGGTGGACGGTGGGCTTCAACTTCCTGCTGTACCTGGCGGCCATGCAAAACATCCCGACGGCGCACTATGAGGCGGCGCAGCTGGACGGCGCCGGAGGGTGGCGCCAGTTCTTCTCCATCACCCTGCCGCAGCTGAACCAGACCACCATCATGATCGTGATCCTGCAGGTCCTGGCCTCGCTGAAAATCTTTGACCAGGTGTACCAAATGACCGGGGGAGGCCCCGGCGGGGCAACCCGGACCATTGTGCAGTACATCTTCGAGGCCGGCTTCACCGGCTACCGGCTGGGCTACTCGGCAGCCATTTCCTACATCTTCTTTGGCCTGATCGTGGTTGTCTCGATCGCCCAGTTCGCCGTCACCCGCAAGAGGAGCGCATAGCCATGGCCACCACCCTCACCGCACCCGCCCGCACCAGCCGCCAGGCCGCCGTCGAGCCTTCACGGAAACGGCGCAAGCCGCTTTCCCCGGCACGCATCATTGCCACCGTGATTGTCGCCGTCCTGGCGGTGACCTGGCTGGTGCCCTTCGCCTGGGCCACCGTCACAGCCTTCAAGAGCGAGACGGAGGCCGCGGCGGCGCCCATCACGCTGGTGCCAAAGTCAGGGTTCACCTTCGACGCCTTCGCCAAGGTGCTCCAGCAGGGAAACATTCCGCAGTGGACATGGAACTCCCTGTTCACCTCCGCCGCCGTCACGGCCGTCACGCTGGTGATTTCCGCGCTGGCCGCCTACGCGCTGTCCCGGATCGACTTCAAGGGCCGCAAGGTGCTCATGACCGTCATCGTGGCATCGCTGATTGTGCCGCCGCCCGTGTTGATCATCCCGCTGTTCTACCAGATGGTGTCCTTCCACCTGATTGACACGTACTGGGGCATCATCCTGCCGCAGGTCATTGCGCCGGCCATGGTGTTTGTGCTCAAGAAGTTCTTCGACCAGATCCCCCGCGAGCTTGAGGACGCCGCCCTGGTGGACGGCGCCGGGCGGATCCGCATCTTCCTGCAGGTGGTGCTGCCGCTGTCCCGGCCCATCCTGGCCGCCGTGGCCATCTTCGTGTTCATTGGCGCCTGGAACAACTTCCTGTGGCCGTTCATCGTCACCAATGACAGCGCCATGCTGACCCTGCCCGTGGGCCTCCAGACGATCAAG
>Ga0134128_10002790_pt1 | contig 21464 bp, 18 predicted proteins | sample KB31754_FD_96462 | JGI IMG/M metagenome (GOLD analysis project Ga0134128, IMG submission 96462) | Terrestrial soil microbial communities with excess Nitrogen fertilizer from Kellogg Biological Station, Michigan, USA - KB3-175-4 | ecosystem: Environmental > Terrestrial > Soil > Unclassified ... | reverse complement strand
CGTGCAGTTGGCCTGCAGTTCATCGACAATCAGGATACTCGCGCTTTGAATCTCCGGCAGGTCAAACATGATGTTCTTTCAAGGCGTTCAAGATGTGTGCAGCTTGACCACGTTGTCCTGGCGCTGGCGCACGTCGGACATCAGGCGGGTGAATTCTTTTCTCACGACCCCATAGCATTCGCATACCGTACTTTCCATGCCGGCGCGGTCGAGCACCGGGATGTGGCCGCGGCGGTAGCGGATATAACCGCTTGCCTGCAATTTTCCGGCCGCCTCGGTCACCCCTTCGCGCCGCACGCCGAGCATGTTGGCGATCAATTCCTGCGTCATGGTCAGTTCGTTGGTCGGCATGCGGTCGAGCGTCAACAACAGCCAGCGGCACAATTGCTGCTCGACCGAATGATGCCGGTTGCACACCGACGTCTGCGACATTTGCGTGATCAGCGCCTGGGTGTAGCGCAACAGCAGCCGCATCACCGTGCCTGCGCGATTGAATTCTTCCATCAGGATGTGGGACTTGAGCCGATAGCCGTGGCCGCCGGTCTGCACCACGGAGCGGCTGGGCGTGGAATTACCGCCCATGAACAGCGATATGCCCACCATGCCCTCGTTGCCGACGCCGGCAATCTCGGAAGACGCACCATCTTCGAGCACGTAATGCAAAGAAATGATCGAGGTGGTGGGAAAGTAGACATGCCGCAGTTTGTCGCCCGATTCGTACAATACGTCGCCCAGCAACATGGGAATCGATTCGAGATGCGGTGCCAGGCGTGCATACTCCGCATCGAGCATAGCCGCTAGCAGGTGGTTTTGATTCGGATCTTGCGTGCTGGACATGCGTGCTCCTGATAAGCCATGCAGACGATTGCAGGGTAACACGCTGCGCTTTCAAGCCGGACAGTAATGCAAGGCACCATGCCGGGTCTGTGTGTTGCCGTACATAACGACTACCATCCGCACATGCGATCCACGCTTGCAATCCGCGCCCGTAATCCGATATCCAGTGCCAACACAGCCTATGCGCGCCAGCGCACGGAGCGTCGCGCACCGCATTGGTAGGATTCGGTCTTTACCGAAGAGGCCCACCACCATGTCAAATAAAGACACCTATCTTCAAGCCATGAAGATTCGACTCGACGAACTGCATGCCGGCATCGAAAAACTGGAAGACAGGACCCATATCGCCGAAGTCACGGTGATGACCGCATGCCAACGCGAGGTGCACGCGCTGCAATCGCAATTGCAGAAGGCGCTCGTCAAACTCGACGAAATCAAGGCTGCCGGAGAAAGCCGCTGGAACTACCTGAAAGCGGAGATGGAAAAGGCGTTCGACAACCTTACCGGTTCCCTGCACGACTTCAAGGCGAGGAACTGAGCGATGAGCGCCCTCTTCTTTGCGGTACCGCTCTCTGTCTTGATCGGTGCGCTGGCCGTGATTCGGCGCGACCGGAGCGATCGCCACTGCGCCGCCCTCGTCCCTGTTCAGCGCACGCCGGAAAACAGCATGCAGGGCCGTGCACGCGGGCGCATGGACCTCGCGCGCCGCCGGAGCCAATCGTGATGGGCACTGACCACCAGGAAGCGGCGCTCGACGCCGCATTGGCGGAATCGTTCCCCGCCAGCGACCCGATTGCCATCAGTTGCCCGCTTGCCGTCGCATCGCCGCCCGCAAAGATTGTGATGCTTCCCTGGAAACGGTCGAGCCGGAGAAGTTTGCTCTACTTCGGAGCAAGAAGAAAAACGCCGTGACAATCCGCAGGGCGGGCCTGCCATGGCTCGCTCTGCGCTTGCTTGCGTCCTGAATTGCGTCCTGAATTGCGTCCTTAATCGCGCCCTTACTTGCTTCTTTTCTTGCGTCACGCCTGCCGGCGCAATACGGCGCGCCGGCAATCAATCATCGCCGATGTCAACGATGGCGCCAGCCGCCATGCACAGGCGCACCGCGGCCGCGGTCGCGGCCATGGTCATGATTGCCGCGCCAGCCGCGATCCCCGCCCCAGGAACCGCGCCCCACGTACACGCCCACGGGCGGTCCATAGGTAGGACAGGATTGATAGACGGACGGATAGCCGCACGGGTTGATGCCGAGATTGACGGTGACCTGTGCAGACGCCGGGGCGGTTGCGGCAAACGCGAGCAATCCGAAAGTAAGCAAGGCGAAGACTGATTTCATGATTTGACCTGTCGAGTATGTTGTGCCGCCCGCACAGAAGGGAGCGGCTGGACGCACGTTATTTTTCAAGCTTGCTCAGCTTCTTTTCCTGGTTCTTTGCCTGGTTCTTTGCCTGATGTTCGCGCTGGGTGAACACTTCATCGGCCAGTTTCTTTTGATCGTCAGGCATCGCTGCGTACAAGGGGCCGAATACCGAGGAGAGCTTTCTCACCGCGTCGGCGTGAGCCTGTGCGATATCGGCATAGGCATTCAGGTCATCCACCGCCGATGCGGTACCGATCATGGCTTCGCGCTTGTCGAGCACCTGGTCGAGTTCTCCGGCGCTGTCACGCATCGCCTTGGCAACCGGCGCCCATTGCGCTTCCTCTGCTGCCGTGATTTTCAGCTTTGCATGCAGATCCTTGATGTGCTGCTCGATGCGCATGTCGCGCTTGGCATCCATCTTGTTCGCCGATGCCGGCGCAGCCGGTGCCGATGCCGCCGCCATAGATGCCGATGCCGTTGGAGCCTGGGCGTGCGCGGTGCCGGCCAGGCAGCTTGCCAGGATTACGGTAGTGATGATTTTCATTTTCTTGTCCAGTCGATGATGAAGCATGTGTGCTTGGTGCAGATGATGCGACGGGTGCGAAAATCGCCCCGTCGCCGCTGGTTCGGACGTCATTACAGCGCTCAGTTTCCGCTTCGGCGCCTGCCCGGTCTGTGTACTGGCGTACATAGCGGGAAGAGGCTGTGCCGCATCAAGACCGGCATCGAATATCGACCTGACGTTCCGCCCCATCGTCAACCAGGCGTACCATGCCGTCGGCTTGGTCAGCATCGTCAACACGCATAACCCATGCCCCCTCATGCGTGGCGCCCTGGGAAATCGCAATGCGATACATCGTGTTTCCATAGCGGTAGCTCAACCTGCAGGCCTGCCATGCCGGCGGCAGGCAAGGCTTGATGGCCAGGGTATCGCCCACCCTATGTACGCCCAGCAAGGATTCGACCAGCAGGCGGTACATCCAGCCGGCCGAACCGGTGTACCAGGTCCAGCCGCCGCGGCCCATGTGCGGCGCGACGGCATAGACGTCGGCGGCCATCACGTAAGGTTCGGCCTTGTAGACGTTCGCTTGGGCTGCAGTGCTGCTGTGGTTGACCGGATTGATCATGTGCGCCAACTCCCAGGCGCGCTCGCCGTCGCCCATTTTGGCGAACGCCATGGCAGCCCACACCGCAGCGTGCGTGTATTGCCCGCCGTTTTCCCGCACGCCGGGAACGTAACCCTTGATGTAGCCGGGGTTCAGCGCCGAGCTGTCGAATGGCGGCGTCAGCAATTGGACCAGTGACGATTCGCGCAAAACCAGGCGCCGGTCCACTTCATTCATCGCTGCCCGGGAACGCCCGGCTTCGCCGGCATTCGAGAGGACCGACCAGCTTTGCGAGATCGAATCGATCTGGCACTCGGCGTTGGCGGCCGAACCCAGCGGTGTGCCGTCGTCGAAATAGGCGCGGCGATACCATTTGCCATCCCAGGCCTGGGCTTCGATATTGCTTTGCAGTTGCGCGGCTTGCGCCATGCAGCGTTCGGCAAATGCGCCGTCGCCGCGGGTTTGCGCGAGCCCGGCGAAGCGCGTCAGCACGTCGTAGAGGAAGAATGCCAGCCAGACGCTTTCGCCCTTGCCATGCTCCCCGACCTTGTCCATGCCGTCATTCCAGTCGCAGGAGCCGATCAGCGGCAGTCCGTGGACGCCGAACTTCAAGCCCCGTTCGATGGCCCGCACGCAATGTTCGTACAAGCTTGCGCTGCTTGACGAACGGGCCGGCAGGTCGTAATAGGAATCCTCGTCGGGATTCAATTCCCGCCCCTCGATGAAATGCACGTCTTCCTCGAGCACGCCGGTGTCGGCGGTGCTCTCGACATAGCGGCAAGCTGCCAGCGGCAGCCAGAGATAGTCGTCGGAACAACGCGTGCGCACGCCGCGGTCGGCCGGTGGGTGCCACCAGTGCTGCACATCGCCCTCGACGAATTGATGGGCCGCACTGCGCAGCAGATGCTCGCGCAGCAGGTGCGGTTCGGTGTGGATCAAGGCCATCGCGTCCTGCAATTGGTCGCGGAAACCGAAAGCGCCGCCCGACTGGTAGAACCCGCTGCGCGCCCACATGCGGCAGGCGATGGTCTGGTACACCAGCCACCCGTTGGCAAGCAGGCTGAATGCGGCATCGGGTGTCTCCACCTGGATCGCACCGAGCGTATGTTGCCAATAGGCCGATACAGCTTCGCGCGCCTTCTTTGCTGCGAAGCTGCCGCGATAACGCTGGATCAGGTTGCTGACGTCGGCACTGCGGCGCCCGGCGACGCCGAGCATGAAGACGATCTCGCGCTCCTGGCCCGCAGCCAGCTGGAACGGCACCTGGATCGCCGAACAGGGGTCGAGATTGGCGCCGACCTTGCCCGAGAGGTGGGTGCGCCCCATTGCCGCCGGGTTGCGCAAGCTGCCGTTGCGGCCGATGAATTCCGCGCGGTCGCCGCTGAAGGAACGGGTCGTGGCATCGGCATCGAAGAAGGCGATGCGGTCGGCGAATTCGGTGTTGTAGGCATTGTGCGCAAACAAGGCGCCGCTGACCGGGTCCGATTCCGTGACGATGTGCATGGCGGACTTCGCCGGCACGTCGCCCAGCACCCATTCGACGTAACCGGTGGCCGACAGTTTACGCTCGATGCCGGAATCGTTTCTCACCTTCAGCACCGAGTATTTGATCGAGGCATCCATCGCCACATAGACCGTGAGTTCGGAGCGGATGCCGTCTTCAGTATGTTCGAACACGCTGTAGCCGAATCCATGGCGGCTGACATAGCGGCCTGTGCCGCGGCAGGGCAACGCCGTGGGCGACCAGAAATGGCCGCTCTCTTCGTCGCGCAGGTAAAACGCTTCGCCGCCGAGATCGGAGACCGCATCGTTGCCCCATGGCGTCAGGCGGAATTCATGCGCATTTTCGCCCCAGCTATAGGCTTGGCCGCTTTCCGACACCACGCTGCCGAATTGCGGATTGGCCAGCACGTTGACCCAGGGAGCCGGCGTGGTCTGGCGGGGTTCGGTGATGATGACGTATTCGCGGCCGTCCGGGGAAAAGCCGCCCAGGCCGTTGAAGCATTGCAGTTCCGGCCGTCCGGCTTCGGTTGCCTGCGGCACGAAGCGCGCTCCGACCGAATACAGTTTCGGCATGCGCAATTCCGGTGACGCGCGCCGGTTGATCTGCTCGGCCAGCGTGCCTGCGGTATCGCTCATCACGACACGTGCCACCGCCTGCAGCAGGATGCGGTCTTCGCTCGACATCTGGTCGGCCATGCGGACAAATACACCGCCCGGCCGGTCAACCGTGTTCCCCTCGATGCCCGAGGTGATCAGCGCCAGGATCTGCTCCTGCAGGACCTGGCGGTAGCCGGCATGGTCTTCGTTCCAGATGACCAGGTCCACCGCCAACCCTTTGAGCCGCCAGTAGGCATGGGCCTGCACCATCTGGCGCACCAGTTCGATATTCTCGAAGCTCTTGATCTGCAGCAGCACGATGGGCAAGTCGCCCGATATGGCGTAGCCCCACAGGCCCGACTGGCCACGCCGGTTTTTGAGCAGGATGCTGGCATCGGCGCGCAATTGGTCGTTGAGGTAGATGACGGAGCCGGCCAGGCGCGCATAGAGCTGGGCATCGGCCTCGCCGGCATTCAACTGGCGCAGCACGACCTGGCTATGGGTCCAGGCCAGTTCGAAGACGCGGTCGGCCAGGTAGCGGTCCTGGTATTTGGCAACCAGGTGCAGCGCATGTTCGCGTGTGTCGGCTGCGCCGATGATGCTGTCGAAGACGGCGGTCTGCCCGGGTTCCAGCACGATCCGCAGCCGGATTGCCGAGATGGGGTCGAGCACCGAACCGTCGCTGCCCGATAGCGGCGCCGCATCCTGCATCGCCTGCGGCGAAGCCGGGGTATTGCCGCGCCCCAGAAAGCGGGCCCGGTCGGTTTCGAACGACGCCTGCTCGATATCGACGCCATGCGCTGTCATCAGGTTCAGCATCCAGGGCGTTTTTTCGCCATTCGAGCGCGGGCGGCGCGTACACAGGATCGCATGCTGCGGCGCCAGTATTTCGGTCTGGACGAACAGATTGCTGAAAGCCGGATGCGCGGCGTCGGCAGCCGCCGGTGCCAGCACCACTTCGGTGTAGCTGGTGATGTCGATGGTGCGCCGCATGCGGGAGCGGTTGGTGATGTGGCTGCGGCGCAATTCGATGTCGTCCTCGGGCGACACCACGATTTCGGTGTGCAGCTCAATGTCGTTGTCGCGGCGCCGGTATTCGGCACGGCCTTCCGTGAAAATGACTTGATAGCTGTCGGGTTTGGCCAGGGTCGGCTGATAGGTGGTCGACCAGAACGCGCCGCCGGCCACGTCGCGCAGGTAGCAGAACGCGCCCCAATGGTCGCGCGTGCCGTCTTCGCGCCAGCGCGTCAGCGCCAGGTCCTTCCAGCGGCTGTTGCCGCCGCCAGCATTGCTCACCATCAGGTGGTAGCGGCCGTTGGACAGTAACTGGACCTCGGGCGTGCGCGTATCGGCGCGATTGATGACGCGCATCGGCATTTCCTGCGCCGCGACGCCGGCACGCAAGTCGATTTGTTCGTTGGTGTTGACATAGGACGCCGTGGGTTTGGGCGTTTTTTCCTGCAACAGCAGCATCGTGGCCTGGAACAGCGGTGCCGAGGCAAAGCGCTTTTGCATGGGCTGGCCCAGCAGATGGAATGCGAGCGACAGCAGGCTCATGCCCTGGTGATGCGCCATGAACGACTGGATCAAGGCATGCGCTTGCCCGCGCGGCAGCCGCGAAGGCGTGTAATCAATGGCTTCGAAGAGGCCGAATTTGCCTTCAAAACCGGTCGCGGCGAGCTTCTGCAGGTTGGCGCAGGCTGGCTCCGGGGCCACCATCAAGGCCAGCATGGAGGCATAGGGCGCCACCACCAGGTCATCGCCCAGGCCCCGCTTCAAGCCGAGGCCGGGCACGCCGAACGCACGATATTGATAATTCAAGGCGGCGTCGAAGGTATTGAAGCCCGATTCCGAGATGCCCCAAGGCACTTCGCGCTGGGCCCCATAGGCCATCTGCCGGCGCACGACGGCGCCATAGGTTTGGTCGAGCAGCGTGTTGCCGTAGTTCGGCATGACCAGAAGCGGCATCAGGTATTCGAACATGGAGCCGCTCCAGGACAGCAGGATCGGTTCGCCCCCGGCATTGGTCAACTGGCGCCCCAGGGCAAACCAGCTTTCCTGCGGAATCCGGCCCTGGGCGATCAGGACGAAAATGCCCAGCCGCACTTCCGAGGCGAGCAAGTCGTAGCTGCTGGTGTCGCATCGCTGTTCCGCGACCGCATAGCCGATTGCGAGCAGGTGGGTGGTTCTGTCATAGAGGAAATCGACATCCATGCGCGCCAGCTCCCAGGCCTGCAGCGCCAGGCTGTCGGTTTGTGCGATCCGCTGTGCCGCCCTTTCGCTTCCGAGCAGCAGCAGTGCATCGATGCCTGATGCTTCTGCGCCGTGCGATACGACGGCGTTTGTCAACGGCATCATGCCGGCCAGGCCGCGCAAGGTGGGTATGGCATCGAGTTCGGCCGTCACGGTGGCGGCATCGACAGAAGCCAGCCAGGCGCTCCAAGGCGCAAGGAACAGCAAGTCATCGAACATGGCGTGGCATTGGCGCGCCAACGCATCGGCCCACCAGGCCAGCTGGAAGTCGCCGTCGCGCTGGATGTCCGCGCAGAGCGCATCGGCGCAGGCCGTCAAATGCTTCAGGCTGGCATGGCAGCCGCGCAGGGTGCCGCCGCTTTCCATTGCAGCGTCGAGCAACTCCTGGAAGCGCGCCGTGGGTATTGCCCGATCGGCAGCCGCAGTCTCAGCAGCAGCAAGCGCATGAAAGATCGCGAAGGTGTCGCCGATACCCGCCACCCAACGCGGATTGACGATGGGCTGATCGGCCAAACCCTGCAGGCCGGGTTGCAGGGTCAGCAGATGGCCGGCAAGGTTGCCGCTGTCGACGGACGAAATGTACATCGGCAGCAGCGGCTTCAGGTTTTGCGTGTCATACCAGTTGTAAAAATGGCCGCGATGGCGCGCCATGCCGGCCATGGTGCGCAAGGTATTGCCGCAACGCTCCAGCAGTTGTGCCACGGAGAGATAGCCGAAATCATGCGCGGAAAGATTGGCCAGCAAGGCCAGGCCGATATTGGTGGGCGAGGTGCGGTGCGCCACCACGGCGATGGGGCGTTCCTGGATATTGTCGGGCGGCAGCCAATTGTCTTCCGGGCCGACCAGGGTTTCGTAAAACGCCCAGGTTTTGCGTGCCATGCGAAACAGGAAGGCATTCTGTCCGGCATCGAGTTGCGCTTCCTTGTGCGGGCGGGGCCGGCTGATGCCGTCAGCCACGGCCGGCGCAAACAACCACGCCAGCAGAAACGGCGCTGCGGCGGGCCATGCCGCCGGATGCACGAACGCCAATGCTGCTGCCGCCGCCAGGGCCAGCACGGGTGCGAACCACATGCGGCGATAGGAACCGACCAGGCCTGCGTCTGCGGCAGCATTTCCACCGCTATTCGATGGCACCCACTCGAGCAGGCGCCGGCGCGACACCAGCATGCGCCACAGCGCACGGCAAACGGCATCGGTACTGAAAAAGGCATCGTAAGGGAGGAACAGCAGCACCAGTGCGGCATGGTAGAGATGGAGCCTGGCCGAGCGGGAAGCCGCGCCCAGATGCTGCGCCAAAAGAATTTCATCGGGCTTGCGCAGCAAATCGGTGAGCGAGGCGCATAGGGAAGGCATCAACACGGCACACACAACTGCGAGACTCCAGAGCCACGCGGACGGCGACAGCAGCCAACCGGCCACCAGCAACAAGGTCAATGCGCCGGGGACCAGGCTGCGGCGCAGGTTATCGAAAATCTTCCAGCACGACAATGCCGAAAGCGGATTTTTCAAGTACGCTTCCCCGTTCTTTGGATGGAGATGAAACGGCGTCAGCCAGGCCAGCAATTGCCAATCGCCGCGTATCCAGCGATGGCGCCGCTTGACGTCGCTGCCATAGCTGGCGGGATAGTCTTCGATCAAATGCACGTCGGAGAGCAAGCCCGAACGGGCATGGCAGCCTTCGAGCAAATCGTGGCTGAGAATTTTGTTTTCCGGCAGGCGTGCGCCCAGGGCCTGTTCGAAGGTGTCGACCTCGTAGATGCCCTTGCCGATGAACGACCCTTCGCCGAACAGATCCTGATAGACGTCGGACACGGCGCGCGTATAGGGATCGATCCCGGATTCGCCGCTGCACAGCCGCTGATAGCTTGATGCGCCGGCACCCGGCAGGCTCGCCGAGACGCGCGGCTGCAGGATGCCATAGCCCTTGGTCACGCGCTGCTTGTGCTTGTCGTATTGCGCCCGGTTGAGCGGGTGCGCAATCGCCGCGACGAATTGGCGCGCCGAATCGCGCGGCAATTGGGTGTCGGTATCGAGCGTGATGACATATTTCACTGCCGCCAAGGCTTCGACGCTGCCTGCGATGCAAGAGAACGGGTTGGCGCCGGTGCCGCGCAGGAAGGCATTCAAATCGGCCAGCTTGCCGCGTTTGCGCTCGTAACCCATCCAGCATTGTTCCTGCGCGTTCCAGCGCCGCGGGCGATGCAGCAACAGGAACCTGCCGCCGTCGCCGGCGTCAGCTTCGGCGTATTTTTCATTCAAGTCGTCGATCGCGGCGCTGGCCTGCAGGAGCAGTGCGGCATCGCCTTCGGCCGTCTCGCTGGCCGCATCGGGAAAATCGGTCAGCAGGCAAAAGCCGATATGGTCGTCGCGGTTGGCCAGGAACCTCACTTCCAGCGCTTCACAAAGGCTGGTTATGCCTTGGGCGTCGAACAGCATTGTCGGCACCACCACCAGGGCCGCACAGTCCGGCGCAATGCCCTTGGAAAAATCCATGCGCGGCAGGCGCCGCGGCTTGACCAGCATGGTGGCCATCCAGTTGACGATCCCGCCGGCCAATTGGCTGGCGCCCAGGAGGGCCGGCAAGCCCAGCAAGGCAAGTTGCCAGGCCGGCGGCTTCAAGGCCGCGGCGAGTTCGAGCATGCCGGAGGCCAGCAATATCGACAGCGCCACTATCGCGCCGAGATAAAGGAACAGGGGCGAACCGGCCAGCGCCCTGCGCACCACGTCGATACGCGGCAAGCGTGCGGCGGCGGCGTGCTCCAGTTGCGCCAATCCGTCGTCGACCAGGTAAAAGCCGACGTGGGCGGTGCGGTCGCCCTTGCCATGGGTGATTTCGCCCTGGCTGGCGAGACCCACGGCCAGTTCCGCGATTTCGGGTTCGCCAAGTTGGCTCTGCCTGCCTATGCGTTCGATGACGTGGCGATACGCGTCGCGCGTGGCGAAATCCATCAGCGCATAGGTGCCATGCGGGTCGCGGCGCAGCGTATCTTCGACCAGGCTCATCGCTTCGACGAAGTCTTGCCAATTTACCCTGGCCAGTTGGCGCAGGCTGCCGATACTGTTGGCAATCGATACCTGGTCGCCGGCCTGCTGCTGGCTCTCCATCTGCACCAGTTGCTCCACGGTGAGGCCGACTTCGGACAGGCGTGGCGCAATCCAGGTGAACGGCAATGTCAGGGCCGGCCCCTGGCCTTGCAGGCGCCGCGCCAATTCGGCGACGAACGATCCAACCAGGGGCGGGTTGGAACGTGCCATGTCGGCCACCAGCAGGATCAGTTTGCTCGGGTCCGTTTCAGCGGTCTCGACCATCTGGTCGGCCCAGGTATCGGCCAGGTTGCAATTGATGCGGCTGGCCACCAGGCGCACCGCCACGCGGCGCAGGTTTTCGATCAATGCCAGACGCAACATGATCGGAATGGCCCACAATTCGCCCAGCGTCAGGGCGGTCACTTGCTGATAGGACGCGACGAAACGGGAAAGCCCTTCCAGGTCGATCCGGCCGTCGCCGTGCGAAATGGTTTGCAGGGCAAGGTCATAGACGCGAGGATGCCCTGCGTCTATGCTTGTGCGCATCGCTTTCGCCAGGCGCGGCAGTTCCTTGCTATATCCCTTCGGCAAATGCCTTTTTGCGGTGCGGATCTGCTCTTCGATCAGATAAAAATTATCGAGCAGCCATTCCGCTGCGGGCGTGACCTGGCGCCCCTCCCTGACGGATTCGGTCATCAGGCGGCAGGCGTCTCCCAATACGATTTCGTTTTCGGCAAGCCGGGCCAGCAATTGATCGCTCGCCTTTTTGGCCAGGAGCTGGTGCGTTCCGGCAAGGGTCTTGCCATGCTCTTCCATCTGCACCACACCGAACAATTCCGCGCGCAACGGCGGCTCGTTTTCGCGGTATTTGTCGGACAAATCGACATTGCGGAACAAGCCCGGTATCGCAAACAATTTGGGGAGTAAATCCTGCTCGGCTAACTTCAATGCGGGCATCTCTTTCTTTAAAGGAATGGAGGCCAGCTATCGATCTTGCTTCGATGCGAATCACATCGCCGACGCTGAGTCGGCATGGCGCCACTATGGGAGGCTCGAGCATAACGCCTGGAAAGGCGCGGCTCTGTGCGTTACCGAACATAGGTGCGTCATGGGTGCTTCATAGGTGCGTCATGGGTGCTTCATAGGTGCGTCATGGGTGCTTCATGGGCAAGCCGGCATTTCAAGCAATGGATGCAGGTTGGCACCGGAAGGGAACGCAACCCGTCCGGTGCCAGCTCAAACCAACACCTATGCCAGCAGCGGCGCCACAAACGCAAAGAACCCGCCCACCAGGAAGATCAGCACCGACAGCGCATAAGTCCACGCCGACATCTTCCTGGCCCGCGTGCAAGCCCTTGCGAGCGTGGGATCAGCCGGACAAGGCAAGCGCCGCGCGCGCCATTGCATCACGCCAGACGCAGCCAGCATCAGCGTGGCGCAGCCGAACACAGCCGCCTTGTTTTCCGAGAACCACACCAGTTGCGGCACGGCAGACACCAGCGACGACAGCGCCGCGCCGGCGCCCAGCGCCACCAGCAGGGCCGGCAGCGCGCAGCAGATCAGCGTGCTGCCGCTGGTCAAGAGCGACAGCATCGACGCCGCCCTGACACGTTCGAGATTGCCCATTTCAGTCGTTTCCATCGCCATGGCTCACTCCTTGTTGATCCCGGCCTTGATTTCCTGGGCCGATTGGTTCACCGTTTCGATGTGGGTCACGTCGTAACCCGCTTCCTTCACCAGGTCCCTGACCGTATCGAGCGGCACGCCCTGCCCTTCTTTCAATTCCACGGCCACGATCTTGTGTTTCAGGTTGACGTAGACGTCCCTGGTCTGCGGCATGGCGCGCAGTTTCCTTTCGATGCCCTGGGCGCAGAAGGCACAGACCATGCCGTTCACATCGGCCTTGATTGTTTGCACTTCAGCGAAGGCCTGGGCCGATGCGAAGGCGGCGATGCAGAGTGAAGTGAGAATCAGTTTTTTCATGATGTTTCCTTAAAAGATAACCATAAAGTTCAAGCGCGGCAGATGCGCGTTATTGACGCCCGCCTCGACGAAAAAGCCCTTGTTGACCAGGCGTAGCATGGGTGTGATCTCAGTCCTGTCGGACAGGTCGTGCATGCGCCGCGCCTCCAGCACGAACCAGGGCTGGGTCTCGTCGTATTCCGTTTCGTAGAACGAGAAGCCGCCCCGGATGGAGCCGTAGTCGTGGTCGATGCCGCTGGCGCGATACAGCCTGGCCGTGGCGGCGAAGTAGAGGCGCCGGGTCTCGTAGTCGAATTGCGTGCCGGGCGAAACCATGGTGCGCGTGCTGGAAACCCCGGTTGCCTGGTCGTGCGCCTGCGCTTCGCCGATACCGGCGACGAACCACAGGTTTGCCTGGGCGTCCGGGCTATTCCAGCGATGCACCAGGCGCGTGTAGGTCAGGTCGGTCAGGTCGAGCGACGCTTGTTTGTCGTCCGAACGCATGTAGGTATTGGCGACGCCGAAGGCGTCCTGCGGCGTGACGGCGTAGTTGGCGTAGACCTCGCGCCAGTTGGGGCCGAGATCGCCCATGGACATCCAGGAATCCTGGAAGCCCATCGGCGCGGCCCATGCAGTGGATGATGCCGCGCCGGCCAGCAGCAAAGCGGGCATCCGGCGCAGCAAGCGGTAAATGGTCATGACATTTCCTCGCAAGGTTCCACACGGGCGACATGCCCGGGCGGTGACGCAGGCAAGCCTAAGGCTTGCTAGGCGAGGAAACGGGGTGGACGGCGCAGGCCGTCAGGGATGTGGGATTGGAAAGGTGAAGGTTCCCGGTCGAGCCAGGAATTGGCCGCGGTGGCGAACGTCAGGGGCGTTCCGGTCGGCGGCAATGCCGCAGCGGCGGCCACCGGGGCACAGGTCGTGGCGCCGGTGCAAGATGCCATGCCGGAAGAATGCCCGTTGGAAGAGGTTTGCTTTTCGTCCACGCTGTTTGCACTGGTGCCATGATTGCAGCAGGCGTCGGAACCGCTTGCCAGGCCGGGGCAATATGCCATCCAGTCCGCACACGACACGGCGCGCACCCCGGCAAAAGCCTGGAGCGGCAGCAGCACCATGAGCAGGCAGGCCAGCCATTGACGGAGGTTCAGGGACATATGGCGAGGATAGCAGAATCGGCGCCGGCGTGGGCCGGCCTCCAATTATCCACGGGCGGCTTAGCGTGTGTCAGCTAGTAGGGCGGAAAAGCGCAGCGCCTTCCGCCGAATGTGCATAGAACACCCTCTTGCATATTGGCTGCAAAAGGGAATCATGTTACAGACAAGGTTTGGCGAGAAGCCATGCGGCGGAAGCGCTGGGCGTCGCACGCTGCGCTTTTCCGCCCTACTTGCTTTTAGCGAGCGCGGTTTCTCACGAGTTCAGAATCTAGCCGACGCTCAATCCATTCATTGAAGCGTTTCCCGGTTCGGTGCCATAGCATGTCCGCAGCGCCCCAGAATTCCCACACAAAGTCTTGCTCAGGTCCAAGCAAAACGAGGACGGCGAACGATCCGCAACCATAGTCAGCCAGGCCAATACATCCATTATTAGCTGCGTCTTCCGGAAAATCGTAACCATCGTCTTCGGCGACGTAAGTCGCAGGGTCGTAGGTGAACGGTTGGCATACAGTGTATTGATGCGTATCTTGCAGCGGGAGCATGTAAAACCCGCCAAAGTAGCCGCCGTTAGCGACTGTCGTGATGAACTTCACGTAGTCGACTGGAAGGGGGACTCCCAAGACCCGCTCGCACGCCGCAACCTCCTCCATCTTTGCCGGCGGAGATAGGGCAAAGTTTGCTACGGTACCGCGCCTGAACACGGCGTTCTTATGGATGGCGCGTAAGGCCCCGATCTTTTCGTGTATCGAAGATGGTATCAAATACTTGCTCCCCAGACGCCCAAGCTTGGATAAAAGCGTTCTTCACGATAGGCCCATACTTCTTCCAGCGAACTCAACACAATGACGCCGACTAGTCGTCGCGACGTCTTTTCCGATGGCAGGTTCTGGCCGGTTGCAGGCAATGGAAGACTATAACCCATCCGTCAGCTCGTAGGGCGGAAAAGCGTGTGTCGGTATTTGAAATGCGCAAGCGTGCTTGATTTCCTTACCTCGGTTCGTCGACGCCGGCGTCGCGCAGGAATCGAACCAGCCTGGCATCTTCAGCTTCTTCAGCGACACGAAGCAGCAAGGCAGAAGTAGCGATTCCTCATTAGCCGCCGTTCATCGTCGAAATTGTTCGACTGGCCGTCTACGGGTTAACAGGAAATGGCAGGGTATCCACCCAGTCCGGACGAGCGCAGCGTTAGCCAATTTTTCCGCCTGCTGCTTTAACGCTATTAAGGATAAGCCGCTGCAATTCCGGCGATAGATTTGCCACAGGAAGCGTGCTGAAATGAGCTTTCGAAAACAGCAGAAGCCACACGTTTCGAAATCTCCAAACCTCTTTCACGGAGGCCCATTGAAGGGTGGATTTTCCAATACTGGACTCAATCGTAAACGATCTATCGTCCGCGCAGAAGACAGCCGTCGAGTCTCGAAGATCATGAAACTTCGCCAGCGCGTTCTTGTAATGAACGACATACACACTTGCCGAAAATACGTATCCAAACCCAATGACAGTCCCAAATGCCCCTGTTTGCCACGATAAATCGTGCTGCAAGAGTTGTACAACGAACCACACGGTCATTGCAAGAAGAAACGGCACGAAAAACACCCCAACTGTTCGTCGCCAATATGCGAACACGGCATGCCGAATCAACGACTCGTTATATATGAGATTTGTTTCACGTGACATGATGGTTATGTTCTGTCCGCTTTGTGGAACGCATTGCGAATGCCGGCTTCTGGCCGGTTGCGGACAACGAAGACTCTAACCCAGCTATCAGGTTTTGTCAGGACAAATCTTACCTGCCGCAGTTGGCCAAAGTTCGAATATGGCCTTCTTGAAAAATTCACCCGCCCTGCTCCTTGCCCTGACCTGACAGCAATGCGGCCAAGGCAATTTCGCAGGTCTTGCCACTACCAGTGTAATTAATGGCGTATTGATTGCGTAGGCGCATCAAGGCCAGCCTCGCGCAGGAATCTGACGAGCCTTGCATCTTCAGCCCTCTCGGCAATCTGCAACAGCGTTTCGCCCCGCGCATTTTCGCCATGAAGATCGCAGCCGACGAAAGCGAGCCAGCGAACGATGGCATACCCCTGCCAGGGGCGGTCTCTATCTCCATGGGGTGCCGTTACAAACCGGGCCACAGATTTGCCGTCCGCCGTCAATGACGGATGTGGAGTGCTGCCCGCGATTTTCCAGATTTTCTTGATCAGGTCAAGATCCCCACCGAGTATTGCTGCGACAAACGCGGAATCGATCTTCGCTTGATCGCGGACGCCATTGGTATCGAGCGCACCGGCAGCGATGAGTGGTTCTATCAGGTTTGATCGGCGCCGAATCAATGCCGTATCGATCACTGACATGCCGACATATTCGAATACGGCACCGTTACCGTCGTCTTCATCTAGTGGGGCGCCAAGCTGAATCAGTTGCAGCATGGCCTGTTCGTCGCGTGTGCTCCTGTGGACGATGGCGCGAAACAGGATTTTGCCGGCGGCAGCCGAATGAAAATCAAAGTTTTCGGCTTGCAATTGTGAAATGGTCTCTTTCGACAGACTTATCCAGCCAGTCGTTTTCGCCATGCCCTCTAACTGCTTCAGGAGGTCCGCATAGGCAGGCGCATAGCCTGCCGCGCTATAGCCGCACTGAATTCGGTGGCTCTCGCCCCCCATGGTCAATGTCAATTCGCACCCCGGTGCATCTTGCACCATAGTGTTTTCGTAAGGTATGGACCAGATATCTCTTTCACGAATGCTCCGCAGCATAGCTTCAAGGTCGCGCACGGAGACATTGAAGTTGTGTGTTCCGTCAACATCGACAATGTCGCCGCCGACATAAGTCACCTGGCCGTTACCGGACAATTCAACCCGATAGGTAGGGCACGCTCCAAAGCATGCCGTTCTTTCCAATGTAATGTGAACCTGCTCCATGGGCACCTCCGGCATCGGTGTGTGATGTTCCGGCACGCGCCATTCGTCAATCGATTCTGAAACGATAGCCGCGGCAGGCGTACCGTCTTTCTCGAACGGCAGGTAGTGCCAGTTTCCCAGTTCCTGGATAATTTTTTGTCGCGGCGCATTCAATCGATATGCCTTGCCGTCTTTGTCGCGGTTGGCGTAGCAGGCGACGTGTCCATCCGGGTCAATCATCAGTGTCAAATGCCAATCCCAGTCCCCCGCCATTTGGCTTTGGGCCGGGTAGGCGATAAAAGGCAGCGCGAATTGGCGGTGCGCAGCAGTTGCTTCCGGAGGCGCGGCATAGCCTTTCAATTCTTCGCGGCTGCACTGTGGCACCGGTGCGGCATCTTGAGAACCCGCCGCCATCGCATGGGCGCAGAAAAAAAGTATGGCGAGTGTAAAGGCAGCTTTCATTGTCATTCACTTGTCGTTGGGGAGGCAAACCGGGGGATTTACTCAGCTTGCAACAATAGCGCACTCCTGTGCACGGCCGCAAATTGCCGCGGCGACTTTCCCATGACGCGTTTGAACGCGGCGCCAAACGCACTTTCCGATTCATAGCCGAGCAAGTCCGCCAGCACGGCGACGGGGGTTTGGCGGTTTGCTATGCGGTCGGCGGCGAGGTGCATGCGCCATTTGGTCAAATATTCCATGGTCGGTTCACCGACCAATTCATGAAACCGCGCCGAGAAGCCGGAGCGCGACATGCCGGCCACGGTAGCGAGCGACTCCACGGTCCATTTGCGTCCGGGGTCTTGATGCATGGCGCCGATGGCGCTGCCGATCTTGCGATCGCGCAGGGCATAGAGCCAGCCTACGCTGCCCTTCCCCTCGCTGGCGTGCACATCATTGGCATGCAGTCTTAATGCACGGATCAGCAGGGATTGCACCAGATGTTCGACCATCAATGCGCTGCCGGGCTGGGGGTCGGCCAATTCCTGCATCAAGGTTTCGAGGTACCAGCGCAAGGATTTCTGGTCGGCGGCATTGGTGAGTTGGACCAGGGGCGGCAAGGCAGAGAGCAGCAGCGCGCTATGGAGCCCGGAAAACAGGAAATACCCGCCCAGGCCGCGGCACGCGCCGCCGCCGCCGCCGCCATTGAAGGTCACGACGCGACCGGGCGGCACGGAAGAAAACAGTTCAACCGCATCGACCGATGGCACACCCGGTTCGCTGAAAAATTTGAATGGCGTACCGCCCGGCAGCAATATGCAATCCCCTGCGTGCAATTGAACCGGGGCCGGCATGCCATCGAGCGCCAGCCAGCATGCACCTTCTTCAATCGCATAGCACTTCATGCCTTCCAGGGCGGGATAGCTGATGGACCAGGCCCCACCGGCGTCCAAACCCCGGACGCCGTAGCTTTCCGGCTTGAGCAGGGCCAGCACGTCGGAGAGCGGGTCAAAGGGTAGGCGCTCGGCCTCTTTCGTTCTCATATTTTCAACAAGCCAAATTTGGACGATTGCGACGAAATTAGCGACTTTATCGATTGAATCGTCCAAAGTCAATGCAATAAGATTGGCCTTGTCCGGGTCCCAGACTCGCCTACTCAAGGAAAAAATCATGCCTGAAAATCATGCCATCTGGCTGTCGTCGAAGGGTTCCCGTCTGGTGGCGGGGCCGGCGCCGTATACGCGTCCGGCAGCCAACGAGATCGTGGTGTGCAACCGCGCCGTGGCGATCAATCCGCTGGATTGGTTGTTGCAGTCCGTTGGGAGCATTATTTACCCCTGGTTGCGCTATCCCTTCATTCTCGGGACCGATGTGGCCGGTGAGGTGGTGGAGGTGGGCAATGCGGTTCGGCGCTTCAAGGTTGGCGACCGGGTGCTGGCGCACGCCGTGGGGTCGGACAAGGACCGCAATACGCCGGCCGAGGGTGGCTTCCAGCGCTATACAGTGGCGCTGGAGCACATGGTGTCGCCAATCCCGGGGGCCATGCCCTTTGAGCGCGCCGCTGTGCTGCCGCTAGGTCTTTCGACTGCGGCTTCGGCCCTGTTCCAGCGCGATATGCTGGCGCTGCGCCACCCAGACGGTGCGCAGGCCGAGGTGAACAAGACGGTCATTGTGTGGGGTGGTTCCACCAGTGTCGGCTGCAACGCGATTCAGCTTGCCGCTGCGGCCGGTTACCGGGTCATTACCACCGCGTCCGCCAGGAACGCGGCGTATTTGCGGGGGCTGGGCGCGTCACTGGTCTTCGACTATCGCGTCGGCACCGTGGTGGCCGATATTGCGCGTGCCATGTCGGGCCATGAGTTGGCCGGTGCCCTGGCGATAGGCAGCGGCGCGGCGGGTGCCTGTGTCGACATTGCGGCCCGCTGCCAGGGCAATCGCACGGTCATCCTCGCCACGCCGCAGATTGCCATGGACCGCGTTGTGGCAAGCCGCGGCAAGACCTTGCGCTTTGTGGTGGCGATGATGCAATTTATTGCGGCCAACGTCGGGGTCATGCTCAAGGCACGGCTGCGCCGTGTGCAGGCCAAATTCGTTTTCGGCTCTTCGCTGAAGGGCAACGAAGTCAGCAAATTAATCTACGAAGCCTTTCTGCCGAATGCGCTCGCCGAAGGCCGTTATCAAGCGGCGCCCGAACCGCTGGTTGCCGGTCACGGCCTGGAAAGTATCGGCCAGGCACTTGCCTTGCACCAGCAAGGCGTTTCGGCTCGAAAGGTTGTGGTGACTTTGTGAGCTTGACCCTCACACAATGTGATGATTAACACTCGGCATCGTCAATATAAGAACTTCAAAGAGGCAAGATGTTATTGAAAGTAGGCGAACTGGCGCGGCGCTCCGGCATGTCGGTGCGCGTGCTGCATCTTTTCGATGCGATTGATCTGTTGAAGCCATCGGCACGTTCCGAGGCGGGGTATCGGCTGTATGGCGTGGAGGATGTGGCGCGCCTGCATGCGGTCCAGGTGCTGCGCCAAACCGGTTTGTCTCCCAGTGAGGTGGGCAAGTTGTTGCGTGAGGGGCCTGCCCCACCTCACCTGATCACTCGTAGACGACGGTGAACTTCCCTTTTTTCTTTTCACCTTCTTCCCTGTCTTTCTGCGGTTCGCCTGCCTCTTTTGCGTCCACTAGCTGAGCGACGGTTCCAAGAGCCCCAAAGCCAGGTGGCGCAACATAGGCGTTGAGGCCATTGGCAATCCCCGTTCTGGTATCGAAATCATGAGGGATAAATGAGCCATTGGCGGCATTCACACTATTTTGCTTCATGCCCGTCCCCATACCTCTGGGTTGATAGGGTTTCTGTGCGTGAACGAAGACGTCCAATCCCGAGTTATTCGAAAAATCTTCCAGTTCCTCCAGGCAACCGTCGGGCACACCCGCCCTCGTGCCATAGACCGTGCTGCATGGGGATGAGGACACCCAAACTTCCAATTCATCGTAGGTTCCCGCTGGAACCAACGCCAGGATTCCGTTTGCTTCGTTAATTAATTGATCTTCTGCGTGTCCGCCAGGACCAGCTGTAACCGGCGTAAGGTTTACCGTTCCGCCTGGCCCCGTCAATCTGCCCCAGCCAAATACCGTAAATCCGCTTCTCTGTTGATATTGCAATGCCGTCAACCCATGCCTGTTGGCAAGTCGCTGCACGGGATTCGCCCTCGGGCTGGGCAAATTTCCACTGACGATTTCCGCGCGCGCTTCCAGTCCGCTTTCCTGTCCATTTTCCATGCCTTGTTGGAGAGCCTTGGCTCCCATGACATCGGCTTCGCGTTCCAACCCCGCATCGTCGTTGACCGGCACGCCCTCCTTCATCTGCATGGTCGGCGCAACCCGCCCTTGCGCTTGCTGCACCACGTGCCACGCTTCATGGGGCAAATGCTGCTCCTGCCCCGGCGCGATATGGATGTCGCTGCCTTGCGCATAGGCGTGGGCGTTTAACTGGGCCGGCTGCGGGGAGTTGTAATGCACCTTGACGTGATCCATGCTCATGCCCGACAAGGATTCCATGCCGGACTTGAGTTGGCCGGGCAGTCCGGTGCGGTTGGGTTTGTCGGCTTCCCGCCGCTGTGCCGTATCGCCCAGCAGTGTGGCCATTGCCTTTCTTTGCGCTGTCATACGCGGGCTGGCGTCGATTCCCTGCGCGAGAAGCTTCATTTGCATCGCCCGGGGACTGTCGTTGGCGATGGCAGCAAATGGGTTTGACGCGAAGTCCGCCAACTGGACGCTTGCGCCCCCGGTCGCCGCGGCGTGATTCTTCAGGCGCGGCTGCGCGCTGGCGGCGTTGTCTTGTGAGCGATGCGATGCGCTTTGTTTCATGCCGAGGCCTTTTTCAAAATGATTAACCCGGGTATTTTGTGCGTCAAGGGCAAAAATGAAACATCGTCGAGCGCGCCCCTCTCTGCCTGGAATGACGCGCCGCTTGGCAGATTTGGCTTTGAAAAAAGCCCAGCGCAACTCCCGGGGCAAACGCTTAGCGCGATTGATTTTACACTTCTTGCAAGCGGCTGGCCGCAAATTCTTATTGATCGTTTGCGTTGTTTGACGCGCTCTGCAAAGGCATTATGCGCCGCGACTTGGAAGGTCGGACGAGCCGCAGGCTCCATCCGACGGATGCAAATATCGATGGGCATGCGTCGGAAGCGCCGGGCGCCGCACGCTTCGCTTACCCATCCACCAACTACACGCTACGAACCCGTCATTCCCGCGCAGGCGGGAATCCACTTTTAACCCCTTGGCCTTGGCACTATGGGTCCCCGCCTTCGCGGGGACGACATTT
>Ga0134128_10002788_pt1 | contig 21468 bp, 16 predicted proteins | sample KB31754_FD_96462 | JGI IMG/M metagenome (GOLD analysis project Ga0134128, IMG submission 96462) | Terrestrial soil microbial communities with excess Nitrogen fertilizer from Kellogg Biological Station, Michigan, USA - KB3-175-4 | ecosystem: Environmental > Terrestrial > Soil > Unclassified ... | reverse complement strand
GTGTTGCACCGAATGGCGGCCAACAACTGGTTCACGCTCGGCGTCACCGGAACGGGCGCCGGCGAGGGCAAGACCTTGACGGCGGTCAACCTTGCGATCGCGCTCGCGCAGGACCCGAACGCCTGGGTCTTCCTGGTCGATCTCGACCTGCAGCGGCCGCGGCTCGGTGCCTGCCTCGGGATGAGCTACGAGTACGGCCTCACCGACTATCTGAGCGGGCAGGCTGAGCTCGACCAGATTATCTACGACATCGGCATCAAGCGCCTGGCGGTGGTACCGAACGCGACCTCCGTGGAAAGCTCGTCGGAGCATCTGCGCTCGGTGCAGATGGTGAATTTCGTCAACGCGCTCGAGGCGCAGACGCCGCGGCGCATCATCATCTTCGACATGCCGCCGCTCCTGGTGACCGACGATGTACTGGCGTTCGAGGCGCGAGTGGACGCTTTCCTGCTCGTCGTCTCGCAGGGGATGACGGCGCGGCGCACGCTCGCCAATGCCAGGGAGGTGCTCTCAGAGCTCAACGTGCTGGGCGCTGTCCTCAATAGGTCCACCGAGCACAACGACAGTCCCTACTACTGATGGCGCTCGATCTGTCGGTCGTGGTCCCGCTCTTCAACGAGGAAGAGAGCGTGCGGCCGCTCTACGCCGCGATCGTCAGCGGGGTCGAGCGTCTCGGGGTTACTTTCGAGATCGTGCTCGTCGACGACGGCAGTCGTGACGGCACGGCACGCGTCGCGGACGAGATTGCGCGCGCTGACCCACGCGTCTGTCTGGTCAAATTCCGCCGCAACTATGGACAGACGCCGGCCATGGCGGCGGGAATCGCGGAGGCGCGAGGAGAGATCATCGTGACCATGGACGGTGATCTGCAGAACGATCCGGCCGACATCGGAGAGTTGCTGGCACGCATCGACGAAGGCAACGATATCGTGGTCGGCTGGCGTCACGACCGTCAGGACAAGCTCTGGACGCGCAAGGTCCCCTCGCGCATCGCCAACGCCCTCATCGCCAAGGTGACCGGGGTGCCGATCCGTGACAACGGCTGCTCGCTCAAGGCTTACCGCGCCAGCATCATCAAGCACATTCCGCTCTATTCCGAGATGCACCGCTTCATACCGGCAATGGCCTCGATCGCAGGCCCGCGGATCGCGGAGATCCGCGTGCGTCATCACGCGCGGCGCTTTGGAAGCTCGAAGTATGGCCTCTCGCGCATCTACAAGGTGCTGCTCGATCTGATGGTCATCAAGACGGTGGCTTCGTTCACCGCACGGCCGATGCTCTGGTTCGGAATGCTCTCGCTGCCGATGCTCGCGGCCGCCGCGCTGGCGCTCGGCTGGACGTGCTTCTCGCTCCTGTCGCAGGGCCGAATGTCGCTCTCGATTGCCGGCACCGGCGTCATTTTCCTCACCTCGACCGTGATGCTGCTCGCCGCCGGGGCCATCGGGGAGCTCGTCTACGAGCTCGGGGATGTGCGCGAGCACCAGTTCTCCGGCCTGACCCAACAGCTACTCGTGCGAGGCGCCGTCGATGACTGACTCAGCCGTAAGCGTCGAGATCTCCGTGATCATTCCGGTTGGGATGCGTCATGCGGCTGACATGCTGGCCCTCTACTCCGAATACAAGGAGGGGCTCGAGGCGATTGGCGCGTCCTACGAAGTTATCATCGTGCTCGACGGCCCGCGGCCTGAAGTAGCCGCCGACGTACAAAGGCTGCTCTCCTCGGGAGAGCGGATCTCGGTGATCGGCCTCACCCGAAGGTTCGGCGAAGCCACCGCGCTCGTTGCCGGATTCCAGCGCGCGCGTGGCCGCACCGTTCTCACGCTGCCGGCGTACCATCAGATCCGCGGTGGCGAGATCGGCAGACTGGTGCGCGCGCTGGGCGGGGCCGACCTCGCGGTCGGGTGGCGCTGGCCGCGGGCGGGCGGCCGCTTCGAGAAGTTTCGACGGGATCTCTTCCATCGCCTCCTGGCATGGATCACCCGCCAGCGCTTCCACGACCTCGGCTGCGGCGCGCGGGCCATGAAGCGCCGGGTGCTGGACGAGATCAATCTCTACGGCGACCAGCATCGCTTCCTGCCGGTGCTGGCGAGTCGTGTCGGCTTCAAGGTGAGAGAGGTCGAGCTGCGGCAGTCGCCGCTCGATCGCCTGCAAGGCGGCTATCGACTGCGGGAGTACGTCCGCCGCGTGCTCGATATCAGCACGGTGTTCTTCCTCATGCGCTTCACGAAGAAGCCGCTGCGATTCTTCGGAATGGTGGGGGTGACGACGTTCCTCGTGGGCGCGCTGCTCGTCGCCTGGCTTGCGATCGACCGCCTCGTCTTCCGCCATCCGCTCGCTGACCGGCCGGCGCTGCTCCTGTCCTCGCTCCTCGTGGTGCTCGGGATGCAGCTGTTCGCGCTCGGGCTGCTCGGCGAGCTCATCATCTTCACGCACGCGCGCGACATCAAGGACTACCAGGTCGAGGAGGTCGTCCGGTATCCCGCGCCGCCGCCGCCGCTCGAGCGGACCGCCGGCGAATCGCATCCACACGTTGCCTGAAGAGCCGCGATGGAAAGTGCCCTCCTGTCGTTCGATGCCATGAACGTCATGCTGCGCGCGCGTCTGGAAGCGCTCCCCGGGCCGCTGCGCGTTCTCGAGGCGGGGTGCGGCCGTTGCTGGCCGCTGCAGCTGTCGGTGCCCTTCAACCTGACCGGGGTGGACCTCGACCGCGACGCGCTCGCTGCGCGCACCGATCTCGACCAGGCGGTCCTCGGCGACCTGCGCACGGTGCGGTTCGCTCCGGGCTCCTTCGATGTCATCTACAGCGCCTTCGTGCTCGAGCACGTGCGCGGCGCGCAGCAGGTGCTCGGGCGCTTCGTAGACTGGCTCGCTCCAGGGGGAATGCTGATCCTCAAGGTCCCCGACCGCGACTCGGCCTACGGCTTCATGACGCGCGTGACTCCGTTTTGGGCGCACGTGCTGTTTCATCGCTACGTACTGGGCGAGAGCCAGGCCGGGACCCCCGGCCACGGGCCCTATCCGACTTATCATGACGAGGTCATCTCGCAGCGCGGGCTGCGCGAATTCTGCCGCAGCCACGGGTTACCGGCGCCGGAGGTCTACCGGCTGTGCAGCTACGTCAACGACCGAAAGGTTCGTCTGGGCGCCTTCCTGCTCTCGCTGCTGTCCGGCGGCCGGCTTGCCTGGCGACACAACAATTTGCTGCTCGTCGCTCCGCTGGCGCCGCTCCAGGCGCCGCAGCGCCGCACAGGAATCGAGAGCCGACCGGAGCCTCTATTGAGTCAATTGACCAATGCGCGAATGCGGCGAACGAGATAGGGAAGGGTGGAGCCGCGCTTCGAGCGGTTTGCCGACAGAGCGCCGATAGCGCGCGCGGGCGTGGCCAGCGCGATTCGCGCAACCTGCAGTCGGTCCGGAGACAGTTTCACCGGCGTGTATCCGAACCTCTCCATTACCGGTCCGCAGATCTTCTGGGCGAAGTACGCATCTTCGGCCGGCAGATCCGCGCCCCATCGGCCCGCGGAGCGGGTCGCGATGCCGGTGAACCGCTCGCCCGTCGATGAGTTGCTGAATTGCGTATGCAACACCCGCGGGTCGAATTCCTCGCCGATGAATGCGCATAGCTGCCGCAGATGAGAATCAGGCTCACCGACGAGGTCTTCGTACCGCAACAGATGAATTGCGCTGCCGAACCGGCTCTGGCCGTCCAGAATGGCGCGTGCGCTCGCCTTCCACAGATACGAGGTGAGGACCGGATGATACAGCCTGCGCAACCGCGCTCCCTCGGCCGAAATCGTCCATTTGTCGCGGTAGGAGACCAGGAAGTCGCGCGGGTCGCGGATACAGGCTACGACGCGTGCGTCCGGAAACATCTCGAGAATCGTGTCGAGCTCGAAGACATCGCGGGGAACCTGATTGCCCCAGCGCCCCTTGCCGGCGCTCGCGGCTTGCAGGCTCATGAACGCCTCGAAGATCTCGCGATACGTCCTGCACCGCGAGAGTTGCCGCTCGAACGCGCCGGCCTCCCACAGGGTGTCGATTCGCCGTTGATCGGCGGGCTCGTTGAAGCGCCCATAGAGCGTTCTCAGTCCGGTGAGCACGTACGGCAGCCGTTGCCTCAGATCGGCCTTGCCCGCGGGCCGGCGATAGATGTCCTCCAGGAAATGCGTCTCGCCCGGCATGAACAAGCCCGGCAGCGCACCCAACAGGCGGGCGGTCAGAGTGGTGCCTGATCGCGGCGGGCCAACTACAAACACAGGCGACATGAAGGCATTATAGTGGCGATGGGCAATTCGGCAATGTGGGATCGCGCGCGAACCGCGTTCATCCAGCACCCTCTCTGGCTGAGACGGGCCGCGGGACCGCTTCTTGCGTTGGTACCACCGGAGCTGCTGTTCGGCGCCACGTACCGGGAGTATCGCAGGCTGATCGCGCGCTCACGCGCCGATGCCGCATTCACGCGCGCGTGGCAGACCAGTCGGCTGCGCGAGCTGTTGGCGCGCGCCAGCCGCAATGCGCCGCATTACCGCCGACTGTCGCGTGAGCTGGGCTTGTCGGAAGCGCAACTGGCGTCATTCGAAGTCGAGGACCTGCGAAGGTTTCCGCTGCTCACGCGCGCAGAGCTGAGCGCGGCTCCGCAGGAGTTCATCACCGAGCCGCTCTCGCAACTCGATATGGTGACGACCGGCGGGTCATCCGGTGCGCCGCTCGTTTTCTATCTCGACCGCAGCCGCAGCCCCAAGGAGTGGGCGTTCGTTCTCGACGCATGGGGCAAGATAGGGTTCTCGCCGGGAGACGTGCGCGCGGTGTTCCGCGGGGTTCACCTGGCCGATGTCGACCGGACTCCTTGGGAATACAACCGGCCGCTGCGGGAGTTGCGCCTTTCTCCATTTCATCTGACGGATGACTGGATGGCCCAATATTGCGGGCTCATAGCCAAGCACGGCGCCCGTTATCTGCACGGTTACCCTTCCGCGCTCGCCATATTCGCGGCGTACGTGCTCAGAGCGGGCCGGGAAGAGACGGCCAGGCAGATTCGCGGCGTGATCGCGATTTCAGAACGACTCTTCAGCCATCAGCGCGAGCTCATCGGGCACGCCTTTCCGGGAGCATCGTTGACCTCGACTTACGCCCTCGGCGAGCGTGTCGCGTTCGGATCCGAGGTCGCGGGCTCGCCGGACGTTTACGAGATCGAGCCGTTGCACGGCATAACCGAGCTCGTGGACGAGGAGGGCAGAGGCATCGAGAGGGCCGGAGATATCGGCCGAATCGTAAGCACCGGCCTCCTGCTGGGAGGAACGGCGTTCGTTCGCTACGATACGGGCGATCTCGCGTCTCTGGTCGCGGCGCCGTCCGCATCGAACGGCCATCGTCTGATCGTCTCCAATATCCACGGCAGACGGTCGCAGGAGTTTCTCGTCGGCTCGGGCCGGCAATTGATCTCCATGACCGCCATCAACATTCATTCGCCGGCATACGTGAAAATGACTGCCTTTCAATTCATGCAGACCGTTCCGGGGCGCGCGGTGCTGAAAGTCATTCCGGCAGGGAACTGCGTGTCGGAGGATATTCAGCCCTTCGTGCGGGAGATTTCGCGGAAGATCGGCAGCTCCATGACGTTCGAGATCGAGCTCGTCGACCGGCTCGAAAGCTCGGTCCGGGGAAAGACGAGATTCATCGACCAGAGATTGGACCTCAATGCGGCCGGGCTGATCGGCGAATGAGCGCGCCGGTCGCTGCGCGCGCGCCTCCGCGCGTTGGGCGAGGGAGATGGCGCGTCCTCGTCCTGACACCCGGCGCGAATGGCGGGGGCATCAGCCGGATGATGCATTACCTCGAGGCGGCGATCGAGACTCAACCGCGGTCATGGGATTTCGAGTTCTTCGTTACTCACGACCCGAGCCTGTTGAGAAGCGTGCTGGCGTTTCCCGGTCGCCTCCGGCGCTTTGCGCGGCGGTGTGCGAGCGGCGAGGTGCAGCTCTGCCACATCAATGTCGCCTCCCGCGGCAGTACGTTGCGCAAGGCCTGCTATGCGGCGATCTGCAGGAAATATGGCATCCCGTATGTGTTGCACCTGCATGGCGGCGGGTATCCGGAATTCCTCGCGCGCGGCAATTGGCTCACGCGGGCTGCCATCGAGCGCCTGTTCCTGTCGGCAGCGCGCGTTCTCGTTCTCGGCGCGACATGGCTCGCTTTCGTGCGGGACCGGATCGGGGTTCTCCCCGAGCGCATCGCGATTCTCCCCAATGCGGTACCGGCGGGGGCCGAGCTACCGGACGTGAAGCGCGTCGATCCGCCGCTGATCGTCTTCGCGGGCTCGATGCACAAGAGCAAAGGCCTGGATACATTGCTCGAAGCTCTCGGCCAGCCTGACGTCCGCGCCCTCTCCTGGCAGGCGACGCTGGTGGGTGGCGGCGATCTGCACGGCTATCGCGCACGAATTGAGCAGCTCGGCCTGAGCGATCGCGTCCGGGCGCCCGGGTGGGCTCCCCCGGAGGAGGTCCGATCGCTGTTCGCACGAGCGAGCATTTTCGCGCTGCCATCGCTCATCGAGAATCTTCCTTTGGCGCTGCTCGAAGCCATGTCGTACGGGCTCTGCCCGGTCGTGACGCCGGTGGGCGCCATCCCGGAAGTCGTGTGTCACGGCGTTTCCGGGCTGATCGTCCCGGCCGGCGACTCGAGGGCGTTGGCGAATGCCCTGCGCATGCTGCTCGCCGATCGCCCCCTGATGTTCCGTCTCGGGCAGGCTGCACGCTCAAGGTTCAGGGAAAGCTACGACATCGGCAACTATGTCACTCGCCTGGCGGATCAGTACGAGTTGGCGATGGTGCGCTCGCAGGCAAGCTGACATGTGCGGCATAGCGGGCATTTTTGGGGCGGGATATTCGGCAGCGGAGCTGGACGAGAGGATCCGCCGGATGACGGCGACGCTCGTGCACCGCGGCCCGGATTCCGACGGGATCATGGTGCGCGCGGACGAGCAGATCGCGCTCGGGCACAGGCGGCTCGCGATCCAGGACCTGAGCGATGCGGGGGCGCAACCGATGTCATCCCCGTCGGGCCGTTATGTTGTGGTGTACAACGGGGAAATCTACAACGCGCCGGAGCTCAAGTCGATGCTGCCGGCCGGTCTCGAGTGGCGGGGCCATTCCGACACGGAGGTGCTGTTGGCGGCTTGCGAGCAGCTGGGCATCGTCCGGACCATCGAGCTGGCGGTCGGCATGTTCGCGCTCGCGCTGTACGATCGTACGGAGAGGAAGCTGTACCTCATCCGCGACCGGTTCGGAGAAAAGCCGCTCTATTATGCGATGCACCGGGGCGGAGTGGTTTTTGCCTCGGAGCTCAGGGGCCTCATGGCGCTGCCGGACCTCGAGCGCCGCATGTGCCGGGAAGCGGTTGTGTTGCTCCTCAAATACAACTATATCCCGAGCCCCTATACGGTGCTCGAGGGAGTCAGGAAGCTGATGCCCGGGACCGTGGTGGCCGTCGATGGTGCCGGGGCGCAGGAGCAGCGCTACTGGGACCCGGCGGCGGTCGTCCGCCGGCGTAGAGCGAGCCGTTCCGCCGCCGGGGATTTCGAGACGAGCGTGCAGCAGCTGCAGGAGAGGCTGAGGCAGGCGGTTCGCGGTCAACTGGTGTCGGACGTGCCGATCGGCGCCTTCCTGTCGGGCGGCATCGATTCCTCGCTCATCTGCGCCATCATGCAGGAGCAATCGCGCGAGCGCGTGAATACCTACACGATCGGATTCCACGAGCCGCAGTTCGATGAGGCCCCGTTCGCGCGCGAGGTGGCGCGGCATCTCGGGACCCGGCACACGGAGCACTATGTCAGCGCACAGGACGCGCTGGCACTCGTGGAAACGCTGCCGGCCACATTTGACGAGCCCTTCGCGGATTCATCCCAGCTTCCCACACTGTTGCTGACGCGCGTGGTGAGCGGGGATGTCAGGGTGGCGCTGTCGGGGGATGCGGGCGATGAGTTGTTTGCCGGCTATTCCCGCTACGCGGCTTTCCGCAGGCGCAGGTCGCGGGCCGGGATGCGCGCTCTCTCGAGAGCGCTGCTGCGCCGACGCGGGCATGCGTTCGCGCTCGCGGCCGCGGGCCGGGCCGCATTGAAACCGCTGAGCGCGTGCGTCGGCCTGCCGAAGTGGCTCGTCGAGCACAAGCTCGAGCGCCGTCTGATCGCCGCCGACGAGGATTTCGCGGCGGCATATCAATACCTCATCGGGTACTGGAGCGATCCTGCAAGCATGACAGCAGGCGGCGCGGCGCCGGAATACGCCCTGACGCGGGACGTGGCCAAGGTGGAGGAAACCGACGAATACCGCGCCATGATGCTGTTGGACGTTTACTGCTATTTGCCGGATGACATCATGGTGAAGGTGGATCGGACGGCGATGCACCACAGCCTGGAGACGAGAGCGCCGTTCCTCGATCATCGGCTGTACGAGTACGCGGCGAGCCTGCCGACGAGTTACCTCGTGGACGAGGCGGGTCGCGGCAAGCGTATTCTGCGGCACCTGCTCCACAAGTATGTGCCGCAGAGCCTGGTGGACAGGCCCAAGGCCGGATTTGCCGCACCGCTCGCCAAATGGCTCCGCGGGGAGCTGTCCGACTGGGCGGAGTCGCTCGTGTACGGTCCGGAGTTGGCCGCGCAGTCCCTCATCGATCCGAAGCGGGCAGCGGAGGTCTGGCGCCTGCACAAGCAAGGACGGGGGGACTATTCGTTTCACCTGTGGGGACTGCTGCAGCTCTGCGCATGGCAGCGGATGTACCGTGCGCGCTGGTAGCGGATTTCAGACCTTGTACTTGAGCGTCGCTTTTTTGCCGACGGCGTTTCGCGGCCTGGGTATGGGCTTTGCTTGAGCGGACCGGGCATGCGAATCCTGCTCGTTGCGCCACAGCCGTTCTACCAGGAGCGGGGTACCCCGATCGCCGTGCGGATGCTCGTCGAGGTGCTCTGCGGCCAGGGCCATGCTGTCGATCTACTGACCTACCACGAGGGGGCGGACCTCGAGATCGAGGGGCTGAGGATCCTGCGCACGCCTGCGCTGCCGGGACTGCGGCACGTACCGATCGGGATCTCATGGAAGAAGCTGGTGTGCGATCTGCTGCTCTCGGGGCGGCTGCTCGGTCTCGCGCTCTCCCGCCGCTACGATGTGATCCATGCCGTCGAGGAGGCGGTATTCCCCGCGATACTGCTACGCTCCTCGGCGCGGGCCAGGGTGGTCTATGACATGGATTCGATGCTCGGAGAATCGCTGGTCTCGAAGTGGCGAATGCTGCGGCCCGCGGAGCGCGTGCTGCGAGCGATGGAGCGCGCGGTGATCCGCAGGACTGATGCGGTCTTCGCCGTCTGCAACGATCTGGCGCGGCACGTGACGGTGGATGCGCCCGGTGTGCCGGTGTTCCTGATCGAGGATGTGGCGCTTCCGTCGCAGCCGCTCTGCGGTGGCGCGGAGCCCCTGCGCGACCTGTTGGACATTCGAGGTGCCCTCGCGCTCTACGTCGGAAACCTGCAGCACTATCAGGGAGTGGAGCAGGTCGTGCGCGCCATGGCGCAGTTGCCGAAGACTTTCGATCTCACGCTGGTGCTGATCGGCGGCGCACCGGAGGAGGTCGGCCGCATGCGCTCGCTCGTTCGCAAGCTCCACCTGGAAGAGCGGGTGTACCTCCTCGGCCCGCGGCCGCTCGCGCAGCTCACCGGCTTTCTCGAGCAGGCCGATATTCTCGTCTCGCCGCGCCTGCGGGGCAGCAACACGCCGATGAAGGTGTACTCGTACATGAACTCGGGCACCGCGATCCTCGCGACCCGGATTGCCTCGCACACCCAGGTGCTCGATGACGATTGCGCATTGCTCGTCGAACCGACTCCGCAGGCGCTTGCAAAGGGGCTCGCAACGCTCGCAGCCGATGCGCCGTTGCGCACCCGTCTCGGCTCAGCGGCGCACGGTCGGGCTGCGGAGCGCTATTCGCTCGAGGCCTTCCGAAAAAAGGTGTGTGCGGCCTACCGGACGCTCGAGACGCAGAGCGTGGCCTGAGGCCGGCACCAGCTGTGTGAGCTACTTGGATGCGGGGCTGTGCCGCCGCGTCTGTGTCACAACGCGTCGCTGCGACGAGTGGCTGGGCGGCGGGCGTCTCTGCTCCGAGCGTTCCCGTCCGAGGTATCCGGCGGCACGATACCACTCGGCAGTACGCCCGATCCCCTCGGCGGCACTGACTTTCGGGGCATACCCGAGAAGGCGCAGCGCCTTCGAGCAGTCGAACTCGCGATGGTGCGTGAAAAAGGCCACCCGCCGCCGATGTAGTGGCGGGTCGATCCGCAGCGGCACGCAGATGGATTCGCAGAGGAAGCCGGCGGTCATGACGGGCCAGACTGGGATGCGCCACTTGGGCGGCGCGACGCCGAGTGCACGCGCGATGTGCTGTACGATCTCGTTGAGCGTCGGCGCCTCAGGGCCTGCCAGAATGAATACCTCGCCGACCGCGGCCTCGACATCGCCGCAAAGGGCGATTCCGTCGACGAGATCGTCGATGTGCACCATGTGCAGCTTCGGCCTGCCGCTGCCGATCATCACGAACATGCCGCGGGCAATCGCCCGGTAGAGCTTGAGAAAACGCAGATCTCCCTCGCCGTAGATCGGGCCGGGCCGCACGATGACGACACGCTGGCCGCGCCGTGCGGCCGCGGAGGCGGCGAGCTCTCCCTCGAGCTTGGTACGCTGGTAAACGTCTCCGGGACAAAACCGATAGCTTTCCGTGGCCGGCGGACTCGAGATGTGGCCATGCACACCGCCGGTCGAGCAGTGGACGACTCGCTCGCAATCGAGGCGGCGCGCGGCCTCGAGCACATTCCGGGTGCCGCCCACGTTGACGTCGTGGTAGTGGCTATCGGGATGGCCCGCGGTGCGAAACACTGCCGCGATGTGGTGAATCTGATCGCAGCCGCGCGCTGCGGCGATCACGTCCTCGAGCGACGTCAGCTCGCCAACGCGCACGTCGATACCGTCGGCAGCAAGCGACTCCGCTCTAGCCGCATCTCTCACGAGCGCGCGTACCTTGTCGCCCCGGCCGACGAGCCGTCGGGCCAGGTTTCCGCCCGTGAAGCCGGTGGCGCCGGTGACGAGTATGGTGCGTGGCATGGTGAAATCGTGCGCTGCCGTGGGTTTCGATGGCAAAGCCGAAGCAGGGATCGTGCCAAGCCGTCCGCAGGCGGCGGTGGCTGTATTCCCCGAATGGCTCCCGCTCGTGCTTGGGTAGGCAAACCTGGCTTGCCGCGCCCCTGTCGGCTGCCTGCGACTCCGGGCTTACCGTTCGGGGTCCGCGGGCGGCCGCAGGAAGAATCTCGCTGGCGGCACTCCTGTTAGAGGTTTAGTGAGCAGAGAGGGTTGCCAACGCGCCGGACAGCCGCATCACACTGATCTCGATCATGGCGTGGAGTGTCGTGAGGGGCATCTCGCCCCGTCGCTCGGCAAAATGGCCAAGCGCCGCCAGGAGATAGAGCGGCAGGTCTTCCATCTGACAGCCGAGGGCGGCCCGATGGAGCTGCAGCTGCCGGCACAGAGCGGTGGGGGAAAGGTGGAATGAGCTCGCTGCCCGGATCAGATCGAAAATCGGAAAGCCGTCGACCGACGATCCGCGCCAGTCGACGAGTGTGAATGGCGCGGAGCCCGCGCCGCGCAGCACGTTCCCTTTCCATAGATCGCCATGCATCGGAACGGATCGAGCCACAAAACGGCCGGACCGCAAATGCCTCTCCGCTTTCCGCAGCAGTGCGGCCGCCGCGCTGTCCGGCGAGACTGCCAGATCGAGGGCCCTGAATGCTCTTTCGTATCCGGACACCTCACCTGAGACGCTGTGCTTTCGCGCGATCTGGAGCAGCCAATCAAACAAGTGACGATTCACCCGCAGCTCATCGAGGCGGCTCAGTATGCGACGTTGCGAAAGCGGCTTACGATACGGGAGGACCGCATAGGTCGATGCCAGGATGCGGCCCGCATCCAGCGGCTCGAGGATGGGGGCGCCCAGATCGCCGAGAAGCGCGCGCATCTCTGCCGCTTTCCTGCATTCTTCGGCTACCACATTGGGAAACAGAGCGGGTGAGATGATGATCACGAGGGCGGGCTTTCCCTGACTCAGAAAAACGAGCTTGCTATCAGGATCGTCCGCGCCCTGACTGAATTGCGTCAGCAGGAGCGTCTTGCCGAAGGCGCTGCTCTTGGCGATCAGACGGTCGCGGACGAAGCGCGAGACGAAATCGGCATCGTTGATGGCATCCACCGTAGGAGAATGGCCGATCGATAACGATTCTGCAATAATCGAAAACGGCAATGGCTGACCATTCCCGGTCCGATACTCCGGCTCCTGGCGCTACAGCGTCCGCGGGCGAGCTCACGATTCTGCGGCAGCAGGAGCGACGTCAGGTCGTCGAGGTGTTCAACGCGACTCGAGTATCTCGCACCGGTCCCAGGCTGATTCACGAGCTTTTCGAGGAGCGGGTCCATCAGTCCCCGCAGGCCGCGGCGGTCGTGTGCGAAGGGCAGTCGCTCAGCTATGCGACCCTCAACGCCAGAGCGAACCAACTCGCGAGGTACTTGCGGGAAAAGGGGGTCGCTCCGGAGCAGCTTGTTGGATTATGCATGGAACGCAGCGTCGAGATGGTGGTGGGGCTGCTCGGCATCCTGAAGGCGGGAGGAGCGTATGTGCCGCTGGATCCCAGCCATCCGATCGAGCGTCTCTCCTACGTCCTCGACGATGCTGCGCCGGCGATCGTCCTGACGCAAGAGCGGCTGAAAGACAGATTGCCGAAATCGGATGCCACGATCATCTCGCTGGATGGCGAGTGGAACGAGGTTGCGACGCGTGCCTCGGAAAGTCTTCCGGCGGAGACGCTGGGGCTACGCGCCGACCACTTGGCATACGTGATCTATACGTCCGGTTCGACCGGACGGCCCAAGGGTGCGATGAACGAGCATCGGGCGGTCGTCAATCGCCTGATATGGATGCAGGAGCAGTATCGCATCGACGAGCGGGATCGGGTCCTGCAAAAAACCCCTTTCAGCTTCGATGTCTCGGTCTGGGAATTCTTCTGGACCTTGATGAGCGGCGCGTGCCTGATCGTGGCACGCCCGGAAGGTCACCGGGACCCCGCCTACCTGACAGACCTCATCGAGGCAACCGGTGTCACCACGCTGCATTTCGTCCCTTCGATGCTGAAGGCATTCCTCGAGCAGCACCACAGGAGCCGTTGTCCAAGCGTGCGACACATCGTCTGCAGCGGCGAGGAGCTCTCACCCTCATTGCAGAACAAATGTCTCGAGCTGTTGCCGCACGCCCGCCTTTCGAATCTGTATGGCCCGACCGAGTGCGCGGTTGATGTGACAGCCTGGGAGTGTGTTGCAGATGCGGACTGCCAACGCGTGCCCATCGGCCGCCCCATTGCAAATACACGGATCTATATTCTCGATGGCCACCTCGAGCCCGTGCCGTTGGGTGAGATGGGAGAGATCTACATAGCCGGCGCCGGAGTGGGGCGCGGGTACTGGAATCGTCCGGAGCTCACTGCCGAGCGGTTTCTCCCAGATCCATTCGACACCGACCCGCAGACGAGGATGTACAGGACCGGGGACCTCGGCAGGTGGCGGCCGGACGGAGCGATCGAGTACCTGGGCCGCAACGACCATCAGGTCAAGATCCGGGGCTTCAGGGTCGAGCTGGGCGAGATCGAGGCGCAGCTTGCGCGTCACTCCGCGGTCCACGAGGCGGTGGTCCTGGCTCGGGAGGACGTGCAGGGCGAGAAGCGCCTGGTGGCGTACGTGGTGCCGCGTGATCCCTCCACCCCTCCGAGAGCCGAAGAGCTCCGGGTCCATCTGAAGGGGAGCCTGCCGGAGTACATGGTGCCCAGTGCGTTCGTCGCGCTCGAGCGGTTGCCGACATCACCGAACGGCAAGCTGGATCGCAAGGCATTGCCGGCACCGGACCCGGCATCCTATCCGCGCCGCCAGTACCAGGCTCCAGAGGGAGAAGTCGAGAAGACTCTTGCGACGATCTGGCAGGCACTGCTGCGGGTCGGGCAGGTGAGCAGGGACGAGGATTTCTTCGAGCTCGGCGGGCACTCACTGCTGGCCGCCGAGATATGCAGCCAGGTCGAGAGCCGGTTGGGCGTGGAGCTTCCACTCAGCGCCCTCCTCGAGGCACCCACCATCGAGCGCTTGGCCCACCGGATTACCGGGCGGAAGCCCGGTGATTCACTGGTCCTCATCAGGACGGGCGAGGGAGGACCACCGTTGTTTCTGATCCACGACGCATTCGGCGAGACACTGCTCTACCGCACCCTCGCATTGCGGCTGGATCGCCGGCACTCGGTCTATGGACTCCACCCGCGCACCTTGCCGGGTGTTCCCATGGCGCACACGCGCATTCCCGACATGGCGGCCTACTACATCTCGAAGATCATGTCCGTCCAGCCGCGAGGCCCCTACATACTTGGAGGCATCTGTGCCGGCGCAGTGATCGCATTCGAGATGGCGCTGCAGCTGCAGGCGCGGCACGAGCGTATCGCTCTCGTCGGGCTGCTCGATGCGGCGGATACCCAGGCGGAGCTCAAACCCTACTTGTTGGCCAGGCAGCGAATCGACAGGGTGGTGGGCGAGCTCGGCCAAAGTCGGGCCGTATCCGGAATCCGCCGCGCCGGGCTGATCGCGAGCAGACTCGGCGGAAAGCTTGTGAATTTCACGAAGTATCTGCTGAGAAAGGAATGGCGCCGGCTGCGCGACGCGGTTCGCATCTGGCTGTGCCGCACCTGGCTGGATCGGGGTCGCCTGCCCCCGAGACTGCTGGGCCGAGTGCCGGTGATCACTACCTATAGCTATGCCGCGAGCAGATACCGGCCCGCCAGGCAGTTCGAGGGAGAGCTGGTGCTCTTTCGCGCCACGTCCGGCATCGGGCTGGATGCACCGTTCATCGAGTTTTTTGCGGATCCCGCATTCGGCTGGGGCAGACGGGGCTCCCGTGGCGTCCGCGTGGTCGACGTCCCGGGTGGCCATACCAGCATGCTCCAGGAGCCCCATGTGAGCCTGCTGGCCAAACGGCTGCAGGAGGCGATCGACGAGAGCCTCGCACAGGCAGCATCGAAGTAACGAAGCTGCGGCTTGGACCGGTCGTGTTCTCCCATCGGCCTGCAGCATCCCTCGATCACCCTCAACAAATGCAACGTGAACGGCGTTCCGCGCGTCGGTTTGTAGTTGGCTTCATTGTACTTGCCGCGACGCCGGGCGTAAGATCCGCGTGGACAAGAGCAAGTATGACGTCTGATCTCGCGAGTCGCCGCCGCGAGCAACAGACCGTCCGAGCAATGGTCGTTCGCCGTGCATCTGGAGCGCCCGAGGAATGGATAAATTCACGGTCCCGCGCGTCGCGATGCGTCGCATCGAGGGAATTGTCAGAGAGCGAGCCTATCTGACATGCGGCGCGGATCTCACCCGCCCGGAATCGATACGCGGGTGCGTGAATCACCGCTGCAACTTTGCTTGTGAGTATTGCTACTCTTGGCAACGCCCCGAGTATCCCGAACTGTCCATCGAGCAATGGCAGAAGGCCCTGCTGAGCTTGCGGGAGTACATCGGCAAGTATCTGATTCAATTTTCCGGCGGCGAGCCATTCGTGAAGAAGGGATTCACGGATCTGCTCGAGTTCTGTTGCAGCCATGAAATCGAATGGGGTGTCATTACGAATGGGTCGGCTTTCAGCAGGAAACTGGTCGAAAGAGTGGTTGAAGCAAACCCCGTAAATATAGATATCTCGGTCGATTCCGCGAGTGCGCCAATAAATGATGAGGTGCGCGGATCGGAGGGCGCGTTGGCGAATATCGAGCACGGCATCGAGCGACTCACCGACGAGCGGGCAAAACGGTCGCGGCGGTTTCTGCTGCGTATCAAGCCGACGATCACCAGGAAATCCTTCCGCTCCCTACCGGCTCTGGTCGCTTGGGCCGCGGAACGCGGCGCCGACAGCATAGATTTCTCGCCGGTCAGACCTGAGCAGTTCTGGACACAGAGGCACTACGACAGTCTGTGGCTCAACAGCAGCGAAATAGACGAATTCGAGCAGATCGTTCTGGAACTCCTTCGGCTGAGAGCTGCCGGCGCGCGAATCGAGACTTCTCCCGAGAAGTTGCAGGCCCTGGTGGGGCATTTCCAAGGAAAAAAGACGCATGTCGGCATCTCGCCCTGTCGCGTTGGCATGCGGGATTACCACATCTTGCCTACCGGTGACGTCCAGGTCTGTTGGGAATATCCAAGCATCGGAAATATTTCACTGCAAAGCGCCAAGGAGATTTGGGAAGGAGCCAAGGCTCGTGAAATTCGCGCGCAGACGGTGAGTTGCAACAAGTTCGGGACGATCGTGTGCGCAAACTCATGTTTGAGCCATCGAACGCTGAAGCAGGAGGCTTCCAGGTTGATCAGGATATTGCGCCCCGTGTAGATGCAGTCAGGTGCTACGCGAGTGCCGGGCCGGCTCGCGCAGTCCGCGAATCGAAGCGAAGTGCCGGTTCCGCGGCCGCAGCAGGCTGCCCCGAGCGAAGTCCCGCCAGAAATAGGGAATGGACGCGTGATGCTGCCGCAGGGCGAGGCGCTTCAGCCATCCGAACGGGTAGGACAACAGTACGAGCAAGTCGATTACCATGGCGTGCCCGGCCCCGAAAGCCATGGTGAAGTAGCGCCGCCTCGATTCGAACCAGTAAGCGGGTAGCCGTTTCGGTCGCACGTTCCGCTCGGTCACGCGGGTGCTCTGGCCGCCGATGTGCATCACCCGGCTTTCCGGCACGTACCACGTCGGGAAGCCCGCCCGCTTCGCGCGCAAGCAGAAATCCGTCTCCTCGAAGTAGAGGAAATAGTTCTCATCCATCCCTCCGATTGCGCGAAAGACCTCCGGGCGGATCATCATCGAGGCGCCGCAGATCCAGTCGGCCGGCTGAGCAACGGGCGGCATTTCCCTGGCCACCCGCCAGCGACCGAAGGCACGCGTGACGAGGCCAATGCTGAGCGCCGAAGAGCATTCGCTGATCAGTGTCGGGAAGCGGAATGCGATCGGCCAATCGCTGCCGTCCAGATTCTCGAAGCTGCTGCCCGCGATGCCAACCTCCGGGTGCGCTTCGAGGAAGCGGGCAAGGGTCGCGATCGCTCCCGGACGTACCTGGGTGTCCGGGTTGAGGAAGAGGACGTAGTCCGGCGAGTCCCTGTCGAGCGCGAGTCGAATCCCGAGATTGTTCCCGTAGGCAAACCCGCCGTTCCGTGGGGCCAGCAGCAGCGTGACCCAGGAGCTCCAGCCCTTCTTCTCCACCGCCTCTGCAAGGATGGGGAAGTCGCCGGAGGCATTGTCGATGACGATGGCGCGGATTCCCAGGTCCGACGAAGATCGCTCCGCTTCCACGGAGCGCAGGCAATCAATAGTGAGTTGAGCGGAGCGGAAAGTGACGACTACGACGGAAACACTGTGAGCCATCAGGGAAGGTCGCCGCCGGTCAGCGGGCGCTCACTTCAAATTCTGATCGACTATTACATCCATGGCGCGACGCACGGAATTGGTCAGCACCAGCCGGCCGAGTCGGCGCGAGAGGAATTCGAGGGCCACCAGCCGAAGCCCGTACGTCGCGATGCGGTGTCGCAGCGCTCCCAACCGCGACCGGAGCCTGAGCCATTTGTCGTGCAGGATGCCTATACGCAGTGGTGGCTCGGAGCTGAGCGCGTAGCCTCGCTCGGCGAGAACAGAACCGATGCGCGCTTCGATCAGACGCACCTCGCGCCTTCGCATGGCTCGGCGCCACTTGAAGTTCTGCCCGGGATCCGGCCGGGAATAGCTCGATGTCTTGGCGTAGTCGAACATCCGCTCGCTGTAGGCGACGCCGATGAAGTCACAGATCTTCCGCAACTGGCCGGGCGCATCGGCCGTCAGCTCTTCGTAGCGGACCTCGAGCCAGTTCGAGCGATCCAACCCTCTGCGGACTTCCGACCATTCGGATTCGGCATCGAGCCACCATTTCGCCGCAACATATCCGTTGCCGGCCCAGCCCATCTGCACCACCGAGCTGGTCACATCCCGGCCGTCCCGCAGCAGATAGATGTACCTCGCCCGGGGCCAGAGATACTTGAGCTTGCGGAAATCATAATGGACGGTCGCACCGACGATCCTTTTCCCGTCCCGCTCCCGCTTCTGACGCAGAAAGTCGTTCACCAGCGAGGGGAAGTCGAGACTCTCGTCGATGACGAAGCGGCTGTGCCGGAAAACGCGGTCTTCAGCGAGCTTGCGGCGGTAGGTCGCAACGTCGGGGAAAACGCCGGTATCGGAGATCTGCCTGACCAGGAACTCCGATTCCAGATTGAAGGCAATGTCCGGGTGGTGGTCGAGCAGCAAGCGAAGTAGGGTGGTGCCCGAACGCTCGGAGCCGACGAGGAAAACAGGCTCCTCCCTTGCGTTCGCCTCCGTCTCGACGATTGAACGGCTTGGCACGCCTGAATACTCGATCCACAGAATGCGGCTGAAGGGCACGATATTGCGCTTCGACCTTAATAGCACGCTACCCGCGACTCGCGCAACGTGGCCTGTTTGGCCCGGCCCCGCGCGACTCGAGGTACGCGGATAGCGATACTGCGAAGGGAATCGGGTACCCGGTGTGCCGATCGGCAGCTACAATCATACCGATGTCCGAGGATCATATCGCATTTGAGCCAGCAGACCTCGATTCGCCGAAGTCGAATCGACCATCCACGACGACTCCGGACTGGTCGCGCGAGGCGAAGGGATTTTTCGCATGGTGCCCCTCACGATCTCTGCTTGCGAGTATCCGCGCCTACCAACGGGTGCGGCACTCCAACCTTCCCTGGCACTTTCTCACACGGAAACTCGCGGTGCTGCGGCATCGCATCTGGAGCGTGGCGACGGGCGCTGACATTCCCCTGAATTCGCGCATCGCCGGCGGCCTGCTGTTGCCGCACCCGAACGGCGTAGTCGTCCATCCCGCCAGCGACATTGGTCCCAACTGCCTCCTTTTTCAGCAGGTCACACTGGGCAGCCGCGCCGGTCGTGCGCCTCGCCTTGGGGGGAATGTAGTGGTGGGGGCCGGCGCGAAACTACTCGGGGGCATCAGGATCGGAGATCATGCCCGCATTGGTGCGAACGCAGTGGTGTTGGAGGACGTTCCGGCGGGCGCGACCAGCGTTGGCATTCCGGCGCGCGTCGTCTCGCATCCTCACGCCCAGCCTGCCGCCTCCGAAGGAGAGGCGCAGACGTTGCGCCCGTGACAGTACGTTACACCGGGCCGTTTGCCATATTGTGGCTGAGCTCGTGCCAGGAGCAAACGTCGGAACGAGCCGTGGACTCGTCGCGGCGCCGAAGTGTGATTGGCAGCGCATCGAAGGCGGCTGACTCGTGTCTGCGATCACAGTTTGGAACGGGTCTCCCATTGGAGACAGATTGCTTGAGAGCTGGGACTGCGCTTCAATTTGCGGGTTCGCTCGTCACCGGGGCGCCGACTGGCAGTCGGGCTCTTGTGAGCCGCGATTCACGAATCGGAACTCGTCGTCGAAAGCAGGTCGAGGCATGAAGGTACTGATTTTCCTCTCCGTTGTTGCAATGGCTGTCATATTCGCGCCGCCGGCGTCTGCCGCGACGAGCGCGAACGCCAATTCGCCGCTCGGCATCAATTTGAACAACCTGAGCTTTTACGATCCGGAACAGCCGTTTCTCAACATATTCAAGACCACGGGTATCAACAGCCAGGGCTCGCCGAGGGCGTGGTCGACACGAAGCAAGATGATGGGTGAGACGCAGGAGGAAGCGTACCTGCAACTCGACTCGAGCGGGTATCCGACGACTCTCAGGGCGAACTCTTCCGATCCGAATTCGTCCCAGGACTTCGTCCAGGTGTGCACCCTGCTCCTCAGGCTGAATCCATCGAATGCCGGTACCGGACTCCCGTACCGCCCCGGACAGTACGTAATACTTTACGACGGTGTCGGGACACTGAGTGTCGGGTTCGATGCCAAGATGGTGAGCACCTCCCGGAGCGCCTCGGGAGGCCGCGACGTATTCGATGTCGCAAATCCGACCCGAAACGGCGTGCGGCTTTGCATTACGCAAACCGATCCTGCGAACCACGTGCGGAACATTCGCGTCGTCAAGGCTGAAGAGGAGTCCCTGCTGGACCAGGGAAACATCTTTGCCCCCGCGTTTCTGAATCTCCTGAAGAACTTCCGTGTGATCCGCGCGATGGCGTGGCTGAAAATCGATGGTAGACCCACGCCGCCTCCCGGGAACTGGGCCAGCCGTCCGCAGCTCAGCGATGCCGGTTGGGCCTCATGGAAAGGGGCTCCGCTGGAAGCGGTAATCAGCCTTTGCAATGCGGTGAGCGCGGATTGTTGGATCAACGTGCCTCATACGGCGGACGATGACTACATTACCCAGATGGCGACGCTGGTGCACCAGCAATTGGGCAGCACGCAAAAGGTCTACGTCGAATTCAGCAATGAGGTGTGGAACACCTCATACCTTCAATATCACTACGCAACGGAGCAGGGTGCGGCGCTCTGGCCGAGCAATCCCAAGCCGTTCAAGGGCAACAGAGACTGGTACGGGATGAGAGTGGCGCAGATGTGCGATATATGGGCACAGGTCTGGGGCGGCGACGACTCGCGCGTTCACTGTCTGCTGGCCGCACAGGGAGCCGTCACGGCGACGGCAATCGAGTCTTTGAACTGTCCACTGTGGTCCGGAGCTCCCTGCTACAAGCATCACATTACGGATGTCGCAATTGCCCCGTATTTCGGCTGGCCGGCCAAGCAGGTCCCCCGCACCTGGATGACGCTGGATTCGAGGACTCTCGTCGACGACATATTCAAGCAGTTCGAGACGGGAGGGCTCGTAACCAATCCGTTCACGGGCTTTTCGGGAGGAGCGGTGAGGCAGCAGTCGGATGAGGAGGCCGAGTACCAGAAGGCGCTTGCGCCCTATCATCTGCCAATCATTGCTTATGAGGGCGGTCAGGGCGTGCAGGGTTTCCCGTTCTTCCGCGATGGCTCGGCGGTGGAAAATGCTTATATCGCGGCAAATCGGGATAGCCGGATGACGGCGGTGTACACGAAGGCGCTGGAGGACTGGAAGGCAAACGGCGGGCAGACGTACGTAATTTTCAACGACGTCCAGGCTCCGAGCCAGTACGGTGAGTGGGGCGCGCTCGAATCATTCATGGATACTGTCAGTCCGTTGAGCAGCGCGCCACCGAAATGGCAGGCCATCCAGAATTTCATTGCAAACAATCCGTGCTGGTGGCCCGGATGCAGCGGGACCGTAGCTCAGGTGCCGATGAGCCCGGGCGGCTTCAAGGCAGCGCACCCGTGATCGCGAGAGGAATGTCGGACGGTCGTTGAGGGGCTTTTGAACAAGGGATCATACTTCGGAGCGTGAAGGGCATGG
>Ga0134128_10002787_pt1 | contig 21473 bp, 18 predicted proteins | sample KB31754_FD_96462 | JGI IMG/M metagenome (GOLD analysis project Ga0134128, IMG submission 96462) | Terrestrial soil microbial communities with excess Nitrogen fertilizer from Kellogg Biological Station, Michigan, USA - KB3-175-4 | ecosystem: Environmental > Terrestrial > Soil > Unclassified ... | reverse complement strand
GTTACTCACCCGTACGCCACTGTACTCACCAGATTGCTCCGGCTTTCTCGTTCGACTTGCATGTGTTAGGCGCGCCGCCAGCGTTGATTCTGAGCCGGGATCAAACTCTCGTTTGAAGTTTACAATAACCAACCCCCTAAAGGGCCAGCTATCTATACTGTAGAAATCGCCCCGGTTTACTCAGAGTTTCTGACGAAGTCGCGATAACTGACACCCCTTTTACAGGCTGCCCGCTACCGCTTTTTCTTTACTGCATCCAACCAGATTGTCAAAGATCTGCACGTTGGGCGACAACATCCTAATGCCATCGCTTACCGCGGGCCTCGAAACTTGTTTGCGACGCACGACCTCATTACATCAGATCTAGCGAGCCGCTAAAGATTTCGCTTATTTCGACCAGAACTTCGGTCGGTTTGTATCGGCTGACTTCCCTAGGTTAGCAAAGCATCTAGCCCTTGGCAAGCAAACCGTAAAAAAGATCTACGAGGAAGTGGGGCCTACCCGTTTTCCTGCCTCGTACTCAAATAGATGCCGCCTTCCCGCGCCCGGTTGCAGGATTCTCCCCATCGGGCCGCGGATCGCCATCCGCCCATTGAACGGTCCGCGTCGGGAACGGAATGTCGATGCCCAACTCTCTGAATTTCAACAAAATACGACGCCGAAGCTGAGCGCGGATTCCGAACTGATTGGCGAATTCCGCCACCTGAAAATTCAAGTTGTAGTTGAGCGACGAGTCGCCGAAGCTGTCCAGAACCACGGACGGCGGAGGCTCGGTCAGCAGCCCCGGCAGTTCGCCCGCCGCTTTGGCAACCACGTCGAGCAACGCCCGCTCCACCACATCCGGATCGCTGCCATAGCCTACGCCTACACTAACCGAAGCGCCCAGGCGTTTCTCGGGCAAGTAGTAATTTGTCACGATAGCCTGCGCCAGCTTCGCATTCGGCACGATGATCATATTGTTGGCGAGCGCGCGAATCATCGTGCTCCGCCAGCCTATGTCCGCGACATAGCCCTCTTCGCCGCTATTCAGCTTGATATAGTCGCCCGGACGGATCTGACCGGCGACCGCGATATAGAACCCGCCAAAAAGGTTCGATAACGTATCCTGAAGCGCGAGAGCGACCGCTAAACCTCCCACGCCCAACGCTGTCAAAATCGGCGTAACTTCCACTTCCAGAGCGCTCTTCAGCAGAATCACGGCACCCAGGATGAAAACCGCAAGCTGCGCCAGGTTTTGCGTCAGCGTGGTGACCGGCAGCGCTCCCGGCACCTGGCCGCCGTAGTAGCGCACCATGTCCCGCGCCAGCCGCATGCACATGAACGTGAGGGAGAAGATCCATAACGCGGCCAGCGTCTTGGTGCTGATGGAAGTCGCCCGCACCGGCAGGTCCGAGGACTGAAGCGCGATGTGCGCGGCAAGGATGAAAGCCCAGATCCGGGTGGGGCCTCGCAAGGCCTCCATGAGAATGAGTCCGGGGCGGCTCTGCGTCCGGTCGTTCCAGGCCCGCAACGCGCGGAGCACCAGGGCGCGGACCAGGATGGCGATCAGCAATACTATGCCGAAGGTCACGGCTGGCCAGACTAACTCCATGGGGTTATTCAGAATGTGGCTGAAGATGCGGCGCGGCAGGGGCATGGGCGTCTATCTAAGAGTCTCACAATAAATACCTTGCACGCTCATGCCGCCCCGCGCGTCTGAAGTCTTGTGCGGACACTTGCGCTCCTGCTGCTGGCGGCGATCTGCTTTGCGGCAGACGAGCCTTCGGCTTGGGATCTCTACACGCGCGGCCGCGAAGCCGAAAAGGCCGGCCGCATGGCGCAGGCATACATCCTCTACTCCGAAGCGGCCGCCATGGATCCGAAGAACCGCACCTATTGGCTGCATAGCCAGGCGGTGCAAAGCCGGGCGGCCCTACAGGCCAAACCGATGCCCACGGTTTCGGCCGACGCGCTCGAAGCCGGCGACGATTCCGAACCGCTTCCGCAGATCCCCGCCGCCACGCTGAAAGACATCGCCGAAACCACCCGTCCGATGCCTCCGACCGAACTGGCTCCCGATTCGAAGGACGCCCTGCGCGATTTCGATCTGCGCGGCGACTCCCAAAAACTGTTTGAAAGCGTGGCGCACACCTTCGGGCTGGAGTGCGTGTTTGACAGCGATTACCAACCCTCGAAGCAGATCCATTTCGAGTTGCACGACGTGAACTATCGCGACACGCTCCATTCCCTGGAAGCCGCTACCGGATCGTTTATCGTGCCGCTCTCGGGCAAGTTGTTCATGGTGGTAAAAGACAGCGCCGAAAAGAGGCGCGAAATGGAACCCGTCATCGCCGTCGCTGTTCCGCTGCCTGAGAACACAACTCCGCAGGACTTTACCAGCATGGTCACCGCGGTGCAGCAGGCCCTGGCGCTCGAGAAGGTCGCATCCGACACGTCGAACAATACGGTGATCATTCGCGACCGCATCTCGAAAGTGCTTCCCGCGCAGGCTCTGCTGGAAGAGTTGATGCGGCGCAAAGCGCAGGTGGAAATCGATATCGAATTGCTGCAGGTGTCCCGCAACGATACGCTGACTTACGGCGTACAGTTCCCCACGCAGTTCACGCTTTCCGCCGTCACCAACTGGCTCGGGAACAAGCTCGTGCCTCCCGACGGAATCGCTGGACTGCTCACGTTCGGCGGTGGCGCGAGCATGCTGGCACTCGGCATCGTCAACCCGCAGTTCGTCGCCACGATGACCGCCTCCTCGGGAAAGGTGCTGCTGAGTTCGCAACTTCGTACGAATTCCGGGTTGCCCGCGACCTTCCACGCCGGCGAACGATATCCCATTCTGCAGGCGGGCTACTTCGGTCCATCCAGCTACTTCGGGTCCGGCAACAACACGGCCTACACGCCGCCCCCGAGTTTCACGTTCCAGGATCTGGGACTGGTGCTGAAGACGACTGCGAACGTGCATTCCAGTGAAGACGTAACCCTGGATCTGGAAGCCCAGTTTCAAGTGCTCACCGGCCAATCCGTCAACGGAATCCCGATCATCTCCAATCGCCAGATGAAGAGCACCGTCGATTTGAAAATGGGAGAGTGGGCGATGGTCTCCGGCCTGCTGAACACCAGCGAAGCGCACAACATCTCCGGCCTCGCGGGCGTATCCCGCATTCCTTACCTCGGAATGCTCACCAGCACGCGCGAGAAGGATAAAAGCACCGATGATGTGATGCTGCTGATTCGTCCGCGGCTGCTCACGTTGCCGGCTTCGGAATCGGTCACGCAGACTTTTCGCCTGGGCTCGGAAACGCGCCCGCTGACACCGCTATAAACCGCCGCGTACCGCGGCGTGGCGTGTTACAGTAACCCATAAAGCGATATGGCCCTCACTCGTGAAAAAGCTCAGTTAATGAGCGCTTCGGAGATCGACCGCACGCTGGTCAGGCTGGCTCATGAAATCCTCGAAAAAACGGCCGACCTCGATAAACTCGCGTTCATAGGGATACGGCGGCGCGGCGTTCCTCTCGCGCAGCGGCTGGCTTCCAAAATCGAGGCGCTGGAGAAGCGGGCCGTGCCCGTCGGAATTCTCGATATCAACCTCTATCGCGATGACCTGAGCACCGTGGATGTGAAGCCCGTCCTCAACGCCACCGACATTCCCTTCGAGGTGCAAGGGAAGGACATCATCCTGATGGATGACGTACTTTACACCGGACGAACCATACGCGCGGCGCTCGATGCGCTGTTCGATCACGGCCGCCCGGCGCGCGTGCAGTTGCTCGTGCTTATCGATCGCGGGCATCGCGAGTTGCCGATCGAGGCGCGCTTTATCGGCCGCCTTGTGCAGACCACCGATGTCGAAATTATCGAGGTGAAGTTTCAAGAGATCGACGGCATGGAGAAGGTGCTGCTCGTCGAACGGGCCGCTGCCAGCGAAGCATAAGCAATGAACGGCTGTTGTTCTCGTCGCACTCTATCCGGTTTTCGAGGCACCATTACGGCTCCCTCACGGGCTTGTGAAAAAATACGGCTGTCGTTCTTGTCACACCCCATTCGCTTTTCGAGGCACCTTTTACCGCTTCCTCACGGTCGCGGCTCCGTTAGCAGTATCAACTACATACGGAGCCGTGACCGTGAGGGAGCGGTAAACGGTGCCGCGGGTGCGAGCGCGTTTGAATGCGGCAAAAAGCAACTCGATAATTTTTCACAATCCTGTAAGGGAGCGGTAAAAGGTGCTGGGGATCTGATGCAAGCGTACGGATGCGTTTGAATGTTTTCACAGCCCCTCAGTAACGCCAATTCCCGGAGCAACGCGGGATTGCTCGGAATCGAGGAACTGGACCGCGCCGAGATCGATGCGATTTTGACGCGCGCCCGGGACTTTCAACCCCTGCAAAGCCAGTCTTTGAAGAAACTGGATACGCTGCGGGGGAAAATGATTGTCAATCTCTTCTTTGAAGCCTCAACGCGCACACGCACCAGTTTTGAAATCGCGGCGAAGCGGCTCAGCGCCGACGCCATCTCCATCACCGCTTCCGGATCCAGCGTCAGCAAAGGCGAAAGTCTGGTCGACACGCTGAACACGCTCGCCGCCATGCGCCCCGATGCAATCGTGATGCGCCATGCGGCCAGCGGCGCTCCCCATTTTCTGGCGCGCCATCTGCCCACCCCGATCATCAATGCCGGCGATGGGACGCATGAGCATCCCACTCAGGCGCTTCTCGACGCGCGCACCATTCTCGATCGCCGTCAGACGCTGGAAGGGCTGCGCGTCGCGATCATCGGCGATATCGCGCACAGCCGCGTCGCGCGCAGCAACGTGCACCTGCTGAGCAAGTTCGGAACGCAGATTGTGTTATGCGGTCCGGCGTCGCTGCTGCCGAAAGAACTGGCCCAGCTTGCCCCGGGAGTGACGCTCACCACCGACATTCGCGAAGCCATTAAGGATGCCGACGTGATCATGATGTTGCGCGTACAACTCGAGCGGCAGCACGAAGCGGCGTTTCCGGCGAGCGAGTATTTCAAATTCTACGGACTCCGCCTGGAACATCTGGACCAGGCGCGGCCGGACGCCATCGTCATGCATCCGGGCCCCATCAATCGCGGGCGCGAGCTTTCGAGCGAAGTGGCGGATTTTCAGCGCTCGGTAATTTTGAATCAGGTGGAGAACGGGATCGCGGTGCGCATGGCGGTTCTGGAGAAGGTGATCGGGTAATGGCTGCGCTGGTGATCAAGAATGGCCGGGTGATCGATCCGGCGTTGCGCACGGACCGCGTTGCCGATGTACTGATCGTGGATGGGCGCATCGCGGGCGTCGCGCCAGACCTGTCGTCATCGCGCGCGCAGATGATGGACGCCACAGGGCTGATCGTCGCTCCGGGCTTCATCGATATGCACGTGCATCTGCGCGAGCCGGGCTTCGAGCATGCCGAGACCATCGAAAGCGGCAGCCGCGCGGCAGCGGCGGGTGGGTTCACTACAATCTGCTGCATGCCCAACACGAAGCCGGTGAACGACAGTCCCACCGTCACGAGTTACATTGTGGAGCGGGCGCGGCAGAAAGCCGTGGTCAACGTATTTCCCATCGGCGCGATTACCAAGGGCAGCGCCGGCGAAGAACTGGCGGCCATCGGCGCGATGAAGGAAGCCGGCGTGGTGGCGATCAGCGATGACGGCATGCCCGTGATGAATTCGCGCGTGATGCGCCGCGCGATGGAGTTCGCCCGAAGCTACGGTCTCCCGCTTATCGACCATTGCGAGGATCTGAACCTGAGCGCGGGCGGCGACATGAACGAAAGCGCGGCCAGTGTGCGCTGGGGACTGCGCGGCATTCCGGCGGCGAGTGAAGATATCATGGTGGCGCGCGACTTGCTGCTCGCCGAGCTGACCGGCGCGCGTTATCACGTGGCCCATATCTCGACGCGCAATTCCGTAGCGATGGTGGAATACGCGCGACGGCGCGGATTGCCCGTGACCTGCGAGGCGACACCGCATCACTTTGCGCTGAGCGATGTCCAGATGCCGCCGTATGACAGCAATTACAAGATGAAGCCGCCGCTGCGCAGCGAATGCGACGCCGGTGCGGTGACCGACGCGATTGCCGCCGGCACCGTCGCGGCCATCGCGACTGACCACGCGCCGCACCCCGGCAGCGAAAAAATGCAGGAGTTCGAGCGGTGCCCGTTCGGCATCATCGGACTGGAAACCGCGGTTGGACTCGCCTTCGAGCGGCTGGTGCATCCCGGCCGAATTTCTCTGGCGCGCATGATCGAGCTGTTCACCACGGGTCCCGACAGTATTCTGCAGCTCGGCCGCGGCACGCTGGCGACAGGCGCGCCGGGCGACGTCACGATTTTGAGCCCCGATCGGGAATGGCGCTATGACCTGAACCAATCGAGCTCGCGCAGCAGGAATTCCCCGTTCGATGGGCATGCGTTCCGCGGCGGAGCGGTGGCTACCGTGGTCGCGGGCGAAGTGGTCTGGCAGGCAGCGTGAGCGCGACGGCGACAGCCGTGCTTGCCGAAAAGCCCAGCGTGGCCCGCGATATCGCGCGCGTGCTCGGCGCCACATCACAGGGTGACGGATATCTCCACGGCAACGGCTACGTCGTCACCTGGGCGATTGGCCATCTGGCCGCGCTCGCTCAGCCGCACGAAATGAATCCCGAGTGGAAATTCTGGCGGCGCAATCTCTTGCCGATGCTGCCGCGCGAATGGCCGCTCGTGGTGTATGACAAGACCGCCAAGCAGTTTGAGACGGTTCGTAAAATCCTCACCTCACCGCGCGTCGGCGAGATCGTGTGCGCGACGGACGCGGGCCGCGAAGGCGAGCTGATTTTCCGCTACATCTACGAAAAGGCTGGATGCGAGAAACCGTTTCAGCGGCTCTGGATCTCCTCATTGACGCCCGAGGCTATTCGCGACGGCTTTGCCAAACTCCGGCCCGGCCGCGACTACGATCCGCTGGCCGATGCGGCACGCGGACGCAGCCGCGCGGATTGGCTCGTCGGGATGAATCTCTCACGCGCCTATGCGCTCGCCTACAACGAGAAGGAGCTCTCTGTCGGCCGGGTGCAGACGCCTACGCTCGCCATGATGGTGGAACGCGAGTTGACGATCCGCGCGTTTGTTCCGGAAGACTATCTCGAAGTGGTGGCCACGTTCCGGCCGGCCGGCGGCAAGGATTCGTACAAGGGCACCTGGAAGCTCGAAGACAACTCGCGATTGCCGGCGGACGGCGAACAGGCCAAGGCAATCGAAGCGCGCGCCCATACGGGTGAAGCGGCTATCGAAAGCATCGAGGCCGAAACGCAGCGCATGGGTCCTCCGGGCCTGTATGACCTGACGGAATTGCAGCGCCACGCGAATCGCCTCTTCGGATTCAGCGCGCAGAAGACGTTGGATGTCGCGCAGGCGTTGTACGAGCGCCATAAGCTCATCAGTTATCCGCGCACCGACAGCCGTCACTTGAGCGCGGATGTGGCTCGCACATTGGGCCGCGTCGTCGCGGCGATTCGCGAAGCGTACGCGGATAAGCTGGCGCCCGGCACGGGCGAGCGTCCGCTGGGGCGCCGCTTCGTCGATGACGCAAAGGTTTCCGACCACCACGCGATTATTCCCACCACGGTCTCAGCGGAACGCGTTTCCCTCAACGCGGATGAGAAGAAGATCTACGATTTGATCTGCCGCCGCCTCTTGAGTTGCTGGCACGACGATCACATCTGGCAGGTCACCACCGTAATCACGGCCATCCGCAACGCCGAAATCGTGGACCGCTACTACACAACCGGCAGCGTAGTGCAGCAGGTGGGGTGGAAGATTCTGGATCTCGCGCCCGCGAAGAAGAAGGAGAAGGACGAGGGCGAGCAGGTGCTGCCGGCCGATCTGGCGCGCGGCCAAAAACAGGACGTGCTGAACGTCGAGGTGCTTCGCAAAAAGACCCGGCCGCCCAAGCGATTCACCGATGCTACCCTACTGACCGCGATGGAAACAGCGGGCCGGACGCTCGACGAAAAAGAGCTCTCCGACGCCATGAAGGAAAACGGCCTCGGCACTCCGGCAACTCGCGCCGCGATCATCGAAGTGCTGCTCAAGCGCGGATACATCGTACGCAGCGGCAAGAGCCTGGAGGCAACGGACAAGGGCATACGGCTGATCGAAGTTGTGCATCCCGACGTGAAGAGCCCCATCATGACGGGACAGTGGGAAGCGTACCTGCGCCGCATTCAGAAAGGCGCGGCGGAGCTGGCGCCGTTCATGAAGGGAATCGAACAGTGGGTGGCCAGCGTCTGCGGCAAGGTGGGCCAGGTCGCGCCGCCGAAACCGCTCCCGGCTGCGGCGCAACCCGAAAGAACCACGGAATCGTCCGCGGCCGCCGCTCCGGGGAGGACCGCGATCGCACCCGGCGCAAGCCCCACTGAACTGCTCCAAGCTTTCGGCTTCCCCACCTTCCGTCCCGGACAGGAACTGGTCTGCAAGGCCGCGCTCTCCGGCAAAGACGTGCTGCTCGTGATGCCGACCGGCGCCGGCAAATCGCTCTGCTATCAACTCCCCGGACTTGGCCTGGGAGGCACCACGCTGGTTGTCAGCCCGCTGATCGCGTTGATGGAAGATCAGTCGGCGAAACTCGCCTCGCTCGGCTTTTCGGTGGCGTGCATCCATTCAGGCCGGGACCGCGCGGCATCGCGGCAGGCGTGCATCGATTATCTGAACGGCCGCTTGCAATTCCTCTTCATCGCGCCCGAGCGATTGCGCGTGCCTGGCTTCCCCGAGATGCTGGCCAAGCGCAAACCGACCCTCATCGCCATCGACGAAGCGCATTGCATCTCGCAATGGGGCCACGATTTTCGTCCCGATTACCGCACGCTCGGGCAGCATCTTCCGAACCTGCGGCCTTGTCCGGTTGTTGCCCTGACCGCGACGGCTACGCCGATCGTGCAGGATGACATCGCCGAGCAACTCGGCCTCTCCGCGCCCGAACGCTTCATCCACGGCTTTCGGCGGGACAATCTGGCGATCGAAGTTGTCGAGGTGGCGAAATCGCGGCGCGATTCCCTGGTCGCCGAACTGCTCTCGGAAGAAGAGCGGCGCCCGGCCATCGTGTATGTTCCCTCGCGAGCGGCAGCCACATCCCTCGCTGCCGATCTCTCCAGCGATTTTCCCAGCGCGGCCTATCATGCGGGCCTCGATGCCGAGCGCCGCCAGCGCGTCCAGGCGGCGTTTCAAGAGGGCAGCATCGACGTGATGGTGGCGACCATCGCATTCGGCATGGGCATCGACAAAGCCAATATCCGGACGGTGATTCACACGGCGCTGCCGAGCAGCATCGAAGGCTACTACCAGGAAATCGGGCGCGCTGGCCGCGACGGACAACCCAGCCGCACGATTCTCATGCATGCGTGGAGCGACCGCAAGACGCACGATTATTTCTTCGAGCGCGATTATCCGGATGTTGCCATGCTGGACGCAATTTTCGCCAAGTTAGGCGGGGAAGCGATCGAGAAGGAAGCGCTCGCGCGGCGCGTCCGCGGCCTTGGCGACTCCTTCGATAAAGCGCTCGAAAAACTGTGGATCCACGGCGGCGCGGTCGTGGACTTCGCCGAGAACGTGTGCCGCGGCCATGACCGGTGGCGCGAAAGCTACATCGCCCAGGTGGATCAGAAGCGCAAACAGCTCGAACTGATTCAGCGGTATGCGGAGAGCAATCAGTGCCGCATGTCGTCTCTGGTGCGCCATTTTGGCGACTTCAGCGATGCGCGCAAAGATTGCGGCCAGTGCGATTTCTGCTCGCCGGACGCGTGCATCGGGCAGCGTTTCCGTCCCGCGACGGCGGCCGAATTGGCTGCGGCGGACAAGGCCATCGCAGCGCTGCGCGCCGAAAATTATCGCCCCACCGGCAGACTGCACGCCGAACTGTTTCCGCATGGCGGGCTCGTGCGCGACGAATTCGAACAGGTGCTCGGAGCGATGGCGCGAGCGGGACTGGTGCGGTTGTCCGAAGCGGAATTCGAAAAAGACGGCCGCGTGATTCCCTTCCGGAAAGTCGCGATCACGGCCGCCGGCGAGGCCGTGGAAGAAGCGCTCCGCGAGCTGCCGATGAAGGATGAAGGAGCAGCGGCCCCGCTCAAGAAACGCAAGAAAAAAGCACCGAAAAAGCCGGCGAAGGCGTCCGCACCGGCCGCCGCGAACAACGGCATCGAAGAATCCCTTCGCGCATGGCGTCTCGCGGAAGCCAGGCGCCTCGGAGTGCCGGCCTTCCGCATTCTCACCGATAAGGCGCTGCAGGGGATCGCCGAAACAAGGCCCGCGAGCGCGGCGGAGTTGCTGGCGATTCAGGGCATCGGCATGAGCACCGTAGAGAAGTACGGCGCCAGGATTTTCAAAATCGTGGGAAGTTGAGATTACTGCTACGTAACGGTCAAGTAGGCGGGAAACTGGCAGCGCCGCCCAGCGATACAATTACCGGCAAGCGGGAAGAGAGATGCCCGGCACATCGCGCGCTCCATCGCCCCGACTCCGGGACCCGATTGCCAGACGGGTTTCGTATAGAGCCGGCTCGCGCCGCCGCCCCTGGGAAAGCATTGCTGCGCAGTGGTGTTCCAGGAGCTTCCGGGCTGTAGCCCAGAGCGGGAACTTCCGGCACGATTGACGGCGGCCCAGCAAGCGCTGCCCGACGCGCTGAACTGCATCCCTCCGACAGCCGTGACCTCGGGGATGGACGCCGGGAAGTCCACCGTAGTCCATGGAGCGGCGGCGACAGCGGTGGAATGGCCCGTGCAGGAGGCCGCGCCGGAGCTACGCCTTCGCCATCTCCAACAGTTTATTCACGGTGTTCCAATTCCGCCCCGTCCCGGGCACGCCCAGCGCCTTTTCGATCTTCGTCCACGGGACATTCGGTTTGCCCTGACCATTGGGGTAGTAGATGTAAAGTTCACGGCCGTGCAGATGCATCTGCTCGTTCAGCTCGAGCACGGCGCGCGTCGCGGGCTCTGTGCGGCAGAACGTCACGATCAGCCTGTTCGGTTCGGCGGCGGGGAACGGATTCCGCGCGAGCACGCCTTCGATTTCCTCCGCTGTCCTCGTAATCACGGTCGGACGGAAGCCGTATTTTTTCTCGATCGCGGCTTCGATCTTCGCCGCAGGGTCCGGGCCGGCGAATTGAAAAACCACGTTCCCGCTCTGCACATAAGTCTGTACGTTCTTGAACTTCAACCCCGCGTAAATCGCCCGAAGGTCCTCCATCCTGATCACGTTGTGGCCGCCGACATTGATGCCGCGCAGGAGCGAAATGAGAGTGTTCATAACGTTGCTAAACTGTTAGTTTACCTATGGCAATCAGCAAAGAGCTTTTGGAGATCCTGGTGTGCCCCGTCTGCAAAGCCCCGGTCGAGCCGAAGAGTGACCAGAGCGGCCTGAAATGTGTCCAGTGCCACCGCGTCTATCCCGTGCGAGACGATATTCCGGTCATGCTGGTGGACGAGGCAAGAGTCGAAGAATAAGTGGCGAGCGTTCTCGAATGTGTGCCGCGAGGGAGCCGGGTGGCTGTTCTCCGGCTGCGGTCGCTCGGCGACTGCGTACTCACTACACCTGCGCTGGACATTCTGAAACGCGCGCGGCCGGATCTGCACGTCGGCGTGGCCGTGGAAGAACGCTTCGCCGAAATCTTCGCAGGCAATCCCGATATCGATGAAATCCTGCCGGCCTCCATCGGCGCCGTACGGCGGTTCTCGCCGGCGCTGTGCCTGAACCTGCATGGCGGAACGCGCAGCGCGTGGATGACCGCGCTCTCGGGCGCACGATGGAGAGCGGGCTTCGGTCACTTCCGAAACAGCTTCATCTACAACGTTCGCATCCCTCGCGCACAGGAGATCCTCGGCGAAGAGCGCGTGGTCCACACGGCGGAACATCTCGCCAGCGCGATGTTCTGGCTGGGGGCTCCGCGCGTGGAAGTCGGCCGCGCCAAACTAATCGCGCCCGCACGGCAGCCGCGGACCAGGGCTTACGCGGTGATCCACGCCGTGGCTGCCACTCCCGCGAAGACCTGGCGCGCCGATGGATTCCTCACTGTCGCCGGCGCCCTACGCGAGAGCGGCGTCGAACCGGTGTTCATCGGCTCCGGGAGCGAACAGCTTTCCATCTTTAACGAATTCCGCGTAGTCCAGGGCGCCTCTCTCGGCGAAATCAAAACCCTCATGAGCGGCGCCTCCCTCTTCGTGGGCAACGATTCGGGTCCCGCGCATATCGCCGCGGCGTTCGGCGTCCCCGTAGTGGTCATCTTCTCGAGTTCCGACTCCGCAGTGTGGGCGCCTTGGCGGACCTCGTCGGCGGTGCTGGTGCGACCCGAGCCCGCTCAAGTGCTCGACGCGGTTTCGCGTTTGCGAGTGCCCGCATGAAAGAACTGCTGCGCCTGCTGAGCTATGCGCGCCGCTACCTGGGGCAACTGCTGGCGAGCGTCGTACTGATGGCGGCGGCCGGCGGCGGAACAGGCCTGCTGGCGCTGCTTGTCGGCCCACTGCTGTACGTTGTGCTGGACGTACACGCGCCGCAACAGCGCGTGCGTGTTTACCCCCATCCGGTGTTCGGAAAGTTCCTCTACCTGGATCAGATCCTTCCCGCTCACAACGCATTCAGCGCCGTTGCGATGGGCATTCTCGCAGTCTTCCTTATCAAAGGCGTCTGCGACTACCTGGGCAACTATCTGATCAACTATGTCGGCTTCTCGGCCGTCACGAACCTGCGCAACCAGGTGTTCGACAAGGTGCTGAAGCAGGGCGCGGAGTTCTTCGAATCGAATTCCACCGGCCGGTTGATGTCGTCCATCATGAACGATATCGATAAGGTGCAACTCGCGATTTCCCACATTCTCGCCGACCTGTTGCGGCAGAGCTTCACACTCATCGCGCTGCTGTTCGTCGTCATCGGAACGGATTGGAAACTCGCGGCGATGAGCCTGGTCGTAGTGCCGTTTGTCGTAGTGCCCACACTCACCATCGGCCGGCGCATCCGGCGCACCACGCGCCGCACTCAGGATAGCCAGGGGGAGCTGACGCAGGTCTTGCAGGAGACGCTCAGCGGGCACATGGTGGTGAAAGCCTTCACCGCCGAAGCGTACGAATCCAGGCGCTTCCGCGAAGCCGCACGGCGGCTGCTCAAGACGAACTTGCAATACGTGCTGCAGCAGGCGATGGCATCGCCGCTGATCGAAGTGATCGGCGCAGCCACCATCGTCGGGTTCGTCTGGTACGCGCGCGACCAGATGAAGCACCACGAGCTCACACCGACCGATTTCGCGAGTTTCGTGGCCGCGCTGCTGATGCTGCTCGAGCCCGTGAAGCGCCTGGTGGGCATCCACAACATCTTCGAGCAGGCGATTGGCGCATCGCAAAAGGTTTTCGAATACCTCGATCACAGCGAGCACATCGCGGAAAAGCCGGGCGCAGTGAAGATCGCGGGCTTCGAGCGCGGCATCGCGTTCGAAAACGTCTCATTTCACTATCCCTCCTCTCCCACGGGCTTCCACCTGGAAGGCTTATCCCTGGAGGTCAAAGCTGGCGAGGTGGTGGCTCTGGTCGGCCCTTCCGGCGGCGGCAAAACGACCATCGCCAACCTCGTCCCCCGCTTTTACGATGTGACGGGCGGCGCGGTCCGCATCGATGGACACGATGTCCGCGAGTTGGACTTGGTCTCGCTGCGCAGCCAGATCGGCCTCGTCGCGCAGGATACGTTCCTGTTCAACGACACCGTTGCCAATAACATCGCCTATGGACGCCCGGACACCTCGATGGAGAAGATCCGGCCGGCGGCCGTGAACGCGCTCGCCGATGAATTCATCTCGCGGTTGCCTCAGGGGTATCAGACGGTGATCGGGGATCGCGGCGCGCGCTTGAGCGGCGGCCAGCGGCAGCGAATCGCCATCGCTCGCGCCCTTTTGAAAAATGCTCCGATTCTGATTCTGGACGAAGCCACAAGCCACCTCGATACCGAAAGCGAAATGCTGGTGCAGAAGGCGCTCGCGAACCTGATCGAGCATCGCACCGTAATCGTGATCGCGCACAGGCTCTCCACCATTCGTCGAGCGGATAAGATTGTGGTTCTGGAAAAAGGCCGCATCCGGGAAGTGGGCACGCATGAGGAGCTACTGAGCTTGGGTGGAATCTATCAGCGGTTGCATGAGCTGCAGTTCGAAGGGGTGGTGGAAGGATGAGCGTTCGCAGCATGACCGGTTTTGCCCGCGTCCGGCGCGAGTTCCCGGGCGGCGAGGTTCTCTTCAGCCTGAAGAGCGTGAATCATCGCGGGCTGGACCTTCATTTCCATCTGGCTCCCGAGTTGGACGTGCTCGAAAACGATATTCGCGGTGTTTTGAAGAGCGGCATTGCGCGTGGACACGTGCAGATTCATGTCAGTGTTGTTCGTGTGGCGGCTGCGGGTCCCGCGCCATTGAATTGGGGCCTGCTGGACGCGTACATGCGCGCCTTCGAAGAGGCTTCGGCGCGTTACGGCCTGCAGGGCCGGCCGGATTTGAACTCCGCGCTCCGTCTGCCCAACATGCTGACCAGCGCGCAGGAAGACGAGTTCGACGATGAGACTCGCTTGGAGGTCCTGGCAGCTGGAGCCGATGCCGTCAGCATGCTGAACGAATTCCGCCAGCGCGAGGGCGCCGTCACGGCTGCCGAAATGCGCGAGCGGTGCGCGAACATCGTCTCACTGGCTGCGCGGATGGAAGAAATCAGGCGCGGCGCGGTTCCGGCGTTTCACAAGCGCCTCAAGGAGAAGTTGGCCGACCTGCTGCACGGCGCCGGCATCGACCCCCAGCGCCTGGCGCAGGAAGCAGCCTTATTGGCCGACCGCAGCGACATCGCCGAGGAACTGATCCGGTTGCGAACCCATGCAGGACAGCTCGATGCCATGCTGGCCGGCGATGGCGAGGTCGGCAAGCGGCTCGATTTCCTTCTGCAGGAAATGAATCGCGAATCCAACACCATCTTGTCGAAAACCGGCGGATTGGGCGACCTTGGGTTAACCATCACGGAGCTGGCATTGGCCGCCAAAAGCGAGATCGATAAGATTCGGGAGCAGTCACTCAACCTCGAATGACCACCGTTTTCATCATTTCAGCGCCCTCCGGGTCGGGAAAATCGACATTGGTTTCCCGGCTCTTCAGTAACGTTGAAGGTTTACTGTTTTCAATCAGTTACACCACGCGGACGCCGCGCGGCGGGGAAAAGAACGGGCAGAATTACCATTTCGTGACGCGCGCGGAGTTCGAGGCGATGATCCAGCGCGACGAATTCCTGGAGTGGGCGGAGGTTTTCGGCAACTATTACGGCACTCACCGTGGAATCCTGGAGCAGGCCCGGGCGGAGGGCCACGACCTGGTACTCGACATCGATGTGCAAGGTGCGAGACAATTGAGGAAGAAAATTCCCGAAGCCGTAAGTGTGTTTATCCTGGCGCCCTCAAAACAGATTCTGGAGCAGAGGCTGCGCGCGCGCAGTGAGGACCGGGAAGAAGTCATCGAACGGCGATTGCGGGATGCGGCCGGTGAAATTCGCAGGTACAAGGATTACGATTACGTTTTGATCAATCGCGATCTGGCAGAAAGTGACGCCGTTCTGGCCGCCATCGTGCGCGCCGAGCGCGTCCGGCGCGAGCGGATTGAAGATCAGATCCAGCCGATATTAGAGACATTCGAAGTAAGAGGTAAGGAAACAAATGGCTGACAAAGCCCCTCGTAACAACGCACACTGCACCATCCCGGACGATCCCGAGCAGAGCACGTACCGGTTCATCATCGTTTCGGCCAAGCGCGCCCGGCAACTGCAGGGCGGCGCGCGTCCGGTGCTGCCGACGTCTTCCAAAAAGCCCACGGTCATCGCGACCGAAGAAGTTCGCCGCGGCCTGGTGAAATACACGCTCATCGGCCCGCACGTACCCGAAGAGCCGGCCGCCGAACCCGTACTATAATCTCTCGCGGGCAAAAATCCGTATGCGAGTCATCCTTGGCGTAGGGGGCGGGATTGCGGCTTACAAATCCGCCGAACTGGCGCGGCTGTTGATGCAGCGCGGCGGCGAGGTACAGGCCGTGCTCACCGAAGCGGGGCAAATGTTCGTCACCCCGCTGACCTTTGCCGCCTTGACCGGCAAGCCCGTGCTCACCGATCTGTTCGCCATGAAGAACCAGATCGAGCACATACACATCACTGAGGAAAACGACGTCCTGGTGATCGCTCCGGCCACGGCCGATTTTCTCGCGAAGATGACCCACGGGATCGCGAACGATTTTCTTAGCGCGATCTACCTGGCGTTCACAGGCCCGGTCGTCATCGCGCCGGCGATGAACGTCAACATGTGGAACCATCCGGCGACGCAAGCAAATATGGAAACGCTGCGGCGGCGCGGGCACGTGATCGTCGGTCCGGAGAGCGGGTACCTGGCCTGCGGCATGACGGGCGCCGGGCGGCTGGCCGACATCGAAGCCATCGTCGAAGCGGTTGACCGCGTGTTGAGCAAGCGCGGCGACCTGGAGGGCGAGACGGTGCTGATCACCGCCGGACCCACACAGGAGCCTCTTGACCCGGTTCGGTACATCACCAACAGATCGAGCGGGAAGATGGGCTATGCGCTGGCGGAAGAAGCCGCGGCCCGCGGCGCGCGCGTCGTCTTAATCTCAGGGCCAGTGCATCTTCCTGTCCCACCGCGCATCGAGTGCACGCAGGTTCGCACCGCCGCCGAAATGCGTGAGGCCGTCCTGGCAAACTTGCCGTCCGCGACAATCGTCATCAAAGCCGCGGCCGTCGCGGATTTTCATTTGAGCAAGGTGCCGGATCAAAAGGTGAAGAAAACCGCGGCCCGCATCTCCCTGGAGCTCGACCCGACCGTCGACATTCTGGCCGAGGTCGGAAAGAAAAAGGGCGACCGCCTGCTGATTGGCTTCGCGGCCGAAACGCAAAACCTCGCCCAGGAGGCGCGCCGCAAACTGGAAAGCAAGAATTGCGACATGGTGGTCGCCAATCTGGTCGGCGGCGGCGAAGTCGGGTTTGAAAGCGATGAAAACGAGGTACTGCTCGTCCTCCGCACCGGAGAAAACGTGCAACTGGAGCGCGCCCGGAAACGCGAGATCGCCGGCGGCATTCTGGATCGCGTGATGAAGCTCCGGCTGGCCCTACATGCCACCCAATGATGACGCCGGACCAGTTGCGGCAATATCTGGAGTTCTACTCCGAATTGGGGATTCGCGACTTGTATAAAAAGAATGCCCCGGCGCCGCGGCGAAGTGCGCCGTCAGAAACGCCCGCGCCACCCGCCTTGCCTCCCATGGTTCCGGAAGGCGAGACACTACTCCAGATTCTGCAGGATATCGGCGAGTGCACCCGCTGTCCTCTGCACGCCGGGCGCAACAAACTGGTCTTCGGCGTCGGCAATGAGCGGTCGCCGCTCGTCTTCGTCGGCGAAGGGCCGGGCGCGGATGAGGACGCGCAAGGCATCCCGTTCGTCGGAAGAGCCGGCCAGTTGCTCACTCAAATGATCGAGGGCACCGCTAAGAAAGAGGGAATGCCCATTCAACGCGACGATATTTACATCTGCAATGTCGTCAAGTGCCGGCCGCCGGGAAATCGCACGCCGGAACCGGTAGAGATGGCAACGTGTGGTGAATTCCTATACCGGCAATTGCTAGCCATCCGTCCGAAAGCCATCTGCGCTTTGGGAGGAACGGCAGCGCGTGCGCTCACCGGGCACAAAGAAGGTGTCACCAAAATGCGAGGCAAGTGGTTTCAGTGGCGCGAAATTCCGGTCATGGTCACCTACCATCCCTCGTACCTGCTGCGGGAATACAATCAGGTCGCCAAACGCGAAGCGTGGGAAGATCTCAAGAAAGTCCTTCACTTCGTGTACGACTGAACCTCTACAAGTCGTCAAAAAATCGAACAAATACCCGAGGCAGAGCGATTTACGTGCAGTGTAAGATTGCAGTTACGCTCAAAATGGAAAAAGGTCCCAGGCGGCAGTCTTTAGCTTCGGCGCGGGAGTTTTCTCCACTGTGTGTTGGTGGAGCAGCGGGCAGCGATTGAAGAACTCAAAGCCAGCACCCGAGAGCTGCAATCCATCCTGGACGAGTTCCTCGCCACGCGCCTGGACGTGCGCGGCCTGGTGGAACAGATGGATGTCCCGGTTGTCGACTCCGCCCCGGCGCGCCCGCAGGTTCCACAACAGGCGAGTGCCGCACAGCTAAAACGCGAGGCGGACCGTGTACTCGAGAACGCCCGCGAAGCGATTCACGAGAGCATCCGGCTAAGGGTGCGGAGTAAACAACTGCGTAGCGCACTGCAGCGCTGCGGCGCCAAGGCCGCCGGGAGTGCCAAAGGGCAGCAGAGCCTTTCCAAACGCGAGAAGCAGGTTTTGGGACTGATCGTCGAGGGAAAGACGAGCAAGGAAATCGCGGCGGAACTCGGGATTTCATTTAAGACCGCGGTCACCCACCGCGCCAGCATCATGGGCAAACTGGACGTCCACGAGATCGCCTCCATGGTGCGAGAGGCGATCCGTCGCGGCCTGGTGTCACCTTAGGCGAGCGAAATATCGAATTGCTTTTTTGCCGCATTCAAACGCACTCGCATCGCCGGCACCTTTTACCGCTCCCTCACGGTCACGGCTCCGTATGTACATGATTCAGATACGGAGCCGCGACCGCCAGGAAGCGGTAAAAGGTGCATCGAAAGGCGAATGAATCGCGACGAGCTCTACTGCCCCACCTTCTGCGTCATCTCGCGAACTCCTTGCGGCACCGTGACGCCCTGGTGGCGCAACGTCTCCCGGATCGCCTGCACATAAATATCGATGAATTTCCGCGAATAGCGGATCAAGCCCACTCTGCGCAGCCGGTTCATCTGAAACGTGACGATTTCGCGCGAAGTACCGACGTACTCGGCAATCGTGTGATGCGTGAGCGCAGGAACGCGGACGGCTCCGTCGCTCATCGGCGTGCCAAGATCCACGGCAAGTTGCAGCAGGGCAAGCATCACACGCTCCGGCGTCTTATGGACGGCCATGCTCTCGATGCGGTCCTGAAGCTCAATGCACTGCCGCACCATGTGCTGCGCCAGCGCCAGGCCAAGGCGAGGTTCGCGCTCAATCTGGTGCTCGATTTCAGTGGCATTCCATGCCATCAGCGTACAATTGTCCAGTGCGGTAGCGGATTCCGACCGCGGCTGGGAGCCGATAATGCACGATTCCCCGAATAAGCCTTCAGCGCAAATGATCCGGCCAACCGTGTGGCAGCCGTCCTCGGCCACGCTCAGAATCTTCACTCGTCCGAGAATGACGACATACAGATGCTCGCTCGGTTGCTGTGCGTCATAAATGGTTTTTCCGCGGGAGAATTCGATAATCGGTTTGCGCGGGAGGTAGGTCAGGGCGTCTTCGAACTGTCGGGTTTCGAACGGGCGGTTCATCTGCGGTAGTTCCCTCCGTTTACCCACAATAGTCCCGTTGCACGCACTTTGGCATCGGGCATTCGCAATTACATCGCGGAAAATGTACTACGAAGCACAGGTTTGTCCCCTAGTACGGTCCAGAAGCCATCCGGCACGGTTTACTTCTCGCGGTCAGGAGACCGGCCGGTGACATGATATCCTCGCCGAATGGAATCGAATCGACCGAAACTGCCGGGCGCCGCGATTGAACTGTACAACGAGTTTATTCATGGCCGCATGACGCGCCGCGATTTTATGGACGGCGTGCAGCGTCTCGCCGTCGGCGGCCTCACCGCAGCCGTCATTGTGGAAGCGCTCATGCCCAATTACGCGGCTGGGCAGCAGGTCTCCCGCACCGACGAGCGCATCAAGGCGACTTACGAAACGGTGCCCTCTCCGCAAGGCAACGGCAGCATCAAAGGCTATTTCGTGCGCCCGGCCAGCGCCGACACACGTTCGGCCAATCCGGCGAAATTGCCGGGCGTCATCGTAGTGCATGAGAACCGCGGACTCAATCCGCACATCGAAGACATCGCCCGCCGCTTCGCACTCGCCAATTTCATGGCATTCGCGCCCGATGGTCTAACGTCTCTGGGCGGATTTCCCGGCGACGATTACAAAGGCGGCCAGATGTTCAGCAAAATCGATTCCAAGAAGATGGCGGAAGACATGGTCGCCTCAGCACAATGGCTGAAGGCGCGTTCCGATTGCACGGGCAAAATCGCCGCCACCGGCTTCTGTTACGGCGGCGGAGTCGCGAACATGTTGGCCGTCCGTTTGGGCGCCGATCTCGCGGCCGCAGCGCCGTTCTACGGATCTGTGCCTAAAATGGAAGACATCCCGAAAATCAAGGCCGCGATCCTGGTGCACCACGGCGCACTCGATACTCGCCTTGCGGGAACCTTGGCCGGCATACAGCGACGCCTTGCAGGCAGCGGGAGTTCCGCACGAAGGGTATATCTATCCGGGCGCTGTGCATGGCTTCAATTGCGACGCCACGCCTGAACGATACAACAAGGCCGCCGCCGATCTCGCCTGGCAGCGCACCATCGATTGGTTCAACAAATACGCCCGCGCGTAGCTATTGGGTCGCGGCCAGCCAGTATCCCGGCCGCGCCTGAACCCTCTTCACTTCGGGGTGGCCGGACACCACGATCTGAATCTGGTGGAAGCCGCCCTCCAGCTTGTTGTTCGGGTCGTACGAAATCGTGTAGTCCGAGTGCAGCTCGGCGCCGATTTTCTGCACCACCTGTTCCAGCGCGCGGCGGCCATAGAAGCTGAATTCGCTGCCTCCCGTCGCCTGGACGAACAGTTGTGCCGGCGGAGCTTTGAAGATCGCTTTCGCGTCCTTAAAAATCTCGGTGATCAGAGGAACGAACTGCGCGCTATTGCCGTCCGTGCCGTAAGTCTGCATCACTGTCGTCGGCGTCGCCGGAGCCACTCCGGGCATGGGATGCATTGCCGGCGGCAGATTGTCGGGACGCGGCTCCTTCGGCGGGGCGGTCAATTTCGCCAGCAGATTGGACATCGGAACGAAGTAAACCGTGATGTTGGAAAGCTCCAGACTCATGAGCGTCTCCCTGCCTCGCGCTTCGCTGCCCATATCCCGCGCTTCACTGATCAGCAGCAGGATGCGGCGGCGGTTCCGCGGCCGCGTGCGGAGCATTCGCGTGGATTCTTCTACCGCATCGATCAGCCTGCTGGAACTGCTGCCGGGATAAAGCTTCTGAACAGCAAGACTGATCTTGTCGGGGTCGCTGGTGAAGTCCTGAATCGTGCGAATTCGATGATCGAACGCCACCACGGCGGCTTCACCCTGATTCCCCAGAATCAGCGGACTGATCAGCGTGCCGATCTTGTTTACCTGGCTCAGAATGTCGGTCACTTCCTCATTGGCCTGGACTGCGACAACCATGGAGATCGGAATGAACGCCTCATCGACGTGAATGTTCTGTTCCTTCCCGTTGTCGTAGAGGTGGAATTCGTCCGGACGAATTCCGGCAACGCTGTGGCCGTCATG
>Ga0134128_10002786_pt1 | contig 21482 bp, 16 predicted proteins | sample KB31754_FD_96462 | JGI IMG/M metagenome (GOLD analysis project Ga0134128, IMG submission 96462) | Terrestrial soil microbial communities with excess Nitrogen fertilizer from Kellogg Biological Station, Michigan, USA - KB3-175-4 | ecosystem: Environmental > Terrestrial > Soil > Unclassified ... | reverse complement strand
CGGCACACCGTCATGATCCATATCTGCAATGGCAACGGGTATTTCAGGAGCTTCTTCTTCTGATGTTGCAGTTGCTGGCGCTCTATACCCTGGTCTGAACCAATAGACAATACCAATTGTATGCTGAAGGTGATTCTGGTCATTGTTGGTCAAAGCAACCTTATATCCGGTTTCGAGATTCAGATATATATTTTTATCCATCCTGATATTAAGGCCTATACCAGCAGGAAAATCTGCACCAAAGAAAACATTATGATACGACCCGGTAATTCCGGCGAATATATATGGCGAGAATTTGTGCTTATCGCGTTCAATAATATTAAAGTTGATGCGGGCATCTAGTTCTCCCAAAAATCTATCCTTTCTGTCTCCCAGATCATAGAATTCTCTATTAATATAAACCGAATCAGGACTTTTTGTGGGGTATTGTAAATTGGCTAATGATAGTCCTAAATTAAGGTCGAACCATCTGTTTAGCTGAAACCAATATGTAACTCTAACTAATGGATGCCATAATAAGACACTTCTTTTCCCGGTATCATTCTTGGCATTATCAGCACCATAGGTGATATGCTGTTTGCTAGTGAAAAAATAACTACTTGTTTGTGGGCCATAAAAATCGTAAGCACCAAAATGAACTCCTACTCCCTGCTCTTGTGCAAACAAGGAAGTAGTGCTAAACAACAATAAGACTATTAATACTTTAATTTTCATAATTGTAGCTTTTGGTTAGTAATTATTGTTTAACAAATGTTCTTAATGAAGTACCAAATCCTGATGCAGTTACTTTATAACTAAAAGATGTATCTCCCGGAACAGTTGTTAAAGAAGCATCCGTCACGATTAAAGTTCCGTCAGCGGTAGGTTGACCTGAAGCTCCGAAATCAATTGTGGTGTCGCTTGTTTGAACGAATACAGCCGAAAAATTAAATCCCGGCGACGCTGTAGTATCCACTCCGCCAAAATTGTCAGTTAAATACATGCCTGTAGCTAACTTAGAAACATTTACTATGGCACCTGTTGCTCCCCTTAAATATTGTCCAGCCAGATTTTCTGCTGCCGGAACATTTGTAACCCCTACATAAACATTGGCAGATCCCTTGTATCCATATTGATTAGTCGCCACGATTTGTACTATATACAATCCGGGAGTACTGTTATCTAGTGTACTTTTGTCGATAGTTACCGGAAGCGATTGCTTATAAACTGAATCGTAAGCGGTAGCCGAAATAGTTGGCAGTGACCCTCCGACAGGTATACTATAATACAGTGATCCTGTAAGTGTCACTGTAGGAGTAGATACCCTTACTACCTGGGAAACTGCATTATACTTTTTCTTACAGCCAAGAATACAAAAAACAACTAAAAATAATACTGCTATTTTTTTCATAGAATATCTTTTTTGGTTAAATAATTTAGCGTACATCCCACCATACTTTAGTGGTTACAGATTTCACGCCAGGGAAGTTTAAATTGGTTGTAAGCGAAGTATTTGGATATATAAATCTCCTTGGAAATACATTTCCGATTATACTGTTTTTAGAGATCACAAAGAAATCAGGATATCCTGTCCTTCTCCATTCTGTCCATGCCTCAAAGCCCTGATTACCGCACATGCTAAACCATTTTTGCGTAATTATGAAACGCAATTTATCATTTAACGTTCCACCCGAAGGATACTGGGACCAGTAAGCAGGAGATATTCCAAACAATGTATCGCCTTTTACGTAAGCATAATAAGCATAGCTTGGAGTTAAATAAACCGGTGTTCTAAGCGTATCTCCATTTGGCAAAACGAAACCATTACCTGAAGATAAACCAGCTGTATCTGCAAGTAAGATATTTTGAGCTGCAAATGCACTTGCATAAGCCTGAATATTAGCTTGTATTCCTTGATAAAATAAAGAACTATCCATGCCCGCTGGTGCCCAACCTCTTGCGCTTGCTTCTGCCTGTAGAAATAAACTCTCATATTCAGTAAGTAATTTTACTGGTGCTGTTGCAGAAGCGGAATTATTAGCATCTGCCCCAACATATTGCGAAGGAATTGAGTAGGTACCCGGATTTGCCGGCTGACTGTAATTTCCTTGCGCTATACCAGCAACAAGGCCATTGGAAAGAGCTTCGTAAAATACATATGCGCGATAATCATTATTACTATTCATTGAATCTATACATGTTTTACTACCAACGACGTTTTGGGTATTACCTAATTGAACTTCTTGTGTATATAATGGATTTCTACTACCAGCAGTAGTGGTAAAATTTACCTGTGCGTCATCCCCACTTCCCAGGAAAGCAGCACCTGAACTGTATAATGCTGCGATACCTGCCTGCGCGGTGCCGGGATCTTTTTCACTTAAACGCATCAATACGCGCAACCGTAATGTATTAGCAAATTTTTGCCATTGATTCATATTTCCACCATATATTAAATCATCCGCTCCAGGGGTTGAAGGGTCATTAGGATTTATTAAACTATCTGCCCTATCAATATAGGCAAGTATTCCTTTATAGATCAGTTGCTGCGGGTCATAATGAGGGGAAGTAATACCCCCATCCTGAATTTGTCCTCTTAAAGCTTCCGTAAAAGGAACATCACCGAAGGCGTCGGTTAATACCTGAAAAAGGTATGCCCTGAGCAAAATATCAATAGCCATGTATTGCTTTTTGTTCTGCGACGCAGCCAGTTTATCTAGTTGAAAAAGATCTTCTCCGGCTATATATAAGTTCGTCCAGGGATAATCATATACATCAGCAGTCGGCTGATATTGTTCCAGCTGGCGATATTGGGATGAATTGGGATTTTGTGTCCAATATTGCGCCCATATAGAGCCATTTATTTCCATATCTATTCCCATAGCATTGGCAATATATACCTCAGACGTCGGCAGTAATACATCAACAGTTGGATTCTTCAATACATTTGGATCCTTATTTACATCCAAGTATTTCTTGCAGGACGATGCTGTTAGCGAAATTCCTATTATACTACCTATTATTAATTTCTGTTTTATTGACATAAAATATCTTTTTAGTTACGGGTTTTAGAAAGAAACTTTTAATGTTACTCCATAGTTGCGCAAAGAAGGCCTTGCAGTAAAGTTAAACCCTTGTGCATTTCCATTAGCTCCTGTGACTCCAGATGTTCCTTCTTCAGGATCATCAAATTTGTTGCCTTTCGGAGTCCATAAAATAAGGTTGTTTCCAAAAACACCTACTTGCAATCCTCCAAATGGTGTTCTTCTTAATACCTTATCGGGAATAGAATAATATAAGCTCGCTTCCTGAAGCTTTATATAGCTAGCATCAACTAACGCCTGTGAATATATGGTAGTTTGGAGTGTATTACTGTAATAGTAATATGGCGAATACTTAATTGATGTATTGGTTACATATTGTCCGCTACTATTTACATATACTGAATTAGGAAAAACTTGCGGATCCCTGTTCACAGTTTCAGCAGCAGTACCATTAAAGTCCATATTATTTTTGTTTCTGCTATAAAATACACCGCCTTGCTTGGTTACAAATAGCAAATTCAATGCAAAGCCTTTATAGCTTAGGTTAGTTCCCCACGATGCTATAAATCTTGGTTGAAATGTTCCTTTGTAAACAGGTGTGGTAGTAGCCAATGGAATACCTGTTGTTTGTGTACCCGGTGTTCCATTCACTACCACGTGACCTTGTGGATCGTGTAAAAGATCTATTGCATAAAACGACCCTATCGGCCTCCCCACTGCAGCATCTATACCCATTCCCAAAAATCCGCCTAGTGTAACCTGCGATAAACCATTTTCAAGGCTCAATACTTTATTAACATTTTGGCTGTAGGTTCCGTATAGTTCCCATTTAAAACCGGAAGGTGTAGAAATAGGTGTTACTCTGGCAGTTAGTTCTACGCCTTTATTTTGTACGTCTCCAAGATTTACTTGTTGGAAACTAAACCCGGTTTCAGGCGCTGCAGGCACTGTTAATATTTCATCGTAACTAAGACTATAATAATAAGTAGCAGTAATATTCACCCTGTTGTGAAAAAATGAAAGTTCAGCACCCACTTCCCATGAGTCTGTTCTTTCAGGCCTCAGGGCAGAGTCTGCTATTACATTTTGTATGTCATATCCCGGTTGTGAATTGAAAGGGAATACATTTGTTGCACCAAAACCTGTCTGGATCTGGGTTTTAGAATATCCGGGCGGATTGTTTTGATAAGCTGAAGCGCCATGTCCAACGGAAGCATACCCTGCTCTGAGCTTACCATAATTCAAAATATTATCCTTGAATTTGCCTTTCATTCCTTCTGTAAATACCCAAGAAGTATTGATGCTTGGATAAAAATAAGAGTTATTACCAGTGAGTAATGTTGAAGTCCAGTCATTGCGGGCAGTTAAGTCCAAAAACAACCTGTTTTTATATTTAAAATCTGCTGTCCCGTACAAGCCAAGTGACCTTGTTTGTATTAAGAGATTTTGGGCATAAATTGGCCCTTGAGCATTATCAAAATTGTAGAATCCTGGTTCTTTTAATCCATTGTTTGCAGGATCTATATTGCTAAGTAGTGAAGTAGTATTTGACAAACGCATATTATAGCCTCCTAGTACATCAAATCCAAAATCATCGCTTAGTTCTTTTTTATATGTAGCGATTAGATCATTATTTAATGACAGTGAGTTTACATATGACTCTTCATATCCTCCCGGTCCTGACTGCGGATTTTGGGCGTATAGTGGATCAAAGGCAATGGAACTATATAAAGGCTGTTTATAAAATGCTCTATCTGCAGATATATCTCCCCCAAACCTATCATAAATATCTATGTTTTCGTTAGGTCTGAAACCCAGTAATACATCCCCCAAAATTCGATCTGTTTTTTCACGGTTATCATAATTTTGCACTAACCAATATGGGTTCTTAGTGTATGCGCCATAATAGCCATATCTATTCACACCGCTGGCATCCGTATACTGCATTGAATTAAAAACATTATTTATGTCCTTCAATTCCCATATTGGAATGTCTCTCGCCGTTTCGAATACATTATCATAAATAGATCCTGCATATTGCCCTCCGGCTTCTACCCTTGAGCTGACGTTGATGTAGTTTACATTAATGGTTGAATAAAACTTATTACTTAACTGGGTGCTGCCGTTAAATCGTATATTGTATTTGTCATAAAAAGTATTCGGTATTACACCTGTATTGTTTAATGTGCCTATTGACATGAAATAGGACGAGTTTTCACTTCCTCCTGCCAACGACACATAATTTTCCATCGTTTGTGCTTTATTGAAAAAGCTTTTTATATTATCAGGTTGATCAGAGTATGGTTTTACTCTTTGTGAATCACCGATGATCTGACCCCAGGGACGAAGCTTTCCATCAAATGGAAGCCCCCAACTAAAGTTCTCACGTCTGTCGTCTGCAATACCATCGTATATATTACCTTGCCCATACTTATGCTGAAAATCCGGATATTTTAATATATCCGATTCTGTATATGTTGCCTTATATGTGATCTCGGTTTTCTTTTTGCCAGTTCTGTTTTTACCTGTTTTTGTAGTGATCATTATAGCGCCGTTTGCACCGATAGAACCATATAATGCGGCAGCTGCAGGACCTTCCAACACTGTTACCGATTCTATATCTTCGGGATTAATATCGTTAGCACTATTACCAAAATCGATCTGATTAAGTGGTGCCTGAGTTGACAGATTACCATTAAATGCATCAGCTGTTCTACCGCGGTTGCTTATTATTACCCCATCCACCACTATTAAAGCATTATTATCTCCTAAAATTGATTTTTCGCCCCTCAGTACCACCCTTGTAGAACCACCTGGTCCACCCGTTGAACTTGTTATATTTGCTCCTGCTACTTTTCCCTGCAATGCAGATATTGCACTTACATTATTACCAGCTGTCAGTTCCTGGTTCGAAACTGTCGTTGCAGAGTATCCTAATTCTCTTTTTTCTCTTCTTACAGCCAATGCTGTTACAACTGTTCCCTGTAATTCTTTGGCAGCTGGTGATAACCGCACACTTATATTCGCACTGGTCGCGCTTACTTCCTGCGTACCATAGCCTACTGCCTGTATCACTAACGTTTTACTTTCATCCGGGACATTTAATTGAAAATTCCCGTCTATGTCAGTAACTGTACCCGTCTGGGTTCCTTTTACCGTAACTCCCGCGCCGGGAAAGCCTTGTCCGTTTTCGTCCAATACCCGTCCTTTAACTAAATGAGCCTGCGCCAATGCAGACTCACCTCCCACCGTTATCAGCAGGAATAACAATAGCAAAATTCTTTTCATACTCTTTAAATTTTCGTTAAGTGAAAAACATCCTTTTTTAAATGACATGAATAGATTTTAAATGGGTGACATTTAGGGTTAATTCGTATATGAATATATTCATTTTATGCTAAAAAATCAAGCCATTTTTAGCAATTAATTAACAGTATTTTAAATATACATTAATAGATAATATGGGGAAAATCCCTGTTTGCAATATTTATTATAAATTATCTCCATCTAACTCTGTTTACAATCATAGCACTATCCTATCCCCCCCATTTCACCTATTTATGCTTTTATCATAATGATCGACATAGAGATATTGCTTAATTTAAACCTCTATTTTGCTAAACCTATAATAAAATTATTTCAAAATAATAATTGAAAATCAATTTGTTACGAAATAGACATAAAAATTTGTAATGAATTTCTTGGTGCTATCAATGTATGAGTTTACCTTTGCAGTCCAAAAAATTTTATAGCGGTTAATGATCTGATTAATAGGTGCATTTACTGCTAAAATCAAGAGATATCATATAAAATGAGACACCTAAGTTTTAAAACACAGTCGGCGAACGAAAAGATAGTGAAGCGTGATTGGTATGTTGTTGATGCAACAAATCAAACAATGGGCCGTATGAGCTCTAAGATCGCGTCCGTATTGCGCGGTAAGAACAAAGTTTATTATACGCCTCACTTCGATTGCGGAGATTACGTAGTTGTGATCAATTCAGGCAAGGTAGTTTTCACCGGCAACAAAATGGAAGAAAAAGAATACCAAACCTTCTCTGGCTATCCTGGTGGACAAAAAATAGAGACAGCAAAAGAAATGATACATCGTCGTCCTAACCTGATGATAGAACGTGCTGTAAAAGGCATGCTTCCTAAAAACCGCCTGGGACGCGCTATGTACAAAAAGCTTTTTGTTTATGAAGGTGCTGAACACCCTCATAAAGCACAACAGCCAAAGGAATTAAAATTCTAAGGATTATTTCAAAAAAGAAAACCATTCAATATAAAATGGAAAAACAAAAAAATGCCGTAGGTCGCCGTAAAGAAGCCGTTGCTCGTGTATATCTCAGCAAGGGTACAGGTAATATCACGGTAAACGAAAAAGAATATAAAGCGTATTTCCCTATCATGTATCTTCAGAACCAGGTGGAGCTGCCAATGAAAACTGTTGATGTAGCCAGCTCTTTCGATGTGGTTGTAAATGTACAGGGTGGTGGTCCTAAAGGTCAGGCAGAAGCTGTGAAAATGGCTATTGCCCGTGTTCTGTGCGAGGTTAATCCGGAGTATCGTCCTGCTCTTAAAAAAGAAGGTCTGTTACGCCGCGATCCACGCTCAGTAGAACGTAAGAAATTTGGTAAACGTAAAGCTCGCCGTAGCTTCCAGTTCTCTAAACGTTAGTTGCTGCTGTACATTAATTTTTTTAACCAACAAGAAAACATTTAAATGGAAGATAATAAAAATTTACACCAGCAACTTCTTGAAGCAGGTGTGCATTTCGGCCACTTAAAGAAAAAGTGGAATCCCAAAATGTTACCATACATTTTCGCTGAAAAGAATGGTATCCATATCATAGACCTGAACAAAACTATTGAAGGCCTTGATGAAGCTGCAGCAGCATTAAAGTCTATAGCTAAGAGTGGCAAAAAGATCATGTTTGTTGCTACTAAAAAACAAGCTAAAGAAATAGTGGCAGAAGCAGCACAAAAGGTAAATATGCCTTTTGTAACAGAACGCTGGTTGGGTGGTATGCTTACTAACTTTAGCACTATCCGCAAAAGCGTGAAGAAAATGCTGAGCATTGAAAAAATGCTTATGGATGGCACAATGGATAGCGTTACTAAAAAAGAACGTTTGACGCTGAGCCGCAGCAAAGAAAAAATGGAAAAAGTATTGGGTGGTATCTCCCAGATGGGCCGCACACCGGCTGCATTATTTATGATAGATATCAGTCATGAACATATTGCGCTTGCAGAAGCAAAACGCCTTGGTATCAGCACATTTGCGATGGTAGATACCAATAGCGATCCTACAAAAGTAGATTTTGCTATCCCTGCCAACGATGATGCTACAAAATCTATAGCGATCATCACTAATTACCTCACTGCAGCCATCCTTGAAGGTTTGCAGGAACGTTCTCAGGCTAAGGAAAACGAGGAAGAAAATGCTTCTGGTGAAGAAGTTCAGGAAAAAACCCGTGGTATGGAGCTTACGGATGAGGATAATGAAGGTGGTAAAGGCGGTCGTCGTGGACGTAGCGCTGGCAGTCGTCAGGGTCAAGGTCAGGGTAGCGGCACTGGCGGTGGAAATCGTCAGGGTGGTACTGGTGGAGCTAACCGTGGTGGTGGCGGTGGAAATCGCGGCGGCGGAGCTAACCGTGGTGGCGGCGCTGGTGGCAATCGCCCAGGTGGCGGCAACCGTACAGGTGCTAAACGCTAAGAAACACGCATTTATAAATTTTAATATAGCATTAAAGCCCCACGTTTGGGGCTTTAAATTTAAAAGACGAATTTTGCACCCTTATTAAAAACAAAATAAAAGGTATAAACAATGAGTACTGTAACTATATCTGCAGCAGAAGTGAACAAATTACGCCAGCAGACAGGTGCCGGAATGATGGATTGTCGTAAAGCATTGACAGAAAGTGAAGGCGATTTTGAAAAGGCTATTGATTATCTACGTAAAAAAGGACAAAAAGTTGCTGCTAATCGTAGCGACCGCGAAGCCAAAGAAGGCGTTGTGATTGCTAAAGCTACCAGTGACAATAAATATGGCGTTATTGTAAACATCAGCTCCGAAACTGATTTCGTTGCAAAAAACCAGGAGTTCATACAGTTTGCTCAGCAGATCACTGATATTGCTTTAGATACAAAGGCTAATACTATAGATGAACTGAAGGCTGCTAAAATGGATAATGCAACTGTAGCTGAAAAATTACTTGAAATGGTTGCCAAGATCGGAGAAAAGATAGATGTTGTACGCTTTGAGCATGTAAGCGCAGAAACAGTTGTTCCTTATATCCACTCAAACTATCGTATTGGTGTGTTGGTAGGTATGAATGTACCTGCAAATGATAATATCATTGCCACCGGTAAAGATGTTGCGATGCAGATCGCAGCAATGAACCCGATCGCAGTTGATAAAGACAGCGTGCTTGCTGAAACAATAGAACGCGAAAAAGCAATAGCCGTAGAACAAACAATGGCAGAAGGCAAAGCTGCTGACATGGCAGAAAAAATTGCCCAGGGCAAAATGGCTAAGTTCTTTAAAGAAAATACTTTGTTGCAACAGGCATTCGTAAAAGACAATAGCAAATCTGTAGCTGATTATCTTAAATCTGTAGACAGTAATTTAACTGTTACCACATTTAAGCGCATCAATGTAGGATAATTTAAATCACTATATATTGCGTTAAAGCCATTCTTTATAAGAATGGCTTTTTTATTGCCAAAGGATTTCTTCGATACTTACGTCTTCATATAAATAAACCAACCATTAAGCCTAATGAAAAAGCCCATTTACATCTCCGTTATTTTACTCATTGCTACAAATGCAATTGCCCAGAACCGGCCATTTAATCCACTTGTAAGATCTAAAAACCTCAATCCGATTGTAGAAAATATATTACGACAACAGGCCAATGCAAACTTTGCGGAACGGTCCACAGGCTTAAAAGAAAGAGTAATTGCATCCAGTAGTTATCTTATATACCCTGATAGCGTTTTAAAAACAGATAGTACCGCATATAAATACAGTGGCTCAAGAGGCTCACAATTCGATTACTACTTTGGCTATGATGCGGAAACTCCTTTTGATTATATTGGATCTATAGCAAAACCAATAGTGAATAATGTTCCCTTTATAGATGCTCAAATGCCAGTTAAATGCGACACTTTTAGAGAATGGACTTCTTATTCAGATGTCCCTTCCGGCATTTTCATAGAAAATGATTCCAGATATGATGGCTATAATAATTTAATTGATTTTACTCACATTGTAAATAATGTAAACTATTTCAGTTATATATACTACAATTCTTATAATGCAAATAATTTAGTCACGCTTAATGATGAATATTATAATGCTGGAGATACCGCCCATAAAAGATACTTTTTTTACAACAGTTCTAATAAACTTATTATGGATAGTACCGTTGGATATTCTTCTGATAGTTTAAAGCCTTTCGATTATACAAAAAACATATACCAGTATGATAGTACCGGTAAATTGAATTCCATAGCATCCTATATTGGAAATGCTACAGTTCAAACACGCCTCGCTGGTTATAATTTCACTTATTACAGTGATGGTAAGCTGAAGACTTATGCAGACTCAGGCGGCTATAAATATGACTCATTTGCATATTCACCAAGCTTCAATTATCCAATAAACATCTATACATATCAGCTTGTTCCATCTAAAAGTTCAATGCTTACTGAAATTGTCACCTACCATTTAAATAAAGACAATTTGCCGGATACAATAGTTGTTGAATATCCGGGACTTGATACGGCAATCGCTATTGCTACATATGATTCATTTAACAATCCAATTACTTTCATCTCCCCTAACATAGATACCCATTTACATTATACTTCTTATAACACTTATTACTATTACGAAACCTACACAGCAACACAAGTACCAACCATATTCCAACACGCAGACAACATAAAAATCTACCCCAACCCCACAACCAATCAAATCTATATCAACCTGGCAGATGCTGCAAAAAATACAGTGCTTGTGAACTTGATAAATGCTAATGGACAATTAATGAGAACAGAAAGTATACCACCTAATACTCAAACCTGGCAAACATCCATTGCCGATCTTACTCCCGGCACCTACTTCATATCCATCTGTGACAGAGCAGGAAACAAACTACACTCGCAGAGCATAATAAAACAATAATTCTAGCATCTAATCCATATTAAGCCCCATTACACCTAAATAATTAAACCTATGAAGAAGCTCATTTACATCTCCGCTCTTTTATTGATTGTAACAAATGCAATTGCCCAAGGCCAACGATTTAACCCACCTACAAAATCCAAAATACTCAATCCCTTTTTAAAAAGCATAATACAACAACAGGCTAACGCAAATCTCGCGGAAAAGCCTACAGGTCTGAAAGAAAGAGTAATTGCGTCCAGCGGTTATTTTATTTCTCCTGATAGTACTATTTATCCGGATACCATTGTAAAAGCAGATACTGCTATTTACAAATACAGCGGCTCAAGAGGTTCACGTTTCGACTACTACAATACAAGAGCCTCATTATACGACTATTACGACAACGGCTATAGCATCACCACTCCATTTGACGCTGCCGGTCTGGTTTTTAATAATAAACCGCCTATGGTAAATAACTCAGCTCTGGATCATAGTAATCAGCAATTAGTTGAATGCGATACTTTCATGCAATGGGAACAATTACCTACCCGTCCACCTGATTCTACAATAGTCTACGCTAAATATGACGCTAACAATAATTTAATAAATTATTTTTACCGCTCACAAACTATTGGAGATCCTTCTCCAAACTGCTACTTTAATAAATATAACCCGGATAATTCGGTTGCTTATAATAGCAAATATCACAATATGGCAGATACTGATTATAAAAGATACTTCTTTTATAACAGCGTTGGGCAATTGGTACTTGATAGCTTTGTTGAGTATTATAGCGATAGTACCACTATTAAAGATACCTGGCAATACATTTATCAATATGATAGCTCTGGCAGACTGAATAATATTGTTTCGGATTATAGATACAACCCAAGTATAAAACGCAAGCTGGAAAACTATACACTCACTTATTACAGTGACAACAGACTAAAGACATTTACTGACCTTCTCGAATACGATTCGCTTGGTTATTCGCCGGGATTTGATTATCCAACCAAAGTATATATATACAGAGTTGATTCAACTAGGAAAGACTTAGTTTGGGAGATCTTTTTACACCTGAACAAAAATGATTTGCCGGACACCATTTTGAATATATTTGCTCCATCAGGCGATACTTCTACTGTAACCAGTATCATTTATGATTCACTCAATAACCCAATCATTTTAGATAATACTGCTTCATACCCCTACGGAAGTAATCTTTTATACAGAATTTACTTCTATTACGAAACTTATACAGCAACACAAGTCCCAATAATATCCCAAAACCCAGACAATATAAAAATCTATCCCAACCCCGCAACCAATCAAATTTATATTAACCTAGCAGATGCCGCAAAGAATACACAAGTGTTCATAAATCTCATAAATACAAATGGACAATTAATAAGAACAGAAAGTATACCACCTAATACTCAAACCTGGCAAACATCTATTGCCGATCTCACACCAGGTACTTACTTTATATCAATCTGTGACAGAGCAGGGAATAAACTGCACTCGCAAGCAATAATAAAGCAGTAAGAGACAAATCCTTTTGAATGGTAATTGATAAAATTCCCTTCAAAAGGATTATCTTAGTTTTCTAATTAAACCTTATGAAATACCTTTTATACCCAATCGCATTATTGCTGTGCGCCACCTCATTTGCACAAACACCAACATCAAAGCTCGCATCAAAACTTGATTATCATCACAAACTACTTTTAAATCAATTGCTTCATCAGCAATTCAATCAAAATACTGCTCTTAAAACAACAACCACTAAAGAAAGAGTTATTGGCGAAAGTATTTATAGTGATGATGTTACACGTACAATGGAACTGAAAGATTCATCTGTATACAAATACAGTGGTGCAAGGGGTTCTTCTTTTGATTATTACTACCTGGATTATACATCACTTATTCCTCAACACGATGATAATGAACCCATAGCAGTAAATTTTGATAACCGCTTTGGGACCGCTCAATCTATATTTAGCGATACTGCAATTCTCTGGCTTCCAAATTTCGTTAAACATTCGGTGGATACAATAGAAAAGGTATTTGATTCATACAACATGAATAATACTCTATTGGATTGCCATATTTACTTCACTGATACACCTACAGATAGTACTTATTATCATAACATCTTTAATTCTTCCGACGATATAACAGCAGCTTATACATCTATTTCGTCCGGACCTACTACATCCTATGACTCTAACTATAAGCGATATTTTACTTACAATGCTACAGGACAATTAGTACAGGATAGCATATATCAATACACGGCTGGCGGATGGCTCTTAGTTATAAAATACTTCTATAAATATGATAGCAGTAATAATCTTATAACTGTTTTAAACTATTCTTGGGATTCTACATATCGGGACTTTTCTCTTGAAGAAGATGATATGACTTATTATGATGATCATAAATTAAAAACAATATCTTCATCAGAATGGTCTCATACTCTATTAAAAGATTCAATCGGCTATGTTACTGGCAGTGCTTATCCTATATATTTTGCTTCATATCAACTATATGCAGATACACCAGCTCTTATTGATTTACGAATTAGCCATATTAATGCCCGAGGACTGCCTGATACAATAACACAATATTCTCCAAGCGTAACTATTCCAGTTTCCCGGGATACTATATTTTACGATACATTAAATAGTCCAACTGCTGTTCATCAAGATGGAACAATAAAACGTTTCTATTATGAAACATATACAACAACACAAGTACCGACCATATTCCAAAGCACAGACAATATAAAAATCTACCCCAACCCCACAACCAATCAGATCTATATCAACCTGGCAGATGCGACAAAAAATAAACAAATGTTAGTAAACCTGATAAATACAAATGGACAATTAATAAGAACAGAAAGCATCCCACCCAATACTCAAACCTGGCAAACATCCATTGCCGATCTCACTCCAGGCACCTACTTTATATCTATTTGTGATAGAGCAGGAAATAAGCTGCACTCGCAGGCTATAATAAAACAATAATCCATTAGCTGGTAATAGGGCTGCATTATAAAATGTTTATAATGCAGCCATTTACTTTTAATAATAGGCTGTTATACACCCATTAGTAATTTATAAACAATAATGAACAGCAATATCAGTAAATTGCATATAAGGAATAGCTAAAAATTAACAAGAGGTTTGAAAACCGCAAAATGTAGTTTTTCGTTTATTAACATCTAAACAATAATATCATGCGTCATTTAACCATCTTATTAATTACTTGTATTTCTCTATTGTTTTCCCAATGTACAAGCCAAAAGAACAAAAATATGAATGCACAGCACAGTAACAATCCATACTATTCACGTACAGATACCAGCCATCTAAACGTTAGCAATCAGGAATGGAAAAAGATCTTACCACCCAACGTGTACGACATAGCCCGGAATAAAGGTACAGAGATGGCATTTACGGGCAAGTACTGGAATGCTGATGTAAAAGGCACCTATTATTGTGCGGTATGTGGCAACCCATTATTTCGTTCCGATGCCAAATTCGCCAGTTCCTGCGGATGGCCAAGCTTTTACGAACCCCTTCGTCCTAATAGTGTCCGCTACGAATCTGATAGCTCTTATGGCATGCACCGCACCGAAGTGCTTTGCGGCCGTTGTGATTCACACCTCGGCCATATCTTCGATGATGGCCCTCCTCCTACACATAAACGTTTTTGTATGAATTCTGCCGTTTTGGAGTTTGAGCCAGATAAAAATTAATTGTTAAAAAAGAACTGTAAGCAAAACCATAATTCCTGGTAATTCGTTTATAGTATATAACAAAATAAAAAAATGCGCTATTTAAAAATCATATTACCGGTTGCAGCATTAATAATTTGTATTCAATACGTATATGCGCAAAGTCAGATAAAGGGCATTGATTACGACCATTCTAAAAACCCATATTATTCGCATACAAACAATACAAAACTCACGACAAGCGATGCCCAATGGAAAAAAATATTGCCATCCACTGTTTATTGGATAGCCCGGGAAAAAGGTACAGAACGGTCATTTACAGGCAAATACTGGGACAATCACTCAAAAGGAATGTATTATTGCGCGGTATGTGGCCATCCATTGTACAGTTCGGAAACCAAATATGATAGCCACACAGGCTGGCCAAGCTTTTTTCAAACTCTTAATTCAAATAGTGTCATATTACAAACCGATCCTGACGGCGACCGTACTGAGGTAGTATGTGCAAGATGCGGCTCACATTTAGGCCATGTGTTCGACGATGGGCCTCCTCCTACAAATAAAAGGTATTGCATGGATGGTGATGTACTGGACTTTGTAGCTGCAAAATAATTTTTCATATAGTTGATAGGGATTAGCTTTAACCTGTTATTTTGTAAAAAAATAGCAGGTTTTTTTATGACTAAAAAAGAACGGTATTCATTTGTTATTGACTGGTTTCAGAAAAATATGCCCGAAGCTGCTACTGAGCTGCATTACAAAAACCCCTACCAGTTGCTTGTTTCTGTTATTTTATCCGCACAGTGCACAGACAAGCGCGTAAATATTGTGACACCTCCTTTTTTCAAAGTTTTCCCCACCCCCCAGATCCTTGCCAAAGCTTCATTTGAAGATGTAGAGCCATTAATAAGAAGTGTAACATTTGCCAATAACAAAACAAGACATCTTATTGGCATGGCGCAAATGCTGATAGAAAAATTTAAAGGGAAGGTGCCCGACAATGTAGATGATTTGGTGCAATTACCTGGTGTGGGCAGAAAAACCGCTAATGTCATTACCTCTGTTGTATACAATAAACCTGCCTTCGCTGTCGATACACATGTATTCCGCGTAGCTGCCCGGATTGGTCTCACCGAAAATGCCAAAAATCCTTTGCAAACAGAAATGCAGTTAGTAGCCAACATCCCGGAACAGCTTATACCCAAAGCACATCACTGGCTTATTCTACACGGGCGCTATATATGCGTGGCACGGAGGCCAAAATGCGAAATTTGCGGACTAAAACCTGCCTGCAAATTTTATCATACAGACATGAAGTACATAGTAGAAAAGGAAGAGCAGCCTTCTAAAAAAGCTGCTCCTAAAAAATCTGTTATCAAAAAGAGTTCTGTTCCCAAAAAGAAAGCTTCTAAAAAAGCTATATCAGGCAATCGTTAATTCTGCACCTGCGGCTGTTGTTTCCAGGCACCCCTGAATTGTTTCTGATAGTCTTCAAATTTCTGTGTTTTAAATACATTTTCTCCCACATATTTCAATACCATTTCCATTGTATTTACATCCTGGTATCCGGGCAATGGGATCGGGTTCTGAAAATTCTCACCAGTAAATATAACTGCAGTTGGGTAAGACATTTGCCCTTGCAATAATTGCTCTGCAAGTGTATTGGATTTATGTTCTGCATCATATCCATACATTTTACCCAAAAAACGAATACTGTCTCTGCGTTCAGCATTCAGTTTCACACAGTAAAACTTTGTATTCATATATTTTATAACGTTAGGATCCTTAAATGTGGTTACATCCATTCTTTTACACCATCCGCACCAATCAGTATATATATCTACATATACCTTGCGCGGCTGATCATGCATTTTCACCTGCACATCGTCTACACTTAGCCACTGTATTTCGGTACTATCTACAGTATTCTCTTTATGCGTTTTTTTATCCTTACTGTCTGCCATCGCTGCAGTCGACAGGAATCCCACAGCAAACGCCAGCATCAATATGCGTTTCATTTATAAGTTTTTGTAAAAACGAATTTACGATTATTCCATGTAGCTTTGTTTATTATCTTGTAATAATTTAACAAATATATCTGATGAAGATTGCGGTAGCTGTAACAGGCGCAAGCGGTTCCATTTATGCCAAAGTATTACTTCAAAAATTACAGCAGTTAAATGAACAGGTTAAGGAAGTAAGCCTTGTATGGAGCGACAATGCTTTTACAGTCTGGCAACATGAATTGAAAAATAAGGAATACGAAAAATTCCCATTTCGTGTCTGGGATAAAAATGATTTCATGGCGCCATTTGCATCAGGCAGTTCCTCGTATGAAGCATTGATAATTTGTCCTTGCAGTATGGGAACAGTTGGCCGTATCGCAAACGGTATCAGTAACGATTTGGTAACTCGTGCCGCCGATGTAATGCTAAAAGAAAGGCGCAAATTGATCTGCGTGGTTCGCGAAACTCCATACAATCTCATTCACCTGCGAAATATGACTGCGATCACAGAAGCAGGAGGTATTATATGCCCTGCAACACCATCTTTTTATAGCCAGCCAATATCTTTAGAAGATGTAGCATATACAGTAATACATCGGGTGTTACAGCTATGTGGCTTAAAGGTCGACGGCTATAAATGGCAGGAGGGCCCGGATAATTAAGAAACTATGAGCATGGAATATTCAAAATCAATAGATCGTTTAAGGAAAATAATGGATGAGCTAAGGGGGCGATGTCCATGGGATAAAAAACAGACCATACAAACTCTTCGCCAGCAAACATTAGAAGAAACATATGAGCTTACAGATGCGATCACCGAAGAAAACTGGGATGGGATAAAAGAAGAATTAGGTGACATGCTGCTTCATATAGTATTCTACAGCAAGATTGGCAGTGAACAGGATAAATTTTGTTTCGACGATGTAATTGAAGCTGTTTGTAATAAGTTGGTAGCGCGCCATCCTCATATTTATAGTAGTGTACAAGTTGAGAACGATGACCAGGTGAAACAAAACTGGGAGAAGCTGAAATTAAAAGAAGGCAAAAAATCCGTGTTAAGTGGCGTGCCGCAATCACTGCCTGCTCTGATGAAAGCGCTTCGCCTTCAGGAAAAAGCAAAGCAGGTTGGTTTTGAATGGGACCATACAGCACAGGTGAAAGAAAAAGTAGATGAAGAAATCGGAGAGCTATACGAAGCCGTCGCTTCAGGCAGCCAGAGCGACATTGAAGATGAGATGGGAGATGTTTTGTTTGCGCTGATTAATTATGCACGGTTTGTGCATGTAGACCCGGAACATGCACTTGAGAAAACAAACAAGAAATTTATCCGCCGCTTTCAGCAAATGGAAGTAATGGCACAAACACAAGGCAGGGCTTTGCACGATATGGATCTTATGGAAATGGACGCCTTGTGGAACAAAGCTAAAGAACAGGAATAAATATATAAGTGTTCAGGCGCTATCCATATTGGGGTTGGCTGCTGCTCGGTACTTTTTTATGGTGCGTGGCAGGTTACCGCTTTCATACACACAGGCTCGATTTAATGCCTGAACGGATGGCACATGCCGTAGCTAATGATTTTCATAAAAGTGAAAAAGCTATTCAAAAGCTGGTTGATGATAAAGAGTTAATAAAAAAGATCTTTGCCGATTCACTAAGTCCCAAAGAGATCAGCCGTTTGCAGGAATTGCCATTTTACTTATATGCGTTCGATAATGATACTCCCTCATTCTGGAATACTAATGAAGTTCTTCTAAATTGTAATGCTTCGGATACTGGTCAGGTTAAATTAATACATCACGACAGGGGCATTTTTGTCCAGCAATGTTTTTCATTCCCCTATTTAGATAGCCAAAAGAAGCTTGTAGTGATCATTCCGGTCGTTACACGCTATCCCATCGAGAACGAATATCTGAAATCACATTTTCATGCAGCTAAATATATACCAGCAAGTACACAAGTATTAGCAATACAGCAAAAAAATACTTTTACGATTAACAGCCTCTCCGGCAAACCTGCTTTTTATTTATTGTTTCACGCACAGGATATGCAGCGATGGTTGCCCGATACGTTCAATATTATTTTAATAATCGTTGCAATACTTGCTTTTGTGTCCTGGATACAGTTGATGGCAATTTACCTTGCCGGCAAGAGGTCTTATCTGCTTGGCCTGGGTATAACAGCAATTATTGTAGTTGGTGTACGAGCACTTACTTATAAATATGGTCTGCCTTTCAATCTTGATGGTCTTGCTTTTTTTTCGCCGCGTTTATATGCTTCCAGTGCTTTCCTTCCTTCATTAGGCGATCTGTTGATCAATACACTTTGCCTTTTATGGTTGGCTGTTTTTATAATACGCCATACTCCTTACAAAACATTTTTTAGTGGCATCAGATCACTTACTGCAAAGTATATAGTTGCCGGTGTCTTAATAGCATTGCTCATAGCGTATACATTTGGCTTTGTAAATATCATTCGCAGCCTTGTGCTCGATTCAGATATTTCATTTGATGTTAGCCATTTTTATTCCATTAATGAATACACGATACTTGGCTTGTTTGTCATATGTATCCTCACAGGTTTGTCATGTCTTATAATATACCTTTTCAACATTGAGCTTTTAAGTCTCATCAGCAACAAGTGGACGAAATATTTATCGATAGCTGTGATTGGTCTTATATTCATTATATGCGGCAATAAATTCAGGCATCCGTTTATTTACCTGTTATTACTATGGTTGATCGTTCTCATTGCCCTGCTCGATATAAAAAGGTTTACGCTGGTTTCCGATCTGTTTGAGCCCCACATGGTGTTCTGGGCCGTATTTATTTGCGCTTTCCCTACAGCTCTGCTCCAATATTTCAATCATATAAAAGAAAGGGAATGGCGTGAGGTTTTTGCCAATCAGCAGGTTGCTCCTGAACATGATGTTGTTACGGAGTTTGCCTTTAAAAAAATACAATCAAATATTGGAAAGGATAAGATCATAAAAGAATTTTTCTATAAACCTGATGCAGCAAAACGTAAACTCATTGACCAGCGCCTCGATATCGCATACCTGGGCGGACAGCTCAATAAATACCAGTCCAGAATTTATCTTTTCGACAATAAAGGACGTAGCTTATTCAATAAGGATACTGTAACATTTGGATCCTTAACACAGCAAATACAGGAAGCCACACCTTCCGATGGCCCATTATTCTATAAAGATTTTGCACAAGATGCCCATTATTATATAGCCTATATTCCTATCGGCAAAGATTCTGCGATTACCGATAGTGCGCAGAAAGCTGTGGGTTACATATTTATAGACCTTGCGCTTAAAAAAGGAGTTAATGAAACTGTTTACCCGGAATTATTACAACCTTCCTTAGTCAAAAACAACCCGATTGAATCTGAATATGCCTATGCTATTTATGTAAACAACAGACTGATCACCCAGGTAAACGACTACCCGTTTTTTACCCGCCTTAAATCAGACACTTTACAAAAAGGACAACATGTTTTTTACAATAAAACAAATTCTTCTGAGCTATGGTATCAATATAATGATCGTAAATTAATTATAGTAGTACATAATCATGATGTTGTTATCGAGATCATTACTTTGTTTTCTTATCTTTTTGGGATAGAGATAGCCATTGCCATTTTGATCTTGCTATACCAGGTATATCTTTCATCCTATATCCATTCCGGCTTCCCGGGGCGTATTACAAATCTCACACTTCGCAGGCGTATACACCTTTCTATGCTGGCCGTAGTATTAGTATCTTTTATAATCATAGGGTTCGTTACTGTTACATTTTTTATCAGCCAGTATGAAAAATCAAACAGGAATAAGCTTGAATCCGCAATGCAGATCGTACAGCAATCAACGGAGCAATATTTGCGGCAAGGAAATGCTTTAACGAATGAATCAAAATTTGATTCTCTGGCTCGCACTTCAAGGTTTAAATATTTTATCAATAACCTGGCTAATGGTCAAAAAATCGATATCAATGTGTTCGACGACAATGGCACCTTATCTGCCTCGTCACAGGATGACATTTACGATAAGCTATTATTAGCGCGTATCATCCGCCCGGACGCATGGTATCAGTTAGCTAACCTTGGCAAATCTACTTTTATACAAAACGAAAAAGTCGGGGATCTGTCCTACCTGTCTGGCTATCTCCCTATACGAAATGAAACAGGTGTTGCTGTCGGCTATATTAATGTCCCCTTTTTCTCTTCGCAGCGCGATTTGAATTTTCAGATCTCAAATATTGTTGTTACGCTGGTTAATTTGTATGCATTTATATTTCTTGTTTCCGGCCTGCTTACAGTAGTGATCACACGATGGCTTACACGTACTTTCAATCTCATTATCAGCCAGTTTAGCCGTTTAAACCTGCAACGTAATGAGCGCATCCAATGGCCTTACGACGATGAAGTAGGATTGCTGGTAAGAGAGTATAATAACATGGTAAAAAAAGTAGAAGAGAATGCAGCTATACTGGCACAAAGCGAACGTGAGAGTGCATGGCGCGAAAT
>Ga0134128_10002785_pt1 | contig 21483 bp, 19 predicted proteins | sample KB31754_FD_96462 | JGI IMG/M metagenome (GOLD analysis project Ga0134128, IMG submission 96462) | Terrestrial soil microbial communities with excess Nitrogen fertilizer from Kellogg Biological Station, Michigan, USA - KB3-175-4 | ecosystem: Environmental > Terrestrial > Soil > Unclassified ... | reverse complement strand
GGCGACAGGCCCTCGATGAAGTCGACGTCGGGCTTGTCCATCTGGCCGAGGAACTGGCGGGCGTAGGCCGACAGCGACTCGACGTACCGGCGCTGGCCCTCCGCGAAGATGGTGTCGAACGCGAGGCTGGATTTACCGGAACCGGACAGCCCGGTGAACACGATGAGGCTGTCGCGGGGCAGGTCGAGGTCGACACTGCGCAGGTTGTGCTCCCGCGCGCCGCGCACGACAAGTCGGTCAGCCACTGTGGTCCCTTCGCCAGACGGCCACACCCATGCTATGCGTGGGTACCGACAGTCGCGGATGCCGCGGTCCCTCACTGACTCGCAGGACTTGGGACGGGCTCATCGGCGCGTTACGGTCGGTGATTGTGGACATTCTCGAGGACTACACCGGCGCGGTGGTACCAGGCGGCCCGGCACAGCGGCGGGCGCTGGCCACCCTGACCGTCACCAAGATCTCGGTCGGGCCGATGGACAACAACGCTTACCTGCTGACCTGCCCCGACACCGGAGAGGCACTGCTGATCGACGCGGCCAACGAGGCCGATCGGCTGATGGACCTGCTGGGTCACGGCCCGGACCGGCCGGATCTGCGGACGATCGTCACCACCCACCGGCACGCGGACCATTGGCAGGCCCTTGGTGCGCTGGCCGGTGCGACGGGGGCGCGCACTGTCGCGCACCCGATCGACGCACCGCAGTTACCGGTGCCGCCGGATCGCCTGGTCGACCATGGGGACACCGTAGCTGTCGGACACGTGCGGCTAGACGTCATCCACCTGCGGGGACACACGCCGGGCTCGATCGCCCTGCTGCACCGTGACGCCGACGGCACCCCACATCTGTTCACCGGCGATGCGCTGTTCCCCGGCGGTCCCGGACGGACGACCAACCCCGCTGACTTCACCAGCCTGATGGACGACCTGACGTCTCGGGTGTTCGACCAGCTGCCCGACGAGACGTGGTTCTACCCCGGACATGGCAACGACTCCACGCTCGGCGCCGAGCGGCCACACCTCGACGAGTGGCGCGCTCGGGGCTGGTGAACGGTTCCTACCCAGCTTCCGTGTCGCGGCGGTCCGCCACCGCACTCGGGTTCTTGGCAGCCTCACCGCCTGAGCCGGTCTTCTTCGCCTCGTCGCCGCGCTTAGCGACAATCAGGTCGACGGTGCTGCCAGAACGGACCTGAGTGCCCGCTTTCGGGTTGGTGCGCAGTACCGTTCCCGCCGACTGGTCCTCCGACACCTCCTCCTTCACCGACCCCACCGACAGCCCGGCAGCACGCAGCATCCACGCCGCGCGCGTCTGGTCCTTACCGACCACGTCGGGCACCTTCACCCGGTCACCGCGTTTGGCGATGACCAGATCGACCGAGCTGCCCGGCCATACCGCAGTACCCGCCCTCGGGTCGGTCCGCAGCACCGTTCCCGCCAGCCGATCCGACACCTCTTCCTGCACCGACCCCACCGACAGGCCGTCATCGCGCAGCATCCGCGTTGCCCGCGCCTGGTCCACACCGACCACGTCAGGAACCGGCCGCAGCGCCGGACCCGGTGGCGGTTGCACCACTACCGGCGGCGGCACCACAACCGGGGGCGACACCACAACAGGGGCAGGCACCACTACCGGGGCCGGTTTCTGTGCCGGTACCGGCGCAACCACCGCAGCCGGTTTCTGGGCCGGCTGCGGTGGTTGCGCCGGCGGGGCTACCGGAGGCGCGGGAGGTGCCTCCGGGCCGGCCGGCACTTCCGTGGTTCCGGACGCCGTTGCGGACGGTCCCGGGATGGCGGGCTCCGCTTTAACTCCTGGCAAGTCGGCAAGGCTCGAAACCTCTGCCCGGGACCCGCCCTGAGTGGCCCATAAGGCAACCACGAGGAGAAGCGTTGCAATAGCAAAAATTAGTCCACCGAACACGGTGATGTCCGGATTTGCCGGTAACCGGTAAATCCTCCGCCACTGTTTGCCGGCAGGCCGTCGCTCCAGCATGGTTGGCCCCCCATCAACCGTAGTGCCCTGTTCTCCAAAAACGATCACAGCATCTCTGCGGTGGCGCGGGACCTCCCGCCAGTCCGCGCCGATAATGTGTGATCGCAATACGGAGGAAGCCGAGTACTCACCGATGAGAACATCACCTGGTTGGCCTAAACCAGGTGACCCCGAGGGTCCGGCCCGGCAAGGTCGGTGCTCGAACCGCTCGTGGAGGAGGTTTCGCCGATGCGTCCCGTCCGTGAGCAGACCGTGCTCGTCACCGGCGCCACCGACGGGCTCGGTAAGGCGGTAGCCACCGAACTCGCCCGGCTCGGCGCCACCGTGCTGGTGCACGGCCGCGACGACACCCGCGGCCACACCACCCTCACCGAGATCGCCCAGGTCACCGGTAACGACCGGCTACGCTGGTATCGGGCCGACCTCGCGGACCTCGATCAGGTCCGCCGGCTCGCCACCGCCGTTACGGCCGACGCCCCACGGCTGGACGCGCTGATCAGCAACGCTGGGATCGGCGGCGAATATCCGGTCGGCGGACGGCAGGAGAGCGCGGACGGCATCGAGCTGCGCTTCGCGGTCAACTATCTCGCCGGCTTCCTGCTCATCCGGCTGCTGCTGCCCACCCTGCGAGCCTCCGCACCGGCCAGGATCGTGCAAGTGAGTTCTGCGGGCCAGGCTCCGATCGATTTCGACGACGTCATGCTCACCCGCTCCTACAGCAGCGGGCAGGCCTACTGCCAGAGCAAGCTCGCGCAGATCATGTTCACCTTCGATCTCGCCGAAGAACTGGCCGGCACCGGCATCACCGCCACCGCGTTGCACCCCGCCACTTATATGCCCACCAAGATGGTCGCCACTCCGATCAGCACGCTGAAATCCGGAGTCGATGCCACCATCCGGCTCGTCGTCGATCGGGCCCTGGACGGCGTGAGCGGCCGTTACTACAACGGCCAGCGCCAAGCGCGCCCCCACCGGCAAGCCTACGATCCGACCGCCCGCGCCCGCCTGCGCACGCTCTCGGAACAGTTGACGGGTCTCGCTCCTGGAGTCCGCCGGTGAAGGAGATGCCGATGTCCGCAGATTCAGCTGACCGACCTCGCGCTGCCGCGTTCGTCGCGCGCAGGCGACTGCGTGTTCTGGTGCTCTCCGGGTCGCTGCGTCGCGAATCGTTGAATACGCGCCTGGCCAGGCTGGCCGCCCGCACGATCGAGCGAAACGGTGGCAGTGTGGACCTCGCCACGTTGGCCGAGTTCGACGCGCCGAGCTACAGCCAGGACGCTCAGGACAGTGCCGGTATCCCGGACGGCCCGGCGCAGCTTCGGCAACGGCTGGAAGCCGCGGATGCGTTCGTCATCGCCGCGCCGGAGTACAACGCATCCATGCCGGGCGGACTGAAGAATGCGATCGACTGGGTATCACGATACCGGCCGCAGCCATTTCATCAGCGGCACGGCATGGTCATGTCGGCATCGCCATCCATGAGCGGCGGTAACCGCGGGCTATGGGCGCTGCGAATACCGTTGGAGCACCTCGGAGCACGAATCTATCCGGATATGTTCTCCCTCGCGCAGGCCCAGCAGGCGTTCGATGAATCCGGTCAGATCGCGAGCTCGCAGCTGGCTGAATTCTTCGAGAATACGATTACCGGATTCATGGATCTCGCTGAGGCGAGCAAGCACTACCCGTGCATGAAGACCGCTTGGATCGAATACCTGGGTGAGCGGCTCGAACCCGAAACGGCTCGGATCGACTGATGCCGGCGCGGTGCTCGCACTCGCTGCCATGACAGTCGAGCCGGTGTTGGAGATGCGCGGTGTCTCCAAGCGGTATCCGGGCGTGCTCGCGGTCGACCGGGTCAGCTTGACGGTGCTGCCCGGCGAGGTCCACGTCGTCGTCGGTGAGAACGGTGCCGGTAAGTCGACCTTGATGAAGCTGCTGTCACAAGTCGAGCGACCGGATGAGGGTGCTGTTCTCGTCGGGGGTAAGTCGGTCACCTTCCGTGGTCCGCGTTTCGCCCAGCTGGTGCTGGGCGTGTCGATGGTGCACCAGGAGCTGGCACTCGCCCCGCACCTGTCGGTGGCGGAGAACCTGTGCCTGGGCGACGAGTCGACCCGCTGCGGCGTGCTGTCTCGCCGGGCCGATCGCAGACGTGCCAGCCAGTTGCTGGCCCGGGTGAACCTCACGGTGGATCCAGGCCGCCTGGTAGGCACGCTTCCGATCGCCGATCGCCAGCGGGTCGAGATCGCGAAGGCGCTGAGTGGAACTTCTTCGGGCGGCGATCCTCGAGTGGTGATCATGGACGAGCCGACCGCGATGCTCACCGAGGCCGAGATCGGGGACTTATTCACCGTGATTGCGGAGCTGAAGGCGCGCGGTATCGCGATCGTGTACATCTCCCACCGTCTGGAGGAGGTGGCGCAGGTCGCCGACCGGGTCACCGTCCTTCGTGACGGCAGGGTCGTCCAGACGCTGCCCGCAGCGGCGGCGTCACCGCAACGCCTCGTCCAGCTGATGGTCGGCCGGGAGATCGACAACCTCTACCCCAAACCGAAGGTCCAGATCGGGGAAGTCCTGCTACGGGCAGAAGGTGTCTGCCGGCGGAGTAAGAACGTCGACCTCGTGGACTGCACTCTGGAGGTACGGGCCGGTGAGATCGTCGGGTTCGCCGGTCTGGTCGGCGCCGGCCGCACCGAACTCGCACGAGCCATCTGCGGCGCGGACATTCCCGACGCCGGGCGCGTTGTGCTGCGCGGCCACGAAGTCCACCTGCGCTCCCCCCGGCAGGGAATCCACGCAGGGCTGGCCTACCTGACGGAGGATCGGCAGGCCGAGGGGCTGGCCATGGCGCTGCCGGTCGATCAGAACATCACCCTGGCGAACGTCCCGCTGCGCGGGGGCATCAGCTGGGGCGTCATCGACCTGCGCGCGGAGCGAAAGATCGCGTTGTCACGGCGAGACCAGCTGGGCATCAAGACACCGTCGATCAGAAGCCGGGTCCGCATGCTCTCCGGCGGTAACCAGCAGAAGGTCGTGGTGGCGAAGTGGCTGGAGACCAGCAGCCAGGTGCTGTTCTTCGACGAGCCGGCACGCGGCATCGATGTGGCCGCCAAAGCCGAGATCTTCGATCTGATCGGGCAGCTGGCCGCCGAAGGACGCGGGATAGTCCTGATCAGCTCCTACCTCCCGGAGCTGATGAACATGTGTGATCGAATCGTGGTCTTACGCGCGGGTCGGATCGCCGGCGAGTTGGCCCGTACGCAGTTCTCCGAGGAGCGGATCATGCAGTTGGCTACCGGAACGGGCAGCGGGTCGCAGCGCTGAGAGGGGGAGGCGAAAGCGATGGGATCGCAACGGCGCGGCGTTGCGTCGCTCGACGCCTGGCGCGACCGCGTCCGTTCCGCGCTGTCCCAGCTGGCGGCCGCCGGCGCGGTGATCGTGCTGTTCAGTTACCTGTCGTTCGCGTCCGACGCCTTCATCAGCGCGAATAACCTGATCAATATTGGCGTCCAGTCGGCGGTGGTGGCGATCACCGCGATCGGCATGACCCTGGTGATCATCACCGCTGGGATCGATCTGTCCGTCGGCTCGGTGGCCGCCCTGGCGGGGGTGCTCGGTGCGTTGCTGGTCGTGGAGTACGGCGTACCGGTTCCGTTGGCCATCGTCGGCGGCGCGGTGACCGGGGCGATCGCCGGCATGGTCAACGGCGTGCTGGTGACGCAGGCAGGAATGGCACCGTTCATCGCCACGCTGGGCATGCTCAGCGTGGCTCGCGGCCTGGTGTACATCGTCACCGGTTCCGTCGCCGTCTCCGGTGCGCCACCGGAGTTCAAGCTCCTCGGTCAGGGAAGGCTCGGCGCGCTACCCATCCCCGTGCTGGCTCTCGTCATCGTGGCGTTAGCCGGCCACTTCATCCTCACCCGAGCCAAACTCGGCCGGTACGCCTATGCCATGGGCTCGAATGCCGAAGCCGCGCGGCTGTCCGGGATCCCCGTCAAGCGTTACCTCTCGATCGTCTACATCATCTCCGGCACGCTGGCAGGTTTCGCCGGAATGATTGCCGCGTCGCGGGTCGACTCCGGCCAACCGAACTTCGGCATCGGACTCGAGCTCGACGTGATTGCCGCTACCGTGATCGGCGGTGCCAGCCTGTTCGGCGGTGAAGGCACGGTCATCGGAACCCTGCTCGGCGCCCTGTTGATCGCGTTGATCCGCAACGGGTCCGTGCTCTTGGACATCAATACCTTCTACCAGCAGGTCATCATCGGCGTGATTATTTGGATCGCGGTGTTCTGGGACCAGTACCGGCGGCGACGGGCGGCGTCCCCTTGATGAGATTCCCAGAAAGGTGGGCGCCATGCGGATCATACTTTCGGCCTCAATGGCCTGCGTAGCCGCTGTGATCGTGCTGGCCTCGGGTTGTTCGACAGTCACCGTGCCCGGTTCGGGCCCTTCCGGAGGTCCGACAGTCAAGGCCAACGGTCCCCTCACCCTCGCCGTTGTCCCCAAGGCAGTCGGATTCGACTTCTGGGACAGCGTCCGCAAAGGCGCGCAGTGCGCGGCGTCGAAGATGACCGACGTGACGCTGCAGTGGGACGGAGTAACGGCGGAGACCGACGTGACAGGCCAGGTCAACCTGCTGCAGAACTTCTTGACCCGGCAGGTGGACGGGCTGGTCTATGCGGCCACCGACGCGAAGGTTCTCGCTCAAGTCACCCAGGACGCCCTGAGCCGGAACGTCCCAGTGATCAATATCGACTCCGGCACGAACCCGCAGCCGGACAACGTGCCGGTGTTCGCGACGGACAATGTCGCGGCCGCCCGCAAGGCGGCGGACCTGCTCGCCGATGCCCTGGGCCCGGGCCATCATAAAGTCGCCTTTATCCCGTTCCAGCCCGGAACAGTGACCAACGACCAGCGCACCAAAGGCTTCAAAGAGGAACTCGCGAAGCACCCGAACCTGACGCTGGTGGCCGAGCAGTCCAGCAACAGCGACCCCAACACGGCACTGTCGGTCACCGAGAACATCCTGACCGCCAACCCCGACCTGGACGGAATCTTCGCGGCGAACGAGCCGGGCGTGATCGGTGCCACCAACGCCCTGAACCAAGCGGGCAAGGCTGGGAAGATCAAACTCATCGGTTGGGACGCATCACCGGACGAGGTCAAGGGCGTCACCTCAGGTGCGATCACCGCGCTGGTCGTGCAGAACCCGTTCCGGATGGGGTTCGACTCGGTCACCGCGATGGTGCAGACGGTGCGCACCGGCCGGCTGGCAGCCAGTGAGGACACCGGCGTCACCTTCGTCACGCAGCGGAACATCAATGAACCTCAGGTGCAGGCGGTTCTCCAGCCGAGTTGCGCAAGTCCCCCGGCGTGAGCCTCGCCGCCGGCATGCCCCGGTCGGGTTAATTCCGGGGTGCTGGGTGGGTTAGCACACCGTGCGGGGTAGCCAACATGGACCTGGTCGAACGACGAGAGGAGACCTCGTGGGTCTCGGTGACAAGTTCAACGATCTGACGCAGAAGGCCAAGGATTTCGCGCGTCAGCACCCGGACAAGACCGAGCAGGGCCTTGACAAGCTTGGAGACTTCGTCGACAAGCAGACCGGCGGTAAGTACTCAGGACAGATCGACAAGGGCGAGGAGATGCTCGAGCGGCGCCTCGGTGAGCAGGGTCCAGCCCAGCAAGGTCCGACGCAGCAGGGTTCAGCACAGTAGTACCTGCGCCTCACCGCGCAAAGATCAAAATCAGCACGATGGTGACTGCGGCTGATAGCAGCAACGAACCGAAGCAGCCCAATCGGTTCGAGAAAAAGAAGAGCATCTGGCGAGTCCCTTTCCAGGGATGGGCGCAAGCGGACGCATTGGGGTTCCCGCCATAGGCGACTTCATGCGGGCGAGGTACCGGCGACGGGGCCGGTGACGACGCCGTCGTCATGTAAGCGGCCGATCTGGGCGGCTGACAGGCCGAGGAGGCCGGCCAGAATCTCGTCGGTGTGCTGGCCGAGCAGCGGCGCGGGCGCCGGCGGGACCCGGTCGTCCGCGGAGAACGCGAGCGGCGATCCGGGCGCGAGGTAGGTACCGACGCCCGGCTGGTCGACTTCGGCGAACATGGGATTGGTAGGTGAGCAGCGCGGGTCGTTGGCCACGAGTTCGGCGAAAGTCTGGTATGGCCCCCAGCACACGTCATGCGCGGTGAAGATCTCGCTGACTTCAGCCAGTGTTCGGCTGTTCACCCATGGCTCGATCAGTGCGCCGATCACATGGCGCGCGGCGAACCGGTCACCTTCCTTGGACAGGTCGATCCCGAGCAGCTTCTCGACCTGGACGCAGGCGTCACGGATGCCGACCGCCGCCACGAGACTGCGCCACTGCCGCGGTGTCAGCCCGACCACCATGACCCGCTTGCCGTCCTTGGTGGCGAAGTCGCACCCGAACGCGCCATACAGATAGTTGCCGTGCCTGGGGCGTTCGACCTTGTTGATCTGTACTTCACCGATGTAGCCCAGGTGCCCCACGGTGGCCATGGCCACATCGGCGAGTGCAAGCCGGATGAACTGGCCGATTCCGGCGATGCGCCGCTTGCGCTCAGCGGCTAGCAGGCCGGTCGCGGCCAGGGTTCCGGTGATCACATCCCAGGCCGGCAGCAGATGGTTGACCGGGGTGGACAAGGCAGCCGGCCCAGTGGTCCAGGAGAAGCCGGTGGCTGGATTGATCGTGTAGTCGACAGCGGACGAGCCATCCGGGTTGCCCACGATGTTGACCATGATCAGGTCAGGGCGCCGGGCGGCGAGGGCGGTGTAGGACAGCCAACCCGCGGCCGGGAAGTTCGTCAGAAACATCCCGGCGTCGTCACCGGGCGCAGTGATGAGGTCGGTGAGCAGTTCCTTGCCTTGCGGCGATCGTATGTCGACCGCAATCGAGCGCTTGCCCTTGTTCAAGCCGGCCCAGAACAAGCTCTGACCCTCCGCGGTGACCGGCCAGCGGTGGGCGTCCAGGCCGCCCCCGATCGGGTCGAACCGAATGACGTCCGCGCCGAGTTGGGCCAGGGTCATCCCACCCAGCGGCGCTGCCACGAAGGCTGAGCCCTCCACTACCCGCATCCCCGCCAGGATCCCGGTCATCCGTTCCTCCGCTATCGAGCCAGCGCGAGGAATCGCCAGTCCAGCACCGGCTTATCCGCCGCGGTCGGATCACTGGCGTCTTCGGCGGGGCAGGCGTGCACCACCGCGCGTAGGTCGATCAGCTGGTATCCCTCCCGGGGGTGGACTGCCTCGACGTGCAGCTCGGTGCGCAGCACATCGCCCTCGAACACCGGGCCGGTGTGGTCGCAGCTGCGCCAGGCCACGATCGTCACCAGGTCGGGCAGCGCGCGGGTGGCGTGTGCACCGGCGATGGAGATGGTGTGCCCGCCGTAGACGAGACGACGGCCGTAAGCCGACGCGCCAGGATCGGTGTGGGTGGCAGCGAGGTTGAGGGTGGCTCTGGCCAGCTCGGGTGCGCCGGTCACGGTGTCGCGCACCTCGATGTCGTAGACCGTGCCGGGTGCAGTATCGGTGGGCCGGAAGGCGTCGAGTCGCCAACCCCACGGCAGCTCGTCAGCGGGCTCCGCGTCGGCGGGGATGTCGTCGAAGCTGTCGGCGTGGCCGGTGTTGGCCGTCGGATCGCGCAGCGGGATCATCGGGCAGCGCCAGTAGTCGAGGACGGGCTCTTCACGCTGGTTGCTGACCTGCACTCGCAGCACAGCCAGACCGGTCGGCGGCCGCCCTGACTTCGGGCGGTTCTGCCGCAGCGCGACGACCTCGGTTCGGGTGCGCAGGGTGTCACCCAGGTGCACCGGCCGCAGCAGCCGTAACCCCCGGTAGAACAAGTTGCCCCGGACCCGCTGCGACGGCGCGGTGGTCTGCCCGATCGCGACATGGCAGACCAGCGTGGGATGAGCCAACGGCTCAGCACGGCCGGTGACCGCCGCGGACAGCTCGTGGTCCAGCGGCAGCCGCAGCCGGTCGCCGGACAACGCCTGGTGCAGTGTGGCGAGCCCAGGCGTCAACGTCAGCCCCGGGGCGTCGGCGAAGACCTGCCCGCGCGTCAGGTCCTCAAAATACGGGCCGCCGACCCGCACCCGGTTCTCCGCCATCGCGCCCAATCCTAAGCCGACGCCGCGCTCAGGTTCGGTGGACGTCTGCTTGAGCGACGTTGGCGTCGTCGGGGGTGGCGAGTGCGGCGTGACGGCGGGAGCGGAGTTCGACTGCCGCAATGAGCAGAGCCAGACACACAAAGGCGGTCCCGGTAAGCAGTGCCGCCGCGATGGCGAGCTGGTAGTGGTGCTGGCTGTGGTGTGCCAGCAGCCCGTAGAACACGGCCGCCAGCGTGGCCGTCCCGATCGCCGACCCGATCCGCTGGCCGGTCTGCAGCGCTCCCGCTGCGGCCCCACCCATCTGGGGTGGCACGCTTTCCAGGGTCAGGGTGACGTTCGGTGAGATCACGGGACCACCACCGAGACCGCCCACCAGTAGTGGCAGCGCCGCCATCCACCCGGCCCAAGCAGCGGGTGCGATGTAGAGCACCACGGCGGTGGCCGCTAATCCCACCGCGGTGCTGACCAGGCCCACCACCGTCAACCGGCGCCCGTATCTGGTGACCAATCGCCCGGCTACCGCTGCCGATAACGCCGAGCCGAGCGCGAACGGTGTCACCGCCAGCCCGGATTGCAGCGGCGTGTAGCCCAACCCATGCTGGAAGTACAGCGCGAATACCAGCCAGATCCCGGCGAAGCCCACGAAGTACACCAACCCGAGCGCCGCTCCCGCCGGATAGCCCGGCGTGCTGGACAGCAGCCGGGTATCGAGCAGCGGCGGGCGCTCGCGCCGCACCATCCGTTGCTCCCAGCGAACAAAGAGCGCGACCATCACCGGCGCCAGCACGAACAACCACCACAGCCGGCGCAGCCCACCGCTGTCGACCTGCACCAGGGGTAGCAACAGGCACAGCACACCGCTGCCCAGTAGCAGCGCGCCGACAACGTCGATGTGGGTGGCTGGTGCCGTCCCGGCCGCGCCGCGGCGCGGCCGGGACGGCACCAGCCGCCACGCTGCGACCAACGCGACCAGGCCGATCGGGACGTTGACGTAGAAGATCCACCGCCAACCCTCCTGCTCCCCCGCCACGGTGAGGATGAAACCGCCCAACACCGGTCCGACCGCGGTGGACAGCCCGACCGTGGCACCGAAGATGCCGAACGCCCTGCCTCGCTCCGCGCCGCGGAACAGCACCTGGATAAGGCCCGAGTTCTGTGGAGTGAGCATCCCCGCTGCGAGGCCCTGCAGCAGCCGCGCGACGACCAGCAGGTCCGCACTGGGCGCGGCTCCGCACAGCGCGCTGGTCAGCACGAACGCGGTCAGGGCCACGAGAAACATCCGCCGCCGGCCCAAGGCGTCACCCAACCGCCCGCCCGCCACCAGCACCAGCCCGAAGGTGAGCGCGTATCCGGATACCACCCACTGCACCTGCGCCACCGAGGCGCCCAGTCCCTGCTGGATGGACGGCAGCGCAACGTTGACGATGCTGACGTCCAGCAGGCTCATGAAACCTGCCAGCTGGGTGACCGCCAGAGCGCGCCAACGAGCGGGGTGAGCACCGTGGTCGACAGTGGAGGCGTCCGCGCGAAAGCTCATCGTTTTATCTTGCGGCGCGGGAGCGGCGCGCGCCGTACGATCCCGGGGTGTGACGGCGCTGGTGACCCACAACACTGGCCCGGCTGATGAGATACGACGGGCGTTCACCACTGGGGCAGTGCTGAACCTTGCCGGCGCCGAGGTACCGGGCGCGCTGCTCGCCGGCCTGCTGGCGGCAACACCGCGGCGCACCGAGGGCGACATTCCCGCCCTGCGGCTGGCCGGCGCGGTTGTCCGCGGTTCGCTGGAGCTGCCCGGAGCGACGGTCACCGCGTTGGTCGAGCTGACCGACTGCACCTTCGACGGCCCGATCGACCTCTACGCGGCGCAGCTGGCCGGGTGGCGCCTGATGCGGTGCACATTGCCCCGCGTGCAGGCGCCGAACGTCCAAGTGCGTAGCGAGCTCGCGCTGGAGAACTGCACCATCACGGGGCCGATCGTGCTGCCCGACGCTCGGATCGAGGGACCGCTGCGGCTGATCGGCACCAGCCTGCACAATCCCGGCGGTCACGCTCTAGTGGGGGTGCGCCTGGCGGTTCGCGGCGTGCTCGACGCGCGGCGGCTGCGGGTGGCGGGTGAGGTGCGGTTGTCCGGCGCCCGGGTGGACGGCAACATCGACTTGCGCGGGGCGCAGCTCTCCCGACCCGGCGGCGACGCGCTGGAGGCCTCCGGCGTGCAGATCGGCGGCAACCTGCGCTGCGACCGTGGATTGACCAGCCAGGGCCGGTTGGTCCTGGCTGGTGCCTCCGTCGCGGGCAACGCAGTGTTCTCCGGCGCGGCGCTGCAGGGCACCACCACGCCCGACGACCCCGCGGTCCTCGTGCTGCCCCGCGGCAGCGCCGATCCCAGCGCGGCGCTGCTGGCCGATCGTCTCAGGGTGAACGGCAACCTGGTGCTCGACGCGGGTTTCACCGCGATGGGCACCGTCCGGCTGACGAATGCCCGGGTTGGCGGCCACTTGCGGCTGTCCGGCGCGACGCTGGGCAGCCCGGTCGAGCCGGGCCCCGACGACGGTGAGCGGCCACGCCCGGTGCCGGTCGCCTTGGCCGCCGACGGTATCGAGGTACTCGGCGACCTGGAGGCACGCCGATCACTGCCCCGCACCGATCAGTCCGCCGCAGCCGGCCCGCTGAGCGCACACGGTCAGGTTCGATTGGTCGGCGCGCAGGTACACGGCAGCGTGAGCCTCACCGGCGTGCAGCTCGACGCGCCGGGTCTGGATGTCCTGTTCGCCGATCGCCTGCAGGTTGGCGGGACGCTGTACTTGTGCTACGCGGAGGCCTCAGGCTCGATTCGGCTACACCACGCCAATATCGGCTCCACCCTGGACTGCACCGGTGCCCAACTCACGGCGCCGCGGCGCCGGCCGGACGGCTCGATCAAGGCATCGCTGGACGCGCGGGCCGCCACGATCGGCAAAGACCTCTACGCCAGCCGTGGCTTCAGGGCACTCGGGGGCGTGCGGATCTCGCTCGCAGAGGTGTCCAAATCGGTGAACTTCTCCAACGCCCGGCTCGGTGGGCCAGGCAAGGACGTCGCAGCGTTGCGGGCCCGCGGGCTGAGATGCCAGGAACTGAAACTCGGTTTCGCCGAGCCGCCGCACGGTGACGTCAGCTTGGCTTGTGTGGTGGCCGGCTCGGTCGTCGACGACAAGCACCTGTGGGCTACCCGGGGGAAGGTGGACATCGAGGACTTCGAGTACCAGTCGCTCACCGCCGCGCCCGAGGTGACCGTGGCTACCCGGCTGCACTGGGTGCGTGACGTGCTCCCCGACTACGATCCCGATCCTTACGACCAGCTCGCGAGGAGCTACCGCGACGGCGGCCACGACGATCTCGCCGACACGGTGCTGCTGGCCAAACAGCGCCACCGGCACAGCGGGCACGGGCCGGCCGGACGGTTCTGGGGATGGCTTCAGGAGTGGACCGTCGGCTACGGCTACCGGCCGTGGCGAGCGGCGTGTTGGCTGGCGGTGTGCTGGTTATTCGGGTCAGTCTGGTTCGTGAATCACCGGTTGGTCCGCCTCGACAGCGGCCAGAACCCGTCGTGGCAGCCGGTGATCTACACCGCGGACTTGCTGGTTCCCGTTGTCAACCTGGGTCAAGACGGGCTGTGGCGCACCTCCGGCGCCTCGGCCTGGGTTGCCAGCGCGTTGACCGCGGTCGGTTGGTTGCTACTATCCACCGGCGCAGCGGGAGCCACCCGGATCCTGACCCGCCGCTGATCCCTTCCCCCTCCCGGTGTGTCGCGTTTTCCCCCGGGCGAGTCGAGCCCGTAGGTGCACGAGCATCCATGAGATCGTGCACAGACGGGTGATGAGGAGCTGCGATGCCTGCCGACCCGGCCCGACGTCCGGACTGCCATCGATCTCCGGCACCGTTGCATCCCCGTTCCGCCATGGCCCGTGCCCACGCTTGATCGGCGTGCGATCGAAGCACCGAAACCGCAGGTTGGTCAGCCGCGACCGGCAAGCGCTAGAATTAATTATGCTGTAATATCGATAGCTTATACCGACAACGTTGCGAACGCAGACATTCAGACCTGAAAGGTGGTAGCCGGTGAGAAGCAAAAAGATTGATAGGGCTGCTGTTCTGCGAGGCCTGCAGGCAATCGAGGAGGAGGACTACGACGGCTTCGTACTCCTGATACAGGCCGCCCGCAACAGGCACGCCACATTTGATCCGGATCTGCCGGTCTGGAGCCGGGCCCAGAGTCTGGGCATCATCGTGGACTGTAATCGTGGCGGCGTTCCAGAATTCGACGAAGCGATGCGAGATTTCGTGCGCGACAGCAATAACGTGGATGGCTCGGACAAGCGCCCCTACGTGAAGGGCAGGCATTGAGCAAGGCTTGATTATCCGAACAGCGGAAAGCGAGCGACATCTGTGCCCAACTGCGCACGCTCGGTTTGAGATATCGGTGTCCGGCCGGTGGCTATCCGCGCATACTGCGCATCAGACCACTGCGCCGGAGCCGGTCGGCCCAGCAGTCCATCGAGGCACCAGCGCACCTGAGCGAGCCCTTCGCGCGATGGCCCCGGCGCAGTGGGCAGACACACGATCATGTCGAGGTGGTGAATCGTCGCCTCGACAGCGAGGGTGCCCAGCAGGTCGCCAGCGGTCAGCACGTGGCCCTGCGTCACGATGCAGTCCTCGACCGTCGCAGTTGCGGCTGCGTTGACTACGGCTTGGGCTGTCTCCAGGTACAGCTCGCGAAGCTGACTGAATTGCAGGAACATACTCGCGACGACACGGGTGAAACGTCTGCCGTTGGCTGGGCCGATGCCGTCCGGCCGCCAGTCCTGCCAGTAGGTGACGGCGTCCCGGTCAGCAGGACGGTCGACCGGGGTGTGAAGCGCGACCAAGCCACGCTGCGCATCGCTCAGGCAGTGGAAGTCAGGTCACGTACCGACCACCCGGTACAGCCGGTCGCCAGCCACGAACGCTCGTCATCGATCTCGGCAACAACCGCACTCAAAGCGTCGTACGCGGCCCGCAACGCTTGGGCTGGCAGCGGCAACGCTGGTCGATCCGACATGGTGGCGAGTATGCGCCGTGCGCCTCGTCGCCACTGTGAGCGTCGGGGCCTAGAGCGTTCCCCTACCGCAACATCCTCGCGCTGATCGACAATGGCTGAATGCACGCCGAAATCACCCTCCGGGTCGACGGGCAGACCCGAGTCCTGACGGTCGATACCCGCACGACGCTGCTCGACGCACTGCGCGAGCGGCTGGGCGTGATGTCGCCGAAGAAGGGTTGCGACCACGGCCAGTGCGGGACATGCACCGTCTTGCTCAACGGTCGGCGGGTGATCACGTGCCTGTCGTTGGCGGTGGCGCAGGACGGCGCGGACATCATCACCGCCGAAGGCTTGGGCGACGGGGAAGCGTTGCACCCGGTGGCGCAGGCGTTCCTCGACCACGACGCGCTCCAATGCGGCTACTGCACGCCCGGCCAGATCTGTTCGGCAGTCGGGATGCTCGCCGAGGCCGCGGAAGGCTGGCCGAGCCACGTGACCACTGACGTGGCCACCGGGACCATCGAGCTGGACGGCGAGGAGATCCGGGAGCGGATGAGCGGCAACCTGTGCCGCTGCGGCGCCTATGTGAACATCGTCGCCGCGATCCGCCAAGCCGCCGCACAGAGCGACCGATGATCCCCTTCGAGTATCAGCGTGCCACCGACGCGGACTCCGCGGTCGCCGCTCTCGCCGCGCGGCCGCGTGCGGTGTTCCTCGGCGGCGGGACGAACCTCGTCGATCACCTCAAACTCGGGCTGCTGCGCCCCGATCTGCTGATCGACGTGTCCCGCTTGCCCTTCGATACCATCGACGCGCTGCCTGGCGGCGGAGTGCGGATCGGCGCGATGGTCCGTAACAGCGACCTCGCTACCCACGCATTGATCCGGCGGCGGTACCCGATGCTGGCGCAGGCGGTGCTGGCCGGCGCATCGGGTCAGCTGCGAAACCTGGCCACCACCGGCGGCAACCTGCTGCAACGCACCCGTTGCCGGTACTTTCTGGACGTCACCACGCCGTGCAACAAGCGCGAGCCCGGCGCGGGCTGCTCGGCGATCGACGGGCACAACCGCGACGCCGCCGTCCTCGGCGCCTCCGAACAGTGCGTGGCCACCCACCCTTCGGACATGGCCGTGGCGCTGGCCGCGCTGGACGCCGTCATTCAGGTCCACGGCCCCGACGGCACGCGCGCTATCCCGCTCACCGAGCTGTACCGGCTGCCTGGGAATGAACCGGCCCGTGACACGATGCTGCGCCACGGCGAGCTGATCACCGCGGTCGAGCTGCCCGACCTGCCCATCGCGGCCCGATCGACCTACCGCAAGGTCCGGGATCGGGCGTCCTACGCGTTCGCCCTGGTGTCGGTGGCCGCCGCAGTCGACATCGCCGACGATGTGATCCGAGATACCCGGATCGCCTTGGGTGGACTTGCCCATCAGCCCTGGCGCGCCACGCGTGCCGAGGAGCTGCTGCGCGGCGCCCCGGCTACCCAAGACGTGTTCCGCGCCGCGGCCGACGCCGAACTCGCCCCGGCGCGGCCGCTGGCGCACAACGCGTTCAAGGTGCCGATGGCTGCCAACACTCTCGTCGCCGTCCTGCGTGACCTCACTACTCGGGACAGCTGATGGGCGGCCTGGTCGAACCCCGCGCGATCGGGACGTCCCTGCAACGCATCGACGGGGCCGCCAAGGCCACCGGCACCGCGCCTTATGCCTACGAGCAGCCCGTCACCGATCCGTTGTACCTGCACGCGGTTCAGGCCGGCATCGCCCGCGGTCGCGTCACCGCAATCGACACAGCCACAGCCGAAGCCCTGCCCGGCGTGGCCGCCGTGCTCACCCACTACAACGCCCCGCGGCTCGCCTCCGATCAAGACAGGGAACTGTGGGTGTTGCAGTCCAGCGAGGTCGCCTTCCGCGGCCAGTTCGTCGCGGCCGTGATCGCGGAGACCTCGGAGATCGCTCGCCACGCCGCCGAGCTGGTGAAGGTCAGCTACCTGGAGCTGTCGCACGACAGTGAACTGCGCGCCCACCGAGACGGGTTTCACACCGGCACCGCCGATGGTGACGTGGACACCGCGCTGGCCTCCGCAGCCGTGCGGATCGACCAGACCTACACGACCCCGATGGAGCACAACAACCCGATGGAGCCGCACACCACGGTCGCCGTCTGGGAGAGCATCGGCGGAACCGACCGGCTCACCCTCTATGACTCCACCCAGGGAGTATTCAAGGTACGTCACGTGCTGGCGCCGGTGTTCGGGCTCGACCCGCAGCGCATCCGCGTTGTCGCCCCGTACGTCGGCGGCGGCTTCGGCTCCAAGGGGATGCCACACGCCCACAACGTCCTTGCCGGCCTGGCGGCGCAGGTCGTGCCAGGTCGGCCGGTCAAATACGCGCTGACTCGCCAGCAGATGTTCGCCCTCGCCGGTTACCGCAGTCCCACCATCCAGCGCATTGCGCTCGGCGCCGACGCGGACGGGCGGCTGAGCGTCATCGCCCACGACGTCATCGAACAAACCTCACGGATCAAGGAATACGTCGAGGACAGCGCGGCGCCGACCCGGATGATGTACGCCGCCCCGAATCGCCGCACCACTCGCCGCCTTGAGAGGCTGGATGTGGCGGTGCCGTTCTGGATGCGTGCCCCCGGTGTGGCCCCCGGCATGTTCGCCGGCGAATGCGCCATGGACGAGCTCGCCATCGCCTGCGGCCTGGACCCGATCGAACTGCGGGTGCGCAACGAGCCCGCGACCGACCCCGAGACCGGCAATCCGTGGTCCGGCCGGCACCTGATCGCCTGCCTCCACGAAGGGGCCCGCAGGTTCGGCTGGCACCACCGCGACCCCACTCCGGGGATCCGCCGCCAGGGTTGCTGGCTGGTGGGCAGCGGCGTGGCCGCGGCAACCTATCCCCACCACGCGTGGCCCGGGTCCACCGCAACTGTCAGCTTCCGCCACGGCCGCTATCTCGTGCGAATCGGGGCCGTGGACATCGGCACCGGCAGCTGGACCGCGCTGACTCAGATCGCCGCCGATGCGCTCACCTGCCCGGTCGGCTCCGTGGAACTCGAACTCGGTGACACCGATCTGCCAACGGCCACCATCGCCGCGGGGTCCAGTGGCATCACCTCGTGGGGCACTACGATCGTCGAGACTGCCCGGACTTTTCGGGACAAATACGGACCCGACCCGTCCGACGGCGACGAAGTCCAGGCCACGATGCCCGATAACCCCGACGCCGACCACTACGCCATGCACTCCTTCGGCGCCCAGTTCGCCGAAGTGCGGATCAACGCCGACACCGGCGAGATCCGGGTTTCGCGCATGCTCGGGGTGTTCTCCCTCGGCCGCGTCATCAATCCCCGCACCACACGTTCCCAGCTCCTCGGCGGCATGACCATGGGCCTGTCCATGGCGTTGCACGAACAGTCCATCGTGGACCACCGGTTCGGGCATGTCATCAACCACGACCTCGCCGGCTACCACATCGCCACCCACGCCGATGTCGCCGATATGGACGCCAGCTGGCTCGACGAACACGATCCCCACTCCAACCCCATGGGCTCTCGCGGAGCGGGCGAGATCGGCATCGTCGGCGCAGCCGCCGCCATCGCCAACGCCGTCCACCACGCCACCGGCATCCGCATCCGTGATCTACCGATCACAGCCGACAAACTCCAGCGCTGACCCGCTCAACGCGTTCAAACCGATCTCGACTCGTCGCCGTGGCGGTGTCGAGGCTGGGTAGACGTCACCGGCTAGCGAAGGGCAGCGGCCTTGACCGCGCGAGTATCCAACTGGTTTCGGCGTCGATGCAGTGCAGGGTCGTCGGCACCGACGTCACGAAATACCATGACGAACATCAGAAAGCCGTGCAGACTCTCGACATCGGTTCAAAAAATGTCCCGAGTGGGCATGTCGGCGCTGGCGGCGTTGGCTGAGCGAGCGTTGGACTCGCCGTAGCTGCCGGGTTTGCGGCGGCCACGCCGGTACTACCGAAAAGCAGTCCGCCGGCCACGGCCGTGGCCGCCAGTAAACGTATGATTACTTTTCGCATGATGTTCCCAACCCCTAGTGATACACCGATTGTCACGGAACATTGCCCAGTTACCAATACCACGGACCGGCCCCGCGCATAACGCTGAAGATCTCCCATCACCCGGCCGGACCACACCAGGCCCGGCGTATGGCGGAGTCCATATGACATAGGAGGCACGTTCCGTAGTACGGCTTGCGGCAACTAGAGTAATTACTACGCCAACTGGTTCGTTGCGGCATCACACGGCTTCTAGCCTGCAGTGATCGCCGAAAAGCGAAGGGCATCTGTACCGGTCACGCACTGCCCGCCATCTCGGACTACCGCAGTGGAGCAGACAAAAACTCTCGCGATCCTCGCAGGCGACAGACGCCAACATAGCCGTGAGCTCGCGGACTGTCAGCAGGCTAGCACTCTTCGTGCAACTCACTCGACATAAGTGTACCGAGCGTGCCTTTGGGCCCGCGCTGGAAGCCGCGGGAGTCACGATGAGCGAGTAAGAAACTCTGACGCCCCGGCACGGCGCGCTGACCGTCTTGCATAGCAAACAATCGTGGCCGACCGGATTCCCGGCGGATCGCGGCGGAGGCTCCTGGCTGCGGGGGATCGGCCGCACAGTGTCGAGAAAGCCGCTTAGCATGGGACTGATGCCCCAATTTGGACCTCCTTGCGCGTTGAAGTCGATGGAGGTGGCCGCGTTTGGGACGGATTCGGGTGCCAGGCTGCGAGCTGATCTACGACGACCTGGGCACGGGTGAGCCGCTGGTGCTCGTGCACGGTACGGGAGCGCAGGCCTCGACCTGGCGCGGCGCGGCCGGCGACCTGGCTGTCGGCGGATACCGAGTCATCGCCTATGACCGGCGCGGCTATGGCCGCTCGACCCATCGCCCGGTGCGTGACTACCGCATCCACGTTGCCGACCTGGCCGCGGTCATCGAACATGTCGGTGCGCCCGCGCACGTCCTTGGCTGGAGCTCTGGCGGCAACACCGCGCTCGCGCTCGCCGTCGAGCGGCCGGAGCTATATCGCTGTTTGGTGATCGTCGAGGCACCGTGGCATGGCCTGCGGGGTTTTACCCCTGACCTTGTCGCCACGCTCGGGCGGGTCAAGTTTTCCCAGCTGCGCGGGCGCCGCCGTCAAGGCGCGGCGATCTTCTTCCGCTGGGTATCGGGACTGCGCGATGGCGGCAACGGTTTCGACCGTCTCCCGGTGGCTGAGCAGGAGGTACTGCTCGCGAACTACCGGCCGGTTCTTCAAGAGCTCGACCCGCACCCGTTCGGCGTGATGATGGAACACATCCCGACAAAAAGGGTGGCCGCCATCCGGGTGCCGATCAGGTGGTTGCTCGGGGTGGACACTCGCAGCGAGTGGTTTCGCAAGGCGCACGCCGACGTTGTGCGAGTGGCGCCGAGTATCCGCACCGAACACATCACCGGAGCCGGACACTTCGCGCACCTTGACATGCCGACGGAGTTCGCCGCTACCGTTCTACGCGCGGTGCAACCAGACAGATCAGACATTTAATGCTCGGCGGTGCGGCAAGTTAGCACCCTTGGCGATCGCGCGGGTGTAGCTCAATTCGATAAGCCCGGTGTAGTGAGTCATCGCTGTCAAAGCGTGGGCCCCGCCGATGAGTCGATTGCGCGATGCGGCTGGAGTCGGGATCTGTCTCAGCGGCTACGAACAGTAATAACGGTGCTGAAGAGGATCAAGCGACAAGGTGACGTCTGGCGGAAAAGGCTGCCCCTCTTCTCTGGTGACGGCGCGGGGACCGAGCTGTGGCCAGCGTGCTGGCCACGCCATCGGTGACGATCCGGCGAATGGAGGAACGGTGGCATGAGCGGGTCAGCTGATGTGGTCAGAGATCAGATCGAGCACCGTCTGCTTCCACATGCGGTTTGCATGAGCCCGCTCTGCATTGTCGTTCACCGGGGCGCGGAGATACGCCTTCAACATGTCGACCGGGCTGAGCGGCTTGCCCCGGTGGTTCATGGTCTCGAAGATCGAGTAGCCGTGCGCATCGGTCTCGGTGGCGATCTCAATGAGTCCGACGTTACCCATGAGCCAGTAGATGAAGCGTGGTAGCGCATCGCCGAGCTCCGCCGCCAGGTCGAGACTCTGGATCTCACCATACTGGGCTACCATGGAGGCTTATTCAGCTGGCCGCGTAGAAGTGTAGAGCGATTACGGTCGAGATGGTTGTAGTGAACGTTTCGAGTGGTCGACGATAATCGGTATGCATGATGCGCCATGTCTTGAGATGAGCGAT
>Ga0134128_10002783_pt1 | contig 21487 bp, 20 predicted proteins | sample KB31754_FD_96462 | JGI IMG/M metagenome (GOLD analysis project Ga0134128, IMG submission 96462) | Terrestrial soil microbial communities with excess Nitrogen fertilizer from Kellogg Biological Station, Michigan, USA - KB3-175-4 | ecosystem: Environmental > Terrestrial > Soil > Unclassified ... | reverse complement strand
TTCCTCGCGCCCTATTCCCCCGACCTCAACCCCATCAAGCAGGACTTCGCCGCTCTGAAGAAGCGCCGGGAGTATCAGGAGCAGGCCACCCTCGACGCTATCGTCAAGACCTATCAACGATTGCGGACTTAGCTATAGAAGCTCTGCCAAGTACGACCCGTCTTGGCCCGTAATCCCGGTAATCAGTGTTTTCTTCACGCGGACCCTCCTTAACGAGGAACGGCTTATTGCCTGCTTCCATCCGTTTGTCTACTCATCGATGTAAATAGATCGTTGATGAAAGATTCTTGCGACCAACGATACTGAGCAGGTACTATGCAAGACGAGCAAAGTTCGAGACAATCGAGACAATACAGTGGCAGCCATCCCTCATCAACACATGCGCAGTATCGTGATCCTCTTCGGCATGCTTGTGTGCGGGCTCCTGATCGCCCACTCCATCAATACCTTTGTCGCCGAGGCGTTGTATGTCATCCCTACGCTTCCGGTGAGTTCCGGCAACGATCGATCGACGGGCCCTTCGTTACTCGCTTCCTATTCGCCGACCCAGGCAGCGGAGGATATACGTTCCAGCGGCCTCTTTCTCCTTCCTGCTGCACCCCAGGGTGGACTCACGAACTCCGATAGGCGAGGCCCCTCCGGCGCTCCGGTTCGAGCTTCGCTCGGTTTGGCGGCCAGAATTCGCTTGATCGGTGTCGTGTTCGGCGATCAGCGCGGCATGTTTGCGATCGCCGAGGATCTGTCCTCTAAACAACAGATGTTGTATCGCGTCCATGACCAGGTGCTCGATCTGGGAGAAGTGAGTGAGATTCGGCGGAACGGAATTCTCGTGCGCCAAGGCAATCTGGAGGAATTATTGGAGTTGGCGCAGTCGGAGAACCAGGCTATTCCAGGCGGTTCCGCTGGCGCCATGGCATCTGCTCACCAGACACAGACAGCCGGTGTTCCTCTACGAAAAGTCATCGACCGCCGTGAGGTGGAGCAGGCCATGAACGATCTGCCGAAACTCTTATCGCAGGCCAGAGCCGCGCCTCATATGGTAAATGGAACCATCAACGGATTTCGCCTGGACTACATTGCCCCGGCCAGTTTCTACGAAAAAATCGGGGTCCAGACAGGAGATGTGTTGCAGCGCGTCAACGGAGTCGACATTCGCGATCCCAGTACCATGTTGAATTTACTGCAACAACTGAAGAATGAGCAGATCGTCAAGCTCGACGTGATGCGGAACAATCAGCGCTCGACCATCACGTACGAGCTCCGCTGAAAGCGCTCCCCTTCCACGATTTTTGCGATCGTTTGAGCCGTTACTCCTCGATGACGGACGAATCGACTTCTGCAAGAGCGGGTTGATGGCAAGGAACACTCATGGTCTAGGATCCACAAGGGTTCACCTTTGCGTTAAGAATGTGAGGTGTCCTTGCCAGGCCGCCGGAAGGGAGAGTATCTTTACGACCGAGATGGAAACGTATTTGAGAGACGACCTATGATGGTACTCGTCTGTATCGACAAGAGGTCAGGGTAAATTGTCCGAACGACTCGATAACGATCAGTCCAGTCCTACTGTTCGTCGCCCTCTGTTGGGACGCATTCTCGGGGAAAAATTCAACCTCTTGGATTCAAAACTCGAAGAGGCCTTAGCCTACCAGCAGGAAAAAGGCGGCCTACTGGGAGAGGTCCTGCTGCATTTGCGCCTACTGCGGGAAGAGCAATTGCTGGAAGCCCTCGCTCAACAATTTGAGATATCCTGGATGCCCCATCTCGATACCACCAATGTGGACCACGAGCTGATCAAGAAGGTACCGATCGCGTTTTGTCGACGGTACCGTGTCTTGCCGATTCGATATGAGGAAGGGGCCATTCTGACCGCATCGACCGATCCTCTGGAAACCGTTGCGTTTGACGATCTTCGGCTACTGTTGGGCAACCCGATCAAACCGGTCTTGACCACCAGTGTCGTGCTGCTTGCCTGTTTGAACCGAGCCTACGACGAAATCGCCAACCCAGCCGGCGCGGAACAGGTGATGGAAGACATCGCAGCAAACCAGAGTCTCGACCAGCTCGCGCATGAACTCGATGAACCACAAGACTTGCTGGATGCCACCGACGAGGCTCCGATCATTCGATTGGTCAACTCGGTGCTGTTTCAGGCGGTACGGCAACGGGCGAGCGACATCCATTTCGAATCGTTCGAGCGGGGCCTAGTGGTCCGATATCGTATCGACGGCGTGCTCTACCCGGTCCTCACCCCGCCCAAGCACTTGCAAGCGAGTATTATCGCGCGCTTGAAGATCATGTCCGGTCTCAACATTGCCGAGAAACGTTTGCCGCAAGACGGCCGGTTCGGCATCAGGACATCCGGAAAAGACGTCGATCTTCGTGTCTCGGTCTTGCCCACCTCCCATGGCGAGCGAGTCGTGTTGCGATTGCTGGAGAAAGAAAATCGCCTCCTGAATCTTTCGGAAATGGGCTTTCCGAAAGAACGGCTCTCCGTGATCCATCAACTGATCCAACTCGCGCATGGGATTATTCTCGTCACCGGGCCGACGGGAAGCGGCAAGACCACGACCCTCTATGCCGCCTTGAGCCATATCAATGCGCCCGACAAGAACATCATCACGGTCGAAGATCCGGTGGAATACCAATTGCTCGGCATCGGGCAAATGCAAGTGAATCCGAAGATCAATTTGTCGTTCGCCGCCGGGCTGCGCTCGATTCTCCGGCAAGACCCGGACGTCATCATGATCGGTGAGATTCGCGACCGGGAAACGGCGGAAATCGCCATTCACGCCTCTCTCACCGGACATCTGGTGTTTTCCACCCTGCATACCAATGATGCCGCCAGCGCACCCACCCGTCTGATCGATATGGGAATCGAGCCTTTTCTGGTGGCCTCGTCGGTCGTCGCCGTTCTGGCCCAACGACTGTTGCGACGGATCTGTCCGGACTGCAAACACCCCTATCGTCCGAGCGAAGAAGAACTCAGTCGCTTGGACATCCCGCCAGGTTCCGACGCCACCCTCTATCGAGGAGCCGGCTGTGCGGCCTGTTCCCAAACCGGCTATCGAGGCCGTACCGGTATTTTTGAGCTCATGGTGCTGGACGACGAGATCAGACGACTCATCGGAAGCAAAGCCGACTCCACCGCCATCAAACAAGCGGCGATCGCCAAGGGCATGGTGACGTTGAAGCAGGAAGGGGCTGAGCGAGTCATTCAAGGCCATACCACGCTGGAAGAAGTCATGCGGATCACTCAACAGGAAATCGAAGTCTAATGATGCGGCACGGATGCGCCGACCGCCTATTCCAGTCAATTCCATCTTGGACGGTTCGACACCGGTCGGCCAAACCCGATGCGTCCGGAGCCTGCTGATCATGCCGGTCTATCAATACCAGGGCTACCGGAACGACGGCGGAGCCGCGACCGGGATCATCGACGCGGAGAACGTCAAAGTCGCTCGCCTCAAACTGAGGAAAGAGGGCGTCTATCCGACCGATGTCGTCGAACAGGGCCAAGCGCCTGGTCGATCGCGAGAAAAAACTACCGGCCGCACCGAGCGATCCATCGGTCGATCGGCCACCCTCAGCTCAACCGACCTGGCCCTGATGACCAGGCAGTTTGCGACCTTGCTCGTGGCCGGGCTCCCGTTGGTCGAAGCCCTCGGCGTCTTGGTGGACCAAGCCGAGAAGAAACCCATCAAGGCCCTCCTCGCCGATATCCGGGAACAAATCCGTGGGGGCAAGGCGTTGAGTGCCGTCTTGGGGACGTACGAAAAGGACTTTTCTCCCATCTATGTGCACATGGTACGAGCTGGCGAGGCCAGCGGAGCGCTGGATCAGATCTTGTTCCGCCTCGCGGAATTCTTGGAGAAACAACTCGCTCTGAGGAATAAAGTCACCAATGCGATGCTCTACCCCATCATCATGCTCGTGATCGGGTCGGTCATCCTCTTTTTCCTCATTACCTTTGTCGTTCCCAAGATTACGCTCGTGTTCGCTCAACAGAAACAAGCATTGCCATGGCCGACGGTGGCGTTGATGTCGGTCAGCCAGTTCTTTGCCGACTACTGGATGGTGTTGGTCGGGTTCGTGCTCGGAGGCCTCTATGTGACGCGCCGCTTTATCCGGACCGGAGCCGGTCGCATGATGGCGGACCGGTTAATATTAAAGTCTCCATTGATCGGAGATGTCACGCGGATGGTGTCGATTTCCAGGCTCACCAGCACCCTGTCCACGATGTTGGCCAGCGGAGTGCAATTGCTCGATGCGATGGATGTCTCGAAGCGCGTCATGAACAATAGAGTCCTTGAAGAAACGGTCGAAACGGCACGGCAGAACATCCGCGAGGGTGAGACGATCGCCGATCCATTGAAGCGAAGCGGCGAATTTCCGGCCCTGGTTACCCATATGATCGCCGTCGGTGAAAAAAGCGGTGAGATGGAGGAGATGTTGCGCCGAGTGAGTCAAATATACGACGGTGAAGTAGAGCGGGTCATCGCCCGCTTGACCTCGCTCATGGAGCCGATCATGATCCTTGCCATGGGCGCCGTCGTCCTCTTCATCGTCGTCGCGATCCTGTTACCCATCTTCGAGATGGGGGAGATGGTCCACTAAGGAGACGATCCGAAACACGGTAGAGGAAGAGCGTGAAACGAGATAAGGGGGAACTCACGATGACTGATCCGGAAAAGCAGTGCCGGCCTACCACACACATCGGTGAAAACAATCGACTGCTTCGCTTCGTCGCCTGTCTGAGCCGGCGGACATCAGCAAACTCCGCCGGCTTTACGTTCATCGAAATCATGGTCGTCGTGGCCATCTTGGCCATTCTCGCGGCCCTGGTCGTTCCGCGTATCATGGGCAGGACAGATGATGCCAAGCGCACGGCGGCCAAAGTCCAGATCAGAAATATCGAGGGAGCGCTGCAACTCTACAAATTGGATAACGGTGTCTATCCCACCACGGAACAGGGCCTCAAGGCGCTCATTGAAAAGCCCTCTGTCGGTGTGGTCCCGAAGAAGTGGAAAATCGGAGGATACCTCCCGAAGCTTCCGGAAGATCCTTGGGGCAATCCGTACAAGTATCTCAGCCCGGTCCAAAAAGGAGAGTACAAAGTGGAGTATGAGGTCACGTCCCTCGGGACTGACGGCGAGGTCGGTGGCGAGGGCGTGAACGCCGATATCACGAATTGGAACCTCGACAAAGAATAGGACGTTAATGGTCACCGGTCATCGGTCATTGGAGAGAGCAGGCTTCACCATCCTGGAAATGCTGATCGTCCTGTTCCTCCTGACGTTGGTCGTGGTGGTCGTTTTCCCTCGTTTCAGCCTCGACGAAGACCTGAGCTCCACCGGACGGAAACTCGTCGGTGTCTTTCGAACCTTTCAAGGATTGGCGGCCACAAGACAACAGCCCCTGAAGCTCTATCTCGATTTGGACCAGGGAACCTACTGGATGATGATGGTCGAAGGCAAGGAAGAACGACTTCCGCTTGACCCCGCCTGGAAGCTGCCTCATTCGCTGCCTGAATCGATTCGATTGACGGAAGTATCCGTCGGACAAGACAAACACTTTTCCGGGCGAGTCGACATATCCTTCTTCGCCAACGGGCGGATTGAGCCGGTCACGATGTACCTGATGGATACGAAGAATAATCTCTTGGGACTGGCGATCGATTCATTGACGGGAAGGATTCGGGTCAGCGACGAACGGCTCGACCCTCCCCCGAACCGGATCATCCCCGACCGCGTCCGGCTCCTCTTGAAGCCGAACATGCAAGCAGGAGCAGGAGCGCTGCCGAGAGGATTGGTTCCAACTCAACAGTAGGTCGCGATGGGTCAAGAGAGACACCGAACCAAGTCTGATGAAAGCGGATTCACGCTGCTCGAAGTGCTGCTGGCCATCGCCTTACTGGCCATCGCGCTCCCGATTCTCCTTGGCCTCAGAAATTTCGACCTGGAGCTTCAGGAAAGAGCGTCCGAACTGACCGCCGCCACGTTGTTGGCCCAAGAGAAACTCCTAGAAACTGAGCTCGTAGGACAATATGCCATCGGGGAAAGCACTGGAGATTTTCCGAGCATCCCACTTGGAGCACAAATGACCATGCAGGCAGTCCCGAGAGCGGTCGGGTACAAATGGAAGCGCACGATCACGCCCACTCCGCTGGAGCTGATTCGGGAGATTCGGATCAAGGTCTCGTGGCTGCGGGGACAACTGGAAGAAGCGATAGAGGTCAGCACCTATGTCTTTGCCGGACGTCTCACTTTTTAGATCTCAAGCGGGCTTTACGCTCGTCGAAGTCTTGGTGGCGGTCGCCTTGCTGGGCATGGTCGGCGCCATGGTCTTTGGGTCGCTCGTCATGACGACGAACGCCGTGGAATCCGGACGAGAACATGCGGCGAAGGAACAGGCGGTCAGAAGAATTTTGCGTCTGATGGCCGAGGAAATCTCCCTCAGTAAACGCAATACCATGTATCCATGGGTGGGAACGAATGCGACACAAGACGGGCAACCGGCCGACATCCTGGCCTTCCTCGCGATGAGTCACGAATTGAGCACAGCGGCCGCCAAGGAAAGCGATACCGTTCGCGTGGTCTACACGCGTGAACGTGATCGGCTGATTCGGTTCGTCCGCAGAAATCTCTATACGCTGACCGATACCAATGAGTCATTGGATCAGCTGGAACTGGCCGATCGTGTCCAGGCCTTCAATATCCGATATTACGACGACCAGAACCGGATCTGGATCGACGAATGGCCGGCGGTCACCAAAATCCCCAAGGCCTTGTTGATCGAAGTGACGTTTCAATACCCCGATGCCGCCCCCTGGACGGTCCGGGAATGGGTGCTGATCGGCACATCATGACCATCAAATGGCCTGAGGCATGGCGAGAGATCTTGGCTTGGACGGTCACCGGAGTCACCATCTTGGTGTTGTGCCTCATGGCCACCTTTCCGTACAGCATGCTGCAGGCGAGGATCGTTGCAGAACTCACACGAGCCACCGGCATGGAGATTCGAGTTGCCGATTGGACCATAGGGCTCCCATTAGGCCTTGAATGGCGAAACGTCACCTTGTCGCAACCGAACTGGACGCCGATTCAATTGGCAGGGCTGCAGGCCAAACTCGGAGTCATGAAAGCATTGGGCGGCACGCTCGGACTCGATGTCGTCGCAAAGCTGAATGATACCGCTTCCCCGACAGGTCTCGCCAAAGGCACTGTCACCGCCTCATCTCTTTCCTTGGCGGGTCCCGTCACGATCAAGGGACAGATTCAACAAGTGGACCTTTCCAAGGTCCTCCGCCGCTACGTCACGCACGGCATGCTCAACGGAGATTTTTCCCATCGGATCGACTCGGGTCAGACGACCGTCACCACGATGAAGGGGGAAGGCATGTGGACGGCCGAGGCGACGGATCTGGTGGTCGATCAGATCCCCCTTGGAAACGGACGAACCCTGTCGCTCACATTCAGCAAGGTCTCGGCAGGACTCGCATGCCGAGACCTCCGCTGCGACGTGACGCAGATGAAAGGCGACGGCATCGACGGTTCCTTTACGGGCGAAGGACACATCACCATCCAACAACCGATGCAACAGAGCCAATTAAACCTCACGGTGACGGTCATCCCCGGCCATGGATTTGCTTCGAAAGCCGGCACGCTTGGCCTCCCCTCACCACCTCCAGGAACGCCCATGACTGTCAAGATCATAGGAACCTTGGCACAGGCGAGGATTGCATTGTAAGGTACGGGCTGAGATTTCAGGTTGCGGGTTGTCTATTGCAGTTTCAGTTCACCTGATGCTATTCACTCGCACGTGAAACTCGAAACCAAAAGCACGAAACAACTACGGAAGCCGGATTCATGGGCATTGTAAACGAATGTGTCGGGCTGGATATCGGACAAACGGGCTTGAAGGCCGTACGTTTTCGCCGCCGCCTGAGCGGGCACGAAACGATCGATTACTTCCAACATCCCATGCCGTTTTCCCGCCCGGAAGATCTTGAGCCGGCACGGCGTGTGAAATCGCTGCGTGGATTCCTCTGGCGGAACGGACTCTATGGCACAGACCGGCTGGTGACCGCGATTCCTTGCCAGGACCTTTTCGTCAGAACCCTGTCCTTTCCCTTCAAGGATTCGACCAAGCTCGCCCAAGTCGTCCCCTTTGAGGTGGAAAATCTCGTCCCCATGCCGCTCGAAGATCTTGCGATCGGAAGCCTGGTGTTGCCGCCGGGACACACAGCGGAAGGTTCGCCCCGCGAGAGCAAGGGTTCGGAAGTCTTGGTCACGGCTGCGCCAAGAGACAAGGTCACGGAGCATCTCCGGTTTTTGGCCCAAGCTGATGTGGAGCCTTCGGCGATCAATGTCGACGCAATGGCGCTCTTCTCCGTCACCCAATTCCTTCAAGAAGAAGGAGCGGCCGTTCCGCAAGACCTGGCCATCATCGACGTCGGGGCCTCGAAGACGACGCTCTGCCTCGTGCAGGGAGGACGGCCCCTGGTCCTCCGGACGATTCTGTGGGGCGGCAACCATCTGACCCATGCCTTGGCCGTCCGGCACGCCTGTAGTTTCGCTGACGCAGAACGTCGGAAACGGACGATGGCCGTGGATCAGGTGGATGGTTTGTTGGAGCCGATCCTGAAAGAACTCCGCATCACCTTGCAGGCCCATCTTGGAAATGAGCGCAGCCGCTTGACGCACTGTTGGGTATGCGGAGGGGGGGCCAAACTGCAAGAGATCGGCGGCTATCTCTCCCGACAATTGGGACTCTATCCGGTCGGACCGCGACAGGGGTTTGGAGCGGAAACCCCTCGGGCATTTTCCATCGCGTTCGGCTTGGCGATTCACCCAAAGATCATCCGACCGCGATGGCGATTCAAGTCGACTCCCATGGAGCTCGCGCTCGATCTCAAAGACGTTGCCGACGCCGCTTCGCCGGACCGCGCCACGACTAAACAGGACCGCCGCCTGGCGATCGTCTCCGGGTTGATCATTGCCGTCCTGACGATCGTGGATTTCTCGATTCACTTCATGCTGCACGACCAGCGGGTCGCTCGGCTCAAAGCCGTGCTGCACAGCCGGTATGAGCAATTCTTCGGAGCGGGTGCCGCTCCCGGAGAAGAGCTCGATCAAGCCCAGTACCGCCTCGGAGCTCTGGACAAAGCCCTCGCGGTCGTCGATACCACGGACGGCAACGTGTTGCGCACACTCTCGACGTTCGTGAAACACCTCCCGCCTGGAACGATGATCAAGGTGCGCGAGTTGACCGTAGACGGAGCGGCCATCCTCATGGAGGGTGAGACCACCTCCTTTGACGCCGTGGAACGACTCAAGCAAACCTTCGCGTCGAGTCCACAATTGAAAGATGTCGTCGTGACGGAAACCAGGGTGGGCGCCGGCCCCAATCAAGTCGTGTTTCGAATCACCGTCAGCGTGGAGAAATCATGACGCAGAGTTTCCGAGAACGCTGGCGCCAGATGTCGCAGCGTGAACGCACCATCGTGCTGGCAGGCGGGATCGTGCTCGGACTCAGCCTCCTCTTCGTGCTGATCGTCGAGCCTCTGTTGGATCGCCTGGATCGACTCGATCGACAGGAGGTGCGAAAGCAGAAAGACCTGGCCGAATTGGCGGTGCTCGGCCAAGCGTATCTCGCCAAACGGGACCGTTTGACCTTGACCGAAAGTCGGATGCCGGGAGCCGACAGTCATTTCTCCCTCCTGACGTTTATGGAGGAAGCGGCCACCATCGCCCATGTGCGCGAACGCATCACCGGCATGCAACCTCAACAACAATCGCTGGCGCAAGGCTATGAAGAAACGGCCGTCGATCTCCGATTGGAAGGCATCCAATTGCCCGACTTATTGGCATTACTCGTGGCCATCGATCAAGCCCCTTACGACCTTCACGTTCGCCGTCTGCAGATCCGCCCGAAATTCGATAATCCCGTCAATATCGACGCAACCGTTCGGGTCTTGAGCTATGCCAAGAGCTGACGAACGAGGCGTCGCGCTGCTCTTGGCGTTGTTGGTGCTGACGATCCTCACCGCCCTTATCCTTGAGTTCGATGCGGAAGCACGCCGCGAGTACCGAGCCGCCGCCGCCTTTCGAGACGACTATAAGGCAGGCATGTTGACCCGCGCCGCTGTGCAGGCCGCGCGAGCCATACTGCTGCAGGATCTCTTGCGTGAAAAGATGACGGGGCAGAAGTACGACGGGCCGACCGATATCTGGGCCATGCCGATCAAGAATTATGCGATCGGAGACGGGTTTCTGACCGCGCAGATCCAGGATGAGACGGGGAAGTTCAACCTGAACGACCTCGCGTCGACTTCGGGAGGCGACATTGCACAGAAGAAGAAGATCCTCCGAGCCAAACGATTGTTCGAACTGCTCAGGGTCAACCCAAATCTGGTCGATGCTCTCATCGATTGGATGGATCAGGATGAAGTGCCTCAGCCGGCCGGCGCCGAGAGCCTTTACTACCAATCCTTGAGGCCGCCCTATCGGACCGCGAATAGTCCGTTACCTGGACTGGGAGATCTGCGGCTCATCAAGGGGTTCACGCCGGAGATCATCGAGCTGATCTCTCCCTATGTGACGGTCTTCCCGCAGGAAGGAGGGGCGTCGATGAACGTCAACACAGCTGATCCCATCGTCCTTCAGACGCTGGATCCGAGCGTCACCCAATCCGTCGCGCTGGAGATCGTCCAAGGACGCCCCTACAAGACGAAAGTGGAACTCGATCGAGTCGCGAGCTTTCAAGAAATCGGTCGGACACTGAGAAGCGACTACGATATCAAATCGGACTATTTCTCCGCGCGCCTTGCCGTCACCGTGAATGACACGACCAAAACCGCATGGGCCATCCTGAAGCGAGATGCCGCCAAGAACGACAGTACGGTCGAATACTTGCGTTTGCTCTAACCACACAATATGAATTTTGAGTTGCGCGTTGCTGGTTTCGTGGCGTGAGTTGTACGTCTTCGAGTTTCTGGTTGTCGGAAAACCAGAAACAGAACGCCCGCAGGATGTTCAAAAGTCATTCCAGCAAGGCCGCAGCGAGCGAAGAGGCGAACGCGTACTTTGTCTCGTACGTTGAGCCTCTGAGCGACGTGAGGACGAAGCTGGAGGGTTTTTTCAACATCCTGCGAGCGGCACCGTAATCGTCACCTCATTGCCCAGCTCGTTGTACGCCAAGCAGGGGAAAAACGATCGAGCCAAAAACATTCCTCGCCCGTTCGTGTCTTCCGACTTGCATGTCTCTTGGGATCGCGCGAGTAGGCTTCGCCACTTGAAGCCCTTGCCCTCATCGCTGATCCGGTACACCAGACTGTTTGTATCCTTGTCGTGAAGCACATGCATGGTCACCCGACGATCCTTCAGCCGAGTTTGAGCGAGTCGGTGAGCGAGCAGCTGTTCATAGTGGCCTTCCAGCAAGGCCTTTTGCTTTTCCTGATATTGGATCTCGAGATTCCCATGTTCAACAGCGTTAAAAAGCAATTCTTGTAGCGCTCCGCGAAGGTGCAACCGTCGAATCGGAGGGAGTGTCAAGGCCGTCGTCTTGATGAGCCAGGAGATCACCCCCGGGATATGGGCTGGATCGGAATCGACGGTCAGTCGGTATTCCAATCGGTAGAGTCCTGGAATATCAGCCAGATCTCCGGGCAGGAGATTCCGAGCGCGTTGCAACGCATGCGCCAGCTCTTCTTCAGTCACGGGCTTGTGCAGATAGTCGGCGGCTCCGATCCGAAGCGCTTGGACGATCATCGGTTCCGGCGCATCCTTCGCCATGACGATCACCGGACAGCGTTCATGCCTGGCCTTCAATTCTTTTAGCAGAGTCAGGCCCGTTGCGTCGGGAAGAAACAGGTCGGTGATCACAATGTCCGGTGCCGCCATGTCGATCGTGGTCAACGCGGTGATCGGGTCGGACGCCGCAACAACCGAAAACCCTCTGCCCTGCAACTGTTCGGCAATACGCGCCTGGGTATCCGGACAGGGATCGATGATCAAAAGATGATCGGAAGTCGCGAGCGTACTCATGCGGCAATTCCTTTGTCGAGCACGTGACGGAGCGCGGCTAGAAGACGCTGGAGTTCCTGCTCCAATGTGGCATAGAGCTGCGCACCATGCGTCAAGTTTCCTGTTTTCGCCGACTCTTCCAATTCTTTGCAGGCTAGAAGCGCGGCCGGAGCGCAGAACTGTAAGAGAGCGCCCTTCAATCGATGGCTCGAACGTGTCACGCCTGCCGCATTCCCGGCATCCAAGGCCGTCTGAGCATCCGCCAAGTCCTTTGGACCATGCTCCATAAACAATTCGGTCATCATCTGGAACGTCTCTCGGTCGTTATCGACACGGGCGAGAGCCTCCTCGAGACTGAAGGCGGGGTCATGGTTCAGATGATCGCTCATGAAAATCCTTCTCGGTTAGTTCGATCCCCATCAGCGCCACATCATCGGGAAAATGTTCGTGCCCCTGCCATCGAATCACCTCCGCAATGGTGCCGGAAACGACTTCCGACAGGGGGCAATCGCCGAATGCACGAACCGTCTTTTCCAGCCGATCTTGCCCCCAGAGCTCGCCGTTCGAGGCCGGCACTTCATAGAGACCGTCGCTCAACACGTACAACCGATCACCCTGCTCAATCGTAAGTTCCTCCGTGAGGTAGGTCGTCGACTGATCGAAGCCCAACGGCAAATTGGGCTTGGCCATCCAACAGACCTCGCCGGACCGGCGATGAAGAAGCGCTCCATTGTGTCCAGCCGTCGCGTAGGACAGGGTACGAGCACGGACGTCGAGTCTGGCGAAAATGATCGTAAAATAATTTCCATCTTCCGTCAGCGGAAATAGTCTATTCGCTTCCGTCAAGATCGCACCCGGATCGCTGGACCCGACATGGTGCAGCAGATTCTCTCTGCGCAAGAATGTTGAAAACGAGGCCGACCGCAACGCCGACGATACCCCGTGGCCGGACGCATCCAGCAAATACAGTCCCAGCACGTCGTCATTCCACGGCACGACGTTGAAGAGATCGCCCCCCAAACCGAGCGACGGACGATAGACATGGACCATCTGTACGCCCGGCAAAAGTGTTCCCGGCGCCGGAAGCAATGACTCCACATAGCGCGCGGCGGACTGGAGCTCCCGTTCGAGGACTTCCTGTTTCCTCCGGATTTCCTCCGTCACATCCTCAAGTCTTCGGATCAAGGTCGCCGTGCGCATGCCGGCCTGGACACGGGCCGTGATTTCATACTTACTGGCGGCCTTGCTGAGAAAGTCATCGGCTCCCCGGGCCAGGCCTTCGGCGATCTGCTGAGGCTGGTCATGACTCGTCATCATGAGGATTTGACTCGACAGCAGCGCAGGATCCTGACGAACCTGCTCGCAGAAGGACGGTCCGTCCATTTCCGGCATCATCCAATCTAAGATGGTCAGGTCGGGCCGCTCGCGTCGAAGTACTTCCAACCCTACCTTTCCATCGCCGGCTTCGATCACTCTGTAGCCGAGCCGTTTGAGTCGAGCCGCCAAGGCCATCCGTGCGGTAGGCTCATCGTCCACGACCAGGACGGTATGCACCCCACCCTCTTCGACAGTAGGGGAGGTTGTCACAGCGGCTGGAGTCGGCATAGTATGAGTCTCGATAAGAACACCTGTGAGCGCTTGAGCGTTTCGATCAACAAATGCGCCTTCTGTCCGATCGGTCGATTATCGACCTAGGCTGCACGCTGGTGTCCGGCCAGTGCATCCTGCTCATTGTCATAGACCGGGATCAACTTTTGAATGTTGGCCAGGCTCATGATTTCCCGCACGTAACTTTGCGGCTTCAACATGCTCACTTTTCCTTGGCTCAACTTAAAGTTTTGGGAGACGAGCGCCAGCAATCCGAGCCCGGAACTGTCCACAAAGCGGACTTCGGCCATATTCAAGATCAGATGCCGACAGCCTTTCTGTCGAATCGTCTCCACGGCAGTTTTGAATTGTTCACGATTCGCGTATGTGAGATCTCCCGTCATCTCAAGGACCACACCGTTCGGGACTGGCCGTTCTTTCGTATGCATCGCCATGAGTACCTCCTTCATTCAGACCAATCGAAATCGATAGGTCTCGACCGCTCATACAGCCCGAGCTTCAGCCGCCGCTTCCTCCGTCGGAAACACTGCAATCATCTTATCGATATTGGCCATCTCAAGAATCTGCTTCACGGTTCCTTGGGGACCCACGAGACTGAGCCTACGTTCTTCAGCCGTAAGCTGTTGAGAGGTCAAGGCCAGGAGACCCAAGGCTGCACTGTCTATATAGGTCGCCTCGTGAAGATTGACGATGAGATGCTTCCCACCGGACTCTCTAAAAACCGACACCGCGGAAGAGAAATCCTTACGGTTGCGGTGCGTGAAGACATCAACGATCTGTATCACGGTCGCGTCGTGCCAAGCTCGCCGTGTCATGGACATGGATCCTCCGGATTCATCAGCGGCTCACATGGGCCAGTATGGCGCTGGCGATATCGTTCAGCGGCAAAATTTTGTCCACCGCTCCCGCCTTGATCGCTTCCTTCGGCATGCCGAACACGACACAGCTCGCCTCATCTTGAGCGATCGTGAAGGCGCCGGCCTGCTTCATCGCCAACATTTCTTTGGCGCCGTCGTTTCCCATCCCTGTAAGGATCACGCCGACGGCATTGGAACCGGCATAACTGGCCACGGACGAAAACATCACATCCACTGACGGCCGGTGGCGGTTGACGGGGGGATCCTGGTTGATCTGCACCGTGTATCGCGCGCCGCTCTTGACCAGCCTCATATGAAAACTGCCGGGGGCGACCAATGCATGTCCGGGCAAGACACTGTCTCCATCCTGCGCTTCTTTGACGGCAATCCGACAGAGACGGTTCAGTCGGTCAGCCCATGTTTTCGTGAATCGTTCCGGCATGTGTTGTGTAATCAGAATGGGTGGGGTATGCGGCGGGAGCCTTTCCAATATCTCCTTCACCGCCTCCGTTCCACCGGTCGAAGAACCAATGGCGATGATCGTATCGGTGGTCTTGATCATGGCGCTTCCGGAGAGGAGAGGTGAAGGGTGAGAGGTCAGGGGTTTCCGATCATCCCTACCTCCTCCATCCTTACCCCTTACCCGAGCCACTGCAGCGGCTTTGACCTTGGCGATGAGATCTTGGGCGATCTCCTCCATCCCTTCCCGAAGGTCGATCTTCGGCTTGGCGATAAAATCTACCGCTCCGAGCTCGAGCGCGCGCAATGTCGTCTGGCAGCCGATCTCGGTCAGCGAACTCACCATCACGACCGGCATCGGATGCCCACGCATCAGCTTCTCCAAAAATGTGAGTCCGTCCATCTTGGGCATTTCCACATCGAGTGTCAGCACGTCGGGGTTCAGCGCTTTAATTTTCTCTCGCGCAATATAGGGATCCGGCGCCGAGCCGACAACTTCGATGTTCGGATCTTTGGCGAGCAAGGTGGCGAGCACCTGCCGCATGAACGCCGAATTATCGACCGTCAATACGCGTATCTTCTTCATCGATTCCTCGTTACCGGTCACCGGTAGCCCATCCACATGGATCGAGGATAAAAGCTGCTGGTCCCTTGTTCCATCAGAACAGTGTCACGTCTTCTGCCGGCGCTTGTTCCTTCGACTGAATCTTTGTCGCATATTCGTTCTCGCGTTCGGCGATCGTGTGATTCTTCACACGCTCAATCTTCTTCATCAACACTCGTCCCGACTCGGTAAAGTAATAGATTTTCCGTGAAAAGACGTCCCCGAGGTCCGTCTTACAAGCAGTCAGCCCTTCCGCTTGGAGATAGTCTAGGACCCACTCTGCATTTCTGGCACCCACATCAATGGTGCCATCGTAAATTCGTCCTGCCCCGAACAACTTGATCTCCAGGCGGCTTTTGCTCCCTCCGCGCTTGATAATTTCATTGATCAGCGACTCCATCGCATATGAGCCGTATCTGGTGGACTCGCCCCATGAGTCATTCCCCACATCTTTCGGCTTCGGCAACATAAAATGGTTCATCCCGCCGACACCGGCGACTGGATCACGAACGCAAGCCGACACGCAGGAACCCAGCACGGTATAGACGATCATGGGATCCGGACTGACAAAGAATTCTCCCGGCAGGATCGCGGCGATTTCGTGCGGAAAACGACTGTCACGCATCCGCCGAATATGGGCGAAGTGATCGGTCTGAGTCAGTGCCACCGATGTCAGGGTTCCTTCTGATAGATCGTCGGGGCCAACGATTTGAACGCGTGATCCACCCATTGGAGACTCTCGGAATGCCCGATGAAGAGATAGCCTCCCGGCTTCAGATGGCGGTGGAACTTCTTGACCAGTGTTTCCTGAGTCGGCCGGTCGAAGTAGATCATGACATTCCGACAGAAAATCAGGTCCAGAGGATTCTTGATGGGGAACTGACCGTCCATCAAGTTGAGCCGACGAAACTGAACTTGACATTCCCCGTAGCTCGCTACGGGGAATGTCAAGTTCAACGAACTGACTGTGGTGCTTACCCTTGATTTCGTCCAGGCTGTAGCCCATCGTCTGCAAGAACACATTGTTGGCCGTGAGGACGTTGCCTTTCAGATCGAACTCGATGGTGGCGTAGGACGCATCGATCGCATCGACGATCCCCTTCATATTCTGACGCGCGAGCTCGTACTGCGTGATGTCGTAGCGCACACCCAAATACTTCCGAGGTTTGTCGTTCGGACCCATAATCGGCTTGATCACCGCATCGACATAATAGGGTGTGCCGTCTTTCGCGCGGTTCTTGATGATGCCCCGAAAGATCTCCCCCCGGCCGATCGTCTTCCACATGCTCTTGAAGGTCTCCTTCGGCATGTCCGGATGGCGCGTGATGCTGTGCGGACTGCCGATCAATTCTTTTTCCGAGTACTTGGAGATTTCACGGTATTTCTCGTTGATGGTGATAATATCGCCCTTGAGGTCGGCTTCCGAGACGATGCTCGTGGTGTTCATGATGTCGATGCGCGCCTGCATTTCCTCCATCATCTCCTGTTGTTTGCCCGCTGCCTGGGCCAACGCTTCGGCCATTTGATTGAACGCCTGCGCCAACTCTCCGATTTCATCCTGTGTCGTGACCGTCGAGCGATGGGACAATTGACCGCCTTGGAGTTTATGCGCCGCATCAAGCACGTTCAGCAAGTTCTTACTGATCATCTTCGAGACGAACCATACGGTGAATGCACCGATGAGAATCGCGCTGATGTTCAATATCCCCATGCCCCAATTCAGGCTCGCGCTGAGATCGTGGCCGGATCGATAGCTTTCCTCCGCTTGTTTCTTGTTTTCTTCGACCAACCAGTCGACCGCATCATAGAGCACGCCGATTTTCGCAGCCAGTTCGGTCTTCTGAACCTCTGTTGCCGCGTCCTTGCTGTAGTTCTTGCTGAGTTGCAGCACTTTCTTGCGGACCTCCATATACTCGGGTATCCCGGCCTTTAATTTTTCAAATACCTTTTGTTCCGGTTCCGAGACGATGAGCGGGACGTACTTCGCCAAGAGGTCCTCTATTTCTTTGTCGAGTTCCGCAATGCTCTTTTCCCGCGCGGCGATCGTGGCCGAATCATTCGCCAGAATGTGCCATACGACGAAGTTGTTCCTGCGCAGCATCTGCGCTCGCAGATCACTCATGACCGTAACCCCCATCAAGTTCGTCTTATAGATAAACTCCGTGTTCCCGTTCAGCCGATTCATGCCCACGACGGACAAGCCGCCGATGATGATAAGCAGGATCGTAATAACCCCGAACCCGCACAGCAGTTTCGATCGGATCTTGAAATTACTGAACTTCTCGATCATAGGACCTCCCTCAAGTACCGTCAGCCAGGCCTTCGTGGATCTTCTCGCCTGCTATGCCCCTTTCAATGCGTTCGTTCAACAGAGTCATACCGAACATGGCAGGTCTCTCCCCTGCCCACCCAAACGGTTTGAGCCGTTCGCTCGACCAGCATCCTATGCCTTAACTGACACTCTATCGGTTCAGGACGGGAAACCTTAAGCGCCGGCGGAAGACACACCTGCAGCAGAGGAGCGGACAGCCATGAGAAGGATTGCTTGGGAGATCCATCGGTTCAGCAAAGAACACCGCTGACGCGATCCTTACATGCGTAAAGATCGACCTCCCTTCGCGGGCGACGATTATGAATTCATGCATCCTCGCGGAGTAACTGTTCGATTTTATTCCGTAACAGCCCCAGGTCCTGGGATCGAGATGAGTTCTTGGTTTTCATCAGCACCTCAACCGTACTTTCAAGCGCTTCCCGATACGCATCCAGCCTCGGACATTGCATCGTGCGGCAGACATCCGTAGGCGCCTCGGCACCGCCTTGCAATTGACTCGTCAGAACGGACCGGATTCTGGAAGACAAGACGGCCATCTGCGCGAAAGTCTGGGAAAGAAACGCGTCGAGCGACCAAGCCAGTTCCCGTTCGTTGGCCCCGCTTCCCAGTCGGGGCAAATTCTCCTGTAAGTGCTCCAAGGAAGCAACCAGTTGACTCGCTTCTTCTCGAACCGCTGTGGTCATACGCAAAAGACTGGTCCTCTTCACCGCTTCGCCCACCGCGCGAAGCAAGTCCGGCCAGTCCACCGGCTTGAGGAGATAGTCCGTGAACGACAGGCGAAGCGCTTCCACGGCGGTTTGAACCGAGGGATATCCGGTCACGAGCACGATCGGAAGCGAAGGGAACCTGGTGCGGACATCCCGGAGAAATTCGAATTGCATGTTGCCCGGCATACGAATATCGGTGATGAGGGCATCATGCCGATTCGTCAGGAGCGTACTTGCTTCCTGTGAGTCTTGGGCGCAATCGCAATGATACCCCTCTTGCTCCAAAAGCCTCGCCGTCGAGCGACGGAACGTCTCTTCATCATCGGCGAGCAATACCCGTGGTGCCTCAGTGATCATAGGGTCACGACCTCCTTTATGATATCCGATTGGTTTTGCGCACAAGCCACAACCACGTGTCGCGGTAAGAGGACCGAAAACATCGATCCCTCATTCGGTTGAGTCTGAACTTCGATCTTGCCGCCCATCGCCATCACCAGGCTCTGAGAGACAGAAAGCCCCAGCCCCATGCTTTTTTGGTCCCCCCCTGTCTTTGTCGTAAAGAAGGGATCGAAGATGTGCGGGAGATGCTCTGGGGAAATGCCTGGCCCTTGGTCGGACACGGCAATCCGTATCGCATCCGGCTCGGCACGGAGGGTCAGCGCGATTGTACCTCCTTCGCTGGAACAGTCGATGGCGTTATTCAATAGATTCAGAAGGACTTGCAGCAAATCCCCTCTCGGCACGCAGAACCGGTCGAGACCAGGATCCACATCGATCACCAGCACGAGTCGACGCTGTTGCAGCCGTTTGGTGAAAAGCGCCTCAATGTCATTGATCATCGTCCGGAGTTCGACCGCTTCCCCCTTGCCGGACTCCGGTCGATAGAGTTGATACATATTCTGGATGATGGATGCGACGCGAGCAATCTCACGATCGATCATGCCGACGAATTCGGCGTGAGGGTGGATAGGGTCTACCGCCTGTTTCACAAGCGTAAAGGCATTCTTGATCCCGGCGATCGGGTTATTGATTTCATGCGCAACGCCAGCTGCTAAGCGACCCATCGCCGCCAGTTTTTCCGTCTGCGCCCGCTGCGATTCCAGCTTGGCGATCTCGGCAGTCCGCTCGGCAATCTGACGCTCCAGCTCTTCCGTATGGCGAGACCGCTCCGCCTCCAAGTGCTTGCGCTCGGTAATGTCACGGCCCGCCACTAATCGGACTTCCCTCCCACGATAGCGACAAGGTCTGACTACGACTTCACCAAAAAAGGTGGTGCCGTCCTTGCGGCGCCCCATGGCTTCGTAGGGCCCGTTCACGCCGTTCTGCATATTGGTCAGGACCAAGTCGTGGGATTCATCGGCGACGAGATCCCATAGGGATCGGCCGATGAGTTCGTCCAGTCCATACCCGAATATCCGCTCCAAACCGGCAATGAAGCTCCCCGCAGCAAGCTGCGGGGTATCACAGAACTCAATTCCGAAGACTTCTCGGAAGGAGAGGCCAACCCCGTAGCGAGCTACGGGGAATGTCAAGTTCACCTCGATCAAGATCCCTTGATCGTGGATGGCGATGCCGTCGAACGTCGCCTCCGTCAGCAGCTTGTATCGCAATTCGCTGTCACGTACCGCCTCCTCCACGTGTTTCCGCTCAGCGATCTCGTCCTGAAGAGATCGATTGGCCAGCGCCAACTGCATGGTCCGTTCACTGACTCGCTGCTCCAATTCATCATGCACTCGTCGCAGCTCAGCCTCCGCCAGCTTTCGCGCCGTGATGTCGATGCAGGCGCCATGGTAGCCTGCAAAGGTTCCGCCCGGGAGGAAACGAGGCGCACCGCTCTCATGCAACCAGCCGTACTGCCCATCGGCTTTTCGTAAGCGATACTCCAGCTCAAAGGGCTCACAACGATCGAACGCTTCCGAATAGATGTTCCAGCAGCGATCAACGTCATCAGGATGCACCCTCTCGACCCAACCGCCTCCCAGCTCTTGTTCCATAGTTCGGCCGGTGTATTCCAGCCAGCGGGTATTGAAATAGCTGACGTGTTTGTCGAGTCCCGACATCCAGATCAGAACCGGCGCCGTGTCGGCGAGGACCCGAAACCGTTCCTCGCTTTCCCGCAGCGCCTCTTCCACCTGCCGACGCCCGGTGATGTCGGTATTCGTCCCGATCCACTTGACGATCCGGCCTGCTTCGTCTTTCATCGGCAGGGCGCGGGTCAGATACCAGCAATAGGTGCCGGCGCCCGCCTGTCTGAGACGAAACTCAATCTCATAGGGTTTCCCTGTTTGCAAAGAAGCGGTCCATGCCGTCATACAGGCAGGCAGGTCGTCAGGATGGAGCACAGACTGCCATCCCCAATCGAGCAGTCGCTCTGCAGGAACATCGAAATACTCCAGTACCCGCCGGTTCACGTAATCTAATGTGCCGTCCGGGCGGGCGGTCCAAACCTGCTGAGGAATCGCTTCGATCAATCGCGCTTCGCTTTGCCGCAGGGCCTGTTCTACCTGCTTGCGTTCGGTGATGTTTTCGACGACGGCCATGATGAGAGGCGCCGTACCATCCGATGGTTGAAATAGGTTGGCCGTCACCCGGACCCAGATGACGCGGCCGTCTTTACGGATGTACCGCTTGTCTTGAGCACTCGAAAACTCGCTGTGACGAAATAACTCGTCCCACAATATAAGATTTTCCGGTATATCTTCCGGATGCGTCACCATGGTGAAGGGCCTGCCGAGAAGCTCGGATGTGTCATACCCGAGTAGTTCAGAGTAGGCACGAATGAAGCTCCCCGCAGCAAGCTGCGGGGTATCACAGAACTAAAACATTCGGAGCTGCCGGAGATCGTCGTGAGGCTGCCCTTGCCGCTGCACATACCGTTCGACGGTCTGCCAGTTTGC
>Ga0134128_10002782_pt1 | contig 21499 bp, 17 predicted proteins | sample KB31754_FD_96462 | JGI IMG/M metagenome (GOLD analysis project Ga0134128, IMG submission 96462) | Terrestrial soil microbial communities with excess Nitrogen fertilizer from Kellogg Biological Station, Michigan, USA - KB3-175-4 | ecosystem: Environmental > Terrestrial > Soil > Unclassified ... | reverse complement strand
TGCAGGTGCACCAGCGTGCCATAGAGCCCGCTTAGCGAGGGCGCGTGCACCGTGCTGTTGTCGCCATGACAGCCGCTGCAACCGTGGGCCCGGAAGACATCCGCGCCCTGCTCTGCCAGCGATTCCTGAACCCCCTGAGAGGCAAGCCAGCGCGCGTAATCGGCTGCGGTCATCACGACGATCTCGCCCTGCATGGTTGCGTGCTGAAGCCCGCAATACTGCGTGCACTCGAGCCTGAAGACGCCGGTCTTGTTGGCCCTGAACCACAACGTCTGGAGCGTGCCGGGGACGACGTCGTGCTTGATGCGAAAGGCCGGGACAAAAAAGCTGTGAATGACGTCCTCCGACGCCATCACTAGCTTGATGGTCTTGTCGACGGGAGCATGCAGCGCATCGATCTCGCGTTGGCCGCCCGGATGCTCGACTTTCCACATCCATTGTTTGCCAACGACGTAGAGCTCCTCATCCGCGTGCGGCGGCTGGTATAGCCAGACATAGATTTGCGCCCCCCACACGAAGAGCACGAGGAACAGGCCAAGCGTCGCGATAGTCCAGGCAATTTCGAAGTGCCAGGTCTTTTCGACCCGGTTGGCCCGTGAGGCCGTGCCGCCGCTCCGGTAGCGGATACAGAATGTCAACATCATCGCCAAGACCGTCACCACGATGAAGCCGCTGAGGGCGAGCTCGGCGATATACAGGTTATTGACGACCACCCCATTGACGGCGGCCGTGTCGGGCCAAAATGGGATCCAATGGTGCATGGCGTCACCCGAACCGTCGTCGCCGGATCGCGATGAATATTGCGATCGCGCTCAAACCGGCGCAGAACTCGGCGATGGTGAATGCCGCCATGACCGGGGTCGTCCATCGTCCGAGCGGAGCCCCCTGGATATGACACAACACCAGCAAGCGAGTAAGCGGGCCTTGCGACTTGTCCTGACCCGCATCCGCAAAGGCCGCAATCAGATCCGACGATGACGCGGTGAAGCCCTCTACGTATCGGCTGATGACGCCATCCGGCGCGGCCACCACGAAGCCAGCGGGATGGATGTAGGCGTCCAGCAAGGAGTCGTAGCGGTAGGGAAAGCCAACGGTGTCGGCGATCCGGCGCACGACTGCCGGTTTTCCGGTCAGGAAATGCAGACCGGACCTGGCGTCATTGCGACCAAGCAGTGCGACATATTTTGCCGCGGCGTCGGCCGCGTCGCTCGGCTTGTCGCGCGGATCGATGCTGATCGCCACCAACTGATAGTCGCGGCCAGGTTGGAGCGGCAGGCGCTTCAGGGTGTCGCCGACCAGGTTCCGCAGGGTCACGCCGCAGAGCGACGTGCAGCGTAGATATTCGAGCACAACAATGACCGGCGACTTTGCGAAATAGGCTCCGAGCTCAACGGATCGGCCTTTTTCATCCACAAGCTTCTCGCTCAGCGGCAATCTCGCGCCCGGATGCGGCTGAAACGACAGGCTCGCAATGTCGGCGGCGCCACCTGCCTCAGGCAGCGACGCGTTCGTCGTGAGGGCAGCGATCAGGACAGCACCGAACAACGCAAAGACGAAGGTCAGCGCATAAGCGAGCCGTCTCATTGTTGCGCCTGTTGTTGCGTCTGCGGAAAGCCGGCGATCCCACTTCGGGCCAGCTTTTGCATCGCCTCGCCAATCGGGATATGGACGAGGCCCTTCTGCTTGTCGATCCAGTGGTAGCTGTTGAGCCGCCTGTCCTCCTCCGCGCGGAAGCGGCGCAGATCGGCTGCATCGTTCGTCTGAAGGCGTGGTCCGGGCGGGTTGATAAGCAGCGCGCGACTGACGTCAGACAGCGAATTGGGGTATGCGACGGCTATCGCAAGGCACGAGATCACGAGCAGCACCAATACGCCGATGTAGACCGCGGCAATCGGCGCCAGATCCCAGTCGGTCGGCTCGAACGCTGTTTTGGCGTTGGTCGGTTGTTCTGCTTCTGCATTAGCCATCGCGGGTCGTTCCATCAAGGTTCGCACCCGGTTGAACACATAGAGTCCGACGCCCATGCTCAACAACGCGCCGAGCACGAACCTCCACCACGACACGCGTCCGTCCTTGCGGGCTTCGTTCGACGTCCGGTCAACCATGGTCCGCGGTCCAGGCCGGTCTGCCCGCCGGCGCGATGCGGCGCGCCCGACAAAGCGCGAAAGCGAACAGCAGTGTGATCGCGCCGCCGAGTGCCGGCACGGCGGCCACGTCCAACCAGAAGGGGGTTGGGCTTTTGAATTCCGGCATGATCAACAGCCAGGTATTGGCGATGCGGCTCACCAGGATCGACGCGCAGACCGCTGCAACGACGGCGCGGTTGTATTTGCTCGGTGTCCACAGCAGCACGAAGAACGGCACGACAAAGCCGAGCCCGGAGGAGATGTAGATCGCCGGATGCCACGGCGAGTCGAGGCGTTTCAGGTACCAGGGAATCTCGGTCCTGAGGTTTTCCTCCCAGATGATGAGGAACTGCATGAACTCGACGTAAGCCCAGAAGATGGTCGTGGCGAGCAGGATGCGGGCAAGATCGCTCATATGTGCGCCGCGCTCGTCGGGGGGCCAGCCAAACAGCGCCACCGTCAGCACGACTATTGCCATTCCCGTGTTGAACCAGCTCGCCGCCTGCGCATATGGAAATATCGACGACCAGAACTTGGGCTCGAGCGAAAGAATCCAGTCGATCGCGGCAAAGCTTGCGGAGAATGCGAGTACGATAAGCCCGATTGCGCTGATCCAGGACAATCCCGAGCGTATCGGCTCCTTTCCCTCGCGCGGCCCCCACAGCGCGAACGCCGCCAGCAGATTCCAGAGCACCACATAAGCGCCATAGCGAATGAAAAAGGCTGTGGGGTTGAGATAGAAGATGTTGGAAAGACCCGGCGGCGGACGGGTCCACTCATAAAGCGAATGCAGCCCGGCGAAGGCTGCGATGCCGGCGAGGCTCGCAATCGGCATGGTCATGATCGCGGCGTCGAGAACCGGCCGCGCCGTTTCCATCCAGTTGCCGCCAGTCAGATCGTGCACCAACACCAGCGTAATGCCGGCGAGCGGCAAACCCAGCCAGAAGACGTAGCTGCTGAGCCATGCATGCAGGAACGCCGTCCAATCGGCGCTTGCGGCGACGATGCAAGCGATGACTGCGAGTATGCAGACCCCACTAGTGCCGAGCATGAAGCGATTTGCCGTCATTGCAGCGTGCTCCGCTGCTCGGCCGGCACGTCGGACAGCGAGCCGCTGGCGCTGGCCTGCAAGGCCCGGATATACGCAACGATCGCCCATCGGTCCTTTGGCTCGACACGATCTGCATAGGAAAACATGGCGCCGTAGCCATGAGTGATCACGTCGTAGAAAAACTGATTGGGCGCCTTACGCATCGTGTCGCTGAAATAGGAGGGCGGCCGCGGAAAGCCGCGCTGCACGATCATGCCGTTGCCGTCGCCAACCCTGCTGTGGCACGGGGAGCAATAGATATCGAAACGCTGCTGACCGCGTTGGAGCAGCGCCATGGTGACCGGTGGAGGCGCCGGCGGATTTGCGGGCTCATCGCGCGCAATGGTATGGGGGACCGGCTTGACCGGCCAGTCGACCGTGGAGCCGGCGGGCAGCTCGTACGGATTGAGCTTCGGCTGATTGGCCATGTTGTCGCAGGCTGTCACCGCGAAAGACAGGCCCAATGCTGCGACACCCAGTTTCCACGTCACGCGCGCACCTCCTCGATGCGTTCGGCGCCGAGCTCTTCGAACAATGCGCGTATCGAAGCCGCATCGAAGCTCGGGTCGGTGGCCTCGATGCAGATGACGAATCGATCGCGGGAGGCGCGCTCGAATGCCTTGGCCTCGAAGATCGGATGATAGAGCCTGGGCAGCCCCGAGGCCGCCAGCATGCCGAAGAATCCGGCGGCAACCGCCGCCAGCAGCATGAATTCGAATGTTGAGACCGCGAATGCCGGCCAGCTGTTGTACGGGCGTCCGCCGACATTGAGCGGATAGTTCAAGGCTTCGTCCCAATACTGGATCCAGTAGGCCAGCCCCGCCCCGAACACCGCGCCGGCGAACATCAGAAGCGGCAAGAAGCGTTTCGGTCCGGGATCAATGATGCGGTTCAGTCCTTCGACCGCGTAAGGCGTGGAGGCGTCGAAAGCACGATAGCCGGACCGGCGCAGACGCGCCGCTGCGTTCGTGACTCCGTCCCTCGTCCTGAACACGGCAAGGATCCCGAAAAGGTCTTTCATTTCGGTCCCTCCTGTTCGATGATTTCCCGCACTTCGGCCAGCGAGACGATCGGCGCAAATCTGAGAAACAGAAAAAACACCGTGAGGAATAGGCCGATCGTTCCGGCCAGCGCCGCCCAATCCCAAAGGGTCGGAAAGAATTGGCCCCAATACGAGGGCATGTAGTTGTGCTCGAGGCTGGCGGTCGTGAACATGAAGCGCTCCTGCCACATGCCCAGGATGATCCCGCCCGAAATCAGGAAGAGCAGAAGCTGGCTGCGACGCACGGCGGGAAACCACAGCAATTGCGGAATGACCACGGTCAGGATCTTTTCCGACCAGAACAGCGACGCGGGAAACCCAAACAGCCGCTGATAGAACTCGGTCTTGTCGGCCACGTCGCTGCCATAGAGCGGACCGAATGCTTCCCACACATAGGCGTAGCCGAGCATGAGGCTGCCGACGAGCATGACCTTCGCCATCGCATTGAGATGATATCCGGTCAGCACATTCTGCAGGCTGTAGCCCCAGCGCACGAGGATCGTCAGCATGATGATGACGGCCGTGCCGGAGATCACCGCGCCGAAGAAGAAGTACGGCGGGAATTGCGTGTCATGCCATCCCGGCGTGAGTCCGCCCGCATAGTCGAGGCCCACGACGCTGTGCACCGATATGACCATCGGCGCCATGATCGCCGACATGATCGCGTACACCACGCGCTGGTTCTGCCACTGCGTGACCGATCCGCGCCAGCCGAGCGAGAGGATACCGTAGAGGATCTGCTTGGAGCGCGTCGTGGCGAGATCACGCACGGTGGCGAGATCCGGCAGCATACCGGCGCAATAGTACATGATCGACATCAGGATGTAGCAGAGGAGGCAGACGAAGTCCCACAGCAAGGGACTGCGCATCTGGGGCCAGACTCCCATGACGTTGGAATACGGGAACAGCCAATAGAACAGACCGGGCCGTCCCAGATGCATGATCGGCATCAAGCCGGCGCAGGGCGCGGCGGACAGCAGCATGCTTTCGGCGATGCGGTTGGTGGCCGAACGCCATGGTGACCGGGTCAGGAAGAACAGGGCGGAGATGATCGTCCCGCCGCTCGCGAGTGCGATCCACCAGACGTATTCCGCGATCGCAAAGCCCCAGGCGACCGGTATCTCGACGCCCCAAATCCCGATGCCGACGATGAACAGCCAGGCCAATTGAATGATCAGAACGGTGAGCAATGCAAACGAAATGCCGAATCCCACCCACCACCACAGCGGCGCACGATCCATCAGCACCCGATTGCTCACCTCCTCGCTGAGCGAGGTGAGGGTTAGGTCCGGAGCGACGATGGGTGCCTCAGGAGGCAATTCATTCGTCAGCGTCATCGCCATGGCTAGACACCTCGACGTTTACGTCTCGTTGGTCTTGATCGCCGGGTTGGGGTTGCGAATCAGCGCGCTGTAGCTGGTACGCGGCCGTGTGTTCAGCTCATCCAGCAGCACGTGGTCGATCGGCGAAGCCTTGCGCCTGGCAACCGCGCTGTCCGGATCATTGCGGTCGCCGAACACGATCGCCTGCGTCGGGCAGCTCTGCTGGCAGGCCGTACGCACTTCGCCGTCGGCGATCTTGCGATCCTCTTTGGCTGCGTCGATCTGGGTCGTCCGGATGCGCTGGATGCAATAGGTACATTTCTCCATCACGCCGCGGTCACGAACGGTGACTTCCGGATTCCACGACTCCGGCGGCCGATCGTTCTGGTTCGCATAGCCATAGAAATTGAAACGCCGGACCTTGTAGGGGCAGTTGTTGGAGCAGAACCGCGTGCCGACGCAGCGGTTGTAGACCATCAGGTTGAGGCCTTCGTGATCGTGGACGGTGGCGTGAACGGGACAGACCACCTCGCACGGTGCCTGTTCGCAATGCATGCAGGGTATCGGCTCGAACGCGATATCGGGCGCATCGGCGGAGCCGGAATAATAGCGGTCGATCCGCAGCCAATGCATCGCCCGGCCTGCGAGGACCTGATCCTTTCCAACGATCGGCACGTTGTTTTCCGCCTGACAGGCGACGACGCAAGCCTGGCAGCCGATGCACGAATTGAGGTCGATCGCCATCGCCCAGGCGCGGTCCGGATATTGGAAGGGCTGATACAGCGACTCTTCGCGCTTTTTTGGTACGATCTTTCCGGGGTCGCTGTTGAACTGATCGAGATCCGCCTCGCGAATGAGATCGCGCCCAAGCACGCGATTCTGGTTCTGGGTGGTTGCCAGTCGATAGGTCTCTCCGGTCTTCGTCAGCGAGGTAATCTTGGCAACCCAGGCAGCGTCAGATCGGCGGGCCGTGTAGGCATTGAAGCCGATGCCGCTTCCGAGTCCGCCTACTTTGCGGCCCCAGCCGAGCGGCAAGGTCATGCAATCAACGGCCTGGCCGGGCAGCACATAGACCGGCACCTTCAACTTTGCCGTTTCGAGCGAGATCTCGACGACATCCTCCGTCTTGACGTCAAGACGTTTGGCGGTAGCCGGCGCGATGAGCGCGGCGTTGTCCCACGTCAATCGCGTGAAGGCGCGCGGCATCTCAAGGAGCCATGGATTGTTGGCGTAGCGCCCGTCCCGGTTTGCTTCATCCGGTCGGAACAGTGCCTGGAGGGCGGGCTTTGCAGCGACGGCGGCGGGCTTGAGTTGCGCGGCGATGTCTGCGTGAGCCGTGAGCGACAAAGGGGGTGCTGCGGTGTCGGCGACAACCCCGACCTGCAGCGCCTTGTGCCAAAAGGCCTCAAAGTCTCCCCGATTCTCCTTTTGAGCTCGCTCCTGCCAGAAATCGCGCAGCAGCTTGTAGCTGTCCGGCGAAGTATCCCCGAGCAGGACAGCCAGTATCTCTTGCCCCGCGTGGCCCCCATATAGCGGGCGCGCCTGCGGCTGCAGGATCGTCACCGCGCCGTCGAAGGCACGCGCGTCGCTCCAGGCCTCAAAGTCGTGCGCGGCGGGAATCCGCCACTTGCACACGACGGCAGTTTCATCGTCGTAGCGCGCAAGGCTTGCCGAGAATGGCACGTCGCGCAAACGCGCGGCAAAATCCAGATCGGGCGGAGCGTCATAGACTGGATTTGCGTCCAGGATGATCAGCGTATCGACCTTTCCGGACGCCATGTCGTCGGTGAGTTCGGAAATCGACTGCTGCCTGGAGGCTGGCGTCGCCTCGACCGGCGCAATCAATTTGACGGTACTGCCGAACGCGCCGAGCGTCTGGTTGATCGCGTGGGTCAGAAGATGAACCTCGACCGCCTGCTCGCGCCCGGCATGCACGAGCGCCTTACCCTTGTTCTGGTTGAGGTCGTCGGCAACGGCCTTCAGCCAGGCCGCGTGTGCATCTTCCGCCTGTGCCCATTCCTTGGGGCCCGCTCCCAGCAAGCCCGCCAGCTGGCGCAACGCGCCGATGATTTCGTCCGGCCGCATCGCGAGACGATGATCCGCCTTCGCGCCAAGCAGCGTCGGCATGCTCTCGATCGCATACACCCGGCTCATCGTGCCGCCGGTTTCGGTCGGCCGCCGCGCTGCTGCAAACTGCCGGGCGTAAGCAAGGCAGCCAGGGCTAGCGGAAATCAGGTCGCTTTCGATGCCTACGATTCGATCAGCTTTGCCTAAGTCGAAGATTTGCGCGATAGGTTGTCCGAAGGCGCGCGTCGCTGCGCTCAATTCGTTGTCCCGGTGCAGCGGCTCCCATTGATGCCAGCGCATTCCGGGCAACTGCTGCTGCAGCTTCGCCATCTGTGCGGCAAACGAGGGCGAAGTGACCGCCCCTGTCAGAATACGCAGGCCATCGCCTTTTCTGTTCTTCAAGGCCTCACGACGGCCGTATAGTGCGCTGACGAAACCTTCCCAGGTGGCGATATGCCCCTCCCCTAACACCGTCTGTGCGCGGCGCGGGTCGTAGAGGTCGAGAATGCTCGCCTGCATGATCGCGCTGGCCGCGCCCAGGCTTGCCGGGTGATCGGGATTGCCCTCGACCTTGATCGGTCGCGCCATCTGGTGCGCGACCAGGACACCGGTCGCATAGCCGTCCTGAATTGTCGCGCCGGTGTAATAGCGGTTACGTCCGGGCACGACATTTTCCGGAGCTTCGACATAGGGAAGAAGTTGGCGCTGGATCTCTTCGGGACCGCAACCCGACAAACCGCCCAGCGCCATGGACGCCGCCATGAGCTGGAGAAATCGGCGGCGATCAAACGCGTTGACAATATCGCGGAAGCGCGGCGCTTCACGCTCGACGATCGCCACGAACTCCGGCGTCTCCGCCAGTTCCTCCAGGCTGCGCCAATATGTACGCGCTGCGTGCGTCATCGATGACAGATCCCGCAATCGGACAGGTTTTCCGTCTTGATGTGATACTGTGCCATGAGCGTCTGGCCGGGTGGCGTTGAAGCCGCGCGGCGCCAATGAGGGTTGAAGACTTCATCCTTGGGACGCAGATGCGGCGCCGGATCCCGGTGGCATGACAGGCACCAGCCCATGTAGAGCGTAGTCGCCTTATAGGTCAGCGGCATGTCGCCGATCGGGCCATGACACTCGGTGCAGCCGACGCCTTTGGCGATGTGAATGCTGTGATCGAAGTAGACGTAGTCGGGCAGCGTATAGACCCGCGTCCAGCGGATCGGGACGTTGTCGGCGAGACTCTGACGGTCGGGCGCCAGCATGGCGGCGTTGGTCCAGACCTGAGAATGGCAGGTCATGCAGATCGCCGTGGACGGCATTCCTGCGTTGGAGGATTGCTCGACTTTCGTATGACAATAGCGGCAGTCGATTCCGAGCCCGCTGACATGGTGCTTGTGGCTGAATGGGATCGGCTGCTCCGGTGCAAATCGCTCTTGACTGTTGTATCCCATGACCGGAACGACCCAGACTCCCAACGGCACAAACACGGCTATGCAGCCCACGAGGACGAGCGCCGCCGTAGCAAACAAATTCGCTCGTGGCCCGAACACCGCCATCAGCGCCGCCCTTGCGACAGACCCCCGGCCGATTTCCACGACGCCAATCCAACAGGAGCCTGGAGTCCTGAGCGAACGGGCAATCGAGAAATCGCACCGAGATGATTTGGTTCCTAATCTGCAAGGCCGCCGGATAGTCGCGGGCCGCTGGCGCATCGCGGTCTTCCGATCACGGCCTCAACCCGGCGTGAACCGAGCCACGGAACGGATCGCCACAGCGCATGTTCTCCCTAGCGATGTTCTCCACGAAGCTGGCAGGGCGCTAGCGGCATCTCGTGCCCTTCGGGACGAACATCGCGTGGCGGCTCGGCTCGCGGGCCAAAGAGACTTAGGGAAGGTCGGAGACTTAGGGTTGTGATGTCGGCGCTGGACAGGCTTCTTTCACATCGGACCGCTGAGCGTAACCTCGCTGCACTGCTGGCCTATGCCTTTGCAGGTCTTGCAGGCGCCGCTGCCGGTGCTGCGCTGGCGCGTCGATCGCATCCAACAGGCTACCAGCCCAACCGGCACACGCAGCTGGCGCAACTCGATGAGACGCCGGCACGGCGGTATTACGCCGGATTTGACCCGCAATATGCGATCGCGATCTCCGATCTGCGCGCGATGACTCACAAGCGCCTGCCGCGCTTTGCGCTCGAATATCTCGAAGGTGGCGCACAGGACGAGGCCGCGCTGTTCGGTGAGAGGCGCGCCTACGCCGACTGGCGCTTCATGCCCAAAACTCTTGTTGACGTGTCCGACCGGACGCTCGAGAGCAAGATTCTAGGCCGCTCCGCCGCCATGCCGCTCGTGGTCTCGCCGACAGGTCTCAATGCTATCTTCCGCGCCCGCGGGGACAGCGAGCTGGCGCAGGCTGCGCAGCGTGCAGGCGTTCCCTTCGTCCAGAGCACGATGTCGAACGACGCGATGGAGGATGTCGCCAAGGCCGCGCAGGGCGTGCGCCACTGGTGGCAGCTCTACGTGTTCGGCGGCGACGAGATCTGGCAGGAGCTATTGCGCCGCGCGGACCGCGCAGGGTGCGAAGCACTCGTGCTGACGACCAATGCGCAGATCTTCGGCGATCGCGAATGGCAGCGGCGCAATCAGACCGCGAATAAGCGCCTTTCGGCCTCCGCGGCGCTCGAGAGCCTGACGCATCCGCTCTGGCTCGCGGAGAACCTGCTGTCACATGGAATGCCGACCTTTCCCAACGTGATCGATTTCGTGCCGAAGGGCCAACGGAGCTTCTTCGACGCCTCAGGCTGGATCCGCAAGCATCAACCCAAGTCGCTGAGCTGGGATACGGTCGCAAAGATCCGGCAGTTTTGGAAGAAGCCGTTCATCTTGAAAGGAATCCTCAATCCTGAGGATGTGAGACGCGCCCTGGATAGCGGTGTCGACGGCATCGTGCTGGGAAGCCACGGTGGCCGGCAACTCGACTGGACGGTTGCGCCACTCGACCTCCTCCCGGTTGCGCGCGATATCGTCGATGACCGGATTGCTCTTTACGTGACAGGCGGCATCCGCCGCGGGACCGACATGCTGAAGGCGCTTGCACTCGGCGCCGGCGCCGTGTGGGTGGGTCGCGCACCGCTGTATGGACTGAGCGCCGCCGGCGTCGCGGGCGCCTCGCGTGCCCTGGAGATCCTCAAGAGCGAGGCGCTGGACGGGATGGGCCTCTTGGGCGTGAGCCGCGTCGGCGAGCTTGGACAGCATCTCCTTGCCCATTCGCACGACGCGGCGTCGGGGACGCATCTGCAGTAAGAGCTTGCCGGCGGCCCCGACGATGACTCCAATTAGGAACTCTCCGACGCGTTTGCGTATTTGGTCTCTGACGCGATTCTCTCAGCCCCCGTCGAATCGCGTCGTGGAATGGGCCCCAAGCTCGGCCCCCTAGAGCTTGGGGTCTCCCGGCGCGCACTTTGACGCTGCTGCGTCTTCGAAAAACCCGTCCCGCGTAGATTGAACTTAATCTTCTTTGGCAAGGAACCTCGCAAAGTCGGTGCCGTTGGCTCAACAAGGCCAGCCAAATCTCTCTGGCCGTTCGTCCATTTCAGCGAAGAGCAGGCTTATGGCGCAGACCGTCGGCGACTTCCTTGTCAATCGCTTGCATGATTGGGGCGTACGAAAAATCTTCGGCTACCCGGGAGATGGCATCAACGGCGTGTTCGGTGCGCTCAATCGGGCCAATGGCAAAATAGAGTTCATCCAGGCGCGGCACGAGGAGATGGCTGCGTTCATGGCATCGGCCTATGCCAAATTCACCGGGAAGCTTGGTGTTTGCATCGCAACGTCAGGCCCGGGCGCATCTCATCTCGTTACGGGTCTGTACGATGCGAGGCTCGACCACATGCCGGTGCTGGCGATTACCGGACAACAGGCGCGAACCGCGATGGGCGGACACTACCAACAGGAAGTCGATCTCGCGTCGCTGTTCAAGGACGTCGCCGGAGCCTTTGTTCAACAGGCCTCATCGCCCGCTCAGGTTCGACATCTGGTTGACCGCGCCGTCCGCACCGCGCTCGGCGAGCGAAGGGTGACGGCCATCATCCTCCCCAACGATCTGCAGGAGGCGGCCTACGCGGAGCCGCCGCGCGCGCACGGCACGGTTCATTCAGGTGTCGGCTTCGACAAGCCGAGGGTCGTCCCCTACGATGCCGATCTTCGCAAGGCAGCCGAGGTTCTCAACAAGGGCAAGAAGGTCGCCATGCTGGTCGGCGCCGGCGCGCTCGGCGCAACCGACGAGGTCATCGCCGTTGCCGACAAGCTGGGTGCAGGCGCCGCAAAGGCGTTGCTCGGAAAAGCCGTGATTCCTGACGATCTTCCCTGGGTCACCGGCTCCATCGGTCTGCTCGGAACAGAGCCCAGCTACGACCTGATGACCGAGTGCGACACGCTCCTGATGATCGGCTCCGGCTTTCCGTATTCCGAATTCCTTCCGGCGGAAGGACAGGCCCGCGGCGTTCAGATCGATATCGCCCCCGACATGCTGTCGTTGCGCTACCCGATGGAAGTCAATCTCGTCGGCGACGCGGCCGAAACCCTGAAGATGCTCCTGCCCCTCCTCAACGAGAAAGGCGATGGCGCCTGGCGCAAACGGATCGCATCGAACCTGAAGCGGTGGTGGAAGACGCTGGAGGATCGCGCCATGCAGCCGGCCAATCCGGTGAACCCTCAGCGCATCACCTGGGAGCTGTCGCCGCGCTTGCCGGATGGCGTCATCCTGACGAGCGACTCGGGCTCCTGCGCCAATTGGTACGCGCGCGACCTCAAGATCAGGCGCGGCATGATGGCGTCCCTCTCGGGCGGCTTGGCGTCGATGGGCGCAGCCGTTCCGTATGCAATCGCCGCGAAATTTGCGCATCCCGACCGGCCGGTCATCGCGCTGGTCGGTGACGGGGCCATGCAGATGAACAACATGGCCGAGCTCATCACGGTTGCGAAGTACTGGAAGAAGTGGAGCGACCACCGCTGGATCGTCTGCGTGCTGAACAACGAAGACCTCAACCAGGTCACGTGGGAGCAGCGAGTCATGGAGGGCGACCCCAAATTCAATGCCTCGCAACAAATTCCGAACGTGCCCTATCATCGTTTCGCGGAACTGATCGGCTTGAAGGGTATCTTTGTCGACAATCCCGATCGACTTGGCTCTGCCTGGGACGAAGCATTGGCCGCCGACCGGCCCGTCGTTCTCGAGGTCAAGACGGATCCCGAGGTGCCTCCGCTGCCGCCGCACATTACGCTGCAGCAGGCCAGGAAATTCACCGAGACTTTGATCAAGGTCGATCCGAAAGAGACGAGCCTCATTGCCGGAACGGCCCGCCAGGTCTTCGAATCTGTCCTGCCAGGCAGAGACCGCGACAAGGGCTGAAAAGCACGGTGTCCAGGTTGCATTGAGATGAGACCAACGATCGCGGCCGATCCGCAACGAAAGGCGCTCGAGGGCCTGCAGGCCGTCGCGAACAGCCTCAATCGGAAGTACGCGGTGCCGGATGTCGGGCGCGGGCGCTCGCTGTGGCGCTCGCAACCTGGACCGGAATTGCGCAATGTTGTCGGACGACGGCTCAACCTCAGCTCCGCACTGCTCGCGCTCTCCGTCTTGGCCGACAGCGGGGTCGAGCACTACCGCGGCTCGTTTCAGAACCGCTTGATGTATCTTCCGTTGGGGGTCTCAGCCGCTACGCTCGTGGCAAGCCTTTTCGGAGCGATGGATGGACGGGCAAGAACGCACTTAGGCCGCGATAGTCTCTATGGCCTCGCTGCTCTGACCGGGACAACCGGTCTTGTTTTTCACGTCTACAACGTGATGAAACGGCCGGGTAGGCTGTCGTGGCAAAACCTGTTCTATGCGGCGCCGGTCGGCGCGCCGGTAGCTCTGTTGCTCGCTGGCGTGCTTGGCCGCGGCGCAGAAAGAATCCGGGATGATCGCGGGTCGACAATCCTGGGCTATCCGGCCGGCGAAGTCATAAGCATGGTCGCGTCCGCAGGACTTGCCGGAACGATCGCGGAGGCTGGTTTGCTGCACTTCCGCGGAGCCTTTCACAATCCCGGCATGTTCCTGCCCGTCGTGGTGCCGCCGACCGCAGCCGGCCTGCTCGCGACCACCCTCCTCCATTCCGGCAACATCATACGGCGCGCAGCGAAACTCTGCCTGAAGCTGACCGCGCTCCTCGGCTTTGTCGGCGTCGGATTTCATGCCTTCGGCGTTTCCCGCAACATGGGCGGCTGGCGCAATTGGAGCCAGAATATCCTCAACGGCCCGCCTCTGCCTGCCCCGCCTTCATTCACGGGTCTGGCGCTCGCAGGGCTCGCGGCGCTTTCATTGATCGAGCGAGGGGAGAAGGCCGATTCCCATGACTGAGCGCTACCCCGGCTACAACGTTCTCAACAAGCGCAACTCGGTGTCCTGGAACGATCAGACCCGCGCTGTCGTCGACGCGCGCATCAGTCTCGATCCGGAATTTCATCGGTTTTGCGACGAGGCCGAGTGGAGAGCCCTTCGCTCCCTCTGCGCCCAGATCATCCCGCAGCCCGCCGATCGCCCGATCAAGGCGCCGATCGCGGCGATGATCGATCAGAAGCTCTATAGCGGCAAGGGTGACGGCTATCGCGACGCGCGCCTGCCCGAGCAGGACAAGGCCTGGCGGTTGGGGCTAGCAGCCATTGACGCCGAGGCCATGGCTGCATGCGAAAAGCCGTTTTGCGACTTGAGCCACGACCAGCAGCATTGGCTGCTTGGCAAACTTCAGCGCGGACAGGTATCCACCGATTCCTGGCAGGACATGCCGCCGGCGATCTTCTTCAAGAAGCGGCTGCTGCACGATATCGCAACCGCCTATTACGCGCACCCGGCTTCCTGGAATGAAATCGGCTTCGGAGGTCCAGCAAGCCCGCGCGGCTATGTGCGCATGAACTTCGGTCGTCGCGATCCCTGGGAAGCCGCCGAGACCTCGCCGGGCCGGGAACAGCAAGCACGCCGGGAGAACGAGCGTGTCGGATGAATCGTTGCCAAGGGCGATCAACGGACGCGCGCCCGACGTGTTCACGCCGGGCGGCTGGGTTTCCATGCGCGAATACGCCAAGGACGAGCCGATCGACTTCGCCATTGTCGGCACAGGCGCGGGCGGCGGGACGCTGGCCTGCAAGCTCGCGGAATACGGCTTCTCCGTCGTTGGCTTCGATGCGGGACCCTACTGGCGTCCGCTCGAGGACTTCGCCTCCGACGAAATGCACCAGGCGAAGCTCTATTGGACCGACAAGCGAATCGTCGATGGCGAGAACCCATTGGAGCTGGGCCCCAACAATTCGGGAAAAAGCGTCGGCGGGTCCACCGTGCACTTCGCCATGGTGTCACTCCGTTTCCGACCCGAATGGTTCAAATCGCGCAGCAAGCTCGGTTACGCAGTCGACTGGCCGCTCGATTGGCGCGAAATGTGGAATTACTACACCGAGGTTGAGCAGGCTCTGACAATCTCCGGACCGGTCAACTATCCCTGGGGTCCGAAGCGCCCGCGCTATCCTTACCGCGCGCATGAACTGAATGCAGCCGCCCTGGTTCTTGCCGAAGGAGCGGAAGCATTGGGAATCGATTGGACGCCGACGCCGCTCGCCACACTTTCCGCGCCCCGCGGCCTCGCGCACCCTTGCGTCTACCGTGGAATGTGCGTGATCGGTTGCTCCACGAACGCCAAGCAGAGTGTGCTCCTGACCTGGTTGCCCCGCGCGCTCAAGGCCGGCGCCGAGATTCGCGACCTCGCCATGGTGGGTTCGATCGAGCACGACCACAATGGGCTCGTGACAGGCGTTCACTATCTGCGCGGAGACAGCTGGCACTTCCAGAGGGCCAGGAATGTCGTGGTCGCCGGTTACGCGATCGAGACGCCACGGCTGCTTCTCAATTCCGCCAGCGGAAGGTTTCCGAACGGTCTGGCCAATTCGTCGGGGCTGGTCGGCAAAAACCTGATGGTACAGTCCAACCAGGCGGTGTGGGGCGTGATGGACCGGGAGATCCGTTCCTACAAGGGTCCTCCCTCGCTCGCCATCACCGAGCACTGGAATTACACCGACGAAGGCAAGGATTTCCACGGCGGCTACTGCTACATGAGCCAGGGCCCGCTCCCCATTGTCTGGGGAACGACTCAGGCGAGCAAGCGGGGATTGTGGGGACAGGCTCTGCTCGACACGATGGAGAACTACAACCATCAGGTCGGTCTCAAGATCGTCGGCGAAACACTGCCGCAGGAGCGCAACTGCGTGACGCTGGCCGACGAGCGGGACCAGTACGGCCTGCGCATTCCCCGCGTCACGTTTTCCTATTGTGATAACGACAAGCGCCTGATCGCGCATTCGCTTGGTTTTATGCGCAGGGCTCTGGATGCGGCCGGTGCCTACGACATCTGGGATGAGGACGACGATACCTGCCATCTCAATGGAACGGCACGGATGGGCGATGATCCCAGAGCAAGCGTGGTCAATGCCGACTGCCGCTCCTGGGACATCCCGAACCTGTGGATTTGCGACGGCTCGGTGTTTCCCACCGTTGGCGGGGTGAACCCATCGCTGACGATCCAGGCCATCGCCTGCCGCACCGCGGACCGGATCAAGGCGATGGCACGGCGCGGCGAGTTGTGATTGCAAACGGCGAGACGTCTTCGTGCCGCTCGGCGCGCTCGAGCCGCCAACCGGCCCACAATATGGCGACTATCTTCGTACCGGTTTGTTTGACGTCCGTCGCTTGGCGCCGGCGGCGGCGCCGATCGCGAAGAACAGCGCTGCGCCGATGATGACGGAGGCTGCACGCGCGATCTCGCCTTCGACCAGCATCGCGTGCATGGACGAGCCCGAGCTGAACGAGCCCCTGGTGCGGTGGAGCGCCGTGACAGGATGATCGAGATTGTCGTCGCGCCCGATAAACAGCGGCCTATCGGTTTGCTGGCCCGCGACCGCTTTCCGCGCCAGATAACGGTCGAGATAGGCGGGCGCAATGGTATTGCCAATGATCGTCAGTATCGTTTGCCAACCGAGCCAGTATTCGCGGGATGATCCTTGCGCTGCGCGAAAAACAGCATCGGCGACGACTTCCGGCTCGACGGGCGTTCCCATCGGCCGCGGCGAGCGGGGAATGCGGGCGCGTGCCCAGTCGAACTGCGGCGTATTGACCGCCGGCAACTCCACAATACCCACCGTGATGCCTGACTTCTCATGGAGCAGCTCCGCGCGCAGCGAATTCGAAAAGCCGCGGATCGCGTGCTTGGCGCCGCAATAGGCCGCCTGCAGGGGGATCCCGCGATAGGCCAGCGCGGATCCAATCTGGATGATACGCCCTCGCCGCCGCGGCCGCATCGATTTCAGTGCCGCCATCGTGCCATGCACGGAGCCGAGGTAGGTGACGTCCGTCACGCGCCGGAATTCCGCGGGATCGATATCGACTACAGTCGAGAACACGGTCTCCATGGCGTCGTTGATCCAGATATCGATGGATCCAAGCTTTCGCTCGAGTTCATCAGCGGCAGCGAACACCGCCGCGGCGTCCGACACGTCGACCGCCACCCACTCGACGGCCCCCGCGCCTGCTGCCTGCAGCTCTCGCTGGACATCATTCAGCGCGGCCTCATCCCGCGCCATGAGGCCAACGCGATCGCCCTCGCGGGCAAAACGATGAGCGATCGCTCGGCCAACACCGGCGGAAGCCCCCGTGATGATGACAGTGCGGGGAGGATGATTCTCGTGGGGCATGGTTTAGCTCCCGATAGCCCACTAGCTCCAACGATCGTTGGAGCCAGATGTTTCACATCCAAGTCGGCCAGCGTTCATCAGTTTGTATGATCGAATGCACGTCGCAGGACAGGCCAGCGACTTTCAAGCGAGTTTCGCTCCATCCCGGGCCGCCGAACGATCATGGAGATCAGTTCGTCCGCGTCGCCTCGGCCGTGCGCGCCTTGCCTACCTCGCTTGCACTGACGGCCGGCGCTTTGCCGAAATGATCGCGAACATAGGTTGCAACCGCGGCGACCTTGGCGTCATCGAGCTGCCAGCCGAAAGCGGGCATCGCAGGTCCCGTGGGTTCGCGATCGGTCGAGACGGTTTGCGCGCCTTGCAGAATGACCCGGAGCACGGTCGTCGGATCCTTCGCCTTGACGGTCGCTGCTTCCGCAAGATTCGGGAACATGTTCGGAACGCCCTTGCCGTCCTGCCGGTGGCAGGCCGAGCAGAGGTCCTGGTAGATTGCGGCACCCGCCGTGAGCACATTCTTGTCGGGAGGCGACGAACTCGCCTGCGCCGGCCCCGAGACGTCCTTCAGATAGCTGGCGATTGCCTTGAGGTCACTGTCGCTCAATTTCGACGTTGAAAGCTCGACCACCTCCGCCATCTGGCCGGTAGCTGCTGCATTCCTGTTGTGACCGGCCTTGAGATAGGTCGCGACGTCCTCGATCGACCAGTCGCGCAGCGGTCCCTCCCCGCTGGTGATATCGGGCGCGGTCCAGCCCTGCAGCACATAGCCCTGCAGCGGCTCCGAGGATTCGTCTCCCCCGAGAAACGTCTTCGGCGTATGACAAGCGCCGCAGTGTTCGGGCCCTTGCACAAGATAGGCGCCGCGATTCCATTCCTTCGATTTGGAAGCGTCGGGATGGAACTCGCCCGGCCTGAAATAGAGGGCATCCCAGACAATCATCGACGCGCGCAAGTCCAAGGGGAAAGGCAGACGGTTCACCCTGACTGCGTTGTGCACGGGCTCGATGGTATTGAGATAGGCCCGGATGTCCTTCACTTCATCGCGCGACATCCGGCTGTAATAAGGAAAGGGCATCGCCGGATAGAGACGCGCGCCATTCCGGCTGCGGCCGTGCCGGACGGCGGCATCGAACTCGTCGTCGGTCCAGGCACCTATCCCCGTTTGCCGATCGGGCGTGATGTTGGGCGCAGCCAAAATCCCGAACGGCGTTTCGATCGGCCTGCCGCCGCCGAAGGGATGACCGCTGCCCGGCACCGTGTGGCAGCTGCCACAGTCGGCGGCCGCCGCAAGATACCGGCCGCGCTCGACTGCGGCATAATCCTGCAGACCTCCGCTCAAGCAACTCCCGGTACCCGCGCCCAGCGCGAGCAGTGCCGCAGCGATTGTCAGTGCGCTACGCATTGATCAGCTGTCCGGGGTTTTTGAGATATTTGTCGCGGATGGCTTCCGCCGCCCAATAGGCTAGCGCCGCCACCGTGCCGGTCGGGTTGTAGCCGGCGTTTTGCGGAAACGCGCTGGCGCCCATCACGAACAGGTTCGGCACGTCCCAGCTCTGCAGGTAGCGATTAAGCGCACTGGTCGAAGGATCGGTGCCCATGATCGCGCCGCCGCAAAGATGCGTGGTCTGATATTTGGTGATGTCGTACGGCGCCTTTCGATATTGCTTCACGACCTGCTTGGCGCCCATCGCCTGAAAGATCTCCGCGAACTTGTCGGTCAGGAATTTGTTCTGCTTGATCTCGTTGTCGTGAAAATCGATCGTCATCCGAGCGAGCGGCCGGTCGAAGCGATCCTTGTAGGTCGGGTCGAGATCGACATAGACGTCGCGGTAGCTGTACATACTGCCGTGAACACCGGTGCCTGGCTTCAGCGCGCTTTGGTAGTTCTCCTTGACCGCCTTTTTCCACTGCGCGCCCCAGAGCGGAGTGCCCGGCGGCACCGGCGCTGTCTCGATCGGCCGACCATTGGTCTGCACCTGGCCCATATAACCGCCGCCGACGAAGCCGTGCGGGCCATGATCGAAATTGTCGCCGTTGAACTCATCGATGCACGTCCCGATCGCGCCGGAGGCGATGAAGGGATTGAAGATGAATTTGGCAGGATCAAAGAAGCTGGTGACGTCGGAGATCGTCTGATGGGTGAAATTACGACCGATCACGCCGGAATTGGCCTTCGGATCATAGGGTTTTCCGATGTTCGACAGCAGCAGAAGCTGCACATTGAAGATCGTATAGGCCGCCAGGATGACCAGATCGGCCGGCTGCTCCCATTCGGTACCATCGCTATCGACGAAAGTGACGCCTGTCGCGTGCTTTCGAGAGGCATCGAGATTGATCCGGGTCACCTCGCTGTTGTCACGTGCCGAAAAATTCGACTTCCGCAGCAACGCCGGCAGGATCGTGGTTTGCGGCGAAGCCTTTGAATAGTTGCCGCAGCCGAACCATTCGCAGAAGCCGCAGTAAGTGCACGGTCCCAATCGAACGCCGAGCGGATTTTGATAGGGACGCGACATGTTTCCGGACGGTTGCGGAAACGGCTTGTAGCCCAGCTCACGCGCCGCCTTGGCAAACAGCGTCGCGCCGAAAGGCTGTTGCTGAGCCGGATTGGGATAGTCACGCGAGCGCGGTCCCTCGAACGGATTGCCGCCATCGACGATCTTTCCCTTGACGTTTCCGGCTTGGCCCGATGTGCCACAGAGATATTCGAAGCGGTCGTAATGGGGCTCGAGATCGTCATATGTGACGCCCCAATCCTGGATCGTCATGTCCTCGGGGAGGAAGCCGGCGCCGTAGCGTTGGGTCAGGTGCGTGCGGGCGACGAAGTCGGAGGGAAGAAAGCGCCAGGTTTCCGCGTTCCAATGGACACCGCCTCCGCCTACGCCGTTCGGCGGCATGAATGCGCCCCAGGAGCGGATCGGCAGCGCCGTTTGATTCATCTTGTTGCGGAACGTGAATGTCGTCTGCTCCGGGCGCAGGAACAATTCGTGGCGGATGCGGTATCGCAGTTCGTCGGCCGCGTAGCCCGGGGGATAATCCGTCGCCGTGTTGCGCCACGGGCCGCGCTCGATCGCGATCACATCGAGCCCCGCGTCGGCGAGCTCATAGGCCAGGATCGATCCGGTCCATCCAAGACCGATAATGACGACATCCCTTGCGGGCAGCTTGCGGGACATGGCAGCACTCAGGACTTGTGAGGCGTCCAGTCAGCTCGTCCAGCGATACTGACCGGAGGATACGGATAGCGTTCGTTGTGGCGGCCGATCCAGTCGCGATAGTCGTAGCGGATGCCGGGAAATCCGATCATCTTCCACCCGACCATATCGCGATTGCCACCGTGAATCGGATCGGAGAAAAACCCTTCGGGCACGTCTTTCAACAGCGCAGAGAAGAAGCCCTGCGCATCGACGCTGTCAAACTTGATCTCGCCGGATTCGATCCGCTTCAGCGTGTCGTCCTGCTGATCGGCCGAAAGCTGCTCGAACGTCTTGCCGGCCTCCTTGGCCTTGCAATATTGATCGAGCGCGGCGAGCCCCTTGCGGTAGAGCTCCGCCGGCGTCAGCGGCGATTGCGGCCCCTGCTCCTTCGTGCCCTTCATGAAGGGGCCAAGCCTGTAGAGACCCGAGGCGGAGCCGTACGGACCTTTCAGTTGACGATCGATGAACACCGCGCACCTGGCGTCCTTGCCGCCCGGCGTTTCGGCATCGGGTGGAATGATACGATCTACAATGGCTTCCATCGCACGCGCCTCGTCGGCCGTGAAGAATTGCCACGGACCGGGACGAACGAATTCGGGTGCTGCAGACGGAAACGGCGACCACGGCATGTGATCGCGAATAGTAGTAGCTCGGGTCAGCGAGGTCGTTCCGGCGAACCAGACCGAGGCTGAAACAAGGAATGTGCGACGATTCAACATGACGCCATCGGGTGCCCGCCTGTGAACGTCAGGCAATCCCGCCGGTTCCTAATTATTTTGGTCAAAGCCCGCCTGGCGCCTAGACGTTGATGAGGGCGATACCCAGGTCCGGCCGCTTCCTGCGGCGAAGATGCACCACGGCCTCGGTGATGGTCACCTCCAGCGTGGGCTGCACCGA
>Ga0134128_10002781_pt1 | contig 21501 bp, 22 predicted proteins | sample KB31754_FD_96462 | JGI IMG/M metagenome (GOLD analysis project Ga0134128, IMG submission 96462) | Terrestrial soil microbial communities with excess Nitrogen fertilizer from Kellogg Biological Station, Michigan, USA - KB3-175-4 | ecosystem: Environmental > Terrestrial > Soil > Unclassified ... | reverse complement strand
CACCGTCGAATGCGCGACGTACCGGCGCGGGTTGAACGCCGCCGCCATCGCGCCGAGCCACGACTCGAGAAAGACGCTGCCGGGCTCGGCGCCGATCGCCGACACGCCGAGCACCTCGTCGTAGCCGTCCTCCTTGCGCTCGAGCGCCATCACGCAGCGGTTGGCATGCAGCGCTTCGGGATCGCGCAGGAGGAGCAGGTCCCAATCGAAGTAGTAGCCGCCGTGGGCGAGGAGCTGCTGCACGCGCCACACGTCGGATTGGTGCGCCGCCGCGAACAGCCGATGGCTCCCGAGGAACTGCGGCGGAACCGACAGGCGCACGTCCAGATGCGGCAGGAGCACCGCCCAGCGCCGCCCGCGCGGCACCTCGGGCGCGTGCAGCACCATGGCGTAGCCCTTGCAGTGCGCGAGCACGCTGCGGTAGCAAAGGTATTGCAGGAGCGGAAGGTCGGCGCCTCCCGAATCGGTCTTCAAGAGGTGCACCAAGCGCGGGATTCCGGTTCGCGCCGGCGCGCTCGCCGCATGCAGGCGGCAGCGCAGGAGCTGCTTGCGCACGAGGAGCGTCTCGCGCGCATCGAGCGACGTGGTGGGAAGCGTCATCGCGGCGTCGCACGAGCGCAGCTGCACCGCGAGCGAATCGGAAGACTCCTCCGGTCCGTCCATCGCGCTGAGCGCGTCGACCAGCCGGCCGCACGCCTCGCGGATGGCAGGGTGCGACGATCGTCCGGAAAGCGCGCGCGCGTTCGATCGCCCGCGCGCGGCCGGCTTCCCGCACGCATGCGAGGCCGAGGATCTCCTGCAGCTCGTGGTTCTCCGGGATGATCTCGGCGAGCGCGGTCATTTCGCTCGAGCGTAGCTCAAAACACCATCCGCGCGCGTTGGGAGTATGCTCCGTCGCCCACGGATTCGACCCAGCGGGTTCACGCCCATGCCGATGAACGCACGCTCTCGAAGGCTCGACCGGATTCGCCTCGCCACGGCGTTCTGCCTGGCGATACCGTGGCTTCCCGTCCTCGCGGCCGAACCCACCGAAGCGCTGGTGGGCCCGAAGCGCTCCATCGTCGTGGACAAGTTCGACACGCTGAGCACGTTCACGGCCGCCTATGGCACCTGGGACGTCGGCGGCGGCCTCTCCGCCATGCTCACGACGGCGCTCGACGAGTCCGGCCGCTTCGTGATCCTCGAGCGCGCCAACCTCGACCGCGTCATCGGCGAGCAGCAGATCAAGACGGCGAACGCGGCGAATCCCGAGGCCGGGCCGAAGCTCGGCGCGGTCACGGCAGCGCAGTTCATCGTGATCGGCTCCGTCACCGAGTTCGGCGCGGAAGATTCGGGCAGCAGCATCAACATCGGCCTCGCGGGCGCGAGCGGATTGGGCGGACTGCTCGGGCTCAGGAAGACCGAGGGCGCGGTCGCCATGGACTTGCGCATCGTCGACACCACGACCAGCCAGGTGGTGCAGACGCTCAAGGTGCGCGAGCCGATCTCCAGCACCTCGGTGAGCGCCGGCACCAACTACAAGGCGATGAACCTCGGCAGCGACTCGTTCAACAACACCCCGCTCGGCGAAGCGACGCGCCACGCGATCGGGAAAGCGGTCGCGGAGATCGTCGCCGTCTCCGCGCGCCAGCCGTGGCAGGCGCTCGTGGTCGAAGTGGACGGCCGCAACCTCGCGATCAACGCCGGGAGCGGCTCCGGGCTCAAGGAAGGCGACCGCTTCCGCGTCGAGCGCATCGTGAAGAACCTGACGGATCCGGCGACGGGCGAGGTGCTGTCGGTTCGCCGCAAGGAGCTCGGGACGGTGCGCGTCACCTCGGTCGAGGAAAAGGTGTCGTTCGGGTCGTTGACGGCGACCGATCGGCAGAAGCCCGCGCGCGGCGACCTCGTGGTGCTGCCGCGCTGATCGCGCCCTTCATGCAACAACCAACCAGGGAGCAAGCAAAATGAAAACGCTTTGGATTGCCGGTGCGGCTTGCGTTGTGCAGCTCGCGACCGTTCCGGCGCATGCGAAGGCCCTCTGCGACATCCACCGCCTCGGATACACCCAGGCGCAATGCGACGAGTGCGCGAACATGACGTGGAGCGTGTCGCGCGTGTTTCCGCGCGGGACCTGCGTGTCCACCGCGGCGCCGCAGCCGGTGACGATCGGCAAGCCGGTCCCGGCTCCGGCGAAGAAGTCCTGCGACATGCACCATCTCGGATACACGCAGGCGCAATGCGACCAGTGCTCCAACATGCGATGGAGCGTTTCCAAGGTATTTCCGCGCGGCGAATGCGTCGGCACGGCGCAGCCGCAGCCCATTGCGACCGGCGGCAAGGCCGGCTCGCCGGCCGGCGCCTCGTGCACGCTCACCAGCTGGGGAGGAGCGACGATTCCGCTCAGCGCGCCGAATTTCAGCGGCACCGGGGTGCGCGTGGGCGCGTGCTCGAAAGGCTACGACCTCGCGAAGTCGCAGCTTCATTGCTCGACGGGAATTCCCGCGCAGGCGTTCAACTATCCCACCACGAACGTCACGTGCAACAAGACGACCGGGGCACCGGTGTTCAACCCGCAGGTGACGATCAATGGAAGGCCGTGCTGCCTCGACTGATGCCGCACGCGCGACTCGAAGAAGGACGCCGGCGCGACGCCGGCGTCCTTCTTCGGGGCGCCCGGCTCACTCCGGGTGCAGGACGAACCGCAGGCGCGTCTGCGCCGTGACGATCCCGCCGCGCTCGCCGGGAACGACGCCGCCGTAGCGCGGCGCGAAAGCGGGCGGCAGTGGGCGCGCGCCGGTGGGCGCGATCCATAGCCGCAGCAGGTGGCGCTTGCGCTCCGGTTCCTCCCAGTCCTCGAAGTCGGTGCGCGAATGCAGGATCTGGTGGTTGTGCAGGAACTGCATGTCGCCGGGCACCATCGTCATCTGCAGGTTGAGCTGCGGGTCGTTGGCGAGCGCGTCCAGGAACTCGAGCGCCTCGCGTTCGGCGGCGGTGAGCCGGCGCGCTTCGGCGAAGTTCTCCTGCGCCGACCGGATGTACTGTCCCACGTAGATCGTCGTGAGGTAGCCCGCGTACCAGTTGAACACCGGCACGTCGAACCAGGGCTTCATCCCGGGCGGCACCTCGCCGCGGCGGTCGGTGGGGAATGCATGGAAGAGCTCCGCGAGCAGGTCCGGCCGGCGGCGCAGCATCTCGTTGAAGAGCGTGACCGAGCTCACGATGCGGCTCTCGCCGCCGCTCTTCGCGCCCTTGAGGCAGAGGAGCCCCACGATGTCGCACGAATCGGTGTGGTACTCGAGCTGGCGCGTCGTCTGGTAGTAGCGCACGTTGGCGTTGCGCACGTCGAGGCCGAGGTCGCGCACGTGGCCCAGCAAGTGGCCCTTCGCATTCTGCGAGCGGAAGCTGCCGAAATGGCTGCCGATGCCCAGATACGCGATCGCCGCTTCCTCGATCGAGTAGCGCTCGACCGGCAAGCCCTGGACGAGCCAGAAGCCGAGCCCGTCCAGGAGCTGGCGGTCGAGGATGCGTGCGAGGCGCGGGGCGAGCGTGGGCAGGGAGAACGTCGCCGGCGAAAGGCGATCGAGCGCGGTTCCCGCCCGCTTCACCGCCTCGATCGCCCGATCGATCTCGCCGATTTCCGGCTCGGCGAGGCGGTGCGTCCACCTTGCCGGCTGCGCCAAGAGATCCGGGCCGCGCCAGGCCGCTTCGGTGTCGAAAGGTCGAGTGGGGATTGCCGCTTCGCCGTGGGACTGGATTTGCGCGCTCATGAGGCCAGCGTACCGGCTTCGGCCGCGGGGTCAAGATGCGCCGGCCGCCGCACCGCGAGCAGGGTGCAGTCGTCCGCCAGCAGGCGCGATCCGCAGTGGTCGACGATCCTCTCGTAGATGCGATCGAGAAGCGCGGCAAGCGGGCCCGGCGTTGCGAGCCGCAGCGCTTCGAGGCATCCCTGCTCGGAGAACTGCACGCCGGCGCCGTCCTGCGCTTCGGTCACCCCGTCGGTGTAGCAGAGCAGCGTCTCGCCGGGCACGAGCGTGCGCTCGAGGCTCGAGTAGCGCCGGCCGCCCGCCGCGCCGACGAGCGCGCCGCGCGGCAGCGGCAGGAGCGCCGCGCCCATCCCGTTGCAGACCATCGGCGCGCAATGGCCGCCATTGGAGTACACCAGCCGGCCGGTCCGCACGTCGAGGAAGCCGCAGAAAAGCGTCACGAACAGGTTCGCATCGTTGCCGATGCACAGGCGATCGTTGAGCGTTTCGAGGATGCTCTCCGGCCGCATCGTGGTCATGGCGAGCATGCGCAGCAAGCCGATCACGCGGACCATGAAGAGCGCGGCCGCGATGCCGTGTCCGGACACGTCGCCGATGCAGACGAAGAGCGTCCGGCCGTCCACGAAGAACGCGTCGAACAGGTCGCCCGCCACGTTGGCCGTCGGCTCCATCAAGCCGCAGGCCTCGATGTCGGTACGGCCGGGGAACAGCGGCCGCTGCAACGGCAGCATGCTCGCCTGCAGGCGGCGCGCGAGCTCGAGCTCCTTCCTCAGGTGCTGCAGCTCGAGCCGCTCGCGCTGCATCGCGAGCGCCTTCTCGTTCGACCGGCGCATCCGGTCGCTGAGCGTCGCCATGAGGTTCTTCGCGACCCCCCGCATGAGCATCAGCCGATTCCAGAACGTTTCGGCATCGAGCCGCAGGACCCGCACCTCGGTCGCCGCGCGCACGAGCGCCGTGATCGGCTTGCCGTCGATGGCGGAGAGCTCTCCGGTGCACTCGCCGGCATGGATCTCGATGGAGGTTTCGGCGCTCGGCGCATCGTCCATCTCGACCGCGAGCTTTCCCGACAGCAGGATGAACACGTCGCGATTGGTCTCGCCCCGGCGCAGGAGCGGCGCACCTACCGGCAGCGCGAGGACCTCGCAGGCGCCGAGCGCTTCGTCGATCTCGCCCGGATCGGCATCGCGGAAGAGCGTGATCCACTGCGTCGGCGATTCGCGTCGCTCGCCTCGCCGCCGTTCGCGGGTCGAGGGACCGTCCGCATTCCGGCGGTCGGGGCCGCGTCCGAAGCGCATCGCGGCCCGCTCGTTCACGGAGACTTCCAGCGCGCGCCGAACGTGACGTGGTTGCGGCCGCCTTGGTTGCGATATTCGAGCCAGTCGGCATGGCGGCGGATCATCACGAGGCCGAGCCCGCCCGAGGACGCTTCTTCGAGCGATTTCGGAAGCGCTCTCGGCGCGACGGAGCGCGGGTCGAAGGCGACGCCGGCATCGGACACCGTCACGCCGGCCAGGCCGCCGTGGGGATCGGCCGTGACCTCGAGCACCAGCCCGATCGGCTGCGCGAGCGCCCCCGCGCCGCCATGGACGATCACGTTCGCGAGCACTTCATTGAGGCACAGCACGAGACGGTCGACGAGGGCCGGCGGGACGCCGCGCTCGCGGCACGCGGCATCGAGCCAGCTCGATGCGCGACGCACCTCCTCACCGTCGGCGCGGACCGTCAGCTCGTCGGCCGATGACGACCCGCCTTCCGCGCTCGCCCGGGGATCAGACGAGCGCAGCCTGCTCGGCATCCGAGACGCTCGCGAACACCGGGATCAGCTCGTCGACGCCGGTCGCCTCGAGGCTCATGGTGACGGTCGAGGCCTTGTTCACCACCAGCACCATCTTGCCGCCGCGCTTGTGGACTTCCTTGGCGCACGAAATGAGCGCGCGGATGCCGATCGAGGCGAGGAACTTGAGGGCGGTGAGGTCCACGATCACCGCCTTTTTCGGTGCGCCGGCGAGCTCGATGAGTTGCGAGGCGACCGACTCGGTACCCGGCATGTCGAGGCGGCCGGCGATCACGATGCGGCGCAGGTCCGCGCCGACGTCGACGTAGCTGATGGACATCGATTCCTCCTTGGTGGAGCGGGCGGACAAGGGATTGCCGGTGCGCAGCTTACGCTTTCTCGGGCGGGCGCGCTGGATCGGGCCGCATGCGCAGTTCCCCGCGCGCCGGTCGGCGCCCGTCGCTCGAGTGGAACGGCATGCGCGGTGACCGATCCAAGTGCTTTCCCCAGCGGAGGTTCACATGGCCCAGTACTTCGACGCGATCGTCATTCCCGTTCCCCGAGCCAACCTGGATACGTACAAGCGCATGTCCGAGGAATGGGGCAAAGCCCAGCTGCGCCACGGCGCTCTCTACTATTCCGACTCGATCAGCGACGATGCACAGCCCGGAAAGGTCACGTCGTTTCCGCAGGCCGTGCAGCTGAAGGACGGCGAAGTGATTGCGCTCGCCTGGGTGGTGTACCGAAGCAGGGAGGATCGCGACCGCATCAACAAGGCGGTCATGGAAGACCCGCAGCTCAAGGAGTCGATGGATCCCGCGAAGATGCCTTTCGACGGCAAGCGCATGTTCTGGGGCGGCTTCGAGTCCATCATCGGGCTCGCGGCGGGCCGTTAGGAGCTCGAGGGTATCGTGCTCGCTTCGGGAGGGATGACAAATGACGGCGCCCCGGAAGAAACGGCGATGCCGGGGTGGTACAGGAAGCCCAACCGTTTTATTCCCACGATCGACTGAAACGATCCTGCGGCGGCGGCTACACCGGTAACCGCTGCCGCGCGGAAAAGCGCCCCGCATCCGTTGTTGCGTTCCACGCCTTGCAGTACCCTCGCTGGCAAAGCTGGGGGAGGTACACGCGTGGTCGGCACGTACAGCAACGGAGTGGTCCTGCTGTCCTTCTTGGTGGCGGTGCTCGCCTCCTACACGGCGCTCGACCTCGCCTCGCGCATCACCGCGTCCACCGGCGCCGGCGCGGCCGCGTGGCTCCTCGGCGGCGCGTTCGCCATGGGCACCGGCATCTGGTCCATGCACTTCATCGGCATGCTCGCGTTCACGCTGCCGATCGCAACTGCCTACCACATCGGCATCACGCTCGCCTCGATGGCGATCGCGATCGTCGTCTCCGGGTTCGCCCTCTACACGGTATCGCGCGATTCGCTGAGCCTGCGCAGCCTGGCGCTCGGCGGCGTGCTGATGGGCATCGGCATTTCGGCCATGCACTACACCGGCATGGCGGCGATGGAGGTCGAGCCCGGCATCCGCTACGACCGGCTGTTGTTCGCCGCCTCGATCGTGATCGCGATCGCGGCGTCGACGGCGGCGCTCTGGATCTCGTTCCAGCTGCGCTCCGATGCCCGGCGCCGCGTCTATGCGCGGTTGGCCGGCGCCGTCGTGATGGGCGGCGCGATCGTCGGCATGCACTACACCGGCATGGCCGCGGCCAAGTTCGACGCCAACACCATCTGCACCGCCGCCACGCTCACCAACAACGGCTGGATGGCACCGACGCTGGCGGTGGTCACCTTCCTCATCCTGTGCGGCACGCTCTCGCTCTCGCTGCTGGATGCGCGCATGGAGTCGAGGCAGGCCCAGATGGCGCGCTCGCTGCACGCGGCCAACGAGAAGCTGCAGCACCTGGTGCTGCACGACGCCCTCACCAAGCTGCCCAACCGGCTGCTGCTCGAGGAGCGGGTGCAGCAGGCGGTGGACGAGTGCCGGGCGGGCGAAACGCACTGTGCGGTCCTCTTCGTGGACCTCGACCGCTTCAAGACGCTCAACGATTCCCTCGGCCATTTCGCCGGCGACACGGTGCTGCGCACCGTCGCGGAGCGTCTGCGCAGCTCGGTGCGCCTGGAGGACACCGTGGCGCGTCTGGGCGGCGACGAATTCGTCGTGCTGTTGCGGCGCGTGGCGCGCCCAGGCGACGCGCGCGAGGTCGCGCGCAAGATCATGGAGGCGGTATCGCGGCCGTTCGCCCTCGACGAGCACGAGTTGCGCATCGGCTCGAGCATCGGGATCAGCGTATTCCCGCACCATGGCGACGACCCGGCGCGGCTGCTCGCCAACGCCGATGCGGCGATGTACCACGTGAAGAAGAGCGGACGCGCCAACTTCGCGTTCTTCACGCCCGAGATGGCGAGCTTCTTCCCGGAGCGGCTCGCGCTCGAGACCGATCTGCGCGCCGCATTGGAGAAGGACGAGCTGGTCCTGCACTACCAGCCGAAGGTCGACATGGCGAGCGGACGCATCGTCGGCATGGAAGCGCTCGTCCGGTGGCAGCATCCCAGGCGCGGCTTGATCGGGCCCTCGGACTTCATTCCGTTCGCCGAGGAGACCGGGCTCATCGTGCCGCTCGGCAACTGGGTGCTGCGCGAGGCGTGCCGCCAGGCACGCGAGTGGCAGCGGCGCGGGATGGAAGAGATCACGATGGCGGTGAACATCTCCGGCGTGCAGTTCCAGCAGCGCGACCTCGTGGAGAGCGTCTCGCGCGCCCTCGAGGCGAGCGGGCTCGCGGCACGCTTCCTCGAGCTGGAAATCACCGAGAGCGTCGTCATGCAGAACGCGCCCGAGGCACGCGTGATGCTGGAGCAGCTCCACCAGATGGGCGTGGGCCTTTCCATCGACGACTTCGGCACCGGGTATTCGAGCCTCAACTACCTCAAGCGCTTTCCGATCGACAAGCTGAAGATCGACCAGTCGTTCATCCGGGATCTCTCCGTGGACAGCGACGACGCGGCGATCGTCCAGGCCATCATCGCGCTCGCCCACGGGCTGCGGCTGCGCGTCGTGGCCGAGGGCGTCGAGCGCACGGACCAATACGATTTCCTGCGCGGCCTGGGCAACGACGAATACCAGGGCTACCTCTACAGCAGGCCGCTCCCGGCGCGGGAAGCGCAGGCGCGGCTCGAGCAGGAATCGTCGCTCGATCGCCTCGAGCGCTCCGCGGCGCGACGGGTCGCCGTCGAAGAGCCCTCCGATGAACGAATTCCGGAAGGCGAAGTGAACATCGGCGTTTGACGTATCGAGCGGCTCGTGCGCTCCGCGCCCCGAAACCGCGCTCATTGGCGTACAATGTCGATGAAGGATCATCGGTAGCTTCAGTCCCTCCGCGCCAACGCTCGAGCGGCGCATCGAAGCGATATTTCCCTTCCTGGGTCAGGGAACCGGCCGCCCGGCCGGACGTGCGATGTCTTGAACGTCGCCCACGCCATGAACCTCGAGGGCTCCAGGAGCGAGCCGCGCCGAACCCTTCGGCCGCCGCGCGCTCGGCATCCATCAACGAGAGGACGACATTCATGGCAAGAGAAGACATGATCGAAATGCAAGGGCTGGTCGACGAAGTCCTGCCCGATACCCGGTTCCGCGTCTCGCTCGAAAACGGACACAAGATCATCGCGTACATGGCCGGCAAGATGCGCAAGCACCGCATCCGGATCCTCGCCGGCGACAAGGTGAGCATCGAGCTCACGCCTTACGATCTCACCAAGGGACGCATCACGTTCCGGCACAAGGACGAGAAGGCGCCCATGCCGGCCAACCGGCGGCCGCCCACGTACGGGCGGCGCTGAGAAGGTCGGAACAAAAAAAGCGCCGGCAAAAGCAGCCGGCGTTTTTCATTGTCGCGCCTCTCGCGCGGCTGAGGCGAACGGCGCGATGGTCGATCAAACCCTCGCCGATGCCGGCTGCGTCCTGATTGACCCGCCCTTGGCCGGATGGCAAAGTGCCTAAATGGTTCCGGCCTCGTTCATCAAGGCTTTGGCAAATGAAAAGCGCCTCCTGATCCTCGACTGGCTCAAGGATCCGACGGTTCACTTCCCGCCGCAAAAGGAAGGCGACCTGGTGAAGGATGGGGTATGCGGACTCTTCATTGCGCGGAAGCTCGGCATATCCGCGCCGACGGCGAGCGAACACCTTCGCATCCTCGTCCAGGCCGGCGTGGTGAAGGCCAGGCGCATGAGGCAATGGACGTATTACAAGCGCGACGAGAAGAGAATCTCGGAGCTGAAGAAGGCCTTCGCGCGAGCCTTCTAGGGTGCGGATTGCCCCACGGCAACGGGCGATGCCCAGCGCCGCCATGGTCGCGCAAGCCCGGTCACCTCCCCGCTCGAGCGGCCCCCGGACCACGCCGAGCTTGACATTCGATTAGCCACTTGGCAAAGTCTCGACGCATGGATTCCGCCCACCGCGATGGGCCCGACATCGAATACCGGCCTTACGGAGAGATGAATGGAAGCGTCGGCGCGCCAATATCCATATGCCACCCACCTGGACATCAAGTTCGATCCCCTGACGGTGGTCGACGTGCCGGCCCTGGTCGCAGCCTGCCGGGACCGTTGGTACAACCAGACGCTGTGCGAGGTGAACGATTCGGTCGTGCGCCTCGGCGTCATGCAAGGTGAATATCACTGGCACAAGCATGACGATGACGACGAGTTCTTTTTCGTTCTCGAGGGGACTCTTTTCGTCGACTTGCAAGACCGCATCGTCGAGCTCGAACCCTGGCATGGATTCACCGTGCCGAAAGGCGTCTTGCACCGTACTCGTGCGCCGGATCGCACGGTCATTCTCATGCTCGAGAACGCCGGCATCGTGCCTACGGGAGACCTGTAGCGCACATGGAATTGGCAGGTCTCCGTCCGCATGGGTCGCGTGAACGTTCGTGAAGTGCAAGCCCATGATTTCCCGCGATGGCTTGCCCTGTGGGACAGCTACAACGCCTTCTACGGACGAGAAGGTCCGACATCGCTTGCCGCCGAAGTGACCGATACCACGTGGCGGCGCTTCCACGACACGAACGAGCCGATGCATGCCCTGGTCGCCGAGCGCGGCGGCTGCCTCATCGGGTTCGCCCACTACATTTTCCATCGCACGACGATCGCGCTTGGACCGACGTGCTACCTGCAGGACCTATTCACACGGAAGGACGCCCGCGGGCAGGGCGTCGCGAGGGCGCTCATCGAGCGGGTCTGCGAACGGGCCCGACAGGCCGGCGCGGCGCGTGTCTACTGGCATACGCACGAGACGAACGCGCCGGCACGGGCCCTCTATGACAAGGTCGGCGAGAATTCCGGCTTCATCGTCTATCGAATCCGCTAAAGTGCCAGGCTCGTTGCCGCCTCGCCACCGATACGCAGCTTAAAGGCCGTGGATGCGCAAAATTGATGGATCGCCAATCGCGCGAATTCGATCGGCCGCACCGGGCCGCTTCGGGCGCCTTGGCGTCCGTCAAATATCGGGAAGGCAACTTCCTTCAGTGCCTGGCAAAGACCGAATCGTCAATGGGCACATTGAGTTTCACATCACTGAGCTGCCTGCTCCAACTCGTCCTGGGGCTCGTCATGCTGGCGGCGAATGAAAACCTGATCGGGCCGACTTGCCGGTAGTCCCCGACGAGGACCGTGGAATCGCCTCCGGGCTCGTGTGTGTCCGTATCGAAGCGAATGAGTAAGCCAGTGCGCGTGTCGAAGAAAAAGCGATATGTCCAGCCGTCCACGGTGCTTTCAAGTTCCCAGGCGTCTCGTCCGCCAACGCTCTGGCGACCGATGAGCTTCAGGTCCGGATAAAACTCTCGCAGCTTGAGATTCCAATGAATGTCCGCACGGTGCCTCATGTCCGCAAGCTGGGCGCCCGAGAGCTCGGTTACGCCCCTTCTTGGATCGGCATTCCATGCGGTCTTGCCGTCGCAGACCGTTCGTACCGTGCCGTATCCCGGTACCTCCGCGATGGCGGCGAAGTGGTCCGGATACTGGAAATACTCCGTCGTCTTGCCGGGGCCCTTCGCGCCTCGGACGTCCAGAACGCCGCTGAAGGCCATCGTGGTGATCTTCTCGAGCGCCGCACGACCGCCCAGCGCCTGGACAAACCGATCCAGGATGCCGTCGACGGACGTTGTGGAGGCGCCGGGCTGCGCGAGCACGAGCCCGGAAAATGCGGCGAGAACGAGCACGGCGAGGATGCGTCTCATGGCGACCGAGCCTCCATGGGGTCCAAGGGCGGTTCTCCGCGTTACGCGATTTCTGAACGCGGTCGTCACCGACCTTGGGAACCCTTTATGCCTTCCCCTTCGGCTTGCGACCCGGCGCGGCCGGTGGCATGTAACCCGACACGCGGCCCTGCCACGCCTCGACCTGCCGGCCATTGTGGAATTGGATCGTCTTGCACACGATCGCTTCCCGGGAATGAGCCAGGGCCGTCAAGTGCTGCCTCACCGTGGCCAGGGGCATGCGAATTTCCTTGGCGATCTCCAGGTCCAGGCGCTGGCCGTGCTTCTTCAGGCACTGCAGGGTTTCCATCATTGCTTTCCGTCCTTGGAAATGGAGGTTGATCGGGAAAATGCACCAAAGAAAAAACGCCGGCGCCACGGCCAGCGTTTTTTTTGTATTGGCGTCCCCACGGGGGTTTGCATGGGTTATTTCAGCCGTCGCGCTGCCCGGCGAAGCTTGGCTCCGAGCGGCGTAGGGAAGTGAACTTGTTGATTATACGCTAAAAATGGTGCGCCGCACAATACGCCTCGCTGCCGCGCGCCACATGCCTCTCCAATCAGATGGATTGGTGCATCGGAACACACTTAGTCGCTCGCGCTATTCGTTGTCCGGTGTACCGACGGGGGTTTGAACGCGTTATTTCAGGGGTTGGCGTCCCTGGCGACGCTTGGTTACAGGCTACCCAACACGGGCTTTTCTGTGCGTCCGGCAAGGCGCGAGCTCCAAATGGCCTCGCAGCGAGGTCCGCTCTAGACTTCGGGTGTTGTGCCTTATTCGCAGCGGCAAAATTCGTTGCTAATATCTGAAGGTACTCGCACGAGACAAGCGCAACCATGGACCGCAGGTCCTTCATCGCCGCGAGCCTTTCGATCGCTGCAGTCGCGTGCTCCAAGTCGTCGGAGCGCTCGACGTCGCTCGGTTCAGGGACGCCCAATCCCGTATATCCCTGCAGCGTCTTGAATTCCCAACAGAGCCAATATCTCCATCTTGGGGAGCAAGTTGTCGCGGCAGGAGGCTGGGGCTTCGAGGCGCTTGGCGTCTCCGGCGTCGCGAACACGGTTCGGCTCGTGGACCAGCAGCTCAGGTCCGGAGCGATCGACATCAGCTACTCATCGCCTTCCAACCCATGCGACGCGGGCTGCCTCGGCGTCCTGCCCTCCGTCACCGTCGCGTCAAGCAGTACGGTTGCGGTCGCGAACCTGCAGGAAGGCTGCTCGTTCACGTTCCTGTTGAGCAACGCCTTCTGCGGCGGGGTTGCGCACTCCCTCGCCGATTCGGTCCTGCTGCTCGGCGCCTTCAGTGCCACGGGGCGCATCCCCGCCCGATACGTTCTCGTCTTTCCGTCTCTGGAGAAGCTCGTGGTCTTTGACGGACAATCATACGCCGTCATCCCCGGCACCTTCCTGTTCGCCCAGGCAAGCTGCCAGGGGCTCGGCGTATCGGGCGAACCGATCGGCACGGCGATCTTCAGTCTCGTTTGGCCGGTGATCAGTCCGCAGATCTTTCAGAACACAGAGCTCGTTCGTTTCCTGCCGCTGAACGTGCGCGCCGTCGGCTGCCCCGGTGGCGATTGCACAGGCTTCAGCGGGAGCTGCGCGTCCCCGCCTGCATGCACGGTGTTTTCAGTCTGTCAGGGAGCCGCGCTGCAGGAACTCACCTACCTTACAGCAGCGCAAAACGTCGTCTGCGTCGGCAGCTGATTTCGTCAATCAGATCCAGCCGCTCACGGCCGAGCGGCGCGCTCGCTTAGAGGTCGCGCTCACATCCGGCCATAGCCAAGCCCTGCACTGTCCGCGAACGCTACAATGGACCGAGGCATTGGCACGACAACTCCGATCCTTGAAGGGAGATCTCTTCATGATTCTAGCCCGCACCTTGCTCGCCGCATGTCTCGCAACATTTGCCGCGACCTTGTACGCCAAGACCGAATCCTGCCAAGCCGCGACCGAGCAGCAAATTGCTTCGCTCTTCGATCGTTGGAACGCCTCGCTCGCAACCGGCGATCCGAAAAAGGTGGTCGCGAACTATGCAACCAAGTCGATCCTCCTGCCAACGGTCTCGAATAAGCCGAGGCTCACGCCGGAAGAGAAGCTAGACTATTTCCAGAAGTTCCTGAAGAAGAAGCCGCAGGGCATGATCGACAGCCGCTTCATCGAGATCGATTGCAACACGGCCCTAGATGCGGGTATTTACACGTTCAAGTTCGGCGCCGACGGCTCCACCGTGCAGGCGCGCTACACCTATACCTACAAGTGGAACGGCAAGGACTGGCTCATCACCAGCCATCATTCGTCGGCGATGCCAGAGAAGTAAGCACCTGACGCGCGCGCGGAAGTCGCCGACCGCGTCATGCGGGCAATTAGCGGGGTTTAGTCGGTGTACCGACGGGGGTTTGAACGCGTTATTTCAGCCATCGCGCTGCCGGCCGAGGTCTGGCTAAAGGCTGCGTGACCGCACGCACGCGGCCGAAAACCCGCCGGTTTCAGGCATTCGAACGCGACTCGCTTCCGCGACCTCGACGTTTTGCCGCCCTCTTCACTCCGCTGTCGGGCTTCATGCGGCCTCTGTGTTCGGCAGATTGCCCCAAGCCTTCCAGAAGAACCTTCGAGCCGTCTTTCATCCGCACGACGAGATCCAGATCGGCGCCTAGAGCCCTCACGTAGCGGCGCAGAGTGGAAAGAAGCAAATCGGATCTTCCCTCCAGCTGCGAGACGGCGTTCTGGGAGAGCCCCAAGTCCTCGCCAATCTTGGTTTGTGTCTTGCTCAGCGCCTTTCGCACGACGCGTAGCGAGTCGGCATGGGCGATCATTTCCTTGGCCATTTCATTGGCCTTCTTCGCGACAGCCTTCCTGCGCTCCTTCGGAAGCTTCGCGATCACATCATCGATACGGCGTCCCATGTTCAGTCCTTCCTGCGTTTCCTGGCCGCTGACAGTGCTTCCAGGTGTTTGTCGAATCGGGCATCAGCCTTCTTGATCAGCCGTTCGTAGAAAAGAGCTTGATTCGATCCCTGCTTGGCTCCGGCAGTCAGGATGATCGCGCGTCTTTCAGGATCGAAGGCAAATGCGGCTCGCCAAACCTGCGTGTTTGTGTCGAACCGAAGCTCCTTCATGTTCGCGTGTTTCGAGCCCTTCAGTGTGTCCACGTATGGCCGCCCCGCCTTAGGCCCCAGCAACTAGACCGCTTTTGCGGCGGCCAGCAACGTGTCCTGGACATCATCTTCCATGTCTTCGAACTCGGATTCGAAGTCATCGTGAAACTCAACTACCCACCACGCCTCAGCCATTCCCTTTGTTCTTGCTTCTTTTACTATCACATGCACATTATATCACTTCTGCGTGATGGCCACGATGCGCGCTGGGTAATGGGGAAATATCGCGGATATCCGAAAATGAAAAAGCCCTGACGAATCAGGGCCTTGATTGGCGTCCCCACGGGGATTCGAACCCCGGTTATCGCCGTGAAAGGGCGGTGTCCTAGGCCTCTAGACGATGGGGACACAGAAACGGGGAGCTAGAGGGCTCCCCGTTCCCGAGGAAAATCCTGGTGGAGGTAAGCGGGATCGAACCGCTGACCTCTTGCATGCCATGCAAGCGCTCTCCCAGCTGAGCTATACCCCCCGACCGAGCCCTGCATTATATCAGCCGGCCGCGGCCCGCTCCAAGCGCCCGAGGGCGACTTCCTTGCGCAGCGCCGCCGCGATGGCGTCGATCGCCGGCGTCTGCGCGAGGCCCGTGAGGGCGACGCGGAACGGCATCATCACCTGCGGCGGCTTCGCGCCGAGCGCCTTCACCTGCTCCTTCAGCGTCGCGCTGATCGAGGGCGCGTCCCACTTCGTGACCGCGCGGAGCTTCGGCAGCAGCTCGCCCAACACGCGCCGGCCGTCGGCTCCGAGATGCTGGCTCGCCACCGCCGCTTCGGGCTGCGCGGGCTCCGCCATCGCCATCAGGAACTGCTCGTGGTCGAGGAGCGTCTGGAATTTCGCCCGGCCCGCGCCCGTCATCGCGATAGGCTCCATCACCGACTCGAGATAGCGATACACGCCGGGCTTCTCGTCGTGCAGGTGCATCGCGATGTCCGCGTCGGACCAGCGGCGCAGGTACTCGCCGTTCAGCCAGCGCAGCTTCTCCGGATCCCAGCGCGCCGGCGACTTGCTCACGTGCGCGAGGTCGAACCACTCGACCAGCTGCTCGCGCGAGAACACCTCCTCGTCGCCGTGCGACCAGCCCAGGCGCGCGAGGTAGTTCACCATCGCGTCGGGGAGGAAGCCGTCGTCCTTGTACTGCATCACGCTCACGGCGCCGTGGCGCTTCGACAACCGCTGGCCGTCCGCGCCGAGGATCATCGGCACGTGCCCGAAGAGCGGCAGCTCCGCGCCGAGCGCGCGATACAGGTTGATCTGCCGCGGCGTGTTGTTCACGTGGTCGTCGCCGCGGATCACGTGGGTCATCGACATGTCGATGTCGTCCACGACCACGCCGAAGTTGTACGTCGGCACGCCGTCCTGGCGCAGCAGCACGAGGTCGTCGAGCTCCTCGTTCGAGAAGGTGATCGGCCCCTTCACGAGGTCTTCCCATCCCACCTCGCCGGAGAGCGGATTCTTGAAGCGCAGCACGGGCGTGACACCCTTCGGCGGCGTCGCGCGCGAATCGCGCCAGCGGCGGTCGTAGCGGGGCTTCTCGCCGCGCGCGAGCTGCGCCTCGCGCATCGCCTCGAGCTCCTCCTTCGAGGTGTAGTCCCAGTACGCGAGATCCTTCGCGAGGAGCCGCTCGCCGATCTCGCGGTAGCGATCGAGCCGCTTCATCTGGAAGAACGGCCCTTCGTCCCAGTCGAGGCCGAGCCAGCGCATCGCATCGAAGATCGCCTGCTCCGACTCCTGCGTCGAGCGCTCGGTGTCCGTGTCCTCGACGCGCAGGATGAACCTGCCCGCGTGGCGGCGCGCGAAGGCCCAGTTGAAGAGCGCGGTGCGGGCGCCGCCGAGATGGAGATATCCGGTGGGACTCGGTGCGAATCGCGTGCGGATCATGGCCGGAAGAGTGGGTTCCCGCCTGCGCGGGAACGACGAAATGTGCTGGGTTCCCGCCTGCGCGGGAACGACAAGCCGTCCATTCTACCGGCTCACGATTTTGGGCCTGCCGTCCGCTCGCCCTGCTCTGCTAAAATGCCGGCTTCCCGGGTCGTTAGCTCAGCGGTAGAGCATCGCCTTCACACGGCGGGGGCCAGTGGTTCGATCCCACTACGACCCACCATTAAATCAAAGGCTTAGGCTAGCTGCCTAGGCCGTTTACGCGTCAGTACGGAAAGTTCTACGGAAATTCCGCCCCTATATCTAGGGGAACAAACAGTTCCTTGCCTGTCTATACCTTATAAGGTATCGTGCCGCGGATACTCCTACATCCGGACGCACAATCCGATCTAGCCAAGATTAAGGGCCAAAGTCCTAACGTCGCGGCGAAGATTTTGGTGACGCTTCAGGAGATCAAGGCGGATGAAAGGCTTGTCGATTCGCTCACCATTCATCGCTTTGGCAAGGCGGGTGGCGAAAAGATCGGCGTTACCAAATGGCTTGCACACTGGTACGCCGGTCGAGCGCTGTGGTCGCTGAAAATCTGGGAGCTCGAGAACATGGGCATCCGATACCGCGTTATCTACTACTTCGCGCCGCTCGAAACATTTTACGTCCTAGGGATTGTTCCCCGTTCATTCGACTATGACGACGATCACCCGCTTACCAAACGAATCCTTGCAGCCTACGACGCCCTCTAGTCCCGGCATAAGTGTCGGGTTTGTAACCACTGGTACCGTTGGCCAGCGAGCGGCGTTCGATAGACTGACACCTGCGCCACCCGACTTTGTCGAGATTGACGCCGCCATTGCCGCGCATGAGAGTACTCCGATCGGCCGGGATGAAATCGCCGCCGCGCGAAAGGAAATGGCGGAGATTTTCGATCGCGGGGACATTACCCTTAGGAAGCTGAGGCTTGCTCAAGGGATGTCTCAGGCAAGATTGGCTGAGCGGCTCGGCACGACGCAGCCGCATATCGCGCGCATTGAGAGCGGTCGATGTGATGTCCAAGTCACGACTCTGCTGCGAATCGCGGGCGCTCTCGGCCAACCCGCTCAACTTGTGATTGATGCCTTTGTTCGCTCCATTGAGCCTATCATTGGAGAGCGCTAAGTGGATCGGTGGATTTCGACCGTATTCTGCGACGACATCAGGTTTGAAGTCGGCGGCAAGCGATCTTTCATGGGGGTTTACCAGGGCGCACTTCTCGTTCCGCAAGTGCCCGTTGTAGTTCCAAGGCTGTGCGTCGAGATAATTGCCTTTACCCTTGCGGACGCTCCCTTCCGGCAGCTCAAATTTAGGGTTGTGCGAGACGGCAACGCACTAATCGAGCAAGAAACCCCGCCGGACACGCTTAAGGCTCAAGTGCCGAACCCACACAACGCAGTAAGTGACAATGATGCTTTCCGATGGCATTCCATCACAGCCGCGTTTGTGCTACCCCCACTTCAAGTCGAAGGACGCTCCGCCCTGAGGATACGAGTTGAAACAGAAGCCGGAGAAATCCGTGGAGCGGGCCTAATTTTGCGACAAGCTGAGCCAGAGGAAATGAAGGCTGTGCAATAGAGTGGGCCGACGGCATCTATTCATTCCGGGATCCACGAAACTCTAAAGTGTCTTGGTCTCGGTCGTTGAGAAGAAAACTCCCGTCGCCCGTTCCATTCCCGGTACCTCGATGGGCGCGCGATCGCGGACTCAAAGCGCCGCAAGACGATTTTGGAATCGTCGTTCCTCAGCCGAACGAAGCCGAGGTGTTTGCGGATACGTCAATGGAACTCGCCAATTGGCTCAATGAGGCAACTGACGGGCTCAGTTACGAGAACAATGATCGCTGCAATGCAGGGAACGCATGCTTTGCCGCGGGCCTAGAGAACCAGGAAGCGATCGCTCTCCTGATTCGAGCCGGTTTGTACGGATCGGCCTTTGCCATCGTCCGAATAATCTTCGAGGCATACGTTAGGGGAATTTGGATTACGCTGTGCGCGGACGACCAGGAAATTTCCTCTTTCCTATCGGGCGCCAGCCCACCACACATTCGAACGCTCGTTCGCCTAGTGGAAGCGCACCCCGCTTATCCTACCCAGCAGCTTGTCGAACGCAATTACGAAAAACTGGAGCGCCATGTGCGAATACGTTCACACCGGGGCTCTACAGGTTGTGCGATGGATCAGTCCGCGAGGAGTAGAACCGCAACATACAGTAGCCGAGGCTGTCGAGGTACTGCGGTTCGCGGATAACATCGCACTGCTGTGTGCGGCGGGAATCGCGGCCAACTCGGACGACGAGGCTCGTTCTTTGATTCTCACTGATCGCGTGATTCGTAAGCTGCGGCGGGAATCGTGCTGACCCCCTGGCGTCCGGTCGAACCGCTCGAGCGCCCTTGTCTCCGCCTCACGCTCGATGGCGTCGCGGATTCTCCGCACGTCATCGGTGATGCGCGATACACACTAGGCGAACCAACGCGAGCGCCGCGATCACGACCCATTGCCATTCCATCGAATCTACCCCTTTGCGCTGCCCTCCGGTTCGTCGGCGCCCGGCTCCCGCTCCCAATGCGGACACGGCAGAACAGTAACCTGCTCGCGCTTCCGACACCATAGCGCATCCCAGGGAAGCCCGACGCTGTAGCGACACGTCGCGCAGCTCGCGCACGGCTCGATCCCGGCCCATGGAGTGAAGTGCATTCCATGATGCTACGTATGTGAAGGCTCAGGAAATGCGCCCCGTATAAATTGGGGATAATCTGTGCATGGCCTGTATTGTTAAGGCGCGTGAATGGGCAAATCCAAAGCCTTTGCCATCGTCTGCGTGGCTATCTCCGGCATACTCCTCGCCACGGGACCAGCCCGTCATCAGATTGCCAACGCGCAGCTGCAATCCGCCGTAAGCGCGTGTAGCGCCGAGAACGCCGAACGCGCCCGCAGGCTAGCGGCGTTGCCTCGTGGTCAAATGTATCCGGCCGAGCAGATCGCGGCACTTACCGCACTCGTCTGCGATCCGTATGAGTTGAGATATCTTCGGACCAACATCCCACCGGCACCCGATGCCCAAGTTCAGCTGCAGCTGCCCATTAACCGCAGCGAATTGGCCGCGGCCCTTAGCGCCAATCGAGCAACATCAAATCGGGAAAAGATAAGGGCTGGCAGGATCGTTGATGATGTACGCCAAGACCGAATTGTTGCATTAGCGGATTTCGCAGAAGCGAAGACCTCCAGCGACGTGATCGCAATTGCGTTCACTATGGCGCTCATTGGCGCGGCGCCAATTGTCATCTCGTGGGTCTGGTACTTCCTGCTACGCCGGATATCGGAGATCGCCACAGCAATCCGAGGTAGAGGGCAGTGATCGTCCTCCCCGTCGATAAGTACATGGAGCGCCTGCGGCTAATGTCGCAGTTCGAGGGGCGCGATTATGGGCGGCTCCGAATCTTAGAACAGGCGCAAGAAGATTTCCGCGACCGAGCAACAGCACTTCGCGGATTTACTGCGATATCCGCTGCCTTCAAATGTTTCTTCTTGGAGACGGTGGAGCTGCTTAACTCAGAAATTCGGCCAAGGATAAAGTCCGCCGTCAGCCCCGAATACGCGATGTTCCTGCCGCGACTATGTAGCCACTTCTTCACGCTATGCGGCGCCGAACGATGCGCAATGGGTGGCTATCCATTGGAGGGATACACGATCCTACGCAACGTTTTCGACGGCGCGGTTATGACCGCCGCAGCCGCCATGCGAATAAGCGACTTCTATGCAATTGAGGGATTGGCCGCGCAAGAACCATTCGATCCGGGCAAAGTTAGAACGCGGAGAAAAAAGGAGGAGTTTCGGGTCCGCGCACTAATGACGGGGAAAGATAGCGGGCTCTCGGCTTTGACCTTGGAGGAGCTGGCGAAGTGGGATGCGCTCTTTGACATGGAGATTCACGGCGCAGGACTTTCGAAAGCGAAGGCCATGAACTGGATGCGCGGTAAAGGACCGTTGCCCGTCGTTCCCACATATCTTGAGAGAGACTTTTCCATGTTTATCAACCGCTACTGCGAGATAGCATGGGTAATCCATCGGCTGATTCCCATGATTCAGCCACCCGGAATCTTGTTCGATTCTTTTTGGCGCGAAAAATGGCAGCGTCTGGACGAGTCTCTTGAGCAGGCCGTCGCCTCACTCACACAGGACCTCGGCAAGAAAATTGGCGCCGCAGTCGTTGAGCTCGTGAAAACCAAGTTCGCGTTTACGGCAGAATCGGTCCTCGCGCCGGGCTAGTTGAACAGAACTACAAGCGGCGACGGTGCGTCAATCGCCGCGAAGTGGTCTAGGGCGCGTTCCTCGAATGCCTCGGGTAGCTCGCTCGCCCGTCGCGTGATCGCGTTCGCCTCATCGCCGCCCCATGCGCGCGTTGGGTTCCATTGCAGCGGCCGGCCATTATCGGAGCCAACGAATTGAACCGCGATCGCGGGTCGGCTGGCGTGCGTCGGGTTTGCCGCTTCGAGCCGTTCGACTCTGGCGAGTAGGCTTGGCATCAGTGCGCTCCGTAGCTCGGTGCCGGAAGCGCACGCGAGCTGTTCATGGTTTGCCGTTCCTCAAGCGCAGCAATTCGCGCCTCGATTTCCGCCGCCTCGATCACCTTGGCGATGCACTGGAGAACGTAGGCCCTGCGGGTGCCGTCCT
>Ga0134128_10002780_pt1 | contig 21503 bp, 25 predicted proteins | sample KB31754_FD_96462 | JGI IMG/M metagenome (GOLD analysis project Ga0134128, IMG submission 96462) | Terrestrial soil microbial communities with excess Nitrogen fertilizer from Kellogg Biological Station, Michigan, USA - KB3-175-4 | ecosystem: Environmental > Terrestrial > Soil > Unclassified ... | reverse complement strand
CAGATCATCAATTGTTAAAGCATCATAAACTTTTAAGCTCCTCGACGAAGCTTCCACACTATCAGCCAGCATCAACACCGCAGTTTCTTTACTAAAAGGAATAGGCCCCGGGTAACGGAATAATTTTTCATCCGCTTTGCCGTTTGGGTTTTCCTCCAGGTGCTTATAATAAAAATAAGCAGCCAGCGTAGTGCCATGATGCGTGCGGATAAAATCAACGATCTGCTCAGGTAGCCTGTTTTTATGCGCCAGCTCTATACCGTGTATCACATGGTTAATAATAATGCGGGCGCTCTCGGTATAAGAAAGATCTTCGTGCGGGTTTATTTTTGCCGATTGATTCTCTGTAAAAAAATACGGGTTATGCAGCTTGCCAATATCATGATACATAGCGCCTGTTCTAACCAGTAAAGCCTTTCCACCAACCAGGCTTATAGCTTCTTCGGCCATGTTGGCTACCTGTAAACTATGCTGAAAAGTGCCCGGCGCATCGGTAGATAATTGTTTCAATAACGGATTGCTGCTGATATCATTCAGCTCAAGCAAAGTGAAATCAGAAATAAAACCAAACAACTTTTCAAATACATAAATCAATGGATAAGCCACTAACAAACCTGCAGAAGCAAACGCAAAGGGATAACAGGCTGTAAAATCTATTCCATCATAATTAGATGCGTTTAAGGCGAAGAAACTGCTTATACTTATTAGTAGTGTTACCACTGCGGTTATTAAAAGCTGCGAACGCCTTACCAGGTTAGCCACACTGAATATGGCGCCTATACCACTTAACAGTTCAATAAAAAGGAAATTAAATTTTTGTTCAACCGCAAATAAAGCGCAAAGCAATACAATATTCAAATGGACAAACAAGGCCGTGCGCGTATCAAAAAAGGTGCGGATAATAACCGGCGCAATAGCAAACGGAATAGCATAAATACTAATGATAGGATTTTTAACTGCCAAGGCACAGGTTAGCACAAACATGCAGATCAGTAAAAAAATAAAGCTGATACGTGTGTTATGCGAAAAAATGCCGGTACGAAACAAGCCCAAAAACAGGAATACCATTAACAGGCAAAGGCCTACATAAATTATTTTTCCTCCCAGCGAAATTAAAGAGTTGTTGTTTTTATAATCCTGCTTGTTAAGCTCTTTTTGTAAAGATTGTAGTATAGTGGCGCTTTCGGGTGTAACTACCTCGCCTTTATTAATAATGGTTTGTCCTTTTAACTGCTTATCCTTTATGGCAATTACATCATTTAATTGCTGCTGCGAATTTTGTGCGGTAATCTTCTTATTGAATAGTAAGGTATGCGTTAAGCAGTTTTCCGAAAGCTCAATTAAGCGGTTAGCCGTTTTCTCGTCAAAATCATTTTTAAGGTTCTGCACCAAAAAACTGTCGGCCTGCGCCAGTGTATAAAAATCTTTCAAATGGGCTTCTACCGCTGTCTTGTTCTTTTCAGCCAGTATTTTTGGGTTATTGGTCGGGGTTTCTATATCCGGCAGTTCAATAATGTTTTTCTCGCCCAGCGATCTAAAGATAGCACTGCACACTTCTTCTTCCTGTTTAGAAAGTTTGTTTTTCTCAAAGAATAAAGCAACATTCTTTTTAAAGCTGGAATCGTTATGGAGATAATACAATTCTACATTTTGCCTGATGTTATTTTGCTCGGCCTGCACATCGGCATCTGTTTTATAAACCGCAAAATCAAAAGGAGCCACCAGGTCTTCGTTCTGCCATGGCTTGCCCAATTCGTAAGAGATCGAAGATGCATTGGGACTTGGCAACAGCCAAACGATAAAAAATAAACTGCATAAAAAAACAGCCAGCTTAAACCACAAGCCATGCTTGTTGCGCAGGTAATCAAATAAGCGGTTCATTTATTTGATAACAGCGGGAGGTTGCATTACGGTACCGCATTCTTTACAGGTACGTAAACTTTCATTGGTATAAAACTTTTCAAATACAACCTGGAACTGGGTAGTGATATCCGTAAGCGGGAAATACTCTTCATACAGCTTGTGGTTACAGTTTTCACAAAACCAAAGCAAACCGTCTTTTTCGTTTTCCCTGCGGCGGCGCTCAATAACCAAACCAATGGTATTTGCGGGGCGCTTAGGATTGTGCGGCACTTTTGGCGGAAGCAGGAAAATATCTCCTTCTTTAATAGGTACGTTTACCGCTTTGCCATCTTCCTGTATTTGCACAACCACATCGCCTTCCAGTTGGTAAAAAAACTCTTCGCTTTCGTTAAAGTGGTAATCTTTTCGCGAGTTTGGCCCGCCAACAACCATAATGGTAAACTCGGCATCTTTATAAACTACTTTATTGCCAACGGGTGGCTTTAATAAATGACGATTTTCATCTATCCACTTTTTAAAATTGAACGGGCGTGTTATCATAATTTAAAATTAATAATTTAAAATGATTTTATCTTATTCTGTCAGATGAACGAACTAATTTTTCATCTTTTTGGATATATCTTATTGCTAAATATGATGAGACGATAGCAATAAATGGAATTATGGCATAAGAGGCAGATAATAACGCAAGGATAACCAGTGGGGACTACATTTAGTATCTGAAGCCATAAACACAAACGTATTTGAACAGTACGTTTTTTATATTGAAAAATAGTTACTAGAGATAATACGGAAGAAATACAGCTTAAAATCACCAATGTAATTGGAATTACGGATAGATCTATGGTGCTATTATGATTTGGATTTGAAAGTATCCCACCAAGAATATAAGTCAATACTCCTTCACACAAAACAACAATTAATAAAAATATGCTTTGAATTCTTTGAATCATTCTTTAATTATCTAATTCTATCTGCCGAACGAACTAACTCCTCATCCTTCTTAATAAATATACCTGCCCAAAATGCTGCCAGTATAGATAATAAGATTAAATATGTTGGGAAAAGAAAGGTTGGCTTTTGAACGTTGTAACCGTATAACTGATTGGTAAGGCATAACACCGTTGAAAATAAGCTAAGGTTGATCAGCATGATTACGTAACAAAGGTTTACCTGTAGCTTACGCCTTTTATAACTAAACAAAGCTATAAGCGCAACGATCATTGACAAGTAATTGCCAATAGGTGCAATGTTAACAGGATTACGTAAAAACAAGGGCTCCGCACCTTCGTAGCTTACAAACGGAAACAATACTAAACATCCTCCGCATAAAACGACTACGGCTAATAAAATGCTTTGAATTCGCTGGATCATACTTATAAAAATAAACTTTTTTGTTGGTTAATTAATGTGGCTACTTTTTTATCTATTACAAAAGTAAAATCATTTTCAGATAATTGGTTTATATCGATCCACCTGAAAGATTGCGCGCCGTTTATTCGTTTCTTAAAATCAAATTTCTCTTCAGAGGTTGGCAGGTTAATTTTGCCTTTGTGGCTAACCACATAATAAAGGCTGATAACCTGGCTGTTGTTAAAGGCAGAGGTCACAAAAAAATCAGTAGTATAAAAATGACTTTTTACGGTAACTATCAGGTCGGTTTCTTCCCTGAATTCCCGGATAACGCAATCTATAGCGCCTTCGCCTATTTCCAGTCCGCCGCCGGGTAATTTAGTAATGGCATGCCCTTTAATATACTCATCGCTTACCAAAAGTTTACCATCTTCTACCAAAATACCATATACCCTAACGTTAAACCCTTTGTGCATGGTGTAAAGTTAAGGCCAATTGATAAAAGCACACCGGGCAAAAATGAATAGTTATTAGCCTATGCCGGTTAGAATGTTCTTTTTTAAGCCTCGGTCGTAACCTCTTCGGCTATTTTAACGGGAGCTGCCGGCTTGTTTTTAGCCACCTGCCTGTTAATAATATACATCATGCCAAGGGTAATGAACATGCTGGTCATTACTACATAACCCAGCATTGGGTAATGCTGCAAAGGCTCGTCGCCAACCTGCACCACTATTTTACCTGCGCAATAGGCAGCCACCCCGCCCGAAATTTGCTGGATAGACGAGTTAATGCTCATAAAAGCCCCCCGATCCTGCGGTAGGGGAACGGCTGTCATCAAAGCGCTGGCAGAGATCATGCGGGCAGAGATGCCTATAAATAGTACCACATTCAATAAAATTACCTCCCACATAGGGGTTACGCCTAAATTGGTATAAATACCTACCATTAACATTCCCAGCACAGAACCTATGAAAAATGTATTGTACTTGCCTATTTTATCGGATAATTTACCGGTAAGCGGGCCAAATATCATAGAAAATACCCCGGTGGTTAAATAAATAAAAGGCAATTGCTCTTGGGTAAGCCCTAAATTACTAATGGCGTATGCGCTACCAAAAGGCATAAGCATAAAACCACCCGTTGCCAATAATACGGTAGCCATAAAACCACGCAGGTAATCGGGTGTAGAAATTGTTTTTACCAAGTGCTGAAGCGGGTTTCTTTCCGATTTTATTTTAAGATGCTCGGTAATAGGTTTCATATAGATCACAATAATGATACCTACTATTATGCTGGCAATTACGATCATTAAGAAAGGCGAATGCCATCCAAAATTATTAGCCAAAAGCAGGCCAACGGGTATACCCATAACCTGGCTGGCAGCAAAAGCCATTTGTACAAAGCCCATCACTCGTCCGCGCACTTCCATTTTAAACAGATCGGTAACAATGGCAAACGATATGGAAGATATTACACCGCCAAACAAGCCGGTTACAACACGGGCAATTAAAAGAAAACTATGATCGGGGGCAATGCTGCATAAAAAAGTACCAATTATAAACCCGGTGTAAAAGAACAAAAGCAGTTTCTTCCTGTCGAACTTATCGGCAAAACCGGCGGTTAGCAAACCTGCAATACCTGCGCTAAACGCATAAGCCGAAACCACGTTGCCAAACTGCGAAGTGCTTATTTTTAATTCTTTTAAAAGCATGGCACCCAATGGCGACAGCACCATAAAATCCAATATTACCGTAAACTGAATGAAGGCCAGTATGGCAATGATCAAAACCTCATATTTTGTAAAAGTTGCTTTTTCCTTTTTAACAGTATCCATTTAAAATTATTTTGTGCAAAGGTATATTTAAGTCTTTAATACTAAAGGTTAAATAGGCAGGTTAAATTTACCGGTAGGTAAGTGGCAGTTTTAGGAAGGTGAAATTATCTTACAAAACTCCTGTTAAGGCAGAAGCTACTACAATAACCGTGACAGAAATGGTTATGGCTAAGATCCAATAGCCCGGCCTTGCTCCTTTGTTGGGATCTATACGCCTTAGCATAACCGCATCCTGTGCATTGTAAATGGAATAACCCGTGTATATCATTGTGTTTGCATCTGCTTTGGCGATCGCATTTTTAATATCTGCCTCGCTTGCCATTTTAATATTGGCCGGGTTTATCTTTGTTTTTTTATGAATAGAGCGTAAAAAACGTTCCTGTTGCCATGCTATATCTTTTTCATCGTCGGGCAGGTTTATCATATAATTTTCAAGCTCGTTCTTTGAAACCAGCAATGTTTTATTGGCGTAAGGCTTAAGCGTATGTTTAAAATTAACTTTTAACAGCTTTTTGCGGCTTGGCGAGTTAAAATACGCTTCCTGGTCTTTCATTAACAGTAATTCTGCATTGAGATGCTTTATCATCAAGCCAAACAAATACCCAACGGGCACTTCGGTTGGCACACGGTTAACAGTTTTTAAAGGAAGCTTAAATTCGATAAAAGGCACATCCTGCTCTTCTACCCAATGGTTTTGTTTGGTGATGTAATATTTGGTGTAGGCCCAGTCTTTTTTGCGGGGCTTCAGCCGTTCGTAGGTTTCCTTTATCAGGTAAAAGACATTTGGGTTAGGAGGATCGTGTTTGGCCTGCAAAGCATCGAAATCTTTCCGGTTCATGGTTTTGTAGGCGCAAATGGTCCAGTATTTTTTAACGGCATCTACCAGCGCTTTTTCTTCGGGGTCTTTCAGGTCGGTAATGGGAATAATGAGGGTAGCCTGCGATATTTCCCGGTAAAACTCCTCCGTTTGGTCGAATCTTAGATTAATTTTAGATGATTGTGCCCTGCAAACCAATGCGCTTTGTAAAAACACTAAAATGAGGGGCAACAGCTTTTTCACGATTTAAAATTACAAATAAGTTATGATTTACCTAAACTTAGGGATGTTGGGCTGACGGATATCTATTTTGCACATTTATTTAGCTATGCCGGGAGCCGGGATATATATCCTGATTTCCGGGATATATAAATAAAATGCTGTCATATATATCTTAATCTTTGGGATATATAAATAAAAAGCCAGGATATATAAATAAAGTGTTGTCATATATATCTTAATCTCTGGGATATATAAATAAAAAGCCAGGATATATAAATAAAGTGTTGTCATATATATCTTAATCTCTGGGATATATAAATAAAAAGCCAGGATATATAAGTAAAATGCTGGGATATATACCTGAACTTCTCCGGTATATAAATAGAAAGCCGGGGTATATAAGTAAAACCCTGAAATATATACCTGAACTTTTGCGGTATATAAATAGAAAGCTGAGGTATATACCCTAATCTTTAAAGTATATACGTAAAAAGTTAAAAATTACATGGAAGTCCAGGTAGTTAAGCCCTGTTGTGTGAATTTAAAGGGCTGAACCCTTCCGCCAAAGGTTTCTATGGCACGGGCAACTTTTATTTTGGTGATGCCCGGGCAAAAAAAGAACATAAAGCCTCCCCCACCCGCGCCCGATATTTTGCCGCCATTGGCACCATGCTGTATGGCCGACTCATAAATACTGTCTATCAGGTTATTAGAAATAGAGGCAGCCATTTGTTTTTTGTTTTGCCAGCCAAAATGCAAGATCTCGCCAATTTTATTCAGTTCGCCCCGCAAAAGGCTGTCTTTCATCTGGTGTGCCTGCTCTTTTAAATTATGCATGGCATCTACCGATCTTTCGTTCTTATCTTTTACGTTTTGCACCTGCTCATTAATAATGGTGGCCGATAAGCGTTGTGTGGCTGTAAAATACAAAAGCAGGTTAAATTCAAGCTCGTATAAAATTTCGTTCTTTAATTGCAGGGGGTTAACAATTACCCGGTCGTTTGAAAGGAATTCGATGTAATTAATCCCCCCAAAAGTAGCCGCATACTGGTCTTGCTTGCCACCACTCATGTTAAGGTCTATGCGTTCAATTTCATAGGCCAGGTGTGCAATATCATATTGCCCTAAAGGAAGCTTAAGCCATTCTACAAAAGCACCCAGCAAAGAAACCACGATAGTAGAAGATGTTCCCAGGCCACTGCCCTGCGGAGCTTCTATATAGGAGGTAAGGCGAAACGATTGCGCCGGCAGGTTGAATTGTTTGATAACACGGTTGTATACACCGATAAATAATTCAAAGCCTTCAACCAATTCCAATTGCTTTGCCGAATCTAAAATGATGCACTTGTCCGTTCCGTCGATACAGAATTCTATTTTATGGTTGCTAAGTGGCTCTAAAGATGCATAAGCATATAAGTCGATAGTAGCATTTAAAATAGCGCCGCCGTAAATATCGGAATAGGGAGATACATCGGTACCACCACCTGCCAGGCCTATGCGTAAAGGTGCTTTGCTTCTTATGATCATTTTATTATTTGTTGATATAAGTTTACAATATGGTTAGAAAAAATACTCCAGTCGTATTTCTTTTTTTCTTCGTGCATGGCGGCTGTCATAGCTACTTCGCGGTTATTATCAAAGTAATCTGCCATGGCATCGGCAATAGCAGTCGCGTTGGAGTCGACCACATAACCACACACTTTATCGGGTATGATTTCTGATAAGCCGCCCACATTGGTAACGATGGTTGGTTTTTCAAAATGAAAAGCTACCTGCGTAACACCGCTTTGTGTAGCATGCTTATATGGCAGGGCCAGCAGATCTGCCGCAGAGAAATATAATTTCACATCTTCATTGGCAATAAAAGCGTCGTACAGAATTACATGGTCTTGTAATTTGTGTTTTTCAATAATATCCAGGTATGCTTTCTTATCTTCATAAAACTCGCCGGCAACAAGCAATTTAATATTCATCGCTTTCATACGGGTATCTGCCATGGCTTCCAGTAATAGATCCAGGCCTTTGTACTGACGGATCAATCCGAAAAATAAAACCGTTTTATCGGTAAGCGAAATATTTAGTTTTTTTCTTGCTTCTACTTTATCCAGCTTTTCTCCAAAGGAAGTGTACAATGGATGCAGCAGGAATTTTTTATGCGGAGAATTTGTAAACTTGTTGAGGTCGTTCATTACCGACTGGCTCATGGTTACAAAACCATCGCAGGCATTAATAAAGTATTTGGCAAAGAGGGCATCCCCTACCCGCTTTTCATGCGGAATAACATTATCGGTTATGGCAATTACTTTGGTCTGCTTTTTATTGATCAGGCGGCAAATAGTTCCCAAAGCAGGCCCCATAAAAGGGATCCAGAAACGAACTACTAAAAAATCGGGCTTTTCTTTTTTAATAAATCGGGCTGTTCTAAGCCAGTTAAACGGGTTGACCGAATTGATAAGCGTATGGATCTTTAAGCCTTTGGGTGCAATGCCGCTGGTATCGAATTGTGTAGATCCCGGGAATAAAAAGTTGGGGTATTGCAGTGAATAGGATATGATCTGGGCATCATGGCCTTCATCGCAAAGGGAGCGGCAAAATAATTCATCAAAAGTTGCCAGCCCGCCACGCAAAGGATATGCCGGCCCGATAATAAATATCTTATATTTTTTATTCACGCCCTGCGAAGATAGCTAATTTGGCAATTCGACAATTTGATAATGAGCCAATGTTTTTTACTGATTTAATTGTAAATTTGATTAAAACTAAATCATGATACACAAATACATTTTTGCACTGTTAACTGTTTGCTGCTCATTGGTAACTGTAAAAGCTCAAACCATTGAAAACAGCAGCCACAGCACATCAGGATATATAAACAGCAACGGCACTATTGAAAACAGCAGCCATAGTACGGCAGGTTATATTCAAAGTAATGGCACTATCGAAAATTCGTCGCACTCAACCATTGGCTATATACAAAGCAATGGCACTATTGAAAACAGCAGTCATAGTACAGTTGGGTATGTACAGGATAACGGCACAGTTGAAAATTCATCGCATTCAACCATTGGCTATGTTCAAAAAGATGGCACGGTTGAAAACAGCAGCCACAGCACCATTGGTTATGCAAGGGGCGTTGATATGAAATGGGCTGCAGTGGTGTATTTTTTCTTTCATTTTAATTAGTAGGCCACGACAATCTAATACTTCGTCATGCTGAACTCGTTTCAGCATCTCATGAGTTTCCGAAACAAGTTCGGAATGACACTGACCCGATAGTATTTAATTAAGGTAACTATATATTTGGATGTACCAAAAATAAATTGTATCTTTAACTATTAGAAAAATAGTAAGATGAAAAATACAGTATTAACAACCACTTTCAGCTCTTTTGCACAGATGTTATCTGTATTAAATACAGAAACAAAGTGTAGAGAGTTTTTAGAAAACTTACGCTGGAATAATGAGCCAGTTTGCCCGCATTGTGGTAGTCAAAATAAAAATCACTACGAGTTAAAAACAAAAGGGGAATTTAAAGGCTTACGTAAATGTAAAGATTGTAGGGAAAGGTTTACGGTAACAGTAGGTACTATGTTTGAGGGTTCACATATTCCATTGCGTAAATGGTTTATTGCTATTTACATTTTCTCTTCTCATAAAAAAGGTATCAGCAGCTTACAATTACATAGGGACTTAGGCGTAACACAAAAAACAGCTTGGTTTATGCTGCAAAGGTTAAGAAACACTTTCCAACAAGACCACACTACAATAAAGTTTACTGAGCCTGTACAATTAGATGAAACTTTTGTAGGCGGAAAAAACCGTAATCGCCATGCCGATAAAAAGGTAAAAGATAGTCAAGGTAGAAGCTTTAAAGATAAAACCCCGGTATTTGGTTTATTGAGTAATGGAAAAGTAATTACACAGGTTGTACCCGACACTAAAGCAAGCACATTAAAGCCTATTATAGAAAAGATGGTAGAAAAAGGCGCTATTGTTGTTACGGATGAATGGGGAGCGTATAGTACCCTTAAAAAGGATTACGACCACAAAATAGTGAACCATAAAGCAGGGCAATATGCCACAGATACTTTTCATAATAATTCCGTAGAAGGCTTCTGGAGTTTACTTAAACGTGGCATCTTCGGTATATATCATTCTGCCAGCGCAAAACATTTAGATAAGTATTGCGATGAGTTTGCTTACCGCTATAATACCCGAGGTATTTCAGACGGGGATAGATTCGCTTTGTCTTTGGTAAATGCTGAACAAAGGTTAACATATAAACAACTAATTAAAAAAGGATAAGATGACAGATAAAGAAATTAGGTTACGCTGTATAGAAGCAGCGAACTCAAAATTAGGAGGATCGAGCAATAATTCGGTAGTTGAAGTGGCAAAAAGTTATTATGACTTTATTATTGCTCCGCAGGCGAAGAAGCAGAAAAAAGACTTAAAGTCATAGCAATAAAATCTTGTTTTAAATATCTGCCTTTAACTTCACTCCAATAAATACAAGTAACGGTATTACCATTATGTTGAGATACGTCTCCTATAACCTTTTCCACTACCATTTTAGGTGCTTTGCTATCTTTAAGTTCGGATTTTAATATGACAAGGTTTCCTATTTCAAATTTGTTGTTCATAGGACTAAAATTTTGATGATAAACAAAATTAATATATTTGTAATAAGTAAAAAATGAATGTGATAAAATTGTAAAATAAATATTAGCGGCTTTATAGTACCCGAACCGACCAAGTTTAAATAAAAAGCCCTCACACTTATGATTGTCGCTTTACGCAAGGCGTGGAGCTACCTTTGTTTGTGTGAGCGTTCTTGGTCGGACGTGGGTACGATAAGGGTAATACTCCACGCTGACTTTTTAAACTAACCGTTACTATGGAGTAAGTAACATAAAACTCAATAGTAAATGGAAAATCAAACAGAACAACCAAAAAAGAAACTGTCAACCGGCAAAAAAGTATTAATCGGTGTAGGTGTATTAGTCTTGTTAATAGGGATAACGCAATCCGGAAAGAACGCTAAAGCAGAAAATAATCAGAAGGATGCAAGTATTATAGAAACATCCAGCAAAAAACCTGAGATAGAAATTTTGCAGGACAAAGCCTCTACAAATGATATAGGAATTATGACAGTCCATGTAGTAGTAAAGAACAATTCAGACGAGCTGAAGCACTATGTTCAAATAGATGCTTCTTTCTTTGATAAAGATGGTGGTATTGTAGGAACAGGTATCGGTAATACTTCAAATCTTGCGCCTCATGCAGAGAGAACAATAGACGTACTGGCAATGGATATACATAATGCCGCTACGTATAAGTTAGATGTGAAAGACGGATTTTAAGTAAACGTAATTTGGTCTATCTTTGGTGCATACAGTTTTGTAAGAACTTACAATTTTGTAGATAAGCAAAATTTTTGTACCTTTGATAAAACCAACAATATGAGTAAAGAAGTTTTAGATGCAATCAAATCGCTTGAAAAAAGATTTGATAAAGTAGATAAAAGGTTAGAAGGCATTGATAAAAGATTAGATAACATTGAAAGTGATGTAAAAGACATAAAGAAAAAAGTAAATAAACTTTATGACTTTACTCAACTTGATATGGTGGGACATGATTTTAGTAAAAAGCCTGCTAAACTTGCAAGACACTAAATAAGCTCTTCTAAACCGGAGGGCTTATTTTTAAAAATATTGAAAATGAAAACAAAGGGTTTAACGGATAAAGAGCTTATACATAAGTATGAAGCAGGTGCCATAGACTTAGAAAAGCCTATGAAAAGAATGCTGAAAACTCCGAGCAATGCTGCTAAATTAAAAAAGCAGAAAAAGAGCTAAGCTACTTAGTTTAGCAATTAGGTACATTAAACGATATATTCACCTTAATTAATTTTTATTGCTTAATTTTCAAACCTTAATTGATCGGTTGAATGTTTTGGTATTTTCTAAGAAATAAACTTTACTTTTTTTTCAGGACTTTCTTTAAGCGCTTAAAGGTTAAAAATGCCGACCGCATACGCGTATCAAACCCTATGCTGGTTACCATGAATCATCCAAACTCGTTTATGGATACCATTGCCATTTCTGCCGCTTTATTCTATCCACGCACATATTATATGGCCCGTGGCGACGCTTTTAAAAAAGGCCTGATCACAACCATACTGAAAGCTATAGGCATTGTGCCCATTTATCGTTTACGCGATGGCGGCGGGCATTCAAGCGTTAAGAAAAACCTCGATTCGTTTAAAGTTGTATATGATCTACTCGACAAAAGACAAAAGATAATTGTTCTGGCAGAAGGTATCAGCTTGCAGGAACGCCGCTTGCAGCCTATTCAAAAAGGTACGGCAAAAATGGCCTTTAGTTATTTAGAGCAGGGTGGCCATGATGATCTTAAAATTCTGCCCATTGGTGTGACTTATTCAAGGCCTTCCAAATTCAGAGGAGACGTTTATTATTACATAGGCGAGCCTATTTTAGTGAAAGATCTGTATGAGGAATATTTGCAGCAACCCGCGCAAACTATTATAAAGCTGACTACCCTGATCGAAGAAAGAATGAAGCCTCTGGTTCCTACTTTGCTTCATAAAGAAAACGACCTGGTAGTTGAACAATTGCAACCTATCTTAAAAAAGCAATTCATAGAAACCGGGAAACTGAATTACAATAACCTGGAAGACCAGCAACAATACTGGGAATTTATTATTGGCAAACTGAATTCAATGACAGCAGCTCAGCCTGAGGAAATGATAAAAATCAGGGCCCAGGTTGATAGCTATAGTAAGCAATTATCCGGCTTACAATTAAGAGATCACCTGGTTTATAATGCATCTGTTAATAAGAGTATGCTTTCGCCTTTTCATTTTATCCTGCTTGTTATCGGGTTTCCGGTTTATGCTATTGGTAAAATCTTAAACTTTATTCCTTATTATTACGGCAAACGAATTGCCGATAAAACCTGTAAAGACATTGAGTTTCATGCGGCCGTAAATTTTGGCGCCGGAACTTTTATCTGGCTGGTTACTTTTCTTGTAGAATTGTTATTGCTTGGATTGATCTTTAAAAGTATATACGTTTTGCTTATATATGCCTTTATTAAGGCTGCCTGTGGCAGGATAGGACTCTCCTACTCGGCTTTTAAAAAGAAAATGCTTGGCGCGCTCAGGCTAAGAAAAATCAAAAATAACGATCCTGCTTTATTTGAAAATCTATTGGAGCAGAGAAAAAACATAGTAAATTATTTTTTGTAAATTTATTGATCAATTGAACTTTTTTGCTGAACATCACACACGAAAAAACATATTTAAAATGACTAAAAAAACAATCATCACTTCTGTTGCATTAACTATCATTTCAGCCGGGTTGATATTCTCTTCCTGCAAGAAAAAACAAAAAGATGATGATGATACTACGGCAGCCGAAGATCATGTAGTGGCTGAAACTCAATCGAATGATATTGTAAACATTGGCGATCAGGCGTCTTACGGAAGCATGACAACCTACAAACTTGGGCAACAACCTCAGGAAAGTATTTATTCAGCTTGTGCAACCATTACTTCTTATACGGCTAACAGCGCAGATAATGATACGCTTATTGTTAACTTTGGCAGCAGCTGCATTGGAGCCGATGGGCGCACCCGGAGCGGCATTCTTCAATATGTTTATACGGCAGGTTTACATTACACGGATTCAGGAAATGTAATTTCCGTATCTGCCAATAATTATGTGGTTGATGGAAATGCTGTAAACATTAGCAGCAAAACCATTAAGAATTTAGGGCATATCACCGCCAATAAATTAACCTGGGCCATTGATGCCAATATCACTATAAACAAAGCTGATGGCAAAACCATAACCTGGACTACCAGCAAAACAAGAGTGTTGTTAGCAGGTGAGCAACCTAATAATTTACCTGTTGACTGGGCACATACGCAAATTGCTGTGTATGGTACTGCCAGCGGCACTTCTGCCAATGGCGAAAGCTTTACGGCAAGCGTTGCACAGGCAAGCTGGCTGGTGCGCGATTTTAACTGCACCGGCTATCGCAAATGTTTTGTAGCCGGCGAACTGGATTTTACACCTGCCAGTAAACTTACCCGCTACGTAAATTTTGGTACCGGAGCCTGCGATAATTTAGCATCGGTAACCATTAACGGAAACGTTTACAATATCACATTAAAATAACTCATTTTAGTAGCCTGAAACCGGGCTGATTGAGGCACTTTTTTTGAATAAAATTCTTTCTTTCAAAAAATAGAAGCTATTTTTGCACCTCGGCTTAAACGGAAACTTGTCAGAGCGGTCGAATGAGCAACCCTGGAAAGGTTGTATACGGGTAACTGTATCGAGAGTTCGAATCTCTCAGTTTCCGCAAAAGAGGGATTTAGTGTACAAATACTAAGTCCCTTTTTCATTATCAAACAATTTCAATTTACTTTAAATTCATTTTGGCTAAACATTAGTCCGATTAAGCTAAATCAGTATCACAATTTTATTCCGATTTTTGAGCCATAAAAATTCTGCATACCTAAACAAATGATTATTTAATGAATCTCACCTGACTATTAAAAAAACAATAAAACATATGAAAGCATACTTATTATATGAAACCGGAGGGCCTGACAAACTGGTTCTGGGCGAAGCACTAAAACCTACTTTAAAAACCGGGGAAGTTTTAATAAAGGTAAAAGCCATTGGCATAAATCCAGCCGATACCATTTACCGTAATAACCCTGCATTTATTACTGCTATATTTAGCGAAGAGCGGCCTGTCATCATGGGTTGGGACATATCCGGAGAGATTGTGGAAAAGGCTGAGCATACGGATGGCTTTGAAATAGGTGATGCCGTTTTTGCCCTTTTACAAAATGCCCGCGGTTATGCTGAATTTGTAGCAGTTCACGTAGGCTTGCTAGCCCGTAAACCAGCAAATATTAGTTTTGAAGAAGCCGCTGCTGCGCCAATGGCTGGTTTAACGGCATACCAGCCACTGGTTCATGGAATGAACATCAAAAAAGGCAACAGAGTTCTTATTCACGGGGCAGCAGGTGGCGTTGGCCACTATGCTGTGCAGATAGCCAAACATTTGGGCGCAGAGGTAATTGCCACATCTTCTGCTAAAAATCGTGAATTTATTATGTCGCTTGGTGCAGATAAACACATTGATTACCAAACGGAAGATTTCCGAAAAGTAATTAAAGACGTTGATTTTGTGTTCGATACTATTGGAGGAGAAACCCTGGAACACTCTATTGAGGTAACTAAACCGGGAGGCATCATTATTTCCATTGTAGCACTTACAAACCAGGGCCTTATAGCCAAAGCGAAAGAAAAAAACATAAATTTGTCGTTAAGGGCCTTGCAGTTTAACGGGGATGATCTCAGAGCCTTTGCCGATTTAATGTCTAAAGGAGTAATAAAGTCATATATAGCTAAAACATTCCCTTTTACAGCTATGGTAGAAGCGCATCAACAAGTAGAAACCCGTCGTACTGCCGGAAAAATAGTGCTTACCATGTAGTGGAATGATCCATCAAATTAAAACCATTGAACAATTTTATAAGTTAAGGAATTTACCGCCGCCAGCGCATCCGCTGATCAGCGTTTTAGATGTTTCTAATGCTCCTGCATATGAGCAGATCGAATCAGGAAGTGTGGTCTTCGGTTTTTATGTCATATCATTCAAAGGCGATTGCAAAGAAAATAGTCAGCTATCTCAAGATGGTAATGGCGCAGTTTTAGGCTTCCGGGCCCCGGGACAGGTTGTAAAGGTAGAACCACATAAAGTTGTGCATGCTGTTACATCAGGATGGATGCTTTGCATTCACCCTGATTTCTTATGGCATACGCCGCTTGCAACAAAAATCAAGAGCTATGATTTTTTTTACTACGCTTTAAACGAAGTGCTGTTTTTATCCGACGAAGAGCAAACTATCATTAATACACTTGTAGCAAACATTTCCGGCGAGTTTCAAAAAAACACAGATAGCTTTAGCCAAAAGATTGCCATTGCTTTAATTGACGCCTTATTAGCATACATTGAACGGTTTTATCAAAGGCAATTTCACACAAACAAGGTTGCCAGCCATCAATTGCTTGATAAATTAGACGACTTACTAAACAGGTATTTTGATAACGAAAAATTATCCAGAGCGGGGTTGCCAACGGTTGCATTGGTAGCTGAAGAATTAAACATTTCCCCACACTATTTAAGCGCCCTATTAAGATCCATCACCGGAAAAAACGCGCAACAGCATATTCATGAAAAGCTCATTTCCAAAGCCAAAGAGTTATTGTCTACTACGGATTTGTCTGTTAGCGAGATTGCTTATAATCTGGGATTTGAGCATCTGCAATCGTTTAGTAAGTTATTCAAGAGCAAAACCAATTCATCACCCCTTGCCTTTCGTAGTTCTTTTCAGTGAATGAGGGTTATCTAATCATAACAAGCATAGCCGTTCTGTTACACCGGGTTTATATAAGAAAAACCACTACCTTAGTGTGGCATTAGTTTTGCAATATACCTGCTTGTATGAAGACATATTTTTTTAAAGCAATTAAGTTAAGTGCCTGCTTCTTTCTCCTGAGCCTGTTTGTGTTCTTTAAGCAAGAACCTGTTGCCAATAAGCCTGTTCAGCAAAACGGCGTGCCCGAATTACCGGCCAAAACCAACGACGCTTTTAAAGAAGGAGAAGTGCTTAGTTATCGCTTACATTACGGAATTATTGATGCCGGCGTAGCCATCATACAGGTAATGCCCCAGGTGCAGGATTTTGGTGGACACCAGGTATATCACATTGTTGGCGATGGCTATTCGAAAGGTACTTTTAACTGGTTCTTTAAAGTGAAAGACAGGTATGAAACCTATATAGATAAAAATGCCTTAGTTCCCTGGTATTTTATGCGCCGCTGCAACGAAGGTGGTTATATCATTAACCAAGATTATCTATTTAATCATTATACTAAAAAAGTGGATATCGGCGGCGGACAAACTTTTGATGTGCCGGTAGGTATACAGGATATGCTTTCGTCTTTTTATTACGCACGGAATATAGATTTTACCAATGCCAAAGAAGGAACCATTTATGAGATACCAAGCTTTGTGGATAAGCAAACCTGGACACTTAAGATAAAATACATTGGCAAAGAAACCATCGATACGGATGTAGGAAAATTTCGCTGCATCAAATTCAGGCCTATCATTCAAACCGGGCGCATCTTTAAAAAAGAAGAAGACCTGAACGTTTGGATAACCGACGATAAAAATCATATTCCTGTTAGGGCACAAGCCAAAATACTGGTAGGATCTGTAAAGATGGATCTAACCTCTTATAAAAACCTGGCCAATCCAACTTCTAAAGTAGAGTAAAAAGAACTAAATTCTAAACCCTAAATGCTAACGTAGTATTTAGATATTAGATTTTAGTATTTTTGCAACATGCGCATTGTATTTATGGGAACCCCGCAATTTGCGGTAGCCTCTTTAAAAATTTTGATCGATAATAAGTATGATGTGGTGGGCGTGATTACTTCGCCTGATAAACCTGCCGGCCGAGGCCAGCAAGTGCAACAAAGCGCCGTTAAACAATTTGCCGAACAACATAAACTCACCGTTTTACAACCAGCCAATTTAAAGGACGAAAGTTTTTTACAGGAGCTGCAGGCTTTAAAAGCTGATATACAAATTGTAGTCGCTTTCAGAATGTTGCCAACCAGCGTGTGGGATATGCCCCCTTTAGGAACCTATAACCTACATGCATCATTATTGCCGCAATACCGTGGTGCTGCGCCTATCAACTGGGCCATTATAAACGGAGAAAAAGAAACAGGCATCACCACATTTAAGCTTCAACACGAAATAGATACCGGTAATATTTTACTACAGCAAAAAGTTGTCATCACACCCGAGATGAATGCAGGAGAATTACATGACCTATTGATGGAACAAGGTGCGAGTTTAATGTTGCAGTCCATTAAAAAAATTGAAGGAGGAAATGTTGCATTAATTGAACAGAACAAGCTGCTTAATAATCACGAAGCAAAGCATGCGCCCAAGATTTTTAAAGAGACTTGCAAGGTCAACTGGAGCCATACATTAATGGATATCTATAATCTTATAAGAGGTTTATCTCCTTATCCATGTGCCTTTACAGAGCTGCATACACCAGATGGTAAAATTACAGGCTTCAAGATTTTTACCGCTACACATGAAAGTGCAACTCATCATTTATCCAACGGGCAAATAAAGACAGATAATAAAACCTATTTAAAAATTGCCTGTACGGGTGGTTTTATTGATATTAAAGAATGGCAAATGGCCGGCAAGAAAAAACTTTTGATCTCTGAGTTTTTAAAAGGATTTTCTTTTGATGAAAAATCTTTCTTCCAGTAATTTTATTTTACAGAATTTATTCTACCTACACCTTACTTAACTCCTTTATTAATAGTAGCTACAGGCAGTATTTTTACCAAGAGGCGTGTTATCAGCTAAACGTACATTGTTAATATGTTGAAAACCCCTGTTTCTATAGGCATTGCAGTCTATTTTATTAACAAACGCCCTGTTTATCAACAATTGCAGCACATTTTTAAGCGTAAGCCTTGACAACCAAGCTTTTTCATATATATATTTGTCCTGTTCAATTAAATTAAGTTTAACCCTAAAAAAACAAAAACATGAACAAAGGTGAATTAATCGACGCTATCGCAGCACACTCAAAATTGACTAAAGCTGACGCTGGCCGTGCTCTAGAAGCAACAATGGAAACTATCGAAAAACAACTAAAAAAAGGTGATCGTATCGCTTTAGTTGGTTTTGGTTCTTTCTCTATTTCTAAACGTGCTGCACGTATGGGCCGTAATCCTCAAACAGGAAAAGAAATTAAAATTGCTGCTAAAAAAGTAGTTAAATTTAAAGCTGGTACTGACTTAGCTAAAAAAGTTAACAAGTAATTTTTAGTTCGCTAAAATGAAAAAGCCTCGCAGAAATGTGAGGCTTTTTTATTTCCATTGAAATTAATTAGATGCATTAACCAATAGATTACATCAAATGCCTACATTTGATTTTTGCAAATACAGGCAAACATGGATATTACATCGCTTGAAGAGTTTTATAGAGAAACACACGCTTTTATTCCCGAAGGCATAAGCAAAGAAATTGGCCATTTTAATGTGTTTAATGTTGCTAAGATCTTTGAACAAATCAAGGTAAAACCCTTCATGCCTTATAACCGAAGGGCCTATTATAAGATCAGTTTAATTGGCGGGCGAAACAGGGCTGAGTATGCAGATAAAGTAATTGATATCGAAAAGAACGCACTCTTATTCGCAACGCCGAAAGTGCCCTACCATTGGCTGCCACAGGATTTTAATCAATCGGGGCATTTTTGCATTTTTACCGACGATTTTTTAACCAAAAACAAAACAGGCGTCATCCTGGATGAGCTGCCCATCTTTAAGCCAAATGGCTATCCTGTTTTCCAGCTCTCGGATACAGAAACGGCTGAAATTAATTCTATTTTTGAGAAGATGCACAAAGAGCTGTCTTCCGACTATGCATATAAATATGATTTACTGCGCAACTATGTGTTAGAGCTTATCCATTACGGGCAAAAGTTACAACCGGCATCTGCCCTCTACCCTTCTCACAATGCCTCGGCGCGCGTTTCTTCTTTATTTATAGAGCTTTTAGAGCGGCAATTCCCTATAGAATCTCCTCATCAAAAACTTATGCTGCGAACTGCTAAAGATTATGCGGATCGTTTATCTATTCATGTAAACCACCTCAATAAAGTATTAAAAGAAAACACCGGTAAAACCACTACGTCCATTATATCCGGCAGAATTTTAAAAGAAGCCAAGATATTACTAAAGCAAACCGATTGGAATATTTCTGAGATATCTAATTGCCTGGGCTTTGAAGAGGTTGCCCACTTTTCTAATTTTTTCAGGAAACAAGCTTCTATTGCTCCTGTAGCTTTCAGGTCATAAACACAATATTTGAATTTTGCAAATATTGGATTGATGTTTGCAAACACCCTCGGTTTCTTTACCTGTACCTTTGTTTCATCTAAAAACAACCAAAAAGATGGAACTAAAAAACAATACCATTTTAATTACCGGAGGAACAAGTGGCTTCGGGCTGCTGTTTGCTTCTAAACTTATAGAGCTTGGCAATACAGTAATTATAACAGGCAGAAACCTGGCAAAACTGGAGGAAACAAAAAAACAGCTGCCCAACATACATATCTTTCAAAGTGATGTAAGCCACCCGGAAGCGATAAGCAGTTTGTATGAACAGGTTATAAAACAATTTCCTCAACTGAATATATTGATCAATAACGCAGGAGAAATGCGTAAAATAAACCTGCACGATACCTCCATCGGCCTGTATGATATCACACGCGAAATAGAAATAAATTTAGCGGGGCCAGTAAGAATGGTTCAGCAATTTTTACCTCATTTAAAAACAAAGAAGTCGGCTGCTATTTTAAATGTTACATCAGGGTTGGCTTTGGTGCCGTTTCCGTTAGCCCCTATCTACGGGGCAAGCAAATCAGGCTTGCGTGCTTATACGAAAGCTTTACGGATTCAGCTAAAAAAAACAAACATTAAAGTATTTGAATTAGTTGCGCCCGGAGCCAATACACCTTTAAACGATAAGTTTGGAGGAGATGTAGATGCCAGTATGCTGATGGATGCTACTAAATTAATAGATGTTGCCATAAAGGGCTTAGCGGCAGATACCCTGGAAATTTATCCCGGCATGGCTCGTGTAATTAAATTAATGAGCAGGCTTGCTCCGGGGTTTCTTTTAAAGCAGCTAAGTAAACCGGTAGATGCTATGTTATCAAAACAGAATTAATTAAAAAATAAATATAAAATGAAAACAACTAAAATTGCTTTAGTAACCGGCGGTAGCCGCGGATTAGGAAAAAACATGGCTCTTAGCCTTGCCAAAAAAGGAATTAATGTAGTGATTACCTATAACAGCAAAAAAGAAGAGGCGCTTGCTGTGGTTGCTGAAATTGAAAAAGCGGGACAAAAAGCAGCTGCCTTGCAATTAAATGCCGGCGATATAAAAAGCTTTGATTCTTTTTTTGCACAATTAAAAGAAACGCTAAAAAACACCTTTCATTCAGACAGGTTTGATTTTTTGGTGAACAATGCCGGAACCGCTCTGTATGCACCTTTTGCTGAAACAACAGAGGAACAATTTGATACTGCCTTAAACATTCATTATAAAGGGGTGTTTTTCTTAACGCAAAAAGCGTTATCAATCATCAACGATGGCGGGCGTATCATTAATATCTCATCCGGACTGGCACGCTTTTCTTTTGCGGGATCTTCGGCATATGGCTCTATGAAAGGCGCTATTGAAGTTTTAACAAAATAT